>Ga0268276_1000355_pt1 | contig 54606 bp, 49 predicted proteins | sample saktaG_4_FD_190145 | JGI IMG/M metagenome (GOLD analysis project Ga0268276, IMG submission 190145) | Saline water microbial communities from Sakinaw Lake, British Columbia, Canada - sak_2010_1_5_45m | ecosystem: Environmental > Aquatic > Non-marine Saline and Alkaline > Saline ...
ATCCACAGATTTACTGATGGGGATTTCCATTAAAGTCACATTAAGACCTTCCATCAGTTTAATCGCAGCAGATTTACTTCCCTTAGAGGTCGCATTTGCGGGCATTGTAACAGCAATAATATCTTTTGGATTGCGTCCTAATTTTAACATTGCTTGATGACTGACCAATAATGCAAGTGCGGAATCTAGTCCGCCAGAAATGCCAATAACAATTTTATTTGAATTTTTAGGTAATGATTCAAGTCGCTTGATTAATCCAAAGACTTGAAGGTTATTTGCAAGTTCAACATCTTCTTCATTGTCCCAATCATGTATAAAGGGTTTCTGATTTAGTTTGTTTTCAAAAATATAATCATCAGTGACCTCAAATGTTAGTGGAATAAACTGGTACTCATTTTGTATCAGCATATGCATATCTCTATAGGTGCTATCTTGTCTTTTTGAATAATTGATGGCGCTAATATCTATATCAGCTGTTAAAACTGATGAGTTCATATCGAAAGATGAACTTTCAGCAACCATAAGACCTTGATTTGCTATAATTTTCTGGCTCGAATAAACAACTTCAGAACTAGATTCAAAATGCCCTGAACTTGTATAGATATAGGCTGCCATTTGTTTTCTTGAATGATCTAAAACGAGGTGTTTTCTAACCATGGGTTTACCAACTCGTTCAGTAGAAGCTGAAAGATTGAAAAATAGATTGGCACCAGCAAGACTCATATCATCACTAGGACTATAAGCAGCCCATAAATCTTGACAAATTTCGACACCAAAGCGAATACCATTTTCAGCATCTTCAAAAATCAGATAGCCAAATGGAACTTGCTCACCAAAAAGTTTGATATGCTTCATCGTCGTCTTAAATCCAGTGTGAAACCATCTCTTTTCATAGAACTCTTGATAATTTGGTAAATAATGCTTGGGAACAATCCCTAGTATTTTCTTTTGCTTAACAATGACTGCACAATTATATAAAATACCATATAGATCAAGTGGAACACCTAAAATAAAGACGCCATCAAATGTGGTTTCATCCATGATTTCTTTAAGAGCAGTTTTAGCCTCTGAGATATAGGCTTCCTGATAAAACAAATCACTCGATGTATAACCTGTAATTGTGAGTTCAGGAAAAACAATAATACCTGCTTTTGATTGGGATAAAATACTTAATATTTCCTTTTTATTGTGCTTAATATCGCCAACACTTATTTGTGGAGTTGCAGCTGATACTTTGATAAATCCATATTTAAACATATAATTACTCCTCATATAAATGATTTTTAATAATATATTCCATGACTTCTTTTGTTAACAACTGTTCTCTTTTTTCAGGGTAAACTCTTGCATCCGTCGATGAAATATCTTCATCGAAATCAATAAATGTAAAGTCGTGTTTTATTTCCTTGAAAGCTTCCTGAGCTGCTTCTTGACTGATTGATCCTTGTCTTTGCATAATGATGAATGGAAAATCATGAAGTAGTTCTTGTGATTTGATCCATTTTTTGACGTTTAGCAAATTATCCAAACCAATGACAAAACGAATGTCGGAATCTTTTTTACTTAATGCTCGCAAACTCGCCAAAGTTCCTTGATATTTTTGATTTGCTTCTAAATCAGAGATTTCAACTTGATTCAAGTCACCCAACATCAGATTGAGCATGCTGATGCGATCATTAATGTCAATAAGTTCAGGTTTTGAATAGTCGTTACCGACTGGTAATAGTAAAATCTGTGAACCGGTGTAGGTTGACAGTAATTTCTTAACAATCTTAAGATGTGCAACTGTCGGTGGATTAAATGATCCACCAAACACAATCAACATATAATCACCATTTATATTATATCATTTATTGGCACTAATTTACATCTTTGAACCAACAGATTATTCAGTAATTATGAAAGAACACGAACAATTTTCTGTTCTCATTTAAAAATTTTTTTTATAATTAAGCGTTTTACTTTAAATCATTTATAAATATTGATATAATTAAGATGCAAATGAAATTACATATCATTTCCAAAAGGAGTTTGATTAAATTGGATATTAAAGAAAGATATTACCAGAAAATTAGAACTGACAGAATGCGTTTGACGAAGAGTCGAAAAGCAATGATTGAAATATTGGAAAACCAACACTTAACTTTCAAAGAAATTCAAAAAGCTTTAGCGAGCCGAGGTTTTTATAATATTTCCACAATTTATAATAATCTAGAATTTTTAATGGATCAAAAGATTATTGTAGAAATCTACATCAATGATACAAAGTATTATGATCTTGCTATGGGTAACCCAATGCATAATGCAGATAGTCATATTCACGTCATGAACAAAGATACCAATGAGATTACTGAAGTCAATAATCCTGAAATCTTTGAGTACTTGACAAAACATCCCGCTTTTAAGGACTTAGAACTTGAATATATTAGAATTATCATGTCTGCACACTTTAAGAAAAAATAAGCACTCGAGTGCTTATTTTTTTTAACTGATCTATTTTTTTCTTGCAGTTCTTAATTTAGCTGATTTGCTGCGAGGATTTCTTTGATATTCATCTTCGGATGGATAAATGGGCTTTTTTGTAATAATTTCCATTTTCGATGTATCTTCGCTTAAAATCGGCATATTCTTAGGTGTGAATGTTTCACTTTCTTCTCTGAAGAAATGCTTCACTATTCTATCTTCTAAGGAGTGAAAACTGATGACGACTAATCTGCCATCAGGATTTAGAAGATCAACAGCATCCCTTAAAACTTCTTCTAATACTTTTAATTCATCATTGACAGCAATTCTAAGTGCTTGAAAGACACGCTTAGCACTATGACCTTTTTCTTTATAATTGACTTGATCAGTTATTTTCACTAAATCCATTGTTGTCAACAATGGTCTTTTTTCTATGATTTTGCGTGCGATTTTAAAACTATTTCTTTCTTCACCATAAACAAAGAAAATGCGTGCAAGTTCTTCTAAAGAATATGTATTTAAGATGAGTTGAGCAGTTAGCTCTTGTTCCTGATTCATTCTCATATCCAATGTCGTGTCCTTGAGATATGTAAATCCTCTTTTTTCATCATCAATCTGAAATGATGATAGACCCAAATCAAAAAGTATACCATCAATACCAAACACATTTTCTTCAGCTAACTTTTGTTTGAGGTATTTGAAATTGCTTTTTATGATTTTGTAATTTGAGTAATCTTTTAAGACATCTTTAGCATATTGAATGGCATATTCATCTTGATCAAAACAAAAAAGAGATCCCTCTTTTAGATGCTCTAAAATATGCTTTGAGTGACCTGCTCCACCAAGCGTTGCGTCAACATAAACACCATTGGGTTTTATATTTAAATATTGAATTGCTTCTTCAAGTAATACTGTTTCATGTTTCATTTATTGTTCTCCAATAGATATCATATACACTATATATGAAATAAAATACTTTGTCAATTGTTCAAAGAAAAAGGTGCCTGTAGGCACCCTTCCTTAATCCTGTTTGGATTCTTTTTTGGTTAATACTTGTTGTCCTTTGTAATAACCACTGTTTGGTGTTACACGATGTGGTAGTGTAAATTCACCGGTTTGTGGGCAAACAACTAATGCAGGAGCGGTCAATTTAAAATGAGTACGACGTTTTCTCTTAGCGGTTTTGCTCGTTCTACGAAATGGAACAGCCATCTGTTCACCTCCTATTTTTTTACAATCTTATCTAAATCAGCAAATGCAGGATGTGGGCTCTTCTCTTTTTCAAAAAGAGTATCATTAGCATTTGGATGATAGATGGTATACGGTTTTTCGGCGAGTATATTGCCGAAAATTATATCTGTTAATTCAAGTGGATCCGTTAGAGGATAATCCGCCTCTAATGAACTGCCAAAAATCATTTCAGCGTTAAAATCCATTGAATAAGGGACAGGTCTCAGTGTTTTTGAACAGGCTAAGTCCATATCAACTTGAACAGATATATTCATGAAAAGTTCACCAGAAACAAAATTAAATTCACAATGAATTAATGCGGGTTTGATAGAAATTATATCAATTGAATTTTCAATTTCTTTAGAATAATCATAGGTAAGATCAAGCGAGGTTTTTTCTTTGAGTTCATGCAATGCAATTTTCATATTATCACCTCAACGAAAGTATTATACATAATAAAGGTATAAATGTCAATCAATTTAGCACATTTTGAATAGATAGAAGCAAGCGATTAATTTGAGTGACATTCACGAACTTTTTTCTTTAAAATATCCAATATTTGTTGTTCTTGATTCGTAAGAAAACTAGATAATTTGTAATCCTGATGAATTCTATGATTACGTAAATGGAAAGGGACAATGGTACCATTAACTAACCCGATTTCAAGGTCTAATGATAGATATTTCGGTTTGTCATTGTTGTCATATTTAAGTTCAGTTTCTATGTGAATCACGTCTGAATAATTAAATTCTCCAGCAATATCTGCAGCAATTTGGCCATTAATATGATTGATATTTGCTTGGTAATAGAAAAGTGATTTTTCACCAAAAAACAAAACATAGACAAGTGCTTGATCATAGATTAGGGTGAATGTCTCATCCATCTTTTTATCCAAACGATAATTGACTTTTCCTCCACGATAAAAAGCATCTGGAACAGTAATCATAATTGGTGCACTATAGTCATTTTTATCAATACTTGAAAGTTGATGGGCTCTTTCAATAATCTTCACATAATCAGCTTGAACCATTTCATTGTAAGCATCAACCGAAGGTCCTGAAACCTTCTTAAAATTTTTAGCTGTTAGCTTTTCACGATCTTTTGCTGTAGCATTTTTACGTTCCTTGACTTTTTTCTCTTTCATCGATATTACCACCTTTCACCTTCTAATCTATTTTAACAAAAATATTCAAACCTAGCAAATATTGTTTGATTTTTCCTAACAAAACAATGATTTATGTGAAAAAGAGACTATTCACCTAAAATGCCTTCAAAAAGTAGTGCTTTAAATTCTTCTGTTTTTGCATCGAGAATATAAGACTCAATGGGATATTGTTCTAATATACTCTCTATTGGTTCTTTTTCATAAGCCACATTAACAAAAGCTTGCTCAAATGATATAAGTGGAATTTTATCAAAGAAATCACCTTGTATAATCATATTCTTAATGATACCATCTTTGAGATCGAGTTTTATCTCAAATAAACCGCCTGAAATTCTTTTTTTCAGTACTTTAGTATAAGCAGGTTGTTTTTTATAGATCCATGCTTTCGATTGATATTTTTTACTCATTTCTTTAATGATGATGACTTCTTCTTGACTCAATTCGTAGGTTTGATTGGTTAAGGTATTTTCAAAATGTTTGATTAATTGTTCTTGAGTTAATTCCTTCAAATATGGTTTCAAATTAGTTACTCTTGACCTAACACTATCAATACCTTTGGAGACCAGTTTTTCATCACTTGGTGAAATGGCTCTAACCATTGTTTCAAGATCACAATCATATAAAAATGTTCCATGCATCAGCATACCATATTTATTTTGCAAAAACGCATTTCCTGAGATTTTTTTACCCTGATATAACAAATCATTTCTTCCACTAAATTCAATATCTAAATTGAGAAGTTTCATCGAATCAATAATCTTAGATAAATAGGTTCGAAATGTAAATTCTTTGTTTGTTTTTTTCGTGATGATTGAAAACATCGTATTTCTGTGATCGGCATATACACATCCACCACCGGTTGGTCTACGATAGACATCTATTTTGTTTTGCTTAAGAAACTCTAGATTAACTTCGTTTTCTATTACCTGATTTTTCCCAATAACTACCCCATGTATTTCCCATGTAAAAAAATAAGTCTCATCATCTTTTAGTAATTCCTTGAGTATATACTCTTCAAGAGCAAAATAAAAATATGGTTTTAAATGGCCTTCGTTATGGTGTCTTATTAGAATCATAAAATCCTCCTAATGAACAATATTTATACCAAAATTATAGCATGAATTACCTTTAAAAAGAAATCTAACAACTTTAAAATCTTTAGATACAAAAGAGCATGTTTTATAAGATATAAATAAACAAATGGTATAATATAATAAATAGGAGGATTTATTATGCTGACCTTTCTTAAGTTGTATTTAGTCTCGTTTATTATTTTCTTTGCCATAGATCTTTTTTGGCTCGGTATCATCGCTAAAAAAATATACCAAGCTGAAATTGGACATTTAATGAAAACCGATGTAAATTGGGTTGCTGCTATATTATTTTATATACTATTTATTGGTGGCCTAGTTGTTTTTGTAATCATGCCAGCAGTTGAAGCAGGCAATATTTGGAAAGCTGTATTATTGGGAGCTTTATTTGGATTAATAACCTATGCGACATATGATTTAACGAATTTGGCTACTTTAAAAGATTGGCCACTTAAGATTACAATCATCGATTTGTTTTGGGGTACTTTCCTCGGAACATCGACAAGCACTATTTCCTATCTAGTATATAATCTATTATTTTGAGGTGTAAAATGTCAGAGTATTTGTTAACTAATGAATTAATTTATAAATCTTTCATCTTTGGTGCTCAAAACGTAATTCAGGAAAAAAACAGTTTGAATGCAATCAACGTATTTCCAGTACCTGATGGAGATACAGGAAGCAATCTTGCTTCAATGATGCAGAGCATCCTTGAACGTTCTAAATTAGGAGCAACAAGTGAAGAAACAATTCAATCCATTGTAGACGCTGCAATCATAGGTGCTAGAGGAAACTCTGGAATCATTTTTGCTGAATATATTTATGGTTTTTCATTAGCACTGAAGAAAGACTTCATTGATGAAGACACATTTATTACTTTATCAGAAAATGCATCTAATTATGCATATAATGCCGTGGCCATTCCAGTTGAAGGTACGATGATTACAGTCATGAGATCCTGGGCATATGCTTTAAAAATGTTTAAGAACGTGGCATCAACCTTTATTGAACTGATGAGTAAGGCTTATGATTTTCTATTATTAGAATTGGCTAAAACGACTGAAATGCTTGCTGTTTTAAAAGAAAATAAAGTTGTTGATGCAGGAGCAAAAGGATTCGTACATTTCATTGATGGTTTTATAAAAGCTCTCAAAGGTGAGGAATTGGTCATTCAAATCGAACCTCTTGAACAAGTTGAGCAATTGCATGTTGATCATTTGGAAGAATCTCAAAACCGATATTGTACTGAAGCATTAATCAGAGGAAATCATCTCAATCTAGTACAACTTAAAAAAGATTTGACTTTGCTTGGAGATTCACTTGTTATTGCAGGTAGCGATAAAACAGTAAGAATTCATATTCATAGCAATCACCCTGATGAAGTCTTTGAATATCTTGATCAAAAAGCAAAAATAGTTGAACAAAAAGTCGACGATATGAAAAGACAATTTGATACAGCAAATCACAGAAAATATCCAATTGCTTTGGTGACAGATTCTATTGCTGATCTTCCAGATAGCTTTGTTGACCAATATCAGGTCCATATGTTTCCATTAAATTTGCTTGTCAATGATACAACCTATTATGATAAACTAACCATCCAAAATTCGCGTTTTTATGGCCTGATGGATAGTGCTAAAGTATACCCATCATCAAGTCAACCCAATGCCAAGGCCTTGGAAAACTTCTTCTCTTTTTTAACAACCTATTACAAAAAGATTATTGTGGTTACTGTGTCAAAAAATATGAGTGGAACCTATCAAGCTTTTGTTGATGCTGCAGCAAAGTTTAAACAAACTACAATTACAGTCATCAACTCAAAACAAAATTCAGGCGCTGAAGGATTGATTGTTCTAAAAGCTGCACAAATGATTGATTTAGGATTGGAGTATGATGATATTGTAGAAAATATCAAACAATTAACAAATCATTCTAAAATACTTGTTAGTGTAAAAACATTGAAATATATGGTTCGTGCAGGTAGAGTTAGCAAAGTCACGGGTCTTATTGGAAAAATCATGAACTTAAAACCTGTCATTTCAATCGATGCTGAAGGTAATGGTATTATTTTTGATAAGTCATTAAGTCTTAAGTCAAGCAATAAAAAAATACAGTCACATATTGAAAACGTTATGAAACAAGATGGCATTGAATCCTATGCTATTGTTCATGCAAATGCAGATGATAGAGCTTTGGAATATGCGAAACGATACGAAAAGATAATTGGTAAGAAGCCAGAATATATCATGAACATCTCAACGATTGTTGCTATGAACGCTGGTATTGGAACTGTTGCTATCGCCTATATCAAAGGAGATAAATCATGAACTTTTTAGTCAATGCTGTTGTATTATTCATCTTTTTTACCGTCTTCTTTTTAATTGCACAAATAAAAAAGAACAATGGTTTAGCTGATATGGCATGGGGACTAGGTTTCGTTGTAGTAGCAGTAACTGGATTAATTTATTCAGGCACATACACATTGCCTGCTATTGTGATTACCATCTTAGTCATGTTGTGGGGTTTCAGATTATTCTTTTTCATCGGTCTTAGAAATTGGAATAAACCTGAAGATTTTCGCTATGTGGATATGCGAAAAAAATGGGAAACAAACATCCCACTAAAAGCTTTCTTTAAAGTATTTATGTTCCAGGGCATTTTACTCTACATTATTTCATTACCGATTCAACTCGTGAATTTAAATTCTACATCATTTACTAATAATTCAAGTTACATCGTTTTAGTTCTTGGTGTTTTGATTTGGTTGATTGGATTTTATTTTGAATCTGTGGGTGATGCTCAATTAAAAGCATTTAAAAAAGATCCTTTGAATAAAGGAAAAATCATGCAATCAGGTTTATGGAGTTACACAAGACATCCCAATTATTTTGGTGAAGCCGTCATGTGGTGGGCAATTTGGTTTATTTCTATTTCTGGATTTGCATTAATCAATTTAAGTGGTGTCATCGGACCCATTTTGATTACATATTTATTATTATTCGTTTCCGGAGTTCCATTGTTGGAAAAGAAATATAAAGACAATCCTTTGTTTCAAGAATATGCCAAAAAAACTTCAATCTTTATTCCTTTCCCACCCAAAAAATAATTGATAAGATCTCATCTTGAGATCTTTTTTTTGCACAAAAAAAGGCTGCGTACAGCCTTTTTACTAGTTTTTGAATAGATTTTTAAATTTATCCCAACTTGAGCTTGATTCTTTAGCTTCAAGTTTTTCTAACTGTTCATAGAGTTTCTTTTCAGTAGATGAGATGTTCTTTGGAACTTTAATCTGTACAATCACTTGTTGATCACCTTTGCGTTTTGAGCGTACATTTTGAATCCCTTTTTCACGCATTCTAAGGATGGTTCCGTGTTCGATGCCTGCAGGAATTTTTAAATTTACATCACCATAGATTGTTGGTATTTCTACTGTTGCACCTAAAACTGCTTGTGTAACTGTAATAGGAACTTCTAAAATGATATCATCATCTCGACGTTGGAATACTTTGTGAGGTCTAACTCTAAAAGTTAAGTATAGATCTCCTTGTGATCCGCCCTTTGTTCCACCATTGCCATAACCAGCAACTTTGAGTGACATATTATTGTCAACACCAGCTGGTATATTGACATCAACAGTCTTGGTTTGCTTGATGTGACCCTTACCATTACATGTTGGACAACGCTTCTTAATGATTTTTCCAGCACCACCACATTTTGGACAAGCTTGTTGCGTACGCATAGAACCAAACATGGTTCTTTGCTCAACGTTGACGACACCATCACCATGACAGCGATCACAAACCTCTATATCCTTTGAAGACTCAGCACCTGTTCCATGACAGACGTGACATTCATCATCAACTTCAACTGTAATCGTCTTTTTTGTACCAAGTACAGCATCCATAAAATCAATGGTTATTGATCGTTCGAGGTCATCTCCACGCTGAGGACCATGAGCAGTATGTCTTTGTTGTCTTTGTCCACCACCGAAGAATTGGCTGAAAATATCACCAAATCCACCCATATCACCAAATCCACCAAAACCTTGTCCAGCATTTCCAAAAGGACTACCAGAATGACCATACTGATCGTAGGTTGCACGTTTTTGGGCGTCACCTATATGATCATAAGCTTCCTGGACTTCCTTAAATTTTACTTCTGCATCTTTTTCAGAAGACACATCAGGATGATACTTCTTTGCTAGGTTTCGATACGCTTTTTTTATTTCATCATCACTAGCATTTTTTGCGACACCTAGCACGTCGTAATAATCTCTTTTATCTGCCATAACATCAACTCCATAGTTTAAAGTAGGACAAAAGTCCTACTTTATATTTTTTTTAGTAAATGAATTTTACCTTATTCTTTTTCTTCAAATTCAGCATCTACAGTATTGCTCTTATCTGTTTCTTGATCATCTTGAGGTTGTTCTGCCTGATGCTTTTCTTGAGCTTTTTGATATGCTTTGACAGCTATTTCTTGTGCATCTTTTTCAAGAGCTTCTTTTTTAGACTTGATGAGTTCTACATCGGTGCCATTTAAAGCAACTTCAAGTTCCTTAATTTGTTCTTGGAGTTTTTCCTTTGTTGCTTCATCAACTTCTTCTTTCAAATCATTAATTGCTTTATTTGTTTGGAAAATTAAGCTAGATGCTTCATTTCTGAGATCAGCTTCTTCACGTTTTTGCTTATCGACTTCTGCTTGTTCTTCAGCTTCCTTTACCATGCGTTCAATATCTGTTTTTGAAAGTGATCCACTACCAGAAATGGTAATCTTTTGTTCTTTATTTGTACCTAAATCTTTTGCCTTAACGCTAACAATACCATTGGCATCAATATCGAATGATACTTCAATTTGAGGGACACCACGAGGTGCAGCGGGAATATCTCCTAATTGGAAACGTCCTAATGTCTTATTATCTGATGCCATGGATCTTTCACCTTGTAGAACGTGAATATCAACTGCAGGTTGATTATCAGCAGCTGTTGAGAAGACTTGTGATTTAGATGTTGGAATGGTTGTATTTCTTTCAATTAATTTAGTGAAAACACCACCAAGAGTTTCAATACCTAAAGATAATGGTGTAACATCAAGTAATAATACATCTTTGACATCACCAGCTAAAACACCACCTTGGATAGCAGCACCCATTGCCACAACTTCATCCGGATTAACGCTCTTATTAGGTTCTTTTTGCAATTCGCGTTTAACCATTTCCTGAACTGATGGTGTTCTAGTTGAACCACCAACAAGCAGAACCTGATCAATATCCTTATGAGTCATCTTAGCATCAGATAAAGCACGGCGTACTGGTCCAACACATCTTTCAACAAGACCTGCTGTTAATTCATCAAATTTCGCACGTGTTAATACTTTTTCTAAATGAAGAGGACCTGCAACGCCCATTGTAATAAATGGTAGCGAAATCGTTGACGATGTAACACCACTTAATTCCTTCTTAGCTTTTTCAGCAGCATCTTTTAATCTTTGAACAGCCATCTTATCTAATGATAAGTCAACACCGTTTTCTTTCTTGAAATCTGCAACTAAATACTTAACAATCAAATCATCATAGTCATCTCCACCGAGCTTGTTATCACCCGCTGTTGAAATAACTTCAAAAGTGCCATCAGCAAGTCTCAAGATTGAGACGTCAAATGTTCCACCACCTAAGTCAAACACAAGGACAGTTTGTTCTTTACCTGTCTTGTCAATGCCATAAGCTAGAGCAGCTGCTGTTGGTTCATTGATGATACGTTTAACATCTAAACCAGCAATCTTACCAGCATCTTTTGTTGCTTGACGCTGTGCGTCATTAAAATACGCAGGAACAGTAATAACTGCTTGAGTCACAGTTGCACCTAAATAATCTTCTGCAGTTTTCTTCAAATTTTGAAGAATCATTGCTGAGATTTCTTGTGGAGTATATTTTTTTCCTTGAATGTCAACACGGTAATTTGCTTCACCCATGTGACGCTTGATTGAACTTACTGTGTTTGGATTTGTGATTGCTTGTCTTTTTGCAACATCACCTACACTGATTTCATCACCTTTAAATGATACAACTGATGGTGTAGTTCTTCCACCTTCTGCATTTGCGATGACTTTTACGTCTCCGCCTTCCATTACTGAAACAACTGAATTCGTTGTTCCTAAATCAATACCAATAATTTTATTTGTCTTTGCCATTTTCCTCACTCCATTCATTAACTTTTACCATGGCTGGTCTAAGTATTTGTTCTTTATATGTATATCCTTTGAGAACGACTTCTAAGTTGATGCCATTGGGTTGATCCATATTGCATATCTTTTCTATTGCATGATGTAATTTTGGATCAAACGGTTTGTTCAATGCATCGATTTCTTTTAAGCCATCTTGTTCTAATATTGAGTAAAACTGATCGTTTATCATCTTAAAACCAATGAGATAATTTTTTAATGTATCATTATCGGTTGATATTTTGACAACCATATTCATTTGTTCTAATGGGGTTAAGATATCTGAAATTAAATTCTTTGATGCGTATTTGCGATCATTAATTCGTTCTTGATTCATTCTCTTTTTAAAATTTTCAAGTTCTGCAGCATTTCTTAACAATTTATCCTTATAATTTTTTACTTCTAGTTCGAGTTGTTCAATCTGTTCTTTATATTTATTTTTTCTTTCTTTCTTATGAGCATGAGTGTCATCTTCAATTAGCAATTCTTCTTCATGATCAATTAATTCTTCTTTATGATCTTCCATAGTCATCTTCCTTTACTTTTTATAGAGTTTTCCAACATTACTTGCAATATATTCCACCAAAGGAATGACCTTACTGTATTCCATACGCGTCGGTCCAACCACAGCTATCGTACCATGCTCACTATCGCTGATGCGATAAGGAACTGATATGACTGTACAATTTTCCATCGGAATCAAATGGAAATCACTACCAAATCTGATGCTCAATCCTTCATGATCGCCAATTAACTTAACAAGCTCTCGTCGATCCAACATTTCAACAAAATTTTTAATATGCATCATATTATGAAATTCCGGTTGATCAAAAACATTGGTAACACCAGATAAATAGAAATTCTCCTCAGCAAACTTAGCAAATGCGTGAATAAATGAGTGCATGAGTTGTGTCTGGTATTCAATAAATGATGCAATTTCCTTTTTAGCAAATGCTGCCTGTAAAATTTGAATTGCTTCATCAATATAACGATTTCTAAGTAATTCATCCAATGTTTTAATAATATCTTTCAACTCATTGATGTTCATTTCTTCAGGAATCGTGATATTTTGGTGCTGAACATGACCTTGATCGGTAACTATTAGAACAACAGCTTCATGATCTGTTAGTGGAATAAAGTCAATTTTCTTAATTGTATTTTGATTGCTACTAGGTCCTACAGCAAGCGCTGTATAATTGGTCAATTCACTAAGCAAATGAATTGCTTCTTCAACAGCGTGTTCTTTTGCCAATTTGTTTTTAAGAAAAATTTCATCGATCAAAGGAAACGAATCAACGACATCCTGATCTCTTGTAACAAGATGTTCCACATAATAACGATATCCTTGTTCAGATGGAACTCTACCACTAGATGTATGTGTTTTTTCTAAGAAACCGAGTTCTTCGAGCTGTGCCATATCATATCGTAAAGTCGCGCTTGAAAACTTAAGGTATGGCATTTGAGTTAATGTTTTGGATCCAACTGGTTGTGCATCTCTAACGTATGCTTCGATGATTGCCTTTAAGATTAATTTTTGTCTACTGGTGATCATTCACACACCTCATTTAGCACTCGTTTTGGTTTTGTGCCAACTATATTGTATTATATTTAATTGGCACTGTCAAGCATTATGTGCTATTTTCCACAAATAAAAAAAAAGACACATAGTGTCTTTATTTAGAACTTTGTTTTAACCATTTCACATAAAAGGGGTTATTCTTCTGTTCATATCTCATCGTTGATGTTTCATCATGCCCTGGATATATCTTTACATTCCCAGGTAAAGTGCCTAATTTTAGAACACTTTTTCTTAGTTCTGTCAGTGATCCCGAATATAAATCGTGTCTACCGACACTACCCTTAAACAGAGTATCTCCTGTGAAAAGTTTCTGATCATAAAGGAAGCAAACACTACCTTTAGTATGCCCTGGTGTGTATAATACTTCTATGAATTGATCAGCAAAAGGTAATTTTTCTTTGTCTGAAATATATCTTAAGTCAAGATTTTTCCTTTTATATGGGTGTGTGTGAGGTGCATATCCGTTATACTGATCTTCAAATAAAAGATGCGCGTCATCCAAATGAATATAAATAGGTGTTTCAAATTCACCAATCAAATCAACATGATCTTGATGAGCATGTGTAATTAGAATGCCTGCTAGGGTTCTACCATTCAATGCTTGATGCATAGCTTCTAAATCATGGGAGGGGTCGATTAGGTAGCATGTATCAAAGCGGCACAGTAAATAACTGTGTGCAAATGTTTCATTTTCTTTAAATTGCTGCATATTTGTTTTAAGAAAAAAAACTATTCCTAGAATAGCTTATTTCTTTTCTTTATGGATTGTAGTTTTTCTTTCACGTGGGCAATATTTTTTCATTTCCAAACGCTCTGGGTGAGCTTTTTTATTTTTGTTTGTATAATAATTTTCTTCGCCACATTCTGTACAAACCAATTTGACTAGGTCTCTCATGATATCCCTCCAAACGTACGGTAACATTATAACAAATCAATGATACAATATCAATCGTTTTTATCTCTTTTCATAAATTTTCCCTAAGGGGTGATAAAATGACCGCTAATAACGGCCATTTTTTTACCTTTGAGTTCCTTTATTGATCTTAGACTTCAAAAATAGCATCCGTAGGACATACAGCTTCGCATAATCCACAGTCAATACATACTTCTTCATCAATTACATAGATGTCTCCCTCAGCTATGCAATCAACGGGACATTCTGATGCGCACGCACCACAAGCGATACATGCATCGGTAATTTTTCTTGGCATACTTCTTCCTCCATCTGTTGTCTTTATTTATATAATATAGAAAAACACGACTAAAGTAAACACCTTTTGCGAATTGTGTGTGATTTAGTATGAATATGAAACAATTCGAACTTCAACTAATAATTTTATCTGCGTGATTTTAGTGTGATTTAGGTTGACTTGTTTTATAATAGACCTAGGTGATAAAATGCAAAGAGAAAAAACAAGACCTATCTATATTGGTCCATATCAACTTGGTGGGAATAATAAAGTTTACATTCAAAGTATGACCAACACTTATACTAAAGATGTTCAATCCACAGTTGAGCAAATCAAAAAACTAGAAGCTGCTGGTTGTGAAATCATTCGAGTAGCAGTTTTAGATATGATGGATGCTAAAGCCTTAGGAGAAATCAAAGCTCAAATATCCATTCCATTGGTAGCTGATATTCATTTCGATTATCGATTGGCTCTAGAAGCAATCAACCAAGGTGTTGATAAAATTAGATTGAACCCCGGTAATATTCCTAAAAGAGAGCATGTTGAACTCGTCGTTGAAGCATGTAAAAAAAAGCAGATTCCGATTCGGATTGGTGTCAACTCAGGATCACTTCCTAACAACATGGTACCGACAGCAAAAAACATGGTTGAGACTGCTAAACATCATGTTGATATTTTAGAATCATTAGATTTTTATGATATTGCAATTTCTTTAAAGGCAACCGATATGAATCTCATGGTCGAAGCCAATCGTTTGGCTGCAAAAACATTTCCTTACCCTTTACATCTAGGTGTTACTGAAGCAGGTACTGCTTTTAGTGGAGCCATCAAATCAGCTATGGGTATTGGTATTTTACTTGCTGAAGGCATTGGTAATACCATTCGTGTTTCACTTACTGATAACCCCATTTTAGAAATTCAAGCGGCAAAAGAGATATTAAAAAACTTAGGATTAAAAGATAAAGTTCCAAACTTAATCTCATGTCCAACATGTGGCAGAATTCAGTATGATATGATTGATACAGCCAAAAGAATTGAAGCTTATTTGCTAACCATCAATAAGAACATCAACGTTGCGATTATGGGATGTGCCGTCAATGGACCAGGTGAAGCGACTCACGCTGACATTGGCATAGCTGGTGGTAAGGGTGAAGCCATTTTATTTAGAAGAGGAAAGATCATTAAAAAAATCAAAGAATCTGAAGTCTACGATGTTCTTGTTGAAGAAATTAATCAATTTGACGATACAAAAAATGAAAACGAGCATAAATAATGCTCGTTTTTTTATTAATCTGTCGTATAAAGTGATATTTCATAATCACATATATCTTCATAAAATTCTTTTTCATGTGATACCAATATAAGTGTTCCTTGATATTCTAACAAAGCTTCTTTAAGTGCTTCTTTTGCATTGATATCCAAGTGATTGGTTGGTTCATCTAGGATGAGCACATTACCTTTTTGATGTCTTAATAGTGCCAGCCTAACTTTTGTCTGCTCTCCACCAGATAAAGTCGTAATATCTCTATTTGCCATATCAAAGTCAATACCATGATTGCCTAGAAGTGACATAACCTCTTTTTTTGTGAAATGAGGGTATCTGTTATGAATAACCATAAATGGCGTGAGTTCAACATCAAATTTGCTATCTTGTTCAAAGTAGGCAATCTTTGCTGTATCAATCCATTTGAATTCTCCACCCATTTTAGGAACTTGATCTAAAACAGTTTTGATAAATGTCGATTTACCTATACCATTTTTACCTGTTAGAGCAACTTTTTCCTGTTTCATAATAGTAATGCTTAATGGTTCTAACAAAGGCTCAGAATAGCCAATTTCGAGCATGTCAGTGACGAGTACATCTCTACCTGTTGTCGATGACATCGGAAAATGAAAATGATAGGTTTTGCTGTGTGTTGGTTTGATGACACGTTCGATCTTTGTGAGCATCTTGCGTCTGCTTTGAGCACGTTTTGTCGTTTTTGCACGAGTGATATTCTTCTGGATAAATTCTTCTGTTTTCTGAATGAATTTTTGTTGTGCAACATAAGCTTTTTCTTGTTGTTGGACGCGCAATTCCTTTTCAGCTAGATAGAAATCATAGTTGCCTTTATATCTGGTAATGAGTCCGTTTTCTAAGGCAAAGACTGTTGTAGCAATATCTCTTAAAAATTCCTCATGATGTGACACCACAATATAAGCTTTAGGATATGCTATTAAGAATTTAGTTAACCAGTCAATATGCTTAACATCTAAAAAGTTGGTTGGTTCATCTAGTAACAAGATATCCGATTCTTCTAATAGTAATTTGCCTAAAATAATTTTTGCACGCATCCCACCTGATAAGTGTTTGATGGGTTCTTCAAGGAGATCCATAGACAATCCAAGACCATGAATGATATTTCCTATTTGTGATTTAAAACTGTAGAAATTGGACTCAATTAAAAAATCACCAATAGATGATGCACGGTTTAAAATCCGGTCATGTTCTATTTCTGGTGCTTTAGCCAAACTCTCATAGAGATGCTCCATCTCTTTTTCTTTTTCAAATAGTGGAAGAAAGACTTCATATAAATAGTTTTTGACCAATAATTTGGGATCTATTTTGGCATATTGATCCAAATAGCCTATTCTTTTATTGGGCATCCATGAAATACTACCCTGATCGGGTTTGAATTGCTTTTCAAGCAGTTTGAGCAATGTTGTCTTTCCAGTACCGTTTGGTCCTACTAGAACTGCATGCTCACCCTCAAAAAGACGCATAGACGCCTTTTGATATAACTTTTCTCCACTATAGCTAAATGTTATGTTTTCTACTTCTAATATACTCATTTGGGTAAATCGAAACTAAGTGGCATGATCTCATCTGCCACGTAGATCCACTGCTCCTCTACGAAATGATCGTCTTTTACAATCGTGTCAACCGATTGTTTCATATATTTTGCTTGACAAGTTGCTAAAATATCATTATGCTCATCAGCCAAATATCCTTGCCCTTCAAATAAAAGGCGTCTATTGCTGGTTAACCAACCAACAGCTTTTAATTCCTGATCCAAAGGCACAGGTTTTAAATATTTAATCGTCAATTCCACAGTAACACCCCAAAATTCAGGTTCTTCAATGGATAATGCTCTTCCGATGGTTTCGTCTAGCAATGCAACGATGATTCCACCATGCATCCTTTGAGGATAACTTTGATGAATATCCTGTCCTTTAAATAAACCTAAAAGTTTCCCTTGTTCCAATTCATAAAAACTTGTGTGCAAACCTGCTAGATTGGAAATGCCACAAACAAAACACATCTCGGAATTATTCTGCTTCTTTAAAACACGGTAAATCATATGATATCCAGACCAAGGTGCATGTACAAGACAAAAATACTCGCAATAAATGTCACCAAGAAAAAGAATATGACTAAAGCACGATAAATTTTTGTAAAACCATTTTGATCCTTGTTGGTAAGAAAAAATCCAATTGAACAAGGAGTAAAGAGAACCAATAATGCTTTGTTGATTTCAAATTTCTTTTTGAGAACAAAGAACAATCTCATACTAAATAATATTAAAGAACCACCAATTAATGAGAGCCAAAAAGCATAGACAAAAATCATAATCATTAGACTAAACATGCTTTCTACCTCCTACAAAAAGATAAACCAAGGCTATAACAGGAAGTGCAAAAAACAGAAATGAGCTGGTAAAAAATAAACCTAGTATTGCCCAAAAATAGGAAGATAATAAAACTAAAAAACGATCTCTTGTCTTCATACTATCTTACCTCGCTCTCAAGTACAACCCTTGTGGATAAAACACCTAGGGCACTGATTTCAATCTGTCTTCCACCTTTTTCAAGTGTACCATATCCATTATATCCTGTAGCTCTTCCATAGACCAACATGATATCGTCATCGGTAATGATATAAAAATCATTCTTATGGTCATGTCCTACAAAAATACCTTTTGATTTACCATAGGTAACCATGGCATCATAAAACCCTGTGTCAACACCTTGAGCATAAACCATGTCTTCTTGGAATATTCCAACATAGACATCAGTATCATCAACAGGATCAACAATATATTGGCGCAAAGGAATATGCATGAAAACAACAGAATCTACGGTATCGGTTTGAACCGAATTTGCATACCATGCGACTTGAGCTTCAGATAAATAACCATATTCGCCTTCTTCTTCGGTGTAAATTTCTCTTTCAGCCTTTGAATCTAAAAAATATGCGTTATAAAAAACTTGATTATTCTTCATAAATTCAATCTTGAAATTCCCATAACCGCCATCTTCAAGTTCTGGTCCAACCTTGAAGTACAAATACTCTGTATCTTTAATTCTTGAAATAAATTCTGAATAATCATTAAAATCTGTTTCATGATTGCCAAATACAAAAGTCCATGGAATTTCCAATGATTCCATATAATTCAAGATTTTCGTAAATAGAAATGGTGCAATGGGTGACATCGCAAGATCTCCAGTTATGACAATTAGATCATAGGAATCAGCTTTTGCCATCGCTCCTATTAATTTTAACGTTTGATTGTCATAATCGTCGATGCCATAGGCAAAATGTAAATCTGTTACTTGTAAGATTTTCACCTCATCACCTTTCATTTCAATTTGAAAGGCAGTGTTATCCGTATATTCAATTTCATACTTTGAACAACCTGACAACGTCAACAATGAAAACATCAATAAAACCAAAAACATCAATTTTTTCATAAAATACCCTCTTTCAAAACAGCTTCGAGCTCAATGTCTCTAATAATGTGCATATCATAAAAATAATCTGTCGGTTTAACAAATACCATTTCGTTTTCATTGATATATCTTTTTATCACATGTGTTGATGGATAAATAATCACTATTTTAGGATCATTGGAAGCTAGAAAATTTGTTTGATCTATCACTTGAGATGTTCCTGAATTAATAATTTCCCACATGGTTCTGCTATTGATGGTCAGTTCACCATTTCCAGATACATAGCAGAATAAGACCTGATAGTTTCTTTTTGTGGTTTTGAAAAACGTTTTTTTACCTTCAATACGAATATCACCATATTGTTCTAAGGATGAAGTAGTTTTAAGTTTAATCAATTCTAACTTCTTTTTACTTAAAACAACAAAGATGATGTATATCGCTAATCCAAATGCAGCGACGGCACCTATGATTTGAAATATCATGACTCTATCCGTTCCTTTGATACAGATTTCAAATATCGATCTTCAAATGTACAATGAAAATGATATCTGCTATCCTCATTAATTACCGTCGGTAAAAAATAAGGGATGTTATGTGCAACGCCATAATTTTCAAAATCAGTAATCCATTTTATCTCTTTCCAATCCAAAATGCCTTCACGTACTTTTTTTGGTGTCTGATATTCATAATCCTTTGGAAGATTAATCAAAAATATATGTAGCCCATTTCCCAAAGCATCAAAATCATTCCAAGTCAAATAACCTTTGTCTTTGACTTGGTCCTTATCAACTTTGATATTGGTTTCTTCTTCAATTTCTCGAATGATGCACTCTAAAGCGGTCTCATTAGCATCAATTTTGCCACCAACGCCATTCCAAGACCCTTTCCAAGGGCTTTTTTCTCGATTGACCATAAGTATCTCATCATTTCTTTTGATAAAGCCTAAGGTGTATTTGTGCATGTTTTCATCCTCTTTTATGTAATCTATAATAAATTATAACATGGAATAGTTTGGGCAAAACAAAAAAGGACGAAATCATCCTTTTATTTTTTGATGAATAATATTTTTGCCAAATATCATAACCCATGATAATAATGCAATGACAGGAAACATGAACAATCCTACAAATTTCATAATTTCACCAAATCCGTATGTACCTACATTCATGAACCAATAGGGATAAAATCCTGTAAAAGGTCCAGTTATGATGAAAAAAAGAAAATAAAGAAATGGATAAATCAGAGCTATCCAAAACTGTTTTGGTTTAATAGTTTCTTCAATGCCTATAAAATAGAATAAAACATATAATATAGGTGTTATCGTATGTGTTAAGTGGGATTGAAAAGCGATCGGAGGTGAAGCAAGCATGATATGATAGATGAGTCCAGTCATAGCAATATTTACCAAAGTGACAATAGCAAGATATTTAAACCATTTTTGGTCGTGTTTATTAATAAAAACCAGAAAAACAGTGATGAAAACAAGTAGATTGGCTTGATTTGTGAAATAACGCTGATCTATGATACCATCAGCAATCAAAGACCATAATACACCCCATGCAGAAGATAATACTACTAAAAATAATAAAATATTAGACCCTATGTTTTTTTTATATAAGCTTTTCATTTAACAGTCCTCCACCTCAATTATTATAGCACTTTGAATTTACTTTGTATAGGAATTGAGTTTGTAATAAATAGATAAATTAAAAATAGAAATTTATTTGTGTCTACTTAATAATTAAAATGCTTTGTTATTATATAACAAGGACTAACATGTGTAATCAAATAATTTTTTCATTTAATGTTTGTTTTTGTTCAAACCTATGCTATAATAAAAAATGCACGTAGAAACATGCCTCCTTAGCTCAGCTGGTAGAGCAAATGACTCTTAATCATTGGGTCAACGGTTCGAATCCGTTAGGGGGTACCATTTCGCAGTAATACGGATCTAAGTTTTTAACGTCGCGGTCAGGCGAACGCTTTGTTGCCATGCTGGCATACTTCCATCATAAATGAAAGTAGTCATAAAGTCAACAAGAAAGGAGCGTTTCTATGTTAAAACTCAAAGAAATCCGAGTAAATAGAGGTTTAACTCAAGAACAGGTCGGAAAATTCATCAATGTTACCCGCAGCCAAGTCTCCAAGTACGAATCTGGTACACGGATGTTAAATCAACAACAGATAGTAGTTTTAGTCAAAGCATTAAATACTACTGCAGATTATTTCTTAGGTTTGTCAGAAAAAGAAAAAGGCAAGTAAATTTTGCCTTTTTTTACTAATAATTACATTACTATGTTATTCCAAATTACTTGTTTATTCACATTAGAACTTTAAGCCATCGTTTTAACAACATTTTCAAGATTTGAAAAATCGAAACTTCTCAAAGCATACTTTGAGTTTTTATACTTATTTACAAGATTATAAAGACGTAATGCTTTCGCACCTAAATCAAGTGTATTAATAATAGTCAACTCTTTTTGTAGAAAATCCCAATACTTGGATAACTCGCTTGATGATTTCCCTGAGATAAGGCTTGTCAACACAGCATAATCAACCTGTTGTAAGTATTTTTTAGGAACGGGAAACATATAATTCAAATTGATTACAGCTATTAATGAGTCATCATCTGGAAGGTCCACATCGTAGACTTTGATAAAATCTAAATCATTTTTCATTCCGCTATGTCTAGGTTTTGGACTAGAAATATTAGTGACATACGCTAAATCACCTATAGTAAACAATATTCCAAAAAAGGGTTTCCACTTATCTCTACCATAATCAGTCTCAGGAATTCTACTCTCTACTAATCTCAAATTATTCAAAAATACTTCATCAATATAATACCAATCCACATTTATACCCCCTTAAAAAAAAAACCTAAGTCTTTTTTCTATTATAAAACTCTATAATCTATTACGATGATTTTGATAGGATTCATAACCTCTATTAAAACGATTTTCAAAGGCTTCGTAACCTCTATTAAAACGATTTTGGTAGGATTCGTAACCGAAAAATCTCACAGATTATAGAGTTTTATAATAGAAAAAGATTTTATAGATCATTTATGAGATTATTTTACCACAACTATTAGAAATTGCAACAATTACGACTAAAAATGAATTTTAAGCGCTAATTAATGATAAACAATATACTTTTTTTGTTATTTTATTGACATAATAGTATAAGATTTATATATTCCCAAATATTTTATCTGTAATTTTTGTAGAAATCAGTTACCTTTTTTGTTCTTTTATTAACATAGTAGTGTGAGATCTATATATATATTTTAGATCAACTTATAAACTTAAGAATATCATCTAAATACGACGAAAGGATTTTCAGTCGTTTCATGTATGAGTATGTTTATAAATTAAGTTTAATACACTAGGTATTTGTTATAATTCATTGTATCTATACTGCAATTCAATTATTTCTTTACCTAATTCGGTTTTATTTAACTCTTCAATTGAATCTGTAATAAGATGGGTTGAAATTAGCATTCTTTGTCTATGGTCATACCTAAAATATTTCTCATTTTTTCATAGCAGTCCACTCAATTGAGCCTTTTTAATAAAGTTATAAACTTAGTATAATCACAATGTACAGCTAATCATTGGGTTTTCTCCACCACATTAAAGATTGATAGAAGTCCTTCTGATAATTCTCGTTTAAAAAGATACAAAGCATAATTCAAATCGTGGTCGTGGTTTTCAAATATGTGTGTCTTAAGGTTCATCTTTCCGAGCTTATGAAATCTAATTTCAATATCTAAAGCATTATATACTGGTGTCATTGCATCATATTCTCCAGCAAAAATATGGATAGGTAAGTTTAATTTCGGTAAAATATTTTTGTTTGGTTCAAGTGAAAAATGTTCTTTAAACCATGCAGAAGTCAAACGAATTCCATGATTTTCCTTCAGCCATTCATCATCCCCTTTATCAATTGCGATTAGCATTTCATCTAAATAATTTTGTGAGTTTAGTGCAAAGTCAGCAGATGTGATTTTACCGTCTGAATCCATATCGAGTTGTTCAAATGTCTTGTCCAAAAAAACAGCTTTCCGCACATGATATCGATCTTCTTCAAAATCCTTTTTAGTAATATATCCCTTTTTGTCATAATCAAATAACCTTCTATTTTGAATCAACTCCGAGTTACCATTCATTTGCCAAACCAAAGTATCATATAGATTTTCATTGCAATAACCACACAGTAAAAGTCCTTTGATATTCAATGATTGATTCAATGCTACAAGAGGTGCAATAATAGATCCCTCACTCCATCCAAGTAGGTAAATGCTAGTATGCTGATATCCTTCTTGATAAAGATATGTGATAATCGAATTAAGATCGCTAACGGAATTGTGAGGAAGATAAGATAAATATTCATTTTCATTGATTTTCGTATAGCTGGGTGGAGTTTCTCCATCAACAACACCACGAGTGTTATAACGACAAAAAGCAATACCTCTCTTTGTGAATTCACTTGCGAATAAGTCAAAATAGCGAAATATACTACCATCAGCTTTTTGACGTATAGTGTTATATGTAAATGGACCAGATCCGTTCACAAATAATACAAGTTTATTAGGTTTTGTTTCAGGAAGACTAAGCATTGTTTCAAGAGAATATCCATCTTGAGTTTTTATTATTAATAATTTGTCTATCATGTTGAACTGATACCAAAAAGTTTGATTTTTTCTGGATGAATAACTCTTATCTCGTAGTCTAATGTATCATTATTAACCTTATTTAGTTTATATTTACAATCCTTCATATATAATAATCCTCCATTAAATAAATGCTAATAAAAATGAATAAATAAGTGTTGATATCAATGTCACAATGAGTGATCTATAGCTTTTTCTAAGATAGTTGTATTTAATTGAGGCTATAACTGATGTATTATAAACTTGTGATATAAGGTCTTCTAGTATTTCAGAAGTCTTCACTCCTTTGACAAGTTCTTTGAAATCTAAATAAGATTTATTTGATATATCCCCAAAGTAAAAGAAATTTTTTCCTGGTTTATCAACAACTGATTTTGTTCTAGTTAGTAGAACTAGTATCAAGAATAATACAGTGATAATAAATGACACTCCCATAACAATTGCTGATAAGGACAAAAAGAATGCAGATAATTTTTCATACCATAATCCATTTTGAATTATATTAGTCAATTTGGATTGATCAACTAATAGAAAGGATCCACTATATAAAAAACCAATTACAGCCATCAAAATGGAAGATTTGCTATCTGCAGAATTAATCCAAGTTATATTTCTATTTAAAGTCTGAAGAGCATCATCTTTACTATATGAAGATTTTTCTATTTTAGTTTGCATTTATATACCACCTTATCTTTATATGGGGTTCTAATAAAATTAACATCAAATTTCTTCAAATGATCATAAGTTGATTGATCTATCATGATTTCGTTTTCTTTCGCAAAATCACATAATTTTGAAGAAAGATTTGTAGGTTCACCAGGAAAAACACCAAAACTTGGCAAATCATATGGCTTTGCTTTGAACCGTGTCATATAGATATGCCCAGTACTAATTGCATATCCACAATCAAATAACCAGTTGTTATCCACAATAGATTTGTACACGTTGTCAAGTAGATATTTTATACGTGTTGCAGCATTGAATGCATTTAATCTAAAATTAGATGATTTAGTGCTATTGAATGCAGCCATAAAACCATCACCAGCAAATTGGAAAATCTTTCCACTATTTTCTTGAATAGCCATTGCTGCAAGTGAACTAAACATTTTATATAGTTGGGTCATGTTCTTGATACCAATATTTTGAGATATTGAAGATGATTTTCTTATATCTACAAACAATACACTTGTTTCAATAGACAAAACACTATTTCCTTTTGGAATTTGTGATTCAAGGAGTACTTGATCACAGGGAATAACATCGATACTCAATTGTTTAATATTTTCCAAATAGGATTTCAATTGACTTTCACTACTCATTAATATTTCCCCCATTCATTTATCTTTATTCTAATTATACCAAGTTTTTAGAGATTTACAATTAACCTTCATAAACTTCAAATTGCTCATGATACAATTATTTGTGATTGTTCATATACCAGAAACAATTAAAAATTAAGAAATCAAACCTAACTACATTATTATTGCATTCTTTCTTTAAAATTAAAACCTTGCTTTCTTATAGCATAAACAAAAAATAGAAACTATAATGTATAGTTCCTATCCTTATTTTTATTGTGTCTTTTTTAATCAAATAGTTTTAAAAAAATTCTCTAAACTTACTTTCAGTTTTATTATGATTCTACAATTTGGTAAGAGATAATGCAAATAATTTATTGAATCTCAAAACGTATGATTCAAACAATTCGGTAACTTTATCAATATAATCTGTTTTTGTAAAATGTTTCGCTATTTCTATGGTTCCGTGTTGTTCATCACCACCACCGCCTAGTATCCCAGACGTTGAAGGTATAATGGATTCCCATCCTAGAAGCTGTGTAATATAATAACTATTAAACCCTTCTTCTAGCAAATCATTTGTACATTTTGTCATAATGGTTATCTTCTCATCTACTTCATGAAATAAAAGGATGACAGACTTCTTCACGGATTCTATCACTCTAGATAAATGTTTTCCTAAAAAAACATAGTCAACATCCATACATGTTACAGAAACTAATACTTTGACTCCATTTATATTTTTTTCTTTAAAGGAAAGTAGATTTAGATCGAATAAATTAGCATATTCTCTGTACAATTTATGCGAAGCATTAATTAATGATATATTTCTATATTCAACAAGATTTTTCATAACTATATTCAAGGTGGTTTTTAATTTGTCACCAGTAATCATTCTAATAAATAAATCACTAAAAAGATCCGATTGAATTAGAGCAGCAAGACTTATGTAGTTCTTATCATTGAGTCCATTACGATTCAAATTATCAATAAGTTCATCTAAACTCATTAAAGTCTCTGCTTGAAACAAGAATTGATTTGCTGAAGTATTGAATAAGTTTGCAATACTTGAAATCATTTCGAAATTTGGAGTAGACAAACCTCGTTCCCATTTTGAGACTGCTTGAAAGGAAATATGCAACTTATCGGCAAGTTCTTTCTGAGAAAATCCTTTTTGTTTTCTAAGTCTGTAGATATGAGTTCCCAATTTAACTTTATCAATCACATGATCAACCCCTTTATACATATGATAACACCGAATAATTTAATTTACAATAAACCAAAAGTAGAATTCTACCATCAAAAATATTAAATATTTTGTTTATGAAAAAAGACTAGCAAGTCCCTGCTAATCTTAACTCTATAAACTTTCTCTACTTTGTTATCTCAGGCTTCAAGAGAATAATAGTGTATTTCGTAATTGACTTTTTAATTCTTATGCTTTTTAACTGTCTCTTAATCATTGGGTCAACGGTTCGAATCCGTTAGGGGGTACCACTTGTAATTCACAGGAACTTTGTTTTAGCCTCACAGTCAAGCAAACACTTTGTTGGAAATTAGAAAGACTCCCAAATAAAAGGAATGTTTTCATAAAATTAACAAGAAAAGAGCTTTTCTAGGTTAAAACTCAAAGTAATCCGAGTAAATAGAGATTTATTAAAAAAGAAAAAGGCAATTATTTGCCTTTTTTCTTTACCTATGTCTGTAATCATACTAACTGTTATGAAACTCAAATAGACAATAAATGGATAAAAAATTCGTCAATTATTCGCCAAGATTCATACTGTAGATTTCCAACTAATTAAGTAGAAATCTCTAGCTTTCAAACAATATAATATTATTTATGACTATTCAATGTCATATAGTTATTGACAATATTTACTGAAAAAGGTTACAATTTAGATAGGCATAGAAAATAACTTGAAGAATAATTGTAAAAAATATATGAAGTATCACCAGCGTCAACTGATGGTTTTTTCTTTTTTATGCATCAACAATGGAGGAATTTATGAAATGTAAAAGTTGTGGTAAAGATGTTTCACCAATGAAAAAAATATGTCCGGAATGTCAAAATGAAACAGGAAGTCTTATTTTTAAAATACTCAATCAAACGAAGATTATTTTAAAAAACGCATATGAGATCATAAAGAAAATATTGATTAAGTTTTATGAATTGATCAAGAAAGGCATTCAACTAGCAACTCCACATATCAAGAAGTTTTATTCTAAGCAAAAAAACGTTTATATTTCGTTAGGTATTTTTGCTGGTCTCGTCTTAATTATTGTCATTGTAGGTTTGATCAAAAAACCCGGAGACAACATCAAGACATTAACGCTTGGTGATTCGATTCAGATTGCATCAGAGACTGTTGGTACTTTTGGTGGTACGATTACCATTAACCAGGATGGCTCATCTATTGATGGTATGAGTTTATTTGTTGATTTCTTTGCTTTTGATGATACTCAAAACTTTGAAATTTCAACTCAAGAGATAATAAACCATGATTTTGGTATAGACTTTAATCCAATAACACCACTCATCACCATTGATAATGGTCATGAATTTGCAAATTATCCGATGTTATTAACAATACCTATTGTATTAGAAGATGATGAATTTGCTATGGGGTTCTTCTTTGATCAGGAAACAGGAAAACTAGAAGCTATTCCTACTGAAAGTGTCAATAGCGATTCCATTACTCTTGTCACATCTCATTTCTCGGATGTTGTTGTATCAAAGATTTCAATTGAGCAATTAAAAAGTTTAGAAGGTTCAGTTACAGATAAGTTTGATACAGGTTTTCTACCAGGAGTAGATGATTGGCAATTCATTAATTATGGATCTTATTTAGCTCCAGGAGGGCACTGTGCTGGTCAAGTTATGACCATGGCTTATTATTACTCTGAACATTATTTAGCTAATGAAGAACCACGATTATTTGGTTTATTTGACAACAATGGTTTAGGTTCTACCGAAGATTTATGGGAAGACGATTCATTTGGATATCGCTATGCATCTGTTGTCCAGAATCTTCTTGATTGGACAGATGAAGACTTTGTTGATTTAATTGATTTTGGAACAGATAATGAAGATTGGGTCTACTATGCCTTTGCTTATGCAATGTATATGACAGGTGAACCTCAACTTATGGGTATTTATGCGCATGATTCATTGGGTAATATTGTCAGTGGACATGCAATATTAGCGTATAAGTTAGAAAATCATAAACTCTATGTAGCAGATCCAAACTATCCGGGTCAAACCGATCGCTATGTTACTTTTAGCAACTTAGAATTTTTACCTTACTCTTCTGGTGCTAATGCACAGGCAATCATCAATGATGGTGCATTACAGTATGATCAAATTTTGTTTATTGCTCAATCAGCTTTGATTGATTATGAACAAATGAGTATCCTATATGATCAAATGATTGATGGTACGATTGGTAATGATGTGTTTCCAACGTTAGAATTACTTTATCTGAGTGAATATAATAATGATCCTCTTTTACAGGATTGGACAACAATCAAAGAATCAGTAGATATAGATTCAACTTACAATGCAAATACAAACTGTGGACTTCAAGACACCATCGTCATAGCAGCAACTGCAGATGAATCATCAAATATGGTTTACTCGCTCTACAGTGGTACAGATTTGGTTTTAGGCCCCCTATCACCAGAACTTGATGGTTATGTCTATTTTGAAATTGGAATGTCTGTTGGAACCAATGATTTAGGTATACTTGTCGAATACGACGATGGGTCTAATCTCTACTATTCGGATTTTAAACGAATTGAAGTAAACTATGAAGGTGGTGTATCTATTCCTTGTGAAGCCACAATCGTTGGTAGATACAATTTTGTAAGCAGATCAGATAATCAGGTCATGGTCACCTATAACTATATCGAGATTTATCAAGATGGTACATTCAAGGAAGAATATCAACTCAATGATGGTAGCGGATATATCAGTACAAACACAGGAACTTGGACAGTTGTTCCAGGTGAGAATGTAGGAGAAAATACTTTGATTTTATCCATGGTTTATACCAATGACACCTATGAAATTCTAGATAACTATCAATGGTTGAGAAGAACTTCGGGTGATATTATTTTCCTATATCAAAAAATAAATTAGAAAATATCCAATAAGAACCTCTTCTACTTTGTATATTAAATGTAAAATATATTCGAAAGGAAATGAGAAAAATGAAAAAATTAATAACAGTAGCATTGTTAATGGCTGTGCTGTTTAGCATGGCAGCATGTACAAGTGATAATACTAGTGAAAATACATACTTATCCATTGACATCAATCCAGCTATGGAAATGATAGTCAATCAGGAAGAAAATGTAGTCAGTTACGCTTTGAGAAATGAGGCAGCTGAAATTGTTGCTGCTGGTCTACAATTAAAGGACATGAACTATGAAGAAGCTCTGCAACTTTATTTGAATGCTGCAATTCAAACGGGATATATTGATACCGAAAGAAATGATAATGCAGTCGCTATTCAAGCATGTCATTCAAGTGATGATGATGCAAATCAATTTCAAGTTCAAGTAGAAAACCAACTTCAAACTTATTTTGATGAAAATAAATTGGGTGCTGTTATTCTCAATCAAAGTGAAATCTATACAGCCATTCAGGAACTCGTTGACCTCTATGATATCAGTTTTGGTTTTGCTAAATTAGTTAGTGCTTATGTGGCAGCTGATGAAACACACACAATTGATGATGCTTTAGAAATGACATCAGCTGAGTTAATCAATGCTTTAGGTGTTTTACAAGACGCGTATTTGGAACAATACAAAAATCAAAGAGAAGTCGGAGCTCAAGCGATTAAAGACGAATTAGAAGAAGCACTTAGAAGTAAAGTTGAAGCACACCATCAAGCAGTGGTTGATGGCACTGCAGTCCAACCAGACACAACTGGTGTTAAGCAAGCATATCTAGATGATTATGAAGGTATTAAGACAGAATTTGTTTTGCGTAATCAAGAAAGAATCGAATATGCTCACGCAATCAAAACCGGAGAAATTTCACAATATCTGGTGGGTTTTTATAACTTTGAAAAATCAAGTGAACAATTACCCTATATTATAACCTATCAACACCTCACTTTGAATGCTAATGGTACCTATCTAGAGAGTTATAGTTGGGCATCTAGAACATTACCTCAAACGTCAACTGGAACTGATGAAGGCACTTGGGAAGTTGTTGAAGGTATCCTTATTCTAACCAATAACAGTGGCTATTCAAAAGAATATACAATTCAAGGCGCGCGCATAGTCTATGAAGATTTTGATGGTATATTGTCATTTTATAAGAAACAAGCTACAGTCGAATAACAATTTCTTTGAAACAAATAAACACTTTCATACTAAAATAATAGTATGGAGGTGTTTTTATTATGACAACTAATGATCAAAAGTTTGAAAAGTATTCGGAAGAACAAAAATTAAAAGTGATTAAAGAAAAAGTACTAGAGGGTAGAGAATTACTGAAATTCAATGATTTTGGGATAAATGTGCTGACTGATCAACAACAAAAACTTAAGCAACCACCCCTTGTAAAAGAAAAAATGACAGAGCATCAAATTGATTTACCCGTTGAATTTAAGCAATTAAATATCTCAACTGATCTCCTTCAGGTTTTCAATCAAAGACAAAGTCATAGAGTTTATACAAAAGAGAAAATGACATTACTTCAATTATCATATCTATTGTGGACGACCCAAGGTATAAAAAGTATTCGTGGAAATAATTATGCAACGCTACGAACTGTTCCAAGTGGCGGAGCAAGACATGAATTTGAAACATATCTTATCATAAAAAACGTTGAGGGATTAAAAGAAGGTGCTTATCATTATTTACCTATCTCTCATCAAATTGAGTTTTTATCTTCTAACGAAGATATAGATCAAAAGTTAGCTGATGCCTTAAGTGGCCAAAATTGGTCAAATGCTGCCAATGTTGTCTTCTTTTGGAGTGTTATCCCTTATCGTTCTGAATGGAGATATTCGTTTTTTGCTCATCGAATCGTCCTTGTAGATATTGGTCATGTTTGTCAGAATCTTTATATCGCAGCTGAATCGATTGGCCTTGGAACATGCGCAATCGGTGCATTTGAAAGATTATTATGCGACGCACTATTTGGACTTGATGGATCTGAAGAATTTACAATATTAGCTTCACCTGTAGGTACAGTTTCTATTGACGATCAAGAAAAAGAAAAAGACTTTTATGCTTTTTTTAAAAAGGATCAATAAAAAAATAGCCAAATTCAGCTATTTCTTGATTGAAAACTCTGCAACTATTGGATAATGATCAGATAAATAGAAATTTTTATCTTTATGATGAACGATTCTAAATAATTCATCCTTTAGGGTTGATGAAAAAAAGAAATAATCGATAGGTAATCCAATCGTGTCACAAGTATAGTTATGAAAAGTAAGACCTAATCGGTCTTTTTTTTCATAGATAATTCGATATTTATTGGTCAAAAATCCAATCGTATCACTATCTGGTAGCACATTGAAATCTCCAGCGAGAACGAAATGAGATTGATACTTATTTGTTACATCATCGATGAAATGAGATAAGATCATTGATTGTTTTTTGCATATTTCATCAGATGCATAATCAAGATGTGTATTAAAAAATGCAATCCTTTGTTTATTTTGATCTTCTAAAACAACATATGTAGCAATTCTTGGGAAAAAACTGCCTTCAATTCTAGACTCAATATCAGGTGTATCAGATAACCAAAATGTATTCGATTCTAAAATTCGATACTTATCTTTTTTAACAAATATAGGGACTGCTTCGCTACCTTTACTTCTAGCAAATCCAACATAGTGATACGCTTTGAGTTGATCTATAAGTTCCTGATACATATCTGGTGCTACTTCTTGAAACCCAATGATATCAAAATCCCCTGTTTTGATAAATTGAACGACTTTTTCTTTTCGAAACTCCCAAGCATTCAAACCATCAACTGCGACATTAATCCTAATATTAAAACTTAAAATCCGATAATTTTGCATAAATTCACCTTCCGTCTACTCTATTATATAGTTTTTTTAGCAAATATTGATGCACTCGTACAAAAGAAAAAAGATACAGCAGGATTCGAGGGTGGAAGTGCTGTATCTTTTTAAGATATTATATCAAAATTATTATTAGGTTGTAGCAAGTATATTATATTCAGTACAAATATATTGAGGATAGACAATAATATCTGCATTAGGCATACCTTTTGTAAAATCATAGCTCCAACCAATAAATATATATCCTTCTCTTTTTGGAGCTTCAGGTAAAACATAACGGGTCAGATCTGCACCTTCAACAAAAATATCAGAGTGAATGATTTCTCCACTGGAATCAGCGAAAAACAACTCATGCATGTGTAGACTTGTTGCTTGAGTTTGTGAAACATGCAAAGTATATGTTACTGCAGTTAATACAATGACTAATGTCATAATCACTAGTTTCATTTCGTTTCTTCCCTTCTTAATATATTTTTGTTCATATTTAAGTTAAGTATACACATCAATTATTACGGAAATATAGATGATTTATTACTTTTTCCTTAATTCACACTCTTACTGGTTCTCTTTCGATAATTTTTGCTAAGTGTTTTTCAATGGTGTCTAAAATTTGATGACGATCACCAGATAAGTCGTCGGCATTTGATATACTGATGTACTTGACAATCTTTTTAGATTGACTCGTTCGGTTCAGCTTTCTTAATCCAAATAGTTTTGATTCTTCAAAGTTTATGCAGGATAATCCATGTTCAGTTCGTTTGCATAATGCAATCGTTCGTAATGGATATTTGCTTTTTTTTATTGTAAAACGCATCAAAGTATCAAAAACATTATCTATATCAGTTTGACAAAAATAACTCAGTTTTCTACAATCGTATCTATGAAGAAAACTACAAATTTCATGACTGAGAAGTGAAAGCTCCACATTAGCGAGCTCATATTCTTTAATAAATTGTTTTGAAAATTTGACATTTACAGTATCACTATTCTTATCATAATCGAGAAGAAAAGCCCAGTTAACCATATAAGATCGCATTGCTTACCTCCATGAATCATGATTTAATTATATGCCTCCTTCATTTCTTAAACCTTAACCGATTATTAAGTATCTATTAAGTTAAAAAAAACACACCCATAGGGATGCATTCATTTCTTCATTATTCAATTCCTAACTTATATCCAAATCCCCACATTGTAATAATAATCTTAGGTTCCGAAGGATTATCTTCAATTTTTTCTCTTAAACGTCTAATGTGAACGTTAATAACGTTATCATTGAAATAATATTCTTCTCCCCAAATCGTACGATACATTAACTGTTTGGAGAATGTTTGATCTGGATGGGTCAACAATAGTTTTAGAATTTCGAATTCTTTGAGTGTTAAATCAACAATTTTATCGTTTTTGGTAACTACATAATTATTTAGGTTGATTTCAACATTAAAAATTTTTAAATTTTGCTTAAGCACTTTTTCAGTACTTTTTTGTGATCTTCTAAGAACTGCTTTTACACGAGCTACAAGTTCAAGCATTGAAAAAGGTTTAGACAAGTAATCGTCTGCTCCCAATCCGAGATTAATTGCTTTTTCCACATCTGAATCCTTGGTTGAAATGATAATCACAGGCACATCACCCTTAGATCTGATATGTCTTAAAACCTCATCACCATTCTTTATAGGCAACATTAAATCAAGCAAAATGACATCATAAGGAATCAAATCAAATTGCTTAATGGCATCTTCACCGTTAAAAACAGGTTTAACTTCAAACATTTCTTCCTTCAGTTTGGTCTCCAAACTTCTACTAATGATGACATTATCTTCAACAAGTAAAACTTTTTGTCCCATCGCATTCACCTGATCAAATCATTAATGATTTTTGAATTCCTTTCTCGCGTATTTAAACATATCACACTTAAAGTATACCACGATACTTTTAAATGTAATCAGTCATTTTGTATTCCCGTAGGGCATGAAAAAATCATGCCCCTTGGAAATTGCCGAAAAGTAACCAGTGAAATAGAGATTAACAAGATTAAGGGAAAATCCGATCAAACTCGAAACTTTTCAGTTAAACCATTATACTTTATCAATTATAAAGAATTTCTTGATATTTAATTACTTTTTTCTTAAGTGAGTCATTTGATAAAGAAAAAAGGCTATTAAGTACAGCCTTTGATCTATTAAGAGTAAGTTAATGAAAATGATTCGCTTAAACCTGATGAACGTCCGACAAAATCGATTGCTTGAACTTGAATCTGATAGGTTTGTCCCACGTTTAATCCAGTCAATGTGATCTGATTCAAGTTTGCATAGCGATGAAACTCTCCATCTAAGTAGATGGCATATTCTGCTACTCCAAAATCATCTGTTGATTTTTGCCAATAAAGAGTATTCTTGAGCTGTGCTAAAGAAATATTTTCCGGATCCGTTGGTATTTCTTTATCAATTGTTGCATAATCTTGTTTATAAACCCGTGCATAATCAATTTCAAATGTTGTAGGGAAGATATTGGGATCAATGCCTTGCGAGCCACCCCAACTACCACCAATAGCTAAATTTACGATGAGAAAGAATTCTTGATCGAATGGAAAGGCTTCTTCATAAGATGCATCAGATGTTAATCCTGGAACATAATTAAACTCTCCAATGGTTTGTCCATCGACAAGCGTCTTAATATAACCAGGAGACCAAATCATTTCATAATTATGAAATTCTGTTTCAGCATTTTCAATCACCCTGTTAAATCCGATTTGAGTGCCTAAATTATGATTGAATCTTTCAGTATGAATAGTTGAATAAATCCGATTTACATCATATCCGACATATTCAGTGATATCAATTTCACCACTATTTGGCCATCCACCATAAACGCTCATTAAAGGCATCATCCATATGGCTGGCCATGTACCTCTGCCTGTGGCCATTTTAGCACGAACAATGATGCGGACATATTCAAATGTTCCCTTATACTTTGTCGTCAATCTCGATGATGTGTAATCCATACCAAGATAGCTTTCCTTTTTTGCTGTAATTACTAATTTGCCGTCAACGACTTGGGCATTTTCTTTGGTGTAGTACTGAAGTTCTCCATTTCCGCCACCACTGCCGTTGATTTCAAAATTCCATTTAGTTTCATCAACAGCACTACCATTGAATTCATCTGCCCAAATGCATGTCCATCCACCTTCAAGTGTCGGTTCATCACAATCATCAATAGCGGTCAACGGCAATAGACCATTGGGTACTTCAGCTGTATTCTTTTCACACCCTACCAAAATAAATATCAGTAGCGCTAAAATCAATATCTTTTTCATAAAATCTCCTTCTTACTCACCCGTGATACCCGTGCGATCAATACTTTCAACGAAATAGCGTTGAGCAATAAAATATAATACAAGCAAAGGTAAAATAGTGAGCATGTTACCTGCAAGCATAATTGCTTCATTTAATTCACTACCAGGTGTACCTGGAGGGAACAATGTTGAATAACTAGCTCTAAATGCCTGAAGCTTAAGTGGTAATGTAACCTGTCCGCCAACATAGAGTGCTGTGATAAAGGTTTCATTCCAATACCAAACAAAGCTAAATAAGAAGACAATGATGAATGATGGGATAGCAAGTGGAATGGCGATTTTCAAAAATATTTTCAAATGTGATGCGCCATCAACTTCTGCTGATTCCATCAGAACACCAGGAATCGTTTTGAAAAACTGATAAAATATCAAAATGTAAATTGCTGCATTAATTCCCTGCCCAAAAATAGCGGGTAAAATCATTGAATTCTGAGTGCTCATAAGGCCAAGATTTCTAAAAACTAACATATTAGCGACCATCGTAACCTGAGAAGGTAAAATAAAGGTTGCTAGCATTAAAACAAACATAATTTTCTTTAGTGGAAAATTGAATTTTGCGAAACCATATCCGATAATTGCTGATGAGATCGTAACTGATAAACTCACCTTAAGCACATAACCAGTTGTTGTAAAAATAGCTTTTGGAAGTTCAAGGACTTGAATGGCTCTTGAGTAATTTTCAAATTGAAGTGCACTTGGAATCCATTTGATACCAGGATTGATGAGATCATCAACACTCATAAAACTATTGACGAGCATGAATAAAACCGGATATAGATAAATATAACTGAAACTAATCAAAAGCGTATAGATGACTATTTTGTAAATGAAACCATCAACAAAGTTCATCCCCAATAAGTAGCGTCTTGCTTTAGTTTTGAAATGTTTATAATCTATTTTTTTCATCGGCTACTTCTCCTTTCTGCGGATGGAAATAACACCCACAAAAATACTCATGATAATGACCATCAAGAAGAAATAAACCCATGCAATAGCAGCTGCAAATCCATAACCGTGCCAAAAATTAGAATCTGGTGCCCCGACAAGCATATGCGATCTTGCCATATCTAATATACCACCTGATTCAACAAATAGCGACATAGACACAACGATATAAATGATAGCAACTCCAATTAATGGTTGAATGGAAGGCAATGTAATTTTCCAGAATCGATCCCAAGGTGATGCACCATCAATTGATGCTGCTTCATAAATCGAGATATCAATCTTTTGTAGCCCTGCCAAGAAAATCAAAATAGGAATACCAGCATACCATAAAATCAACAGCATGGATGTCAAGAGTGTTTCTAAAGGATTAGCAATCCATGGACCTAAATTTTCAGAAATGTAAATCAACACTGAACTGTCTTGAAGTGAAGGAAGAGAAGTTGCATCCTGGTTGGTTAATTCTGCAATAACTGGTCCTGTAGAAATAACGACTGGTAAGAAAAAGATTGTTCTCCATACACCTTTGAGCTTGATAGGATTATTGATTAATACAGCAATCATAATCGAAAAGACAACAACAAGTGGTACAGCAATAACCATTTTTCCTAGATAGGTTCCAAAAAGTGGTAATAACACCTGACTTCTAAAAATATTTAAATAATTTTGGAACCCCACAAATGTGGTCAGTATGCCATCTTGCAAACTGTAATAAGCTTCATGAAAACTTAAATAGAGCGAATAAAACATTGGATAGAGTGTGAAAACTAAATATCCAAAAAGCCATAACAAAATGAACATGTAGCCATAAAACGCTTCACGGTTCTTTCTGGTCACTTTGATCTTGATAAATCCAAATAAAATCAATTGAAGACCACGTTTCCTAATGATGAAATTATGTGTCAGTGCATGACCAATTTTCTCAAAAACAACAGAGACCTTATATACATAAAAGCTTGATATAGTATCCCAGATTTTGAAAAAGAATTTACCTATAATAGCGCTTAACGAAGCGATTCTTGCTGTTAACTTTTTCATGATCCCACCACCTTATAACTTCTTGCCGGTATGGTGTTTGTCAGATGAGTTTGCACTTCATAATTGTAATTGATATAAATGGATACACCATTGGAATAAGTAACTAAAACCAAACCAGTTTCAATGATTTCACGGTTTTGAACATAAGCATTTGTGACATATTTAAGCGCATCATTGACAAAATGATAGGTATCCATAATTTGTACTTCATAGTCAGAAAATGTGGTTGTATAATACGCACTTGCTTGTGTATATCTCATTTCATATGTAGGCTCATTTGTTAGAATATAACTTGGGTTAACTCCGAAATCAACCATTGTCAGATAACGATCTTCAGCAAGTGCATTGAAATTCAAGTATGGTGTGTAATAGGATATACTACCCTTCAAAATGATTGGAATCAATGGCACCAAGTCAGTATAATAATCGTATTGACTGTTCGTAATCGGTAAATCCAGATAACCATCAATATATCCATACATGTAAACATTGGGTCTCGAAAGTGTCAAAGAATCATATAAATCAGCGAGTGCTTGATAATAGGTGATACTTGAATCTCTCGTGTAATTTTTTCCATCATAGTAACTATACAACGTTTGACCTATGGCGGACATAGAAAGGCCAGAAACACCAAGATCATTAAAGAAATCTACATCATCTTCAGCCATCCTATAACTTCTATCTGGATATAACAAATACATATCTAATATTTGGCCATTTAAGGAACGTCTACTGAAAACCATCTTCAATTTTGAGAGGTTTTTAGCAACATCACGATTATAGAATATTTGTGATGATAGTTCTGATGAGAACACATATTCGTTGTCTAAATAGATTGAATTTCCATCATCGATAATGTATCGAGCGAGATCTTTATAATCATTCTTGCCTGAAATACGTGTCGCATACGGTGCTCTATAGACAAACCCATCTTTACTCCATCCCATCAGTGTAACCTGTTGGTTTAAAATGCCATTTGATTTAAATAAATCATAAGCAGTTTTGACTTGTTCAATGGTTGTCATCTTTACTTTTGAAGTTCCGATAAATGAAGGTTCCTGATCAGACATGATATAAGAAAGCTGCAATGGAATTTGATTACCAACAACTTTTTCTTGATTTGATAAAATGCCTTCATCAATCAAAAAATCACGATAATCCTTTGCCATACCAACATATGATGCTTCATCACCACTTAAGAAGTGATAAGCAATACGATAATTTGCAGTACTCAGTTCATCTGTAATCGTATCGTTTCCATCTCCAGCTTTATTGATAATATTCTTAAATATTTGTCTGACATTAAATCTCGAAGAGATTCTATGATATTTTGTATTGTCACCCCAGAAATTTGCAAGCAAAGTTGAACTTTCAGATCCTTCTAGGATATTGACGTAATATCCATTGACACCTGGCTCATGAACCATGCCATAAACAGGTATGGATAATTGAGGTAATGTAGCTGCTTGATATCCATAATCAGCACCATAAAAACGTGCTTGGAAATAAGTGTTATGTCTCTGGTTCATTCTAACCAAAGCGCCAATACCATCTGGAATCACAACATATCCCGGGACATTCGCTTCTCTTGCTGCACCTAAATATGGAAATATTTGAATGCCTAATAAACGATAAATGTCTCCATCTTCAACAATGCTCTCAGAAGGAATATATACTTCGAGTGACCCTTGATTCAAACTGAATTGTACATCAAAAGCAACATCTATTTCCTTGATATCAACATGTGTTAAAAATGAATTTATTGTATGTTCTTCAATAGATACTGAAACCTTACGGGATAAATAACTGCCTGCTTCAAGCAAATAAGGGCGCAAATGATCTGGATTATCGACGGTGATCGAGCCATCATTTTGATACTTGACACCTGCTAATGTATATAAAGATGCAGTGATCAACGTGGATGTCTTCACATTTTGCGCATTGACATAATCGACCCAAAGACCTGAATTCATCAGATTTCTATTGGCTGTATTGTCTTCTCTTGTCCCAGATATACCTTGAAATTCTGGTCTAGATGACCAAAAGTATCCAGTTTCTTTGTTTTTGATCATAATTGAAAAGGAATCTTTTTCGAAATAGACTTCAAGTTCATTTGTATCAAACATGAGTTCAAAGCCAAGAGAATCCAATTCTGAAGGTGTATAAGATAAATGATAGAGTGTATGATAATCATTAAGTACTTGTGGTGAAACATCATCGGTTTGTGTATATCTTGAACTTTCTAATAACAATTCATTGATGTATGGATAATTATCTACAGTTTGGAAATCTGCAAGCGGAATGTTAACATCTGCAGCGTAGACAATACCAACCGTCATCATGATGAACAGGATGAATACTACTAAATATCTCGTCAATTTAACCACGATTAAACAACTCCCTTACAATGTCTGCAAATAACGTCCAGACTTCATTTAATAATAAGTAAATGATGAAAAGTACAGCTAAAATCATGATTGCTGTAAAGATTGAAATTAATATATTGGAAATGGTTGGTTTCATGTCATAGAAATGAATTTCCTTAACCATAATAATCATATAAATGATGGTCAGTGCGACACCGATGAATAGTAGCGTTGAGTAGATGAATGACTCATTATAAGTCAATCCCTTTGAAATGATGGTTAAGACTGGAAAAGCAATAATCATTGGTAATAGCGTATAAGCTGTCGCTTGATAGACATCACTTAATTTGCCTTCTCCATCGCGAATGCTACAGACGAGATAATTGGCGACGACCCATAAGAAGAATGGTACAAAAATGGTTGTCATCTGTTGAAACATGTTGATTTCAGTAGGAATATTGTTGTTAAATAGAAAACTTGTTTCAAAAATCCAGTAAACATACATCGCAAAGAATAATAACAAATAAATGGTTGCTGAGAGATTCGAACCCTTGTTCTCTCGTTTGATACCGTAATAACCATCCCCTGGATGCTTGATGATATAAAATGGGAAAACAAGTTCTTGATATAATTTATAACGTCCCAAAAAAGTCTTGAGTTTTATGAAAGGCTTTTTAACGTAGTCCATGAAATGAACAAACCGATTGACAAAATAAAGCAATATCAAGCTTAGGAACACGCCAACAATGATTTGACCACTGTTGAGTAGTGCTGTATTTCTGACTTCCCAAAATGCATTAGAAAAACCATCTGTATCTCTTGCTACTTGATAGTATTCCATGGCACTTTCATAATCCATTTCAGAAAAATATGCATTACCGATGCCTTTGTTAGCAAGATCAAATAAACTATTCATTCTAAGTACTTCTTGCCATGGCTCAAGTGATTCTGCGTACTTGCCTTGTTGATAGAGTTCTATCGCATAATGAACCAAGCTTGCAAACTCAGTTGGAATAAATACTTGAAGTGCCGATGTTTCTTGGTCAACAACATAAATATTACTCTTAGAGTCCACCGCTACACCCGTAGGGTACTTAAAGAGACCTTTTTGATTATAGGTGTCAGGTCCACTGAAAACAAACAACACAGACCCATCAGGACCATATTCGGTAATATATCCATCTGAAGTGATGGTAAAGATTGTATTGTAAGGACCTACAAATAAATCCTCAACCGTATCAAATCCCCAAACTGATTTATTATAAACAAAGTTTGCGATATTGAGTTTTAAATATCCATACTCCTCTTTTGTTGTTGTAAGAATCAATCCATCATGATCAACAGCAATATTATAAACCGGTTCAGGAATCATCTTGAACCATTCTCTGCGCTGTTCTTCATCGAATAAAACTGATTTTAAAATGTTATCTAATGTACTTGGTAATGTGTTTCCACCAAAGAACCCAAAGAAATTTCCATTATTTTCAAATTCTGCAAGACCATTGATATTACCTGCTAATAAGATATAAACGTTATTGCCGCGGTCTGTAATAATCTTGGTTGGATCAAATGCGTCAGTTGCAGTAAAATAAGGAGTATTTACCGGTTTTGCATAAGTGATTCCAAGTGTATATGTATCCGTTAAATCATCATAAAGGAATTGATATCCTTCTTTTGATCCAAAATCAGCAATATATAGACTACCATCAAGACCAACGTGAACACCAGTGGGTTGAACAAGGAATCCTTCACCAATAATCGTGACGATATCATTCTTCAAACTATATTTAATAACTCTAGAATTGCCTGAGTCAGCAATATAGACATTATCATCGCTATCAATGGTCATGTCGCTCGGTGTATCAAGAGTTAATCCACCTAAATCATAGCTGATAGAAAGTGGCAAATAAGCATCTTGTGTCCAAACAAAACGATGTGTTGCACTAGAATAAGTATACGTTGTATAAGGCAGACCATTTGCTTTTACTTCGAGGGATGGAACGAAGAAAGCGAGTAATATAATGATCAAAAGAATATATTTTTTCATTATTTGATACCTGAATGAGCCATTGTATTCATAACCTTACTTTGAAGAATAATGAACAACAACAGATTGGGTATAAACATCATCAAACTTGCAGCAGCTGCCATCCCTTGGCCGGCTACCGTGTTTCCTTGTGTAGATGTCAAACTCATCATATAGAAAGCAAGCGTTCGTTTGCTTTCATCATTGATATACAACACCGAAGTGGTTGTATCATTCCAGATAGCCTGAAAGGCTAAAATACCAACTGTTGCGATAGCAGGTGCGATAATCGGCATAATGATTTTAAAGAAAATCTGCATTTCAGATGCACCATCAATTTTCGCTGATTCAATTAATTCGTTTGGTGTCTGATCAATAAATTGCTTGATTAGAAACATGGCTACTGGCATGACAATAACTGGTAAGATATGAGCCCAATAAGTATCAATGAGTCCAGATTTTGCAATGATTAGATATCTTGGTATCTGAACAGCAATTGGAACAAACATGAGCGCTAATGTATTGAGTTCAAATAAGAATTTCTTACCCTTGAATTTAAGCTTTGATAAAGCATATGCTGAAAAAGCGGTAATGAATATCGCGAGTGTGACACCAACAATTGTCACAAATAAACTATTGACCATATATCTCGAAAAAGGAACTCCAGAAGATGAAACAATTCTTGATAATTCTTGAAAGTTGTCTAATGTAGGTCTTCTGACAAAAAATTTAGGAGGATATGCAAACAGTTCACTTTGTGGTTTGAAGGCATGGTTAACAATAAATAAAATTGGCAACAGCATTAATACTGAAAATGGAATAAGGAATGCAAAGAATGGAATCTGACTTCTGTCAAAGTGGGTCGGATTGATCTTTGTGCCTTGAAATGAATTTCTCGCCATATAATTACTCCCTTTCCCCTAAGATACGCCAGGTAATTTTTGAAATGAAGTAAACCATGAGCAATAGAATAACACTGATTGTTGCTGCATAGCCCATCATATATCTGATAAAACCAAAATCTTCAATATGATTGACAATCAATTGGCCTGCATATTGCGGTGTCGGGTTTGACCCAGACAAGGCAACACCGATGCCCCCTGCTTGGAAGGTTGTCACCACCGCCATAACGGCCCCAAATAGCATTTGTGGTTTCATTGAAGGTATGGTGATATAAAATATTTCTTGAGCTCTGTTTTTGATACCATCCATATAAGCTGCTTCATATAATGTTTGATCAATATTCAATACCCCAGCAAGCATTGCTAAAAATCCAACACCCATGCTACTCCATAGTGATACGACGATCATGATGGTCATTAAGTATTGAGGTGATTGTAAAAATTGTATAGGTTCTAAGATGACACCCCAGTTAAGGAGCAAGCTATTCAAATAACCTTGTGAGTCATCAGAAAAGATGATTCTCCACATCGATGCCATTGCAACTCCCATTGTCAACGATGGAGAATATAAGATAATTGCCAAAACCGTTCTAGCTTTTGCTGGAATTTGTGCAAGCATCCAAGCAAGCAAGAAAGATAATAGATAACCAAATGGTCCGACGATTAAGGCAAATTTTAAGGTATTGGATAAAACAAACTGCATGAAAACTGTATCCATTGTAATCAATTCAATATAATTGGTTATACCAATGAATGTTGGTGCTTGAATAGCGTTGAAATAAGTAAATGATAAAAAGATAGCGGCCAATACTGGTACGACAACAAAAACGAAGAATAATGTCCAGTATGGAACAATAAACCAAGCGGGACGGTTCATTTTACTAATCATGTTCCACCTCCGTTAACCATTGGTCAATATTATAGATACTTGGCACAATATATTCTTTTAAAATCTCACCTTGATATGTATAACCAAATTCAGCCATCTTGTAGATGATTTCACGATTTGATATTCGCACTGCTTCATCAAGTGCTTGTCTTGGGTTGATACCATCAAATACGATTTTGGTCCATGCATTACTGATTTCTCGTTCAACCATGTAAGCTCCAGGTATGCGAGATGCTTCAAGTGCATATGTCCATTGTTCTAAAACAATATCCTTATATTCTCGAGGCATTGATAATGTCTCAAATGCATCAAGATTTGCTGTATTCCAGAAATAAGCTTGACCATAAGTGCTTTGAACCAAGAAAGCAAAATCACTTTGTACATCAGTAGACATCCACCATTTCAAGAAATCCCAAGATTGTTCCGGATATTCTGTATTGCTCATAATCATTGAGGCTTGAGCTCCAACCGCACTATAACGATTGATCTCTCCAGTATCAGGATCTAAAACACCTGGATGAAGATCCATCCCCCATAAGCCATCCAATTCTACTGCAGCTGTATCAAGTAAGATATAAGTTGATAAATCAGATATACCAATTGGAAGCAGTCCATATCTGAAATGATTATAGAACGATCCAACATATTTAGGCATATTGTATAAAGTAAATAATTCAGACATCAACGTAATACCCTTTAGGGTTGCTTCACTATTGATATTTGTTTGCATACCATCAGCTGAGTATAAATCTCCACCAAACTGATAGATGAATGGTAGGGTTGCTACAAAGGGTTTAAGTCCACTATATTGAGCTAAAGGAACAAAGTAATTCATTCCATAACTTTGTAATAAGGGTAAAATTTCAATAATCTCATCCCAAGTTTGAGGGATTTCAGTAATGCCTATACTTTCTAATATATCTCTACGATAGTAGGTAACCCAGAAATTTTGTGTTTCAGGTAACCCATAAACTCCTTGTTCAAACACGTAAGGAATCATTGCACCTTTGGAAAAGTGAGTAACAAGTTCTTCATATCCTGCAAACTGACGTAGGTCTAAAGATGCACTTCTCACCGCAAAATCGTAAGGAATCCAGTGATTGACACCAATGGCGATATCAGGTGATTGACCACTCGCATTTGCTAGCACCAATTTATTCTGATCTGGCATCTGTGATAGGGTTATTTTCATTGGTCCAGCATATCTCTCATCAATCATGGATTGCATAATTTCTATATATTGTCTTGGGTGATTTACCCATACAGTAATTTCATTATCTTTTCTTGTTGATGCTGAATAAGGATTGTTAACGAAAGATAATACCAATCGTTTAGTCCCCTCCCAAAAACGAACGAAAATATTCGCATACGGCTTAGCAATAGGATCTTCACCATGAAAAATGCTGCGTTCCAATTCAAGATTAGATCGCATGAGTCTTTGCATCATGTTGCCAAGCATATGATTAACTGATGAGTCACCATCGGAGAATTGAACCATTAAGCTAGGTAATTTGTTAATGTCATTTGCAATATTAGTCAGTCTGGTTGCAGCAACTTTCATATTCCCTATTTCAGATGGCTGATCAATGCTTGTTAATCCCAAAAGTCTCGTATACGCTTGATTGAGTAATTCTGCCCAATCCAAAATATCCGAGGATGCTGAAGGGAAATAGGTCTCAATATCCCAGTCACGATAACGATCGGTTCCACCACTCGTATATCGTTTAATATTTAAGGCTAAATTCTGAATTTCATTCATGATGTATTGAATCGTTTCAATCGTCTGACGATAAGGATAATTGACTGCTTCTAAAGTCAATTCATGAGTACCAACCTCAAGATAGATTTTTAAGTTCTCATTGTTTTCATCTACCAAACTGCGATTGATAAAACTAACTGTATATGGAAAGGCATAATTTTCTAATAAATCAAAAGGAACATCGCCATCGATTTTAATCTTTCTAAAAACGGGCATATCTTTAATCATGTATTGTCTATACTTGAAAGACAGGTAGTAATAACCAGATGTTTTTACATCGACACTGTAAGAAACTGCTTGTCCGCTATTTTGCCATGAATCACCAAAAATAACGTTTAATCTTAAAAATTGCGTATCGTAATATAGGTTTGAAGGATCATATTCTGATCTTAGTCGAATAGATGCATCATTGCGAGATGACATATCACGAGCAGCGATTGTTATTGAATCATCGATTACGTTTGAATTGCCATGAGTTGCTAGATACGATTCATAGGTAGGAATTTGATCTTCAAGTACATAGTAGAATTGTCCAATCAGTAATTGACCATTGACATATTCAATCTCAATGACATCATTTTCTTTGAGTTCAAATGCAAAAAGACCGGGGTGCATACCACGGTAGTCGTTGATTTTATGATGATACCAATCTTTGATTTTATCTGAGCTTGGTTGAATTTCATTGTGATATCTGTCAAGTGTAAATTCCTGAGTGGTTAACTCCCATTTCGATGGTAATACAATGGTTTGACTTTCATAAAAAGGAGTTACTCCATTGATTTTTATGCTAATTTGAGTATTATCAATACTTTCTTCAAGTTCATAATAATCCAAAGCAAAATAATATAACCCTGATTCAGTACTTGTATTGACAAAAGTGATGTGATGCGTTCTATCTAATAAATAGACATCTTGAGTTGTACCTATTTGATTGATATAGCTACTAACAATATCCCCATATTCAAGATCGTTTTCATCAATAGGTTGACTAGAAACCATATCACCTGTTAAAATTGTTTTCACTACATCAGTTTCATGTAGATTTGAGGAAATATAACTTTGCTTAACCTCTGTATATAATCGCGTGCTAAAAACAGAACTTAAAGCTTGATTTTGATAATCGTTAGCTAAAACTGAAGTTTCAAAGAAAGTATCATTTGATGATTGCTTAAAAAAAGATAGTGCAACTACGAGAACTAAAACAAAAGCCAAGAAAATGGAAATAATTCGCTTAGCACTAAATCCGCTGATGGCTGATTTAAATTTTAGATATCCTTTTTTAAAAAATAATTTTGCTTTCTTCATGATTTCTCCCTATTATAATGGATTCAAGAGGGGAAAAAATTCCCCTCTCATCCATTTTATTTAATCAATCAGCGCCTAAAGTTATTAATTGTCCTTGAACGATTTCGTTTGCTTTAGCTTCCCATTGTTCTGCATAAGTAGGTACTGCAGTTGGTCCAGCAATAACCAAACTTTCCCAATTATAGGCATTTTCTGGATCATTGACCCATGCCCAGAAATCTTTATATCCTGGTAACCATTTGTCAAGGTCAGGTTTTGAATATTCGATACGATCTAAAATATAATTGATACCTTCAATATCGTCTACTAAATCATAAACTCTATCCCAAACATCTGGATAATCAGCGACTGGAAAACGATCTAAATGAACAGGTAATTCTCCTGCTGCAAGAGCGTCGTTTCGATCAGATTCCAATAGATCAAGACGTGCTTCCCATCCTTCTTGTCCAAATGTCATCCATTTGGCTAATAGATAAGCTTCTTCTGGATGTGCAGTTTGTGAAGAAATTGCTTGATAGTCAAGAATTGTTGGTGGGAATAAGCCTGCAGAACCGCTTGGATATGGCCAGAATCCCAAGTTGATATTGCTATCTTCTTTTGCAGCATTGATAATACCAAGCTGCCATGATCCTTCGATATCCATTGCTGCATAACCCATTTTAATAAGGTATTGCTGCAATACAGGATTGTTATCATATACTTCTTGTGTGAATCTAGTTGTTGTACCATTTGTTAATTGGTGCAGAGCTACTTTTTGTTGCATCGCATAAATCCAATCAGCTGAAGTATAATGAAATGCTGATCCGTCCCATGTATCATATTGAACATTAGCATCATCCATCATAGGCCATACCTGCTGGAAATCTGGAGAACCATACCAAGTATCCATACCAACAACAAGATTTTCAGTATCGACTAAATCAAAGTTTGTAATAGCCTTAGCTATTTCAACAAATTCACTATGTGTCCAATCCTTAACAGGATAGCCATCATTATCGATTCTGTATTTACCTTCAACGGTAACTAAATTTGCATCAGCAAAGATGTCGAGATTAATCATAATTCCCTTTAAAAATTGGAATGATGGTACCGCAAATCTCTTACCATTGTAAACACCTGTAAGTGCAACGTTATCATAAACAAGATCAGTATCAGGATCAGCATCCCAAAGGTCTGCTAAATCATAAGTCAATCCTGCATTGATAACTGTTGGAACATTATCAGTTGCAAAAACGTCTGGTAATAAACCAGCTTGTGCTGCAGTTACAAGGTTACCTGTAAATTCTGCACCACTACCAGCGATATCTTGACGTAATGAAACACGAATGTCAGGATATTTTGCCATAAAGGCATCAATCATGCGCTGGTTAAACTCTTGATTACCCCAGTCTGCATATGTTAGTTCTATTTTTTGATTGACGATTGGATCAATTGGATCATCACCACCGCAAGCATATAAACCAACAACGAGGAATAAGGCAACAAATATAAGTAATATTTTTTTCATTCAGAACTCCTCCTATTAATAGTTTGGATAGAGCAAAATTTCATATAATGTAAATGTACCAGGTAATGATACAAGTGGATCTCCAAGTGTACCAAAGTCTAATTCAATTTTAACATTAGTTAGCATAGTTTCAACAGTAAATTCGATAGTAACTGTTACCATTTCATCAGCGTTTAGTGCAAAGTCATACTTCGTATCAGGAAGAAGTGAAGCATATCCTGCATCTGGTAATATGATATTGAATCTAAAATCACGTGCAACGCTTGATTTCATTGTGAATTTAACTGTATAATCACCTGCTAATAATTCATCAATTAGATAATAGTAATGAGGTACATAAGCTGCACCACCTAGAGTATCAACTGTAAAGATAGCACCATCAGTACTGTATGCCATTGATCCATTTCCTTCTTGGAAGAAGTTATGATATACAACTTGATCAGCTGTTCCATTTACAATAATTTCTGCAGCTTCAGCAACATTTTCTTTTAATGAAATATTGTCAAGTGTAATTGTACCTGCTGCAAAGGCTGCAGTAGCACCCATTTCAAAACTCAACAACAATGCATCAAAATCAGCTTCTGCAACTGTAAATTCATAACTGTATGTAGCCATTTCAGTTGTTAGCATAATTCCATCTTGTCTGAAATATGAAGTGTAAACACCAGGAACAAAAATTGTAGCATTTAAATCTCTAGCAACTGTAGCCATCGCATCAAATGAGAATGTGTATGTCTTACCATTTTCTAAAGCGATGTCTGCTTGGTTAAATTGTATTGCCCAACCAGCGTCTCCACCTAGATCAGTTGTCATTTCATATTGACCATTAACAATTCCTTGAGTAACAGTTGGAGCAGCACCCCAATTTTGAGTCCATAATGTCCAACCTGTATCACTGAAATCACCATTCATTATAATTGGTTCAGCGTCAAGTTCATTTAATACAACATTATAGAATGTGACAACACCATCAGCAAAACCAGCTTGTGAACCTAGTTCAAAGACAAGTTTAACATCATGAGTTGCTTGATTAACAGTAAATAAATATTCATAGGTTGCTTCTTCTGTTGTAATTGCAATACCGTTTGAACGTCCAAATTCAACCCATGGATCGCCATATCCAATAGCAACACTTAATGAACGTGCAGCTTCAGCACTAACAGTAAATTGTAGACGATAAGTTTTACCAGTTTCTAGCGTTAGATAACCATTTTGGGAAAGTTGAACTGCCCATGCGGCATCTCCACCACCAGTAATATCAAGTGCTAATGTGCCGGCAACTGTATCTAAAGTTTGAACTACAACTGGAGCAGTACCCCAATCTTGGAACCATAAACCCCATTCTGGAGTTGTTTCATCTAGTGCAGCTTCAAAACTTGGATTTGCCACAAGATTAGTATCGCTGAATAATAAACCAACGACATTAACTATTGTAGTTGCAAAATCTGAATTTCCAAGTGAATCTTCAACAGTATAAGTAACAACGTATGTACCTTCTGCACTTGTATCAACAGCAGAAACAGCAAGACCATCACCATCAACGATTGTAATTACGATTTGATCAGTAACATCGCCATCAGTTAAGTCATATGCAGTAACACCAGTAGCAGGATCATAAGATCCATCAACTAAGACATTTACAGTTTCCAAAACACCCGTGAAGACAGGAGCAAGTGTATCAACGTCTGGCGTTGATTCTTCGATTGTAATGTTATCAAACCATACTGTGGCATCAACTTTAACACCACCAAGAGCACCTAACTCAAATAAGACACCACCACGTTGGTTATCAAGATTCATGGTGAACTTATATGAATATGTAGCCCATTCAGTTGTAATTGTGCGATGTTCTACTTGATTAGGTTTGAAATCTGTAAAATATGGTGCACCTGACAACAATTCACCAACTTGTAAATTGATTGTCTTTTCAACGCTTGATTTTGCTTCAAAGCTAACTTGATAAGTTACACCTTGTTCAAATGGTACATTCATCTGTCCAAATCTAGGTGTATAAACATTTGCACCAGCTACTACTTCAGCTTTTAGTGCGCCATCTTCAACAGACATAGTCATTGATGAACCGTCTGCGTTATAAACTACACTTGGATCATCCCAACCAGCAGTTCCATTAGAAAAGTCTGGATTCACAAGCATTTCGCCTTCTACCGCTTGTGGTGGGTTAACATTTATGTAGCGCCAATGTTGAGCAACAATTTGGTCTACTGCAACTTCATAACGAATAGCATGAGCACCAGTTTTCGTGGTATCAAGCATATCCCCATCTAAAATCACTGATGTCGTTACATAGGTAATTTCCGCCGTATAATCAACACCATCATTTCCTAACGCTGTAACGCCAGTTAAGATGTTAAAATCAGCTTCAAAAGCTAAAGTTTCATCAGTCGCGCCACTAATGACAATACTTGTTAATGCTGTAGTTTCGGGTGTTTTTTCACATGAAGCTACAAAAAATCCAAACAACATTACAAGTGCAAATACAATAATACGTTTTTTCATTTATTTTCCTCCTCTTATATAGACATTTATTTTTAAGACTTGACCATTTCGGATGTCTTTTGTCCACTTTCCTTGTACTTTACTACCTTCTACTTCACAAATTTCATCTTTTTTGTGTAGTGTTATTTTCTCGATATATGCTTTTGAATCATAAGTATCGATTTCATCAACTAGATGATAGACAATTGTTGTGTGATTAAATAATCTAACTTCAACAATGCCATCCTTAAAGAATGACTTAGGGAGTTTAGGTTTGAGTTCGAATACGAGTTGTCCCTGGTCTAGTGTGAATAGGTGATCTCCGAAAAACATATAACGCCACATCGATAATAATTCAGCTGTTGATCCGGATAATCTTGATACAAATCCTTGACCATGTTTTTTTGAATCAGGATTGGATGAGGTACCTAAGAAAGATGAATTTTCTATTGGCGATCTACCATAAACCTTGGGATCCATGAAACATGTGTAATTTGTTTTTATTTCTTCAAAAAATTCTTCATACAACCCGGATTTCAACATACCTAATAAATATTTGTAGGTCATATGTAAGAAATTTGATTCTCTTTCTAACCATCCTGGTGTAAATGCACGAATGCGCCCTACTTCATTACTGAGAGCATCCAATGATTTGCTCGTTTGATAAAACTTAAGCTTTTTATCATATAACTCAGTTTGTTTAACTTCATCGTAAATTTCTTTTGCCTCAGTATATGAACTTAAAGATTTTAAATACCTTGCTGGAGCTTCCAAGAAACTTGGCAAAGTTTTAACTTTAAATTTTGTGACCTTTACAACAGGTAATCCATATTCACCGATAACAGGCTCCGACTTATTGAATATCTGTTCAAAATCCTCAACTTCATAGGTTAAATATGTTGGATATATAGAATCGAGTGATTTTGCTCTATTCAATGCTTCAGATAATTGTTTTTCCATGATTTCTAGAACTACATCATAATATTGAACATTATGCTCAGAGATGGCTTGTTCTTCTAGCAATGCTTTCCGATATGCTTCAAGATAATTCATGCGCTCATCCCATGATTGAAAAGATTCATGATAATCAATGTTTTTGTATTGTTGCGCGAGTTGATCTGTAGTTTTTAATAAGGTTACCTTTTGATTGGGATGTTCTTTTGCTATCTTGACTAATAGATTAACTATTTTTTTCAATTCTATCGTCTCTGATACACCTGATCCAAATAGTCCAGGAACCCCGTTCATGGCATCATTCCATCCCGGTTTGTTACCTTCATATGACAATCCAATGCCATATGGATCCAAATGCCCAAATTTATTCAATGCAAGTGTTAATAGTTTCCCAAAAAGATTGATGGTAATGATTCCATCGCGATTCTCCATCCAACCATCTTTTTGATCATGAAAGTGTTTGATTGCTCCATATTGTCTAACTTGTCCGTCTTTGCGTAGTACATATTTTTGATTTCTAGGCAGAACATAAACAGGGGAAACAAAGAATGGAACATTTAGATGAAACATCAAGTCTTCTAGTTGATCTGGGAAAATGGATAAATATGAATCGATTAAATCATAAAGGTATGTGAAGTGATCTTCCCAGTATCCTTCTCCAAATGCTGCTTTAACGACAACTTTGCTATTTTTCAATATCTCGTTCAATGTAGATTCTATATCAAGTTCATGATGAAATAACTTGGTTGCTATCATACCTGGTGTAAATTCATTTTTTAAAATATCTTGCAACAGTGTTGGTGCTTTATCAACATTACCTTGATATTTAAATGTGACTCCGCCAATGCTTAATGGGTTATATCCATCAGCTTGGATAAGTGATGAAAATTGGTAAATATTAAAATTCCCAATTTCAGGTTGGAATAACAAATCATTCCGTCTATTTTGTAAAACATCTCTAAAGTTACCATTACCTTGTGAATAGAAAGTGGGATCGATGCTAAAGAAATTGTAGTCTCTTTCCAAATCTCCATGTTTTCTCGAATAAAGATGATAAGCGACAACACCATCTGAAGTATTCACCATCATTGGTGTTCCACCTCTTAAGACATTATCTAGGTAGCTTTGTTTTAAATATGCATCAAATATGGGATAATTGGTCTTCGTTTCAATGGCTGATACCAAAGACTCATGTATTTGCATATTTTCATTTTCTTTATCTGCAAAATACTGAAGATCTAATCGCTTAGAAATTTCATCTAAGATATTTTTGTCTTTTACATAGCCAATGACACTAACAAATGATACTTGTTCTGTATTCTCAAACTTGAATCCACTCATTGCACAAGGTACTTGATTGACATGTACTTGACTAATCTTTGAGAGTTCATCAATTGAATATTTTTCAAATAAATATGGTGTTTCTAGCGACGTATCCTCATCAAAAATTAATTTATAATCACTGATAAGAAGTGGTTCTTTTATCGATTTCGTCAAATAAAAATTTCCATCATGAACCTCATTCACTTCTGCTCCATCATCTGTAGAAGCACGAAGTGTGTAAAAGATATACTGTTTTTCATGAATACTAGCCATCCAACTTTGCATCAGATTGGATACTGCTTTATATGTGTTATAGTCGATTCCTGATGGAATAATCTGAGCTAATCCATCAATGATTTCTATACTTGATTTTCCTTTATAATTATCAATTTCAACTTTTCTTACTAGACCTGCAATGGGTTCATTGGGAAGTGTGAAATAAGTTACTCTGACCTTGATACCCAAATCTTTTTGATCTTCTTCAATGACGACTTGATCTTGTCTAACAATTAAGCGTTGATTTAAATTCTTTTCCTTAAAAAACTCATAAACTTGACCATCTCTTTTAATAAATGTTCTAAATCCAATTCTTGAAACATAATGGTATGCATTATTTGCTGGGAAGAATTCCATGACGGCGCTATTTTTGTCTCTAATACCAAATGAAGCTATCAATTGTCCTCTATTCACATAAAATGCCCATAGAGGAATTCCCATCTTTCCAGCAATACCACTTAAAAAGCTTGAAAAAGGTTTTTGTTTTTGATAGTCATCAATTGTATAGCTGAAAATTGAATCATTCATATATTTCCTCCAAGGAAACCGGTTTCCTAATGGTACATTATTATAATATCACAAAATGATACCGTTTTCAACCATTTTATTTGAATTTTTATCTTTTTGTTGATTCTCTTTCTATTAAGTGAACAGGTAGCGTAATAATCTCTTCGATTTCATCTTCGGGAAATTCAATAAGGTGGATCAACATTTTTGCTGCAGTCTCACCGAGAAGCTTTCTATCTTGAGCGATTGTAGTCAATGATGGTGTGAAATGTTTAGAAAATGCAAT
>Ga0268276_1000356_pt1 | contig 54604 bp, 49 predicted proteins | sample saktaG_4_FD_190145 | JGI IMG/M metagenome (GOLD analysis project Ga0268276, IMG submission 190145) | Saline water microbial communities from Sakinaw Lake, British Columbia, Canada - sak_2010_1_5_45m | ecosystem: Environmental > Aquatic > Non-marine Saline and Alkaline > Saline ...
AACCACCATCATGCGCGCCCAGGGCCAGTTGCTTCAGGCCGGTGTAATGACACGCGAGACCGGCGGCGGCACCTCCCGCAAGCCCGCCATCTTCATCATGGCGATGCCGAAAAACTACGGCAAAATTGTGAGCCAGACTAGAGAAACAGGAGATTGGACACTATGAACGCACAAAAGCCCCTCAAACCCCGCCAAACCTTCAACAAAATGCAATTCCGCCAGGTCTGTGACCAAAACAACCAACCACCCCCAATGCTTCTTGAGGGGCACTGCACGTTCTCGCCCGATGTGGTCGAGATCGCACTGCTCAGCAAACGGCAGCACACCGCCGTCATCGTCTGGAGATCCATTCTCCGCGACGCCCTCCGCAAACCCGTCTGGAAAACCTCCCGCTCCATCGCCGCCATCGGCGCCGAAACCCGCCTTTCCAAAACCACCATCATCCACGCCCAGGGCCAGTTGCTTCAGGCCGGTTACATCAAGCGCGTGTCCGGCGGCGGCACCTCTCGCAAACCCACGACGTTCATCATACCGATGGCGAAAAAATACCGCGAAAAAGTGAGCCGGATGCAAGAAACAGGAGATTGGACACTATGAACGCGCAAAAGCCCCTCAAACCCCGCCACGCCTTCATCCCGCCGACCTTGAAAGCGGTGGCCGAATACGCCGCCGCGCTCAACGTTCGCGCGCCGGCCGACACCGCCCTCAAGTTCATCACCTGCTACGCGCCCGAATGGCGCGATAGCTACAACCGCCCGATCCGAAACTGGAAGATAAAATTCCGGCAGGTCTGGGCCAAAAACAACCGGCTGCCCCGAACGCAGCCCCTGGAGACGGGAGCGTGGGAGTTATGAGCACCCTCGAAACCGCCGAAGGAATCTCGGGGACTCTCATTCCAGTGTCTAAACTATTGCAGCGCAAGCAACATATTCCCGTCGCACGCCGCCCTTGGCCAGCATCAGAGTCAGCGTTCCGATCGTCGCCGACAGTTCTCAAGCATCGATCCCCCTTTCTCCATGCGCGCCCCAGTTTTTTTCCGTTTCGTTTCACCCGAGTTCCATTGACTATTCTCATCCTCGGTCGCATAATGAACACAACTGATCATGGTATATGGGCCGTATCTTGCCTGCGGGTCCGGTGGCGTCCTGTTCGTTCCTGTGTGGGCTATGGGATACTGAAAGAGGTATGAAATGACAACATCATTCTCAGAAGCATGCAAGAACATCGAGGAGGAATACCAGAAAGAGGAATACCAGAAAGATGGGCATAAGAATGGCTGGCGGTTCTTGATGTGCCCGGCTGATCGTCTGAATGCTAAGACCCAGATCGCGCTTCTGACGCTGAATCCCGGTGGTGGTTCGTCAGATAAACAGAGAAAATGTGAACCGTCTTGCGAGAATGGGTCAGCCTACGTCTGTGAGTCGTGGTGCGGTAAGCATCCTGGCGAAGCCCCCTTGCAGAAGCAAATCCGTAAACTCTTCGAAGCGATTGCCGCTGAAATCGACAAGGCGGGAGACGGCGACAATCTTCTTCAACAAAGTCTTGCGGCCTGCTACATCCCTTTTCGGTCGAAATCGTTAAACGACTTGCCTAATCGAGAAGCAGTGAAGGTCTTCGCCAACAAACTTTGGCGGGATCTTTTTGACGAGATCGACCCGCTGCTCATAGTGACGATCGACCGCATTACGACAAAAGCGATTAGGCAGATTCTGGAGAAAGAGCTGAAATGGCCTGCCCCCGACGTGAAGACATTCAAGATAGGATGGGGCGCCGTTTCTGCCGATGTGATTATTTTCAAAGCTGGCAAGAGAAAACGCGTCATACTCCGGCTTCCGCATCTTTCGCGCTACCAACTCTTTGGACGCACGAAGGGGCCTGAAAAACAGGTCAAGGACGTCATTGCTTGTGCCGTTCGTGAGTCGTCCCTTCCCAAACGGGCGAAATGAAGGATGGAATCTATGCCAGTCGGTGTCTTCTTCTCGTCCGGCACGCAGCGTCTGCGCGTGATTCGCGATGGCAGCAGCATCTTGAGGAGCGCAAGCGTTCCCAAACCTGTCGTTTTGGTGGATACGCGCGAGCAGATGCCGTTGCCGCTCTATGCCAACCATCCGAACTGGATCGGTGGCGAGCGCCGAGCCACTTTGAAGACAGGTGACTATACCCTGGAGGGGATGGAGAACCTGGTGGCCTTGGAGCGTAAAAGCATCGCGGACGTGGTGGCCTGCACCGTGGTCTCCCGTCAGCGGTTTCTTTCAGCCTGTGCCCGGCTCTCCCTCTTTCGGTGGAAGGCCATTCTGATCGAGGCGACGCTTGAGGACGTAAAAGGGGGATTCGCGCAATTCGGCATACCCTCCGACGTTCACCCTAACGCCGTCTGCGGCACCTTGGACGCGATCGAGGCAAAGTTCGGCATCCCAATCATCTATGCTTCGACGATACAGTATTTGACGACGGAGCGAGCCGCCAGTTGGCTCTCAAAACACTTCACTTACTGGTGGTTGGAGGAGCATGGCCACGGACGGGTATTGATCGATTCAGACGGACTATGACATCGCGCCCTGTTCGATCTCATGTTTACACGTCACATCCTGTCGCGCTGCTAATTTGCCTCCATGAAAAACCAGAAATTACCGATTGCCAATTATTGGAAACCGCCTTACACTTGCCGCGTGTGGGATAGTACGCTGTTCGTTCGGCAACAAAAAAGGAATGACTAATGAGTTCATACCACATCGCGAAAGATGGAAAGCCGACAGCCCCCATTGACGAGGAAACCATTCGACAACAGATCGCTACAGGCACCCTAACCACATCGGACTTATGCTGGTGCGAAGGGATGGCGGATTGGCAATCAATCGGAATCGTTTTCAACTTGACTCAAGAGGGTGGCGCGCCGCCATCCCCCAACAGTCGGACAGGAGCGTCACCTTCATGTCCTCATCAACTGACGAAACTCCCCGTTGCGGTTGCGATCCTGCTGCACTTCGTGACGTTTGGCATATTCACGCTGATCTGGCTGAACGTGATGCACGGAAAGATCTGTCGCGTTAGAACTGATGATCCATCGGCAGGCAAGGCAGTGGGCTTCTGCTTCATCCCTTTCTTCAACTTGTACTGGATATTCTTTACTTACCGGCGTCTGTGTCTGCGCATCGACGAGCAGCGCGACCTGTATGGCCTGCCCCCCAGCAATCTCAGCGGCTTGGCGACCACGGCATGCATCTTCCAGATCATTCCGTACATCAACTTTCTGCTCGGCTATACGATCTTCACTCCAATCTTCATTGGGATGATGCAATCGAGTGTCAATCAACTTGTCCACACAAGCGCCATGTCCGTACCGCGAACCACGCTGCCCGCCTCGTCGGCACCCGCACGCGGTCTGTCCGGAGGGGTGATTGCCGCGATCGTCTGTGCCTGTCTCATTCCTGTCATCGGCCTGTTGGCGGCCATAGCAATTCCATCCTTCGTCAAGGCAAGAGACATGGCCCAACGAAATGCCTGCATCACCAACATGCGCTTGATCGATAATGCCAAGGAACAGGCGGCACTGGCGAACGCTTACAAGGATGGTGAAGCCGTTCCGGAGGAACAGGTTTCTGAGTACCTGAAGAACGGGTTTTCCGGATTGGTCTGCCCAAAGGGTGGTCGCTATACAATCAAGCCACTTAGCCAAGAACCTGAGTGTTCAGAGCACGGATCGATGTCTACCGCAATGCAAAGAAGATAGACGCGCGGATCGGGATAGCCCCCCCTTTGCTTAACCATTCCACACTGTCCTTACGGCAACCTTCCATCTTGGCTAAATCGGGATTGACTATTTCCACCCACCCTTATAACATACGCTAAATCTGTGGTTTACGGAACGTTTCGTGGTAACGTCGAGATGTCGTGCTGTTCGTTCCCGTATAGCCTATGGGCTGCTAGTGAATCGTATATTATGTTGTCAATGGACACTAATAATCAATCTGGCGCTGCGGCTTCGGAGGATGTGAACAACCGTGGCGCGAAGCAGCAGTTTTTTCCAGCGACGAACTGGGCGGCGGTGCTTCAGGCCGCCCGGTCTGATTTTTCGATCAGTGGCAAGGTGCAGGACGATTTGTTCCGTGTCTATCTTCCCGCCCTGCAGCGATACCTTCTCCGGGCTCGACGTCTTTCTCCGGATCATGTTGAGGACATTCTTCAGGGGTTTGTCGCTGACAAGATTCTGAGGGGAGGTCTTTTTAAGAAGGCGGATCAGGCGCGGGGGCGCTTCAGGAACCTCGTTCTGAAGTCGTTGAACAACTATGTTGCGACATGGTTTGCAAAACGGGCGCGTGACCCGATGAAGGATGCGGGCGTCGAGGATATCCCCGATATTCCCGTGGTCGCCGAGCAAACCGTGCATTTCGACGAAAACTGGGCCCGCCAGACGGTGACGACCGCCCTCGAATGCATGAAGGTGGAGTGCCAGGAGAAATCCCGGAGCGACGTCTGGGATGTCTTTTATTGTCGGGTGGTACGTCCGGCCTATCAGGATGCGCCCGAAGTCCCTTATGAGGAACTCGTCACGCAGTTCAACCTCTCATCCCCGCGTGAGGCTATCAACCTGCTGGTCACGGCCAAGCGCATGTTCGTGCGGTGCCTCCGGGAGACCATCGGGCGCTATGCGGCGAATGCCGCCGATGTGGAAGGCGAGATGGCGGACCTCCGGGGAATTCTGATGCGGTCACGCAACTTGGGCGGTACGGCGTGGTAGTTACGGATGGAGGATCTTGCATGGACACCGAAAAAAAGCCTTTGCCCGTCTGCTCCAGTCTCTCCGCGCTGTGCGCCATGATGGACGGGGACGAATCCGCACTGGCGTCCTGGTCGGCGCATGACCTCGCCGCCATCCTGACCCACCTGCTCTCAACACCTGTAGAGCAGGAATTGGCGGCGGAGAGACGGGAATCGCCTGAAGGCGGAACGTTAAACTTCGAACAACGAACAGCGTGGACGTTCGGGGAAACGCTGGTGCGGCGGGATGTACCTCGGGAGATGCTGATGCGGATCAAGGATTACGCCAAGCGGGCGATGGACGCAGGCGACGCCCTGCCGCGGGATGCCGCAAAGGCGCTCTACGCGGCGATTATCGCTCACGCGAGGACCTGCGGCTATGCGACTGTGTCGTCGCTTCCACCAGCCAGTTTCGAACGCTTGGGCCGCTGGTGTTTGGCGCAAAGTTGGGCACCGCCAGCGATTCGGACGGCCGTCAGGGAAGCGGTGAAAGTATCATGAGAATTCTCAAGGAAGGCGATGTCATCCGCGAGACCTACGAGGTCGAGCGACTACTGGGCGAAGGCGCGTTTGCCGAGGTGTACCGCGTCCGCCACCGGTTCATGGGGCGGCAAGCTATGAAAGTCTTTAAGGCCGCCGGCGCCACTCTCAAGGAGACCGAGGCCAACATCGCGGAGGCGATCCTCCTCTCCCACATGAAGCATCCGAACATCGTCGAGGTTTTTGATGCGAATGTGCTGAAGGCGGAACGGAACGTATTCGGCTACTTCACTATGACCTATGTGGCGGGTGGGACGCTGGAACGCTACTGGCGCTCGTTCGGTGCCAACTTCATGCCCGTCGCCCAAGTGGTCGAGATCGCGCGGCAACTCTGCCGGGGACTGGCCGTTGCACACGCCTCGTCGCCGCCAATCGTACACCGCGACATCAAACCGCAAAATATCTTGGTGGGCTACAGTGGCGACGGCTTACAGGTGCGCCTCAGCGATTTCGGGCTCGCCAAGGCGGTCAACCCGCTCACGCTTCTCGTTAGTGCCAAGGGTACCCTTGGGTTTAAGCCGCCCGAATCGCTCGACAACCAAGACTCTCCTGCCGCCGATATCTGGGCGATCGGCACGACACTCTACCTGTTGCTGACCGACCAAATGCCCTTTCCGCTCCTCGGCGACCGCGATGTCGCCGACGCAAACCGATTCCTGCGCCCCGTACGCCCTCCCAGCATCTACAATATCGCCGTGGACGCAGGATTGGAGTCTATCCTCTTTCGATGCCTGGCGGCAGACGCAGCCGACCGTTATCCAAACGCCGTTGAGTTACTTAGCGATCTTGAGCGGTGGAACCCCGCCGCCGCGGCCGCCGGGGCGAGCCGTTCCTCTTTCGCCGCAAAATCCAGCGCAATCACCCCGCCTGCCCGCGACAGCCAGGCGGATGCTCAAAAACTTGCGTCCGAGGCCCTTCAGGCGGCGGGTGACCCGGCGAAACTCGCCCTCGCCGCCGACATGATGGAGGAGGCCATGGGCAAGGACATGGCCATCCGAGACCGCTACGAGTGCCACGTCCGCCTCTGGCGCAAAGGCATCATGCACGTCTCGACCGCCTGTTTTGGCGAGAAGAACAGGAACGCCCCGCAGCGCGGAGTGAAGCCGAAGACATAAGCAGTACTATGTTTCAACGTCATGGTGTCAAAAAAACCGATGTCCACGCAACCTGACTGAGAATGCTCGGTAGTATCGATTGAACAGTCAAACGATTTGGGATGTGGGGGTTTATGAGCGTAGCAAACGGTGCATCTTCAGGTGTCCAACTCTGCGAAGAGTTACTGGAACTGGCGACAGTGGACCTCTACCGGAACAATCTTTTCCGCGTACTGGCCGTCCCCGTGAACACCGGGCCGGCGGAAGTGCGGCAGCGGCAAAAGCGCCTGGAGATGCAACGGAAACTCGGACTTTCAGCAGAGGTGTCCTTCACCGGGATATTCCCGCTGACCCCGCCGCCCTCATCTGAAACCGCTGCGAAGGCGATGGAGAGGATGAACGACCCGCTCGCCCGCTTCTTAGATGAGTTCTTCTGGTTTTCCGCACCGCCAGGCGATGCAGGCTTAGCGGCTTTGGAACGTGGAAATGTGACGGAGGCCCGCAACCACTGGAAGCGGCAGCCTTCCGGTTCGGCCAATACCGTCCATGGCTTGCACAACTTGGCTGTAATGGAGCATATCCTGGCATTGGAGAGTACGCAATCGGAAGGGGCCGCCTCCGCCGCGCTGGCCGCCTGGAAGAACACACTGGCGGCCGAAACCTTTTGGGATCATGTCCGGTCCCGTGTCGGCGAGATGAACGACGTCCGCCTGACCACTGGATTCGTTCGCCGCCTTCGCGACACCCTTCCCCGCATGAAACTGCTCATCTTCGCCCGTCAGGCGGTCGCGGCGTCAGAACAGGGCGACACGAAAAAGACCGCCGCTTTGCTGAAAGTAATCCGTGATTCGGGATTTGACACTGGGATTGCGGACGAAGTTGTCCGCGAGGCGCTCAAGCCGCTCCGCAACCGCATCTCCGCCGCCGTAGCATCGTCCAAGAAACATTGGACCAAGACACCTCAGCATGGCGACAGGTTCGCCCGAGAATTGCACCAAACCGTGCAGCCACTGCTAGCCATCCATGACCGCGTTGCGGACAACGACCTCGCCAGGCAGGGCGTCCACGACGAGGTAGGCGAGGCAATGAATCTGGCGGAGGTCGCCTACTGTAAGGCAACCAACAACTGGGCCGAGGGCGAGAAACTGCTGGTACTTGCCCAGAGCGTGGCGATGGGCCAACGACTGCGCGACCAGATCACGGAGAACATCAGAATAGATCAGGAAAACGCCAAGAACGGCAACGATTGGTGTGCGCCGGGCTACTGGGATCTCGCCCCGGAAGTCGTCGCGGACCTGGAAAAGGCCCGCGCCCACGCCGAGGCGGGAAACTACGACGCCGCGTTGGATATCCTGTTGGCCATGGACAAGCGGATCGGCTTCCCACTAATCCGCGTCGCCGCCTACAGCATGAGCCTCAAGGCTATTCGTGCCAGCAATGCAGCTCTCGGTGAGTATAATGCCGAGAGCGGCGTGATCAAAGAGATCATGGACAAACTCCGTGCTGGGAATGGTAGGTACCGTCTTCCGAGTCCGCAAATGAACGCGTTTATGGTTCCTCCCTGCCTTGCTTGCGGGTCCACTAATTATACTACTTGGACAAATTTCACCTTTAATGGCGACAACCTGTTCATGTGTTCTTCCTGCTCTTCGCGTAATGAAAGGCAGACCGAACAAAAGAAGCGCACGCTTAACGCCGCCTTGCAGGCACCGCTTGACTATATGGCACTTGCGGCAAAACTTGACCCGCAGGATCCGGGGATTTGTAAAAACAAACCGATCGGCGAGAAATTGTCAACCCAAGCTGGAGGTCCTGGCAAGGGCGACGCGAATGCGCTGGCGAAGAAACTGGCGAAACAGCGCGCGCGGCGCACGGCGGTTGCGGTGGGCGGTGCTGCGACTGACACCTGCTTCTTCTGTGGGCAACACTCAGGCGACGCCACTGCCTCCATTACCGTCGCCATGCACGGGCCAGTGACCCGCATAGAGTTCCTGTTCGGCAACGGCACATCTTACGATTATGCCGATGTGACCGTCTCACGCTGCCCCGAGTGCTGGTGGCACCACTCGGAGTGGCCAAAGAAGATCGAAGCTTGGCATGAAGCGGCGTTGCACGCGGCCGATCCGGAACATTTCCCGGAGGCGTGTGCCATGGAAGCGAGCGCAAAAAATCTGGCCGAGACGCTGGCAAAGGGCTCCGCTCTGGCAGGTCAGTCGGTCGAACGCGCACGCGTCGCCTTGGTGCGGGCAGTTGCGAGCCAAGGCTTATTCTCACGCCTCTTCGGACGCCCGAATCCGGCTCGTGACACGGCCAACGCCGCGTTGGAAGCCGCGCAGCGGCAACAAACGATGGCCGTTGGGCAGTCTCAACAAGCCGTCGCCGATCACAAACGGGTGCAGGCCGAACTACTGGATCTTCGCAAACGTGCAGTCGCCGCCTATAAGACCGCGAACCCGCAGCCGGGGCTTCCCGCCGGTATTCGACCGGAAAGCGGTTTTCTACAGGCACCCGTCATCGCAACACAACAGCACAAATCCTGGACCTTTGGTGAAAAACCTGATGACGATGGCGGCGAAGTTACACCGAAGGGTACGGTTTCACGCTCGCCGGTGTTACGAGAATTGGACGCACCGGAAGTAAAGTGCAGCGAGGCGCGTGTCAAACGAAATCAGGGAAAAAAGAGCAAGCCGCCAACATTACCTCCTCCTTTGTCTGGCACGCACGCATAACAGCAGGGCGACTGGTCAAGCATCAAACTGTGTCAGTCTTGTGGAAAGGGTAATCCTAAGGGTGTATCGGTCTGCATAAATTGCGGAAAGGACTGTTGATATCTCGGAGCAAGCACGTGATCCATGATCAAAGTGCCCGAAACGCGGAGTTCCAGAGACACAGTGAACACCAAACAGAGCCGTCTCTTTGGTTTGGTGCTTCTGTGTTGAAATACTTCAAGATGGCGCAACATCCGCAGTTTTGTGTGGTAGTACAACTTGAACACAACAGCTAAAAGGAGACCAGTATGGCGAAGCGAAGTGGAAAGAACGACAAGAATAAATCAGGCAGAAAGGCCGCTCTGCAACCGGTTCGTGCGGGCGGACTTCAGGCCATCCTAGACGATTTTCGTCAGGTGCAACATCCGATCGAGTTTCGAATTGTGCTACCCAGTAGTCCCATCCTGCCACCTCAACCGGCCACAGCGCCTACGAAGAAAAGCCCAAAAATCCAAGAACCTGTACGGGAGAGAAGTCAGCAAGAAACCTCGCTGATTGCGCTGGCAGAAGTGGCAACCTGTCTATGGTACCTCAAGACCAAACATTTCAAGAGGGAATGGCTGAACGAGGATACGACGGATGACGACCCGCGAACCCGCCGCACACTCGGTAGACTGAACAAAGGCGCGGATGCCCTAAAGAAGTGTGGTCTGGAGGTGGCGGACCCGACAGGCAAGCGCTACCCCACAGGCGGTGAGGCGATGATGCGGCCACTCGATTTCGTGCCGACCCAGGGACTCACTTATGAGAAGGTGACGGAGGCGGTGATGCCGCTGGTCTATTGGCACGGTCGGCTGATCCAGCGTGCGGAGGTCTTTGTGGCGGTGCCACCGACGGCGGACGTGAAGGGAGATACCCCTGTTCCGATGGAGCGCAACAATGCCAACACGGGCGGAGAAGCGGAAGATCAAAGCGCAGAAGGAAGAAGGACTCCGAGTGGGGATGGACAACGAACGACCAGCAACGAACAGCCTGCGCCGAAGGCCGAATGTCCGACGGTAGAAGGACCTGTCGCGCCGTCCGAAGTTTCCCCTGTGACTTTGTGCTCCTGCGATAGCACCCAACAAAAGACTGGATTAGCCGCCAACACGACAAACAACACCGCTTCGGCGGGAACAGGAGAACAAGCATGAAACGGACGACCATTGACTTTGGAATTGACCTCGGAACGACAAACAGCACGATCGCCGTCGTGGACGGCGTGGACGCCAAACCCATCCCCAACAAGGCGGGCTCGGTGATCACACCCTCGGCGGTCTGGATCGACAAGCGTGGCAACCTATACGTGGGCGAGGAGGCCAAGGCGCACGCACTCAAGGACGACCCCGAAAACGGTGATCTGGAGTTCAAACTGCGCATGGGCAGTTGCGAGCTCAAGAAGTTTGTCCGCAGTGGGCGCGAGATGCTTCCAGAGGAGCTTTCCTCCGAGGTTTTGAAGTCGCTCAAGATGGATGTGCAAACCAGCATGGGTGAGGAGGTCCGAGCCGCCGTTGTTACGGTGCCCGCTGCTTTCGAACTGCCCCAGACGGCCGCCACGCGCCGCGCGTCCTGCGGCACTTCGGACGATGAAGTTAAGGCGGGGCTCGCAAGAATCGCCGGGGCGGGCTTCAAGCAGTGCATCCTGCTACTGGAACCGGTTGCAGCCTCGCTCGCGTACGGCTTTCAGTCTGTCAGCGACAATGTCTATTGGCTGGTCTTCGACTTCGGCGGCGGCACCTTTGACTCCGCCCTGATGCGTGTGCGCGACGGCCTGATCCAGGTGGTCAACCATGACGGCGATAACCACCTCGGAGGGAAACTGATTGACTGGGACATCACGACCGCGAAACTGATTCCCGCCGCGACTCGCAAGTACAACCTGCCTGACTTCCAGCGCGGCAATGCGAAGTGGCTGAAGGCGATCGGCACACTCAAATACGCAGCGGAAAAAGCCAAGATCGAGGTCTGCCGCACCCGAGCCCCCTATGAGATCTACATCGAGGGGCTTTGTGAGGACGCAGATGGAAAGAGTGTAGACTTCCTGTACACGCTGACACCCGAAGATGTGATCGAGGTTGGCAAGCCTTATGTCGAGAGGGCGTTAAACCTCTGCCGCAAGGTACTGAAGGACAAGGGACTGACGGGCAAGGAACTCAGTAAGGTGTTGATGGTCGGCGGATCCACATTGAACCCGTGGATGCGCGAGGCGGTTGCGAAGGAACTGGGCGCAACACTCGAGTTCAGTATTGATCCCGTCACCGTGGTGGCACGCGGCGCAGCGATCTTTGCCGGTACTCAACGCATAATCGAGATGGGTGGTGCAGAGGCGTTGCCCTCCGGCACATGGCGCATTGAGATTGAACACGAACCTGTCGGCAAGGAGGGGGATCCAGACATCGGTGGTCGCGTCTTCGCACCGGCCGGGCGCGACCCGAAGGGTTGCACGCTCGAATTCGTGGATATAAAGACCAAGTGGCGATCCGGGCGTATCACCCTCGGCGTTGAAGGGGTCTTCATGACTCAACTGTTCGCCGAAGAGAAACGGCGCTGCGAGTACGACATCGAGTTGTGCGATGTCACCGGCACACGCCTGACGGTATCACCTGAACGCATCGCCTACACCATCGGCCACACGCCAGACAAACCGCCGCTGTCCCAGACCATCGGCATTGGCCTCGCGAACGAGGAGATGCTCCCCTACATCCAGAAGGGAACCAAACTCCCCGCACACGGCACCAACGATCACCGCACCGTTGTTGCACTCCGCGCCGGCCATGCTGAGGATGTGTTGTACATTCCGATCCTCGAGGGCGAGAACACGCGCGCTGTGCGCAACCACCTGATCGGCAAAATCACGATAACCGGCGCCGAAATCCGCCGCGACTTGCCCGCAGGAAGCCAGGTTGAGGTTAAGGTGATGATTGACGAGTCGCAGCAGATCCGGGCGCAGGCCTACGTTATGGCCCTAGATGAGGATTTTCATGTGCAGATCTCTCTCCAGATGTCACACGAGTCACTCGACGAACTGCGCAAACAGGTGGCCGATCAGCACAAACGGTTGAAGGCCGCCCGCGAAAAACTCGGAAAGAACCGCACCCTCAAGGCCGACGCCGCCCTGGCGCGCATCGAGGACGAGCAATTACTGCCTCAAGTGGATGCATTGGCCACCGCCGCCGCGCAGGACCCGGACGCGCTCCAGCAACTCGACCGCAGAGTGCGGGACCTTGCCGCCGCCGTGGACGAGGTCGAGGATGCATCCGAATGGCCGGGACTCATCGAACTGGCCGAAAAGAACAAGAAGGACTGCGAGGGTATGGTCAAAGATCATGGAGACTCCTCCGACAAAAATCGCCTGAATTCGCTTATCAATGAGCATCAACGTGCCGTGGACTCCGGTGATCCAGGACTACTGAAGAGGGTCGCAGATGATTTCGACGGCCTCTGGTTCACGGTGGTGGATCGCCTGACGGCCTACCATGTCGGCCGCTTTAATCATCTGGTTGAACGGCTGAAATCCATGCGGGATGTCGCGCAGGCGGAACAGGTTGTCGCGCAGGGTCGACGGGCCATCAACAACAACGACGTGGATAGCCTCAAGGCCGCCAACCGGCAACTCATCAACATGCTCCCTCGTGAAGAACAGGCAAAGGTGGATCAGCGCGTCGGAGGCGTAATCTAACCAACTCGGTAATAACGACTATGAATGAACAGGAAGAACAGGATGTCAGTGATGGGGGCGTCGGCTTTCGTCTGATGGAAGCCCGCCTTCTCGCCCGCAGGGGGAGGTTTGCCGAGGCGACGACGCGCCTTGCCGAAGCGTTTTCGCTTGGTGAATGCACCGAGGTAGAAGCGTTAGACCTGAAGGCGCGGATCTGCGCCCAACAGGGCCTTCTCCTGCAAGCTGAGGTTTGCTGGCGCAAGGCGCAATCACTGGACGCCGATAACCCCGTCTACGCCGATGCGCTGACTGCGTTGCGTCAGCGTCAGCTTCCGTTCGCAACTGGGCGGCGGTTGGCGGTACCAGCGGGAATCGCCGCTCTGATGCTGCTTCTGATCGGTACACTGGCCGCCGGTCATCGCCTGACACAACGCCTGAAGGCGATGGAGGTGATGATCGGAGAGTTGCGTGCCCCTGTTGACCGGACCGCCGAAGCGATCACGATGGCGACCGCCGCGCTGTCGAAGGTTACCGACGCGGATGTTACCTCCCGTCAAACCATCGAAGACACGCAACAGGCGATTGGTGATTTGCGGCATGAAATGGATCGGTCTTTCAATTCGATTTGTGTTGCGATCAACGGCCGATTGGCGGAGGCCAAACGTCAACACGAGACGCTTGAGGCGAAACTGGGGGTTGCGGATGCCAGGCAAAAGACACGGGACGAGACATTGGATTCGGAACTCCAGAAGACGCGAGAGTCCATCACGGCGCTTGAGTCCGCGCAAACAGAGAAAGAACAGATTCCGATGCAAACGAACGAGTGGAATCGTGTATGGAAACAATGACCGTCTTGAATACCGGGATTCCGAGATGAAGAGAATTCCAGGAACCGGTTTTGACTTTTTGCCATCGAAGGAAACCGATTAGTTTGCTGTGAGCGGAGTGTGCGATGAAACCGATTGAGAACCGCGCCATGGACCAGCTGCCTGACAAACCGCCGCTGTCCAATACCATCGGCATTGGCTTCGCGAACGAAGAAATGCTCCCCTTCGTCCAGAAAGGAACCAAACTCCCCGCGCACGGCACCAACGACTTTCGCACCGATGTTGCTCTTCGCGCCGGCCATGCGGAGGATGTGTGGTCCTTTTCGATCCTCGAGGGCGAGAACGCTCGCGCCGTGCGCAACCACCTGATCGGCATGATCACGATCACCGGCGCCGACATCCGCCGCGACTTGCCCGCAGGAAGCCAGATCGAGGTTAAGGTAATGATTGACGAGTCGCAACAGATCCGGGCGCAGGCCTACGTCCCCGCTCTGGACGAGGAATTCGTGGTGCAGATCTCGCTCCAGATGTCACACGAGTCGCTCGACGAACTGCGCAAACAGGTGGCCGAGCAACAAAAGCGACTAAAGCAGGCCCGCGAGAAACTCGGCAATAACCGCTCGCCCAAAGCCGCCGCCGCACTGGCACGAATCGAGGACGATCAATTGTTAAACCAGGTAGAATCGCTGGTCGTCGCCGCCGCGCAGGACCCCGACGCGCTCCAGCAACTCGACCGCCGGGTGCGGGACCTAGCCGCCGCCGTGGATGAAGTTGAGGATGCTATGAAACCGATTGAGAATGACAACATGGACCGACTAGGTCAGGAATACCGCGAGGCGGTTTACGCCTCAATCCAGACGGCTCTGGCCGTGGCGACGACGCGTAAGGACTTCGAGGTCATCGCGGCCCAGTGCGAGAGCATTGCGGGATACCGCGACGCAGACGACATCCTGCGCGACGCACGCCGGAAGATGGAGTCGCTCGCGGGCCAACCCGATTTGGACGAGGTTATTGCACAGCGGACGAAGGTTCGTGCGAAGAGACGTAAGGCATGTCTTATCGCTTTTGCGGCACTGGCCGTTGCCGGCGCGTTGGCAGGAACCGGAACGGTCTTGCACCGGAATACCTTGAACCAACGCTATCAAAACGCCGTCTCGCTGAACCGTGGGGTACTCGAACAATATGGCGAAGGCGAATTCGCAGCAGCTAAAATGGCTTTCACGAAGAAGAAATACGGCGCCGCCTGCAACCGGTTGGCAGAAGCCATTCGCAAAGCATCAGAGCGCAAGCGTGTTGTAGAGGCGGACCAGAATCGGCTGGCCGCCGAGTTGGCACGTGAGCGGTTCAAGGAGGAGGAACGCAAACGGGTGGCCGAGATGGAACGGCTACGACTGGCAGAGGAGAAGCGGGTGGCCGAGGAACGTCGGTTAGCCGAGGAGCAACGGTTGGCTGTGGAACGTCGGTTAGCCGAAGAGAAACGGTTGGTTGAGGAACGCCGGGCGACCGAGGAACGGCGGTTAGTCGAGGAACGGCGGGTAGCCGAGGAGAAACGGTTGGTTGAGGCACGCCGGGCGGCCGAGGAACGGCGGGTAGCCGAAGAGGCGGATCGCAAACGGATGATTGAGGAGACGGAACGCAACCGGCTGGCCGTGTCGGCCGCGCGCACCATTGCCAGCAAACCGGACTATACCAAGCGGCAGGAGTACTTGGCCGAATTCAGATCCCTGATCAAGGAGTTGCGCCCGCAAGAGGTGAAGTTGCTGACGGAAGACGTCGAAATCATTGCGTTGGCAGAGAAGACGAATTTAGCCCGGCAGGTTGTGCTCAATCTAGACAATCAATGTCGGGATGTGATCGACCAAAAACTGTCGGAAGATCCGAAGCTTGCGCCGCTCGTGGTCAAACGCCGCGAATTACAACAAACCTTGAAGGCTTATCGGCAAGCCTCGTTGGCGGCGACCACCACCGCCAGCAAACCGGATCTTGTTAAGTTGCGGGAGATGTTTGCCGAACTCAGCGTCCTGACCAAGGACTTGCGTCCGCAGGAGGATAAACTGCGGACGTCAGATATCGAACTCAAGGAACTGGTTGAGAAGAAGAATGAGGCCCTGCAGGATTTGATGAGTCTGGAAAACCAAAGGCAGGTCTTGATCGACCGAAAGTTGTCGGTCGATCCGACGCTTGCACCACTCGTTGCCAAACGTCGCGAATTACAGCAAACCTTTCAGGAAATGTTCCCCTCTGATACGGAGCGTCAGCGGTTTGTTGCGGAGGGCGCACGGCAGGCAGGGGATAGTATCTCGGTGGATCTAGGTGACGGAGTGAAACTGGAACTCGTGTGGTGCCCGGCGGGTAGTTTTACGATGGGCAGTCCCGCCGACGAAGCGACCCGTTTTAACGATGAGACCCAACACAGGGTGACATTGACCAAGGGGTTCTGGATGGGCAAGACCGAAGTGACTCAGGCGCAATGGGAACAGGTGATGGGGTCGAAACCGAGCAAAATTATGGGTGCCGCGCTGCCGGTTGAACGAGTCTCGTGGACCGATTGTCAGGAGTTTATCCGCCATGTCAACGCCCGCGTGCCTGGCAGTGGGTTCCGCCTGCCAACCGAGGCGGAGTGGGAATATGCCTGCCGCGCCGCAACGACCAGCCCCTATGCCGGCAATCTGGACGACGTGGCCTGGTACGATTCAAACAGTAGAAGAACAACGCATCCGGTGGGCCAGAAAACCCCCAACGCATGGAACCTTTACGACATGCACGGCAACGTAGGGGAGTGGTGTGCAGACTGGTACGGCGACTACCCATCTGGCAGTGTTACAGACCCCGCTGGCCCCGGGTCGGGTTCGCTCCGCGTCTTCCGGGGCGGGAGCTGGTTCAACGGCGCCAGGGCCTGCTGCTCGGCGAACCGCGGCAGGCGCGTCCCCGGCGGCCGCAGCGACGACCTGGGCTTGCGCCTCGCGAGGACTCTTCCATGAACCTTGACGGTGCTCAGTGTATTAGACGCCTGCCTCCGTGCGCAGCCGGAAAGGCGGGCGTCGGGAGGTGCAGGGGGGCTTGCCCCCCCCGCCGTTATTTTATTGACCGAATCGATTTTACCGATTCGCTCGAAAAGGATGCTGGCCATGCAACCACGTATCATAACCCTGCGTTTCGACAACACCCTCGCCGGTTTCCCGGAGGTGCCGTTGCGCGCCTTCCGGCGGCGGTCCGCCGTGTGCGCGCCACCTGACGCGGAGAGAAGACACCCGGGGCTGCCACCGAGGCGGTGGCGCGGTGAAGTCTCCGGCGGGGGTAGGCAAGTGTTCGGGAGTTTTGTATGACTAAGGTCTCCACATCCATGGCTCTGGTTTGGCAACTGGCGGCACGGGAGGCGATTGCGGGGAAGTTCCCCGTGATCGAACCGGAACATTTTCTGATGGCATTGCTGAAACTTGCGGAAGTGCCGCCGGAACAGGTGGAGAAACTGTGCCCGGAAGAGATCATGATTGGCAAGGAATTGGCAAGGGACACGTTGGAAGTGCGACATGCTGTGCAGGCAATGGGCGTGGACAGCACAGTCACGCGCCGGAAACTACGAACGGCGCTGGGCAAAGGCGATGCGACCTACGACGGCGGGGAGATACACCGGTCTGAGAAGAGCCGCGAAATGTTCAATGAAGCGACTCAGAAAGCGGACGAGGACGGCTGCGATGTGCTGATGCCGTGCCATCTCCTTGCGGCGCTTGCCGCGAAACCGACCGATGCTGTCCGAAATGTCCTTGGCGAATGCGCGGGTCCACTGTCTCAGGCGGGCAGGCTTTCCGGCATCATCGCCGAATGGGGCGTGGATTTGACGGCCCTGGCGTCGAAGGGCGGCCTTTTCCCAGAACCTGGACGTGCGGCGGAAGCAAAAACACTGTTCAAGACGCTGGATGGAAAGGCGAAGAAGGGTATCTTTCTGGTCTGTGATACACCAGAGGCTGCCCGTGAGGTGATGATGGCACTCGCCTGTCTTACAGTGAAGGAGAATGTTGGGGGCAGACGTTTGAGAATCGTGGATTGCACACTCAAACCTTCAACGGCTGCAGTCGAAACTCCTAATGGCCAAGATTGCCCGACATCAAAAAGCGAAAGACCCACGTCGAATGAGACGGTGCGCATTATTCATCGAGTATTCACAGAGGCGCCCAGATGCCCGAATATGGTGGTCTGGCTTCCCGATCTCGATGATGCGCGGACGGCGCCGGATACATTGTCTGCGCTCAAGGCGGTTGTAGAAAAAGATACGCCGATGTGGGTTTGGCGGGTAGACCGAAAGACTCTCAAGGAACAGATTCAGAACGATGCACACTGGCGGCGGACAGCGGCTGTAATGTCGGTGGCGGACATAGTCGCGGGCGGGATACCCAATGAACTGTAAAAGGCAGGAGCCTTTTGTCTCCTGAATGACGAGAGGATCACTATGTTCACAGACCGCGCACAAAAGATTGTTGATCTGGCAAAGGATTACGCTTTTTCGAGCGGAACGGCGAGCCTGAATCTCAAGACGTTCCTCGTGGTATTCGGCGTGAGGCCGGAGGCGGGCGTCCTGCTGGCTGAGGTGCTGGGGATGCTGCCGGAAGCGTTGCGGTCGGCCTGTCCCGCTCTGCCGGAACCGGCGGCATGCCCGGGAAAACTGCCGCTAGACGAGGGCGTAACGGCCATGCTGGCGGTGGCCAAGGAACTTTCGGAGGAGGTCCCGAATCCGCATCAACCTGCGTTAGTGGACTTGCCACATATCGCGTGCGCACTGGCGTCGTCGCGGGATGCCTGTCTCATTCTGGCCGTCACGCCTTTGATGCGAAACGGAACGTTGATGCGTCTGACTGCGTGGTACGAAAAGGAGGCCAAGACGCCGGGGATTAGGGAACTGACTGAACGGTTGCGGCAGATGCGCCTGGATCTATTGACAAAGGTGTTCGGCCAGGATCACGCGGTCCATGCGTTCGTTGAGGGCCTGTTCAACGCCGAGGTGGTGGCGGCTGCAGACTCCCGGAGGCGCGCGCCCCGCGCGGTCTTTGTTTTTGCGGGACCTCCGGGAGTAGGGAAAACGTATCTGGCTGAAATCGGCGCGTCATATCTTGACCGCCCTTTCAAGCGGTTTGACATGAGCGCCTATTCCGGCTCCCAGCAAAACGAGCAACTCGTGGGTATGGCAAAGGCTTTTCGTGGCGCGCATCCGGGCGTTCTGACGGAATTCGTGGAGAAAAATCCGGATGCCATTCTACTCTTCGATGAGATCGAGAAATCGCACATCAACACGATTCAGTTGTTTCTCCAGATTCTGGACGTGGGGTCGTTAGAGGACAAGTTTCACGAGCGCAACGTCAGCTTCCGGGATACGACGATCATATTGACAACCAACGCCGGTGCCAAACTCTATGACCGCCCTAACCAGAGTGGTGTACACACGGCGAATGCGAACTTTCACCGCAAAACAATCTTGGATGCCCTGGAAACGGAGAAGGACCCGCGCACGGGCGAGCCATTTTTCCCGCCGGCTATCTGCTCCCGCATGGCAACAGGATATCCGGTGCTCTTCAATCGTCTGCGAGTAAACGAACTCGATCGCGTGGTGCAGGCGGAGTTGGGGCGGGTGGCGAGTTTGCTGGAGAAACAATACTACAAGTCCGTTTCGTTTAGCGACCTACTCTCCCTATGCCTGGTCCTGCGCGAGGGGGCGCGCACGGACGCCCGGACATTGCGGTCGCAGGCGGAGATTTTCGTCAAGACGGAAATTTTCAAGTTTTGCCAATTGTTCAAGACCGAACGACTGGACGAGGTTTTCGATCAGGTGCAGAAGATCGAGTTCGTGCTGGATGAGAGCGATGGACCGCGCGATGTGGAAATCGGGCGGATATTTGAACCGGACGGAAAACCCCGCATTCTGTTGATTGCGGATCGGGACATCACGGCGCTTTACGGCGAATTCATTCCGGAGATCGAGTGGCGGACTGCGGCGACGCAGGAACAGGCGCTGGAGATTCTTGCAAACGAGGACGTAGACATGGTCCTCCTCGACATCTGGCTGGGACGATCGGAGCGGGATGGGTACATCGGGATGTCGACCACTTCGTTTGACCATACGCCGCTTGCCGCCCGCTCGCTTGACAAGGGTCAGGAACTGTTGCGAAGCATCCGCAACCGGTTGCCCAACATTCCGGTCTATCTGCTGGCCTTGGAGAGAAGCCGAAAGGGAGATGCCGGCATTTCTGGCTCGGCTGATGAACTCTTCACGGCCTGCATCCGGGGCGGAGGGGCGCGGGGCATGTTGGCGAGCCGGTTCGTGGACGATATGGATCCCGGATGGCAAACCTATCGTTCGCAGGTGGCGGAAAGCCTGGTGGCGACCTGCCGTAGGTTACACCGGGAGAAGGCGGCGGACAACCTCGCTCAGGAGCGAAAGGCGTTGATGTTCGACACCGTGCCGCATATTGATGCCGCAAGTAAGGGAATCAGCATCCGGTTGCGAAATCTGCGGCTGGCCCGGGCCATCGCGGCGGCGGATGCGGGAGAAGTGATGGAAGATGTAGAGCGGCCGAGCACGCGATTTGCGGATGTGATCGGCGCGGATACGGCGAAGGAGGAACTCAGATTCTTCATAGATTTTCTAAAAAACCCCAGGCGCTTCGCGGCCCTCGGCCTCAAACCGCCCAAAGGGGTGTTGCTCTACGGGCCGCCGGGGACCGGCAAGACGATGTTGGCGCGTGCGATGGCGGGCGAGTCAAACGTGGCGTTTGTCGCGGCAACGGCCTCCAGTTTCGTGACGATGTGGCAGGGAAGCGGGCCACAGAGCGTGCGCGATCTGTTCGCGCGCGCACGGCGGTATGCACCGAGTATCATCTTTATTGACGAGATTGATGCCATTGGCAAAGTCCGTTCCGGGACACCGGGATCCGGTCATGGCGAGGAAATGGCCCTTAATGCATTGCTCACCGAGTTGGATGGTTTTACGAGTGTGTCTCCTGATCGGCCCGTGTTCGTTTTGGCCGCCACCAACTTCAAGACAGAACCAGACGATGAAAAGTCGCCTGAACGATCGGCGCGGACACTGGATCCCGCGCTCGTGCGGCGGTTCTCGCGAAAGATCCTCGTGGATCTGCCGGACACGGCGGCCCGTAAGAAATACCTGACCCTACGGTTGGCTGATGCGAAGAACGCCAGGATATCCGAATCCGTGCTCGATCTGTTGGCAGAGAAGTCCGTCGGGATGAGCATCGCCAATCTGGAACAAGTAATAGAAGCCGCAGGTCGCGCGGCGCTGCAAAAGAATGTTGAGATCACGGATGATCTACTGGTGGAGGTCTTGGATACTGTACGCGAAGGCGATGCCAAGGCGTGGTCGCCGGAATTGCTCGAAAGTACGGCTCGCCATGAGGCCGGGCACACGATTATGTATTGGTTAAGTGGATGGTGGACTCCGGAGGTAAGCATTGTCGCCAGGGCGGATCATGGCGGCGGCATGAGACACTGCGAGGCGGAGATGAAACTCGAGTGCCAATCGCGAGATGAGTTGCTAGCCCAAATCCGCGTGTCACTTGGCGGGCGTGGCGCGGAAATGCTCTATTACGGCAACACCGCTGGTCTTATGACCGGGCCCTCCGGGGACCTGAAGAAAGCCACACATCTTGCGCGAGTGATGGTCTGCTGCCTTGGCATGGATGAGGAATATGGTCTGCTGGCCACACCGGAATTCCTCGAACATGCGCAAATCCTTGGCAGCCCCCTCTATCTGCGGGTCAACGAGGCGGCTAGTCGGATTCTCACGGAGCAGATGGCACTCACGCGGCAGCAATTGGAGGAAAATCGCCAGCATCTCGACACCGTCTCCCGGGCACTACTGGCGAAAAACCGCTTGTATCGTAAGGACTTGGAGGAACTTCTCCCACCGATAAAGGGGAAAGGTTAACTATGCGGGATGAAGAAGAGAACGGCGCAACGCCTTCACGTTCGGATGTGACGGGAGCGTTTCATGCCATATGGGCGCAGTCTCGCGGCAGCGTCTCCCTGCTAATCATCTGGTTTGCCGTCGGTTTGGCGATAGTGGTTGCGCTGCTTGACGGCCTCGGGATCGTGCACATGGCAACGACGGCGGCTTTTCTTGGGCTGTCTCGTGTCGGCATTCTGCAACATGGTTTGCTGTATCAGTTTCTTACTGCTCCAATGCTACATGGCAATGTGACCCATCTGCTGTTCAACATGCTGGCGCTGTGGATGCTAGGCCCGTCTGTTGAACAGGCGATGGGCCGGTCGCGGTACGTCCTGTTCACGGTTGTCTGCGGCTTCTGCTCGATGCTGGGTTTTCTTCTTCTTTCCCGCGACCCCAATGCCCTTGTCATGGGGTACTCCGGTATTATTTTTGGCATTCTGGTCGCCCAGGCAATCTACTTTCCTGAAAACCGGATCTTAATGTTTTATTTCTTCCCCATGAAGATGAAGCATGCGGTGTTCGTTCTTGCCGCCGTCGAACTGTATCTTACGGTATCACCCGAACAAGCCGGTATCGCGAATTCGGCGCATTTGTTTGGGGCACTTGCGGGATGGGGATTCTTGAAAATTGCGCGGCGCAGGGTTTCGCAGAAACATCAAGCAAGGATATCGGTGTCGACTAGCGCGAAACCAATCCGGCGGTTTCGGACAGGAACAAGGCCGACTATTCCACGAGAACTCTGACCGTCAGCACTATTAACGAAAGAACGTTGAACGGAACTCTACGAATAGGCGACTATGACTCAGTAGCAGAAAGGATAGTCCAATGCCAATGATCAACGGGAAACACGTCATCTTCGACTCACCAGAAACGGAGGCGTCCTTCAACCGCGTGACCGGACGGAGTTCAGGGGGCGGCGGAGGCGCAAAGGCCGTCATTGTGATTATCATACTTGCCGTCATTGGCGGCTTGATCTGGTGGGTAGTGAAGTGAAAGGGAATTCTCAAATGACCAAGAACGGAACCAAGGAACAGGTAGCACAACTGCTGGCTGGTCTCGACACTATCGAACGCAACATGGACCGTCCGGCAAGCGTCCAAGAACTGAACGCAAGCCTGGCCAATCTAACTCAAATCGAGACCATGCTCCCGAAGGCGGAGGTTTCGGAAGATGAACGCAACCTCCTGCGAGACCGGCTGATGGCAGTCAAAACCAAGAACACGAAGAAACTTAACGCCGCATTGCCGTGGCCCATGGTGGTCATGACCAAAGTCAACCACTGCAAGGACAAACCAGCCCTCGCTGACCTACTCGATCATTCCATCTATTGGGTCCGACAAAGTGCGGGCTTCGCCCTTCAATTTGCTATGGATGGCCTTTCGAAGGACTCGGAAGCGATCAAAAATCTTTACACCTCGCTTCAGCGACTTTCGACACACGCCGACCCCGACGTGAGATGGCACGCAATCGATCTGTGGCTTCGCGTTCCTGTTGAGATCGCAACGCAGAGCGGACTGTCTTCCAGTGCTCAGCAGTGGGTCCGAGAAGCCCTGGCCGACTCCGAACCCGAGGTCCGGTCATCCGCCATAAGGGGCTTGCTTCTCTACAAACCCGATGGGTACGAATCACAACTTAAGGCTCTTGAGACCGGAGACCCGCACGAAGCGATTCGCGAACAGGCAAACCACTCGCATACTCAGGACAACACTGAGACAAAGCTGGAAGCCTGCACGGTCTGTCGCAGAATCCCCCCAAAACGTTTTGCTTACCTTTTCAGTAACTACTCTGTCCACGCGTCGGATGACTACACCATGGCAGGTGGCGCATCCAATCCCTTCCTCGATGCATCCTGCATCCCCGTGCCACCGAGGAATCCTTTTGATCCGAACGAATGGAACACCGTTCGACAGCAACAGAGAGCAGAAGGGATCGCGATGTCGCGCGAGAATAGAAAGGGAAAACCAGCCTGGGATCCCGCGTGGGTTGTATGCGGACACTGCGCGAAAGCGCTCGGCGTTCAGCCCGATGATCTGGCCAAGGCGCATGAGGAAGCAGCCAAGCATTTCCGCGGGGAACCCGCAGTCGGCGTACTCACAGCGAGTGGGACAAAACTGAAGCAGCAGGTAGAGAGTAATTGCTTTGTGTGTTCAATCGTCCTTGATGTCTCTGCGCCCGAACTAGACGTATTTCGGGACTTTCGCGACCACCGCCTTGGTATCACAGTCGCCGGCCGCGTGTTCACCAAAGCATACTACGCCGCCGGCCCGTTTCTGGCGACATACGTTGCGAGGCGGCCATCGCTCCGCAGAACTGTGCACCGCGCACTGCTTCAACTCCTCCCGTATGCGCAGCGCGCAACCGAGGCGCAGAAGATGCCCCCGCCCAAGAGTCCAAAGACAGAAGCCAGCAGGCGACGCAGCGAAATCACTCACGCCGTGTAGATCATTGCTGGAGACAACAGTAGACACAGAAAGGATGGGCGGCATGAGTAACGAACAGGACGCTCTTCAGCATATAAGGACGCTTGAACGGCCGCAGTGGATGTTCTGGGGCGACCGGAAGGCGGCGGTGCAGGCCATCGCACACCTTGGGTCCGCAGCAGGCGACAAAGCTATAGCGGTTCTCGGCGAAGTCGTCAGGAAGCCGGGCATGAAATGGGATGCTCGCAATGGGGCGTCTCGGGGACAGTGAATCTGTGTCTAAACTATTGCAGCGCCAGCAAGATATTCCCGTCACACGTCGCCCTGGGCCAGCATCAGAGTCCGCGTTCCGATAGTCGCCAGCAGATGTTCGGTAAGCAACCGCAACGATTCCTGATCTCCTCCGAGGTCAAATGCGCCTACTTTCATGGCATCGAGGTCGCCAAGCCGATTCCATCCTGTTCAATCTCATGTTTACACGTCACATCCTGTCGCGTTACACTGCATCTTGCCCGTGTTCCTGAGAAATGAGCGAATATTATGTCTGAATCTATCGGCTGCTTCCCCTCTGGCCAACCCATTCGGATCGTCACGCAGACGGATCGAACGCCCAAACGGGTCTTTGTCCTCGGCGTCTACGCCAGTGCCGTGCATGCCCGGTGGATTGGAGAGGATGGCATAACCCGCATCACCGCTCTGGCGGTGGCATCCGAACCTGAGATTTTCTGGACAGGGGAGGGGAGTGAGCAGCTCATCGCCACTATCACCCCGCCGAACGCTATCGGCACCCTCAAATCAGCCGGCCAGAACCTCAATGGCCCCTCCGGCCGGGCGCTCGACGAACATATTCTCGCACCGCTCGGTCTCACCAGAAAAGATGCGTGGCTCTGTGATCTCGTTCCCCACAGTTGCATGAATCCAGGCCAAGAGGCGGCTCTAAAACGTGAAGGGCTGCCTGTGCCAAACTGGCCAAGGGTGCCTGAATGTCTCGCGGATGAGGCCCGCCGTTCCGAGATTATGACCGAACTGAACACGTCGGAGGCGCAAGTGCTCATCACCTTGGGCGATCTGCCTCTCTTCTGGTTTGCGCGCCACTTCGGATCGAAACCACGCCTTTCCAGCTATGGATCCGACATCAGCCACTATGGCCAGGCGCACACCCTCCGCCTTCCGGACCGCACGATCACCCTCCTCCCGCTTGCCCATCCCCGTCAAATCGCCCGCCTGGGCGCCCATTCGGAACACTGGGCCTCCATTCACGCGTCTTGGAAGGCCGCCCCGCCATCGCATCTTCCAAGCCTGCAGAACCAGTAGCAGGTCCCTTCAGCCCCGGCCCGTTCTTCCGGGCGTAATTGAGCGCCCTTCAGAACGGGCCGCTCACATCCGGCAGCTTGGCGATGGCAAAACCAATCCTTACGGGCGGCTTGACCGGGGAGCGGATACCTGCTTTAATCATTCCGTGCTCCAGATCGCCAGCACCAAGAACAGGCCGCAGGGGGGGGGTGTTGTAACTTTGTTGTAACTTATGACCCGAAAGGGGAGTATAACAGGGGTTGTTAAGGACAGGGGGAGGGGACAGGATGCAGGCGGAAATAGGGCAAAAAGTGGCAAAAAGGCCAATAAAACGTGGTTTTTTAAGTGGCGCCCCTGGGGTGACTCGAACACCCGACCCGCGGATTAGAAATCCGCTGCTCTGTCCTGCTGAGCTACAGGGGCGCGACAAGGGAACAGGATATCCAAAACGGACGTGGGGGGGAAGTCCTGATTCCAGAAAGCCAGGACTTGACGGCAGGCGTCCGGCATGAGGGAATACGGGTACAAGCAATCAGGGGAGTGTGCCGCATATGGGAGTTATCAGCATGACCGGCTTCGGCCGCGGGGAGGCCAACGCCACCGGGATTCGGGCGGTCGTCGAGATTAGCTCGGTCAACCGTAAGCAGTTCGACTGCCAGGTTGCGCTGCCGCGATCGCTGGTCGGACTCGACGGGGACATCCAGACAGTGGTTAAATCTGCGGTCTCGCGCGGTCATGTCAAAGTGGTTGTCACGCTGGCTGTCGATGAGGCGTCCGTGGACACCGCTTCCGTGGATATCGCCAAATGGCGCGCGCGGGTGGCTGCCGTGCGTGCGATGGCCGGGGCGTTGGGCCTGCCCGACGACCTGTCGGCCTCCAGCCTGCTGCAAATCGCCGATTTCGCCGCCGTGTCGGAGCGGCCGGTTGACTCCGCTGAAGCGTGGGCCGGCATTGAACCCGCCTTGCGGATGGCGCTGGATCGCCTCGTCGCGATGCAGCGACGGGAGGGCGAGGCGATTCGCACCGACGTCTGCGTTCGGCTCGCAGCCCTGAAGGCGATCGCCGCCGAAGTCGCCAGCCGCGCGCCCGAAATCCCCCGGCAGCATCGAGATGTCCTGCACACGCGGATTACCGAGCTGCTCGGGGAGCGGGGCCAGGCGCTGGACGAGCAGACCCTCGCCCGCGAGGTCGCGCTCTTCGCCGACCGGTGTGATATCAGCGAGGAATTGACCCGTCTCGCCAGTCATTTTGACCAGGCCGACGCCTTGCTGGGCGGCCGTGAGCCCTGCGGGCGCTCGCTTGACTTTCTGTGTCAGGAGTTCTTCCGCGAGATCAACACGGTCGGTTCCAAAGCCAACGATGCCGCCGTCACCCGGTGCGTCATCGCGTTCAAAACCGGGCTTGAAGCCGTGCGCGAACAGGTGCAGAATATTGCGTGAGGAAAGACATGATCGCCATCATTGATTACCGGGCCGGAAACCTCACGAGCGTCAAGCTGGCCTTTGACGCGTTGGGCGCGGAGTCCGTGGTGACGTCTGATCCCGCCGTCATTCGGGCCTGCGCGCGGGTGGTTTTTCCGGGCGTCGGCGCGGCGGGTTCGGCGATGCGGCACCTCGCCGATCTCAACCTGATCACCGTGCTGCGCGAGGTCATCGCCGCAGGGACGCCGTTTCTCGGGATTTGTGTCGGCACGCAGGTGTTGTTTGACTTTTCGGAGGAGGACGGCGGCACGCATGCGCTGGGGCTCCTGCCCGGACGGGTGCGTCTTTTTATCCCCGCCGACAGCCATGACAAGGTGCCGCACATGGGATGGAACCAGATGCGGATCGTCCGCCCCCATCCGCTGCTCGAGGGCGTCTCCGACAACACCGACTTTTATTTCGTGCACAGCTACTATCCCGATCCCGCCGACCCGGCGGTGATCGTCGGGGTGACCGATTATGCGGGCACGTCTTTCGCCGCCATGGTCGGCCGCGCCAACCTGGTTGCCACGCAGTTTCACGTCGAAAAGTCGGGCCGCCCCGGCCTCCGCATCCTGCAGAACTTTGCCGTCTGGAACGGCGCTGAACACCCCGCATTGAACACGGAACACGGAACACCGGATCGTGCAACGCCGGCTGTTGCGCGATCATGAGGCCATCCATGCTCACCCGCCGCATTATTCCCTGTCTGGACGTGATTCACCGCCGCGTCACCAAAGGCGTGAAATTTCAGAACAATGTCGATTTGGGGGATCCGGTCGAACTCGCCGCGCGCTATTACGAGGAGGGGTGCGACGAACTGGTGGTTTACGACATCACCGCGTCGGCGGAGCGTCGGCCGATCGACATTGACATGGTGCGTGAGGTGGCCCGCGCCGTGCGCATCCCGTTTGCCGTGGGGGGCGGCATTTCGAGCCTGGACGACATGTCGCGCGTACTGCTGGCGGGCGCGGAGAAGGTGTCGGTCAACTCGCTTGCCGTCCACAATCCGGCGATCATCGCCGAGGGGGCCAGGGCCTTCGGCTCGCAGTGCGTGGTGCTGGGCATGGATCCCGTGGCCAATCCCGATGCGGCGCGTTTTCCGAGCGGCTACGAGGTGACCGTGCGGGGCTTCCGTGAGAGAACCGGCATGGACGCGGTGGAGTGGGCCCGACGGGCTGCAGGGATGGGCGCGGGGGAGATTGTGGTCAACTCGGTTGACGCCGATGGCACCCGGCAGGGATTCGAACTCACCATTACGCGGCGCATCGCCGAGGCGGTCCGTATCCCCGTCATCGCCTCGGGCGGCGCGGGAACGCCCGAGCACATCCGCGATGCGTTCTGTGTTGCCTGTGCCGATGCCGCGATCATCGCGGGCATGATCCATACCGGCGACTACACGATCGCCGAGATCAAGCGCGCGCTCAGCGGATTCGGCGTGCCGGTCAGGCGGACGTACTGACCTGACCGCCTACAAATGCCCGGTGCCGCCGAGCAGTTCGACGACCTGTCGCTGTACGTCGCCGATCTGGTTCAAGTGGAGGCGCGGATCGAGCACCACGAAGGAGTCGCCGGTGGTGCGGTGTTCGTAGATCCGCAGGATGGTGCCGTCCGGCTGCGGCCTGGCGTCGCGTTCGACGAGCTGTTTCCCGCGTTCAAGCATGACGGCCAGCACATAGATTACGTGTTGCATGCCGGGGTCTCCCAGCGTCACCAGGCGCCGCAACAACGTTTCGGCTGTCTCCTGCTTAACCGGCTCATTCCGGACCACCGCCGGGGGTTTCTCGTAGACGCCATCCCACACGCTGAACGGTTCCCAGTCGCGTCCGCCCGACTGCCAGCAGGCGGCGCAGGCGTCCACGCGGTCATAGCCCTGCTCCGTCTCCTTCAACGCGGAAACGCAGGTCTGCTTGTCCGCAAAGACCGACCCGCAGAGCACGCAGGCGTGACCGCGCGATTTGATGTTCCACTCTTGCGCCATGCACCACCGTTTATTCGTCCGAATCCGCTGTGGCATGCTTGGCCGCTTCGGCGATGACCTTCTGTGCGACGTTCGACGGGACGACGTCGTAACGGGTGAAGGCCATTTCGAACGAGCCTTGTCCCCCGGTGATGGAGCGGAGTTCGGCGGCGTACTTGAAGATTTCGGCCAATGGCGCCTCGGCGGTGATCACGTGCATGCCCTTGACCGAGTCGAGACCGAGGACGCGGCCGCGCTTGTGGGTGAGGTCGCCGTTGATCGTGCCGAGGAACGCCTCGGGAATGGTGATCGTCAGGGTCATGATCGGTTCGAGCAGCACCGGACGCGCCTTGCTCATGGCATCGCGGAAGGCCCTGCCGCCGGCGATCTTGAATGCCACCTCCGAGGAGTCGACGTCGTGATACGAGCCGTCATAGACGCTGACCTTGACGTGTTCCACGGGGCAGTGCGCCAGTGGGCCGGCTAGCATGGCATCGACCAAGCCCTTCTGGATGGCGGGCAGGAAGTTGCCGGGGATCGAACCGCCGACGATATCGTTGATGAACCACTCTTCCTCCTCAGGGCGCTTTGGGCTGACACGCAGGTAGACCTCGCCATACTGGCCACGGCCACCGCTTTGCTTCTTGTGCTTGTAGTGACCTTCGCCGGTGCCGGTGACCGTCTCACGGTAGGGGACTTTGGGCATGGAGAGTTCGACCGTCACGTTCGACTGTGACTTCATTAAGCTCACCGCCACGTCGATGTGGACATCGCCGAGTCCCTGGACCAGCATTTGTTTGGTTTCGGCGTTCTTCTCGACATGCAGGGTCGGATCCTGCTCGCACAACCGGTGAACCGCAGTGCCGAGCTTGTCTTCGTCGGCTTGCGTCTTGGCCGAGATCGCCATGTAGTAGACGGGTGAAGGGAACTGGATCGGAGGAAAGACGCATTTGACGTTCGGCGCGCAGAGCGAGTGTCCGGTTTTGGTTGCTTTGAGCTTGGTCAGGGCGACAATCTCGCCCGGGCCGGCTTTTTCGAGGGGAATCTGTTTCTTTCCGATGATCGTGATAATGGCTCCTACCACCTCCTTGTTGCCCGTGGAGGCGTTGAGCAGTTCCATGCGCGGGGTCAACGTGCCGGACACAATGCGTACGTAGTTGAGTTGCCCCAGGAACGGATCGATTACGGTGCGCCAGATGAGACCGGTGAAGGGCGCGCTGGGATCGGGAGCGATCATGTTGCCGTCGACATCCTCGTAACTGCGGGCGGTGGGGGACGGGAGGAGGCGACAGATACCGTCCAGCAATTCCGTCATGCCGACGTCGGTCAGTGCGGAGATGCCGAAAATCGGGTGAAACCCGCCGGTGATGATGGCATGATCGAGCCCCTCGGCGACTTCTTCGGGGCACAGATCCCCGCCGTCGAGATATTTTGTGAGGAGCGCCTCGTCTGTTTCAGCCGCCTCTTCGATCAGCGCGGTCTTGATGGGCACGAGCGCTTCGGGGAGGTTCGGGGCGGCGAGTATATCGATGACGCGCGCCTTGCCATCGGGAACGACCACGGGGAGACAGTGGTTTCCGAACGCCTCTTGAATGGCGGCGACCGTTTTGTCAAAGTCGGCGTTTTCCTTGTCAAGCCCGGTGACCACAAAGCTGCGGGCCATGAGACCGACCGCTTCGCAGGTTTCCCACGCACGGCGGGTTCCCACCTGGACACCGGCGGTCGCATCCACGGTGATGAGGACATTGCCGACCGCCCGAACCGCGCCGACGACCTGGCCGTGAAAATCAGCAAATCCGGGGCAGTCGGTGAACACGAAGCAATACGTGCCGATCTTGTTGGAATAGATTCCTTCAAAGTTTGATGCGAAGATGGAGATTTTCCGCGTTTTCTCTTCATCCGTGAAGTCCGACACGCTGGTGCCGTTGGGCACGGACCCCATGCGGTCGTTGAGCCCCAGTTTAAAGGCGATGGCGTCGGTGAGCGTGGTTTTGCCACTGCCCGAATGGCCCAAAATGGCAAAGTTCCTGATGTTGGCGACGGCAATGTCCTTCATAAGACGGTTTCCCCTGTCTGTTAAACGGTTGAAGCCTTGTTGTTTGGTATCCTTCTCCTCTGCATCTGAGAGTCGGCCAGGCGGACCCGCGCTGTCTCGCACGGAGGCCGCGCGCCACACGCCGGATTGGCGGTAAGCGCAAAGCCGACGTGAGATTCATAATACACGTATTGGATGATTCGTGCACGAGAAAATCATTTTGATCGCATCCGACCGGTCGAAAACGCTATCGGGTTCTGGGTCGACTTTCCGTTCTTTCGTCGATTTCGATTACGCCGAGATCGTTTGACAGGGACGGCAAAAAGAGCGATTATCTATCAACGGGCGCTTCGGTACGTGTTTCAGGTTTGCGGGGGGCGCATCCCTGTTTTATTGACCTTGCGATGTGGACCTGTAGGCCGCAACTCCGAGTGCGGCCCATTCCAAGGCCGGAATCGGAGTTCCGGCCCACCGAACTCAAGCCTGTAATGAAACAGGGATGCGCCCGTTTGCGGGCTGGGCGCTGTTTTGGTGGACGCGGCAGGAAGAATGCCACCTGCAGGCGGTTTGGTGAGAAGCGGGTGGACGTCCCCTTCTCTGCTTGTGTCTGTCCGGACTGTCTGGGTGCTGTGAAAGGCCGGATGACCCGGTGGCAACCCGAGGAGCACGAAATGAAGCATTCTATACACAGCGTCGTAAGTAATTGCGCATGCCATTGTTTACTATTATGAAAAACGGCCAAAAATCACACCGTCATGCGCAAGAAGTTATGTCGCTGTGTATAGTAAACTGGAACAGCCGAACGAATCCGCGTCAGCGCGTCCTCTGCGGCTCTATGTGCTCCTCTTCCACGGCGTGACGGTGCTGGTTGCCTTGGTGGTGTTGACGCCGATCGTGCTGTTCCCCCTGACGCCTGCGTTTGCGGGAAAGGCTGTGGGCGTCGCCCTTTTTGGCGTGGTCTGTGCGGAACGGATATGGGCGATGTATTTGCGGCAGGGGCTTGAGCGTGCTTTTGACGGCGCGGGGAGGGACTGGACGGCGATCGCCGTGGGTTATGCGTACCCGCTGACGCTGGGCGGCGCGATGGCCGAGTTTCTGTTGCGGCATCGCATGCCGCCTGTCGGCCTTTTCGTGTTCGGCCTGGCGGTTTACGGTGCGGGGGTCGCGCTGCGGTATTTGGCGTTCCATGCCTTGCGGCATCAGTGGCATGTGGATGTTTCGGACACCGGCGGCGAACGCCATCTGGTGCGAGAAGGCCCTTACCGGTTCATGCGTCATCCGCTCTACCTCGGTGCCTGTCTGGAAATCGTCGGATTGCCGCTGTTCCTCGGTGCCTGGGGGGCTCTGCTGTTCGGCATGCTGGCCTTCATTCCGCTGGAGGTGTCGCGCGGGTATTACGAGGAGCGCTTCCTCCGCGACCTGTTCGGCGCGGACTACCGGCGATACGCGGCAGAGGTGTGGGCGTTTTTTCCGCTGCCCGTCAGGCCGCGCCGCCGTCCTTGACCGCCGCGGCACGGGGGAGCGTCAACGTGAACGTCGACCCCTGATTGACGGCGCTGTTGACGGTCAGCGTGCCGCCGTGCGCGTGGGCGACCTTTTGCGCGATGAACAATCCCAGTCCCGTGCCGCCCATGGCGTGGCGGGTGGTGAAGTTCGGGGCGAAGATGCGCTGCAGGTTTTCCGCGCTAATGCCGCAGCCGTTGTCCGCCACGCTGACGCGGACGGACGTGTCGAGGCTTTCCGAGCGGACCCGGATCAGCCCGTTATCGGGGGACAGGGCGTGAAGCGCGTTGTGGATGAGGTTGGCCAGCACGCGCGCGAGTTGCATGCGGTCGCCGCGGATTTCGGCGTCATCGCCCGCGGTTTCGCATGCGACATGGGCGCAGGCGTCCTCCACGGCGGTTCGATGGGTCTCGACGCAGGCGCAGACGAACGCGTGAAAATGGAATTTCGTTTTCTGCTCGGGAGTCTGGTGGATCAGGCGCTGCCACGAGTCGAGCATGTCGACGCATTGTCGCATCGCCTGCTCCAGCATGTCCAGATAGCGCCCCATTTCGGGCGACCCGTCTGTCGGCCGATGCTGCAACTCATTAACTTCTATCCTGAGCAGACTCGACGAGCCGCTGGCTACGGTGAGGGTGTTACGCAGGTCATGGACAAACTCCGCGGAGACCTGCCCCAACTCGGCCAACCAGTCCTTGCCTTGGAGCTCGCGGATCCGCTGCTCCAACGCGTCCGCATCTTTCAGAAGCTTGCCGCGTTTGCGCCGCAGGCCGGTCTGCGCGACATGATGCTGGACGACGCGACGCAACTCCGTCGCGTCGAACGGCTTTTCCAGGTAGTCGTTCGCTTCGTTGCGGATCGCCTCCTGCGCCGTGCCGAGGGCGGCGAAGCCGGTGAGCATGATGACCGCCAGATCGGTGTCGCGCTTGCGGATTTCGCGAAGCCCGTCTATGCCGTTGCAGTCGGGCATGCGGATGTCCATGATCACCGCGTCCGGCGTGTGGTCGCGCAACAACTGAAGACCCGCCGCCACCGAATCCGCACACAGCACATGGTAGTTATCTTTGAGCAGGAAGCGGATACTTTCACGCGGTCCGAGTTCATCGTCAATCACCAGGATGGTCTGACGCGCGTCGTCGATATGGGCAAGTTGTTCCTGAGATACCATACACCCTCCCGTGCCTGAAGGCCCTTCACCTCGGAAGAACACGAAGAACAAAAGGAAAACGGCTTAAGCGGATGCCAAGTCTATTGAAGCTAAAAGGCATACGTGTAGGTCAATGCGGCGAGATGACCTTCAAAGTCATACGTGGCCTGCCGATAGAGCGGGTTCTGATTGGCGCTGACGCGGCGTGTCGTGAAGAGACCGAGGGTATAGGCGACATCGACGGTATGAGGGCCGCTCTGATAACCGAGGCCGATGCTCACGATCGACTGGTCAACATCCAGCGCCAGCGGCGCGAACGTCCGGTTCGGTATCGGGCTTTGGAGATAGAGATAGCCCGCACGCAGCGTCCAGTCGGGGGCGAAACGCCAATCAGCGCCAAGGCCGAACGTCCAGGTGTCGTCCCAATTTTGCGGGATGTTGGCGAGGCCGAGCGCGCCGGCCAGCGGGTTGTTGGCGCCCGCGTCGATCGCCATCGTCTTGAAGCGCGAGAATTGGAGCCACTCGACATTGGCCTCGACACAGAGCGTGTCTGTGAGGTACACGCCGTAACCGAGTGCCACGATGGTGGGGAACTTGAACGTGGTCTCGACGTCGCTCTTAGGCGACACCCCGGGGAAGGGGATGTTGGCCGTCTCCATGTCGCCGCTGAATTTCAGGTCGAATGGCGTGCGGCACGTCAGAGCGAGACGGTGACTCGGCGTGATGCGCCAGGTGATGCCGGCATTGGCGCCCACCGCGAATCCGTCAGCTTCGGCAGTCAGGAGGCTGCCGGGGCCGAACGGGAGCAACTGGCGCAACTGCAGGCTCCCGTAGTACAGGTCGAGCCCGAGACAGAGTCGGAGACACGCCATGCGAGTGCGGGGGAGAAGTCCATCACCGCCAATTTGCTGAAAACCGGCGCCGCATAGCGGAACACGCCGTCGGAGGTCCAGCGCGTCTGGCGTCCGTAGGGAACGTGCATGCCGAATCCCAGCGTCAGTCCGCTTCCCTCCCGCAGTGGCCAGGCGATGGCGAAAGCGGGCAACATGCTCCACGGCGTTTCTGTGTCGGTCTGGCCAAGCAGACCTCTATAATCGGCGTGACTATAGCCGAGCAAGGACGATATCTGAACCTGGCGTGATGAGACGTCAGCTAGATTGGCTGGGTTGTAAAAGACGGATGAGGCGTCGTTAACCCAGACGATGTGCTTCCCGGCTTTGCCCAATGCAGCCGCCGTGTCGGGCGGGTTTCGAAAACCGTCCGCCAGGACGGTTTGAGTCGCAAGACCAGCCAAAGCCAACCCAAGTCCAAGCACAGAATTCCGTTTCATCATCGTGATGTCCTCCGTAGGCATTGCGGGTGATACCTCAGGGGTTGAGGCGCATGCAAAAATCTCAGCGGCGAGGACGCCGTTGTCTTGCCTGAGTTTTGGGCAGGGCTAACCGTCTCGGTGAGCCGAAGCCGAACGTTTGCCAAGGGGTTTTGCAAGAGCCTCTGGTTGTTAAAACGTGGAGCGATCACCGTCCAATGTTTTGCAGTGTATGCGCTTCCGTGTGCGATTGCAAGACCATACTCTGATATTTTGTTTAAAATTCGTCTGCGGGACCATTTTTGGACTGGACATCCGCCCCGCATTGGTGCGAGACTGCAATCTAAACACTACATGCAGTGAAACACTACATGCAGTGCGTACCACAATGATGACCGACGTGCCGTCGTCACCGGAATCGGGGTGCTGGCCGCCAACGGAATCGGCGTCGAAGATTTTTGGCGGACGCTTGTTGAAGGACGCTCGGGGGTGGGTCCGATCACACTGTTCGATGCCTCCAAGCTGCCGAATCGCATCGCTGCGGAGGTGACCGGTTTCAACCCAGACATCCATTTGCCTGCAGGCATCAAATGGAAGCGTTTACCACGGCAAGCGCAATTTGCGTTGGCCGCGTTGGATATGGCGATGACGAACGCGGGGTTGAGCGCCGGTAGCTTTGAGAGGGACGTGCGTCAGGTGAATGTCTTCATCGGTGTCAGCACAAGCGCCATCGAGGTGGTCGAGAGTGCCGCGCACAACGTGTACAAGGAAACGCCGGGTCGGGTGCGCCCATGGGTGGTGTGGGCCACACAGCCCCATTGTGTCGCTACCACCTTGGCTGAATATATCGGCAAACGGGTTGCGTTTCAGACCGTTGCGGCAGCATGCAAGGCCGGAGCGGATGCGGTGTTGGCCGCCGTCGAGGCGATCCGCGTCGGCAGGGCCGACATTGTGATCGCCGGCGGCACCGACGCGTCGATTTGCGCCTCCACCTGCGCCGCTTTTTGCACGAGCGGGATGCTCTCCAGCCGCAACGAAGACCCGCACCATGCCAGCCGTCCGTTTGATCGCGACCGTGACGGGGGTGTTTTGGGGGAAGGCGCAGGCATCATGGTGCTGGAAAGTCTTGCCCACGCCCGCGCGCGCGGCGCGCCGATGTGGTTGGAAATATGCGGTGGGGCGTCACATGCCGACACGTTTGGAACGCCGGCCGCCAACGGGTTGGGCACGTGCATGGCCTTGGCCCTGGCCAATGCGCGGCTTGATTCCGGGGCGATTGATTACGTGTGTGCGCATGGGCCGAGCGACCCGTTGATTGACCGCATGGAGACGGTCATGATCCGCAACACACTGGGCCCCCGCGCCTATCGCATTCCGGTCTCTTCCATCAAGGGTGTTACCGGCAACCCGCTGGCGGCGGCGGGACCCCTGGAGATCATCACCTGCGCGCTCGCGATGCGCGACAATCTGGTCCCGCCAACGGCGAATTACACGACGCCGGATCCGGCGTGCGACCTGGACTACGTGCCTCAGGCGCGGCGGATGCGGCTCGAACACGCGCTGATCAACGTCCACGGGATGGGCGGCGGCAACACCGTGCTCGTAGTTCGGAGACCCCCGCCATGACGAATCTGTTCATCCTCGTGCTGCCGGTCGTGATCGCGCTTAATCTGCTGCTCGGCGTGATCGTGCTCCTGACCCATACGCGTCGATTGACCAACCGCGTCTTTGCCATTCTCTCCCTGATGTTCGCCCTCTGGCTGGCTTGCCAGTATTTCGGATCAATCACGGCAAGCGAGGTGTGGCTAGCCTTCTGGATCCGGCAGGCATGCGCCACAAGCGTGTTCATTCCCCTGTTCTTTCACCTGTTGCGCGCTGCCGCGACGCACCCGGAGGCGACGCTCGTCGGTCTGCTGCGCCGGGCGTGGCCTTGGGTGGTGGCGGTGGCCCTCGCCGCGGTTCTGTCCCAGACCCTCTTCTTTTTGACGGGCGCGCGGTTGTCGGTCGGCGGGAACGCGATCGGGGAGCCGCTCTATGGGCCGGGTTTTATCCCCTTTGTCGGCTTCTGGATGGTCGTCGTGGTGGCCCTGGTCTGGAGTTTCTTTCGGTCGTTGGCGCGGGCGGAAGGCGTCTGCCGCATGGAACTGAAAATCATGGCGTTCGGATCCCTGTTCGCTTTTGTTCCGGGCGTCTTGCTTGTCCTCGTGATTCCCCTGTTCACCGGTTCTTCGCAAAGCGCGCGGTTCGCGCCGCTTACGGTTGTGATCTGGCACGGCGTCATGGCCTACGGGATCGCAACCCGCCACATCATGGGCATCGGCGAATTTCTGCGGCATACCATCATCTGGATGCTTGTGACGGTTTTTCTGGCGCTGATGTATGGCATGGCTTTTTACGCCATCGGCAGACTCCCGTTTGATGGGTCTCACGCGGTGTTGCGGTCCGCTGCCCATGTGTTTGCCGCCATCGTGGTGGCGCTGAGCCTCGCGCCGGCGAAAGCGTTCCTCAAACGGCGGGCCGACGCATTGTTTGAAAGCGATCACGAGGGGTTGTCGAAACTGGTGCACGAGGGTAGCGCTCTGGCCCGTTCCATCACCACGGTGGATGCGCTGTTTACGGATTTCAGTCAGTTGCTGCAGGGCGCGCTCGGCGTGTCCCGGATACGCGTCTATTTGCACGACGGGGTGCGCTTCGTGCAGCATCCGGACGGGGGCGGTGAAGCGGGGGAATCCGTGAGCGAGACCGATCCGCTGGCGCGCGCGTTGCGGACAGAGCGCCACCCCTTGATCCGCGACGTGCTGCGGCGTGTCGGAGATACGGCGCTGGAGATACAGGCCGAGCGCGCCCTCATCCGGCTCAACGCCGAGGTGGCCGTCGCCTTGAGGTCAAAGAACGGGCTGGCCGGTTTCCTCCTCATCGGCCGCCGTCCGTACGGTCGGATCTTCGGCAGGCGTGAAGAAGATGCGCTGGCGTTACTCGGCGATCAGTTGGGGTTCGCGATCGAGAACGCCACGTTGTATACGCGGATTCAGGATGCGCGCATTTACAACGAAGTGTTGCTCGACAACCTCGTCACCGGCGTCGTGGCCGCAGATCACGGGGGGCGTGTCACGGTTTGCAACCGCGAGGCCAGCCGCATCCTGCGTCTGGACGCGGTTGAGCAGGTCATCGGCCGTCTCGCATCCGACATCCTGCCAGGCCCGGTCTGGGACGCCCTGCGCGTGTGCATCGCCTCGGGGCTGGGCGTGCGCGACCAGGATCTGGTGCTGCGGCCGCAGGCGGACGTTGAACAGTCGGTGCGTTTTGCCACCGCCGTGTTCGGCGGCCTCGCCGGCAACGCCTCGGGTGCGCTGCTGGTGGTTCAAGACACCTCCACCCTCCGCAAACTGGAAGAGCAGATCCGGCGCAACGACCGGCTGGCGAGCATCGGCACGCTGGCCGCCGGCATGGCCCACGAGATCAAGAACCCGCTCGTCTGCCTTAAAACATTCGCGCACCTCCTTCCCACCCATTTCGACGACCCTGATTTCCGGCACACCTTCGTTCCGCTGCTCGCAACCGAGGTCGAACGGATCAACGCGATCGTTTCGCAGCTCCTCAACTTATCCCGCCCCGTGAAGCCCACGCTGGTCCCGCTCGCACTGCACGCCTCGCTTGACGCCGCCTGCAAGTTGGTCGCACAGCAAGTCAGGACCCATGGACTGATACTTGAACGCCGCTACGAGGCCGAAAATGACCGTCTGCTGGGCGACCAGGGACTCCTGGGCCAGGTGTTTCTCAATTTGCTGCTGAACGGCCTGGACGCACTGGAGAGCGGCGGCGCGCTGAAGATCACGACGCGCACCATCGCCCACCCCAAGTCCCTGTTGCAGCAGGCCACCCGGAGTGTCGCGAAGACCTGGATCGAGGTGCGGGTGCATGACACCGGACGCGGCATCGCGCCCGAGGACCTGACGCACATATTCGACCCGTTCTTCACGACCAAGGCCAACGGCACCGGATTGGGACTGTCTGTCGCCCACGGGATTGTGGCCGAACATCGGGGCCTGATTGACGTGGAGAGTGTCCTTGGTGCCGGCACCTGCTTTCGCGTGCTGCTTCCCCTGCTTGACCCTGAAGAGGGAAGCGGTAATAATGAAACGAAAGGAGAGGCATGACAACACCCGTCTCAGCGTGTCTGTTGTTGACGCACGCCGCGGATCTGGTCGACCGCATGGTTCGATCCGCAGGCGGCTTGGCCGACATCCATGCCGTGTCGGACCGTGCCGAACTGACACGCGCCGAACAGCGGTTCGGATCTGCGGTCTGGATGCTCGACCTGAGGCACCCCGAGACGGGAGCGATCCTCGCCGCCGCCTCCCCGGAATCACGCGGCTGCATGATCGCCCTCGGCCATCCGGAGTCCGATGCGTATCTCGCTTGCCGTGATGCCGATATCTTTTCCGCCGAGCCGCTCGACGTGTCTGCGGACCAGATCCGGCGAACCCTGCGCCATGCCATCCTGTTGCGTCAGGCGCGCGAAGATCTGGCCCTGCTGCAACTCCCGCGCGCCGTCCGCCCGGCAGAACCGTATCCCGCGGCCGGTGAGCTGGCGCTGAACCTCGCGCCGCTCCATGAATTGTGGCGCGCCTCGCGCCATTTTCGTGACCGGCAGAAACTCATGGAACAGTTGGCCGAAGGCATCGCCGCCGTCGGGAGATTCGCCCGGGTGGGCGTATTTGTCCGGCTTGACGACGATCCAGCCTACCGGCTGCGGGCGGGTGTCCGCTGCCCGGACGGCGCCGATGCGATTGCGTTCGACCCCTCCGATCCGCTCGTGCGATGGCTCGACCGGCAGGCGCACCTGGTCTGCCGCGCCCATCTCGATCATGTCGCCGACGGGCGCGACCAGCAGATGCTGCGGCGCGCGCTGGACAGCTCCGGCGCGGAAGTCCTGGTTCCGCTTCTCGGCAAACGAGGCCTTCTGGGCTGGATCGCGGTCGGCCACCGCGCCACCGGAATCCCCTTTGCGTCGCACGATCTCTCCGACCTCTCCGTCATTGGCGAACAGGTCGCCACATTGCTTGAAAACGCGCTTCTGGTGGAAGAACTGGCGGTACAAAAAACGCTGGCCGAGAACCTTCTGGAAGCCCTCCCCGTCGGCATCCTGGCCGTTTCCGAGGACGGAACGGTGCGCTGGTTCAACCGTGCGGCGGAGCTTCTGTTGGGCGTGACCGCTGCGGAAACGGTCAATCGGCCCGTGGAACAGGCGGGCAGCCGCATCGCCGATCTGGCCCTGCGGACGATCCGTTACGGCGCAGACCCCGCACCAGTCATTTGGACGGATCCCGGGAGCCGGCGCACCCTGCGGGCCGATGTCCAGCGCATCGGCACGAATGGAGCCTGTCTGGGTGCCATGCTGCTGTTGACGGACATCACGCGCGAGCGGTTGCTGCGCGAGAAACAGGAGGAGATGGAGCGCCACGCGTTCTGGACCGACCTCGCCGCCGCCATGTCGCATGAGGTGCGCAACCCGCTTGTCGCCATCAGCACCTTCGCGCAGCTCCTTCCCGAACGCTACTCCGATCCCGAATTCCGCCAGCAGTTCTTCAGCATCGTGACCGGCGAGGTCGGACGGCTGAACACGATCATTACCCAGATCAATACGTTCGCCCACCCGCCCCAGCCGGTCTTCCGCAAAACAGCGATGGCCGAGATCGCGGCACGCGCCTGCAAGCTTGCCGCGCAACGGGTCGGGCCGGGCAAACCCGATGTGGTGTGCGATGTTGACGATTCCCTGCCGATGATCCATGCCGATGCCGATGCGCTGATTGACGGTATTGCCCACGTGCTGGTCAATGCGTATGAGGCGGCGAGCTGCAGACCGTCATCCCGCATCACCCTTTATGCCCGGTGCGTCGGCGTGGATCAAAGCCGATCCCTCATGGTGGCCGTTACCGACAACGGTCCGGGCATTGCCGCCGAGGTGCGGGACAAACTCTTCTCCCCGTTCTGCACGACCAAACCGCGCGGATTGGGTTTGGGCTTGCCGCTTGCGCGGCGGACGGTCGTTGACCATGGCGGGCGTATCGATGTGGACAGCACCGAAAACGGGACCACCGTGACGATCACCCTGCCGCTGGAAGGGCGGCTTAGCTAGGTCGAATCGCGTTATTCCGCGTCGAGCACGTCGGCGATAGCGTCGGCGATTTCCATGTTGGTGTAGACGTCCTGGATGTCGTCGAGTTCTTCCAGCGTGGCGATGAACTTGTTGACCGAGCGGGCGACGGCGGCATCCGTGACGGCGGCAAGGGCGGTGGGGACGAGTCCGACGCGGGAGTTCTCCTGGTCGAACGGGATGCCTGCTTTCTCGAGCGCCTCGCACACGACGGAGTAGGCGGACGGCTGGCAGGTGACGGTGAACCCGCCCTCTTCGGTGACCATGTCGTCGGCGCCGGCCCCGAGGGCGACTTCCATGACCTGATCCTCGGTGATCCCTTCCGCCGGGATCATGATCGTCCCCTGGCGCTCAAAGTTGCGTGAGACCGAACCGAGGGTGGCGAAGTCTGAGTTGTTCTTCTTGAACACGTTGCGCACTTCGGCTGCCGCGCGGTTCTTGTTGTCGGTGAGTACTTTGACGACAATGCCGACGCCGCCGGAGGCGTACCCCTCATAGGTGATTTCTTCGAGGATGTCCGCCGCCAGTTCGCCGGTTCCCTTCTTGATCGCCCGGTCGATATTGTCGTTGGGCATGTTGACCGACTTCGCCTTGGCAATCAACGTGCGAAGCGTGGGGTTGTTGCCCGGGTCGCCGCCGCCCTGTTTGGCGACGACCGTCATCTCCTTGGCGAGTTTGCTGAAAATCCTGCCGCGCTTGGCATCCGCCGCGCCCTTCTTATGCTTGATGGTTGCCCATTTACTATGACCGCTCATTGTGCCTCCCCCTTCGCTGTGCCGCGTCCGCGCCTCAGCGCGTCCGCATCACGTGTTTTCCTATAAAAACCTGTCACCGATCACCGGCCCACCGCCCCAACGCCGGGCGGCATGTCGCATCCCAGCAGATCGCCGGGCGCTTCGGCTTCATATCCCTGTATCCACCCGTTCTCGAAACCCAATTCCTCGCACGCGTCCGTCACGCGCCCGTACTCCTCGGCCGTGACCTTGCGGTCCCACCCCGGCAGGCCTGGCGCCTGATGCGCCGGCGTGTACTGCGACATCACACTGATGTGAATCTCAGCACCCACGTGCGTCGCCAGCCAGCGCAGGTTGTCAACCGCCTCGTCGGCCCGTCCCGGCAGCACCAGCAGACGGCAGATGACCCCCCGCCGTGCCGTGCCCGCCGCGCTTACCTCCAGCGGCCCCAGGTGTTCCCAGAACCACCGCACACAGTCACGCGCGACCGCCACATACGTGTCGCAGGCGGACGCTTCACGCGCCGTTTCGTCTTGGGCATAGCGCAAATCCACCAGCGCGATGTCGAGCAGGTCTGCGTATGCCGCCAACGTGTCCGGCAGTTCAAAACCGGACGTATTATAGACAAACGGCAGCCGAATGCCAGCCTGAATTAGCGGACGCGCCGCTTCTCGTATCCGCGGGAGCCAGGGGGTGGGGGAGACGAGGTTCCAATTGTGGCATCCCTGTTCGACGATCCCACGCATCCGGGCGCTCAGTTCCTCGACCGTCAGTTCCTCGCCCATCCCCCCCTGGCTCCAGGGATGATTCTGGCAGTAAACGCAGCGGAGGGTGCAGTGCGAGAAAAAAAGGGTTCCCGATCCGCGCTCACCCGAAATCGGCGGCTCCTCCCCGAAATGCGGACCGGAGCGGAAAAGCCGGGGCGCCGCCCCGGCCCGGCAAAATCCCGTCTCTCCGGCCCGCCGGTCCACGCCGCACCGACGCGGACACAGCTCGCACGGCGCGGCGTCGGCGTACACGCCGGATGATCGGTGACCGGTGATCGGTGATTGAGACACGGAATTCAGGCTCCCATTAATGAAACAGCTCTCCAACTGCCAATCGCTTACATCCTGTGCCCTTTAGGTTACCACAGGACACGTGTGCGGGGAAGAGAGAACGGGGGATTAGCAACGCCCTGAACGAATCCCTGGAGGGGATCGAGGAGTGGGAGTTTGCCACGCGCATGGGCGCCACCCGGGCGGAAGTCATGGAACTGCTCGACGCACTCATCCGCCTGCAGTCTTCCGGGCAGGGGTAATGAGACGTTGGGGAGGCGTCGGTGGACGACACCGAAATTCCCCTCGTTATCCGTAGTCGTCGCCGAAGTCGTCCACCGGTTTTTGCCGTCCCTCGGGATTCCCTTGCGGCTCGGTCCCGTTTCTGGCATTCTCTGTGCATGGCTGAGCGCATAACACCGATCCGCAAGACCCCCATCGAGATTTTGAACGACCTCGTGGAGGGGCACCGTGATGCCCGGCTTGAAGGGGCTGAAAAGGGCATGAAGTACCTGCTGGCGTTCATCGGGCGTGCCCATTCGATCCCCAATGCGGTGAAGTTCTTTCTCTATGACCTGCTCGCCGAAGACGCCTTCCGATCCGGCGATATCATGACGTGCCGCAAGGCCGTGGACCTGGCGCCCACCTATCTATCGGCGGCTCGGGACGAGATGCCCCACCGCGTTCGTGAGTACGTGCCATCGATCCGTCTGTACGAGCTGGGGATCGCGCTGGCCCTCGATGACGGGGAGTTTGAGAAGGCGCTATCCCTGTGCGATGAGGCGACCGCCATCGGGATGGGCAAATCCTATGCGGCCAAGCGAGCATCAATCGAGCGGATGATGTAGGCTGCAAGGGACCGGACGTGCTATTATTTCCCTATCCTCATTTTTTCGCCATTTTTTCGCAGCGAGTGACTCTTTTCAGGAAGGAAATGGAACGGAAGACCCGTCCCTTGGGATTCGTATCCGTCGAACTCCGCCTTCATCAGTGAGTCAACGGCACGGTTGAGCGTCATTGATGGCATCCCAGGCGGCTTTACGCCCAGACGGCGGTCGAGGTAAAAACAGCGGGGGCATTTTAGAAAGAACTCTATCTTGGATCGGGACAGGGGGAACGGCTCCGAACTGGCGGGGTCGAACAGGTTTCGCTTTCTCTTGGCTGACATATGGGCCTCCTTGAAGTTGACACCACTCTTTACCGGCAGTGCAACTGGGTCAAGTGTTCCAATGAAATGGAACTTGTGCCAAGCCGCCTTGGGCCGCTTGCCGATGACCGATGTTACGCAATTCAATTTGCACGCCTTTGCCGGCCATTGCATGCTTGTGCAATTATTCACTTGTCCGATTCCGCTATCTGTCAGACAACGGACAAAAGGAGATAAGCCATGTCAAATCTAGTTTCGTGCCTGAAGTCCGAAATTGTCCGTCTGTCTCGTAAGGAGGCCAAGGCGGCGGCTGACCCCCTGCGCAAGCCTTCCGTTGCAGCCCGCAAAGCCATCGCCGACCTCAAGCGAAGGGTAGAAGCTCTGGAGAAGGAACTGCGGCGGGTGAACGGGGTTCTGTCGAAAGTACCGTCAGTTCAGCCTTGTCAGACCTGTCAGCCTTGCTCGTCAGAACCCGCCGAACCCGCCGCAATCGACGTCAAGATGCGGATTACCTCCCAGCATGTCAAAAGCCTGAGGAACAGGCTGGGGCTGACCGCTTCCGCCTTTGCCAAACTGCTCGGCGTCACAACGAAATGGGTCTACATTTATGAGCAGAAGGCGGGGGCGCTCAAGATGCGTGCTGCGACACTAGCCGCCTTCCAATCAGCCAAAGCCATGACCGCCAAAGAGGCAAGGGCCAAACTGGGGATAGGCAAGTAGCGGTACTTTGTCGGGGGGAGCCGCCTGCCATATAGAATTCGGTTTCGATTAGCCGAAGGGTTCCCGGGGGCGTGGGGGCTGGCCCTTTGGCTGGCGGAGGGGGTTCCCTTTTGAAAATCGGCTGACAAATTTCACGGGGGCTGGCCCCTTTGGCTGGCGGGGGGGGTGCCCTTTTGAAAATCGGCTGACAAATTTCACGGCGGGGCAGGCTGGCCCCCTCGTTGTCAATCGGCAAAATCTGGGGGTTCCCTTGGCGAATAAGGCGGCTAATTTCTGCCTTTCCGAATCGGCGGGTTCCTTTGGCGGGAATAAGGCGGCTAATATATGTAGGGGCCGTCAGGCGGCAGCCTTTTCTGCCATTCGGAATCGGCGGGGTTCCCTTGTCGGTCAGTGGCGAGCTAAACTCTGGGGACGGCATGCAAGCGAGTGAGGTCTCTCTTGTGTTCGTCACTGTCTGGTGAATGGGGGGTTCTGTTCGAACATCCTTCTTATCGCCGCCAGTACCTCGCCGAAGGTTTCCTTTATATTCCCAGATGTAAACCGTATTTGAACTATACCAGCCAGATTCGAGAAGTCCTCCACACCTTCTTCCTTCAACACGATTGCACGGTCAAATCCAAGCTGACCCTGAAAAAGCCCGATCTCGTGGATCACATTCTGTCTAGCTCTAAGAGCGCCGCCGAGCATCTCATCTTCTGCCGTCATAACCAGCAAAGCCACGGACGAAGCACTCACCATGTTGTCAAGGACTTGGATAATGGAAGTTCCTGCCCGTGCATCACCCTCAAAACACTCAACCTGAAACCCGTGTTTATCCGTAAGATGATCCCGCAAGTCCCGCCACATGGAGGATTGCCCGTGTCCGATGAAAACAACGGGGGGGCGGGAGGAAGCTGCGTGGCACCCATGCTTCTGCATGGTTTGGTCAACAAGGCTTGCAAGTTGCAGGAGAGGGGCACGGGAAGTGCAGAAAATATCGATCTTCGTGCGTGCATTCCACTTGTATGAACTCATGGAAATTCGAAGTGAGTCAACGGTGAAATTTGTGAATAATGTTGCACGTGCGACTTCATACGGGGTGTTGATGTCTAGAACAAACTCGTCGAAATTATCATACGTCCATTCCTCGTCCCCTCGTTCGACCGCCAGAGTCGAGAATCCGATGTTGGGCTTAAACGACTTGTAGCATGAGGGCAGTTCTTTGAAGACATCTTCAAACGCACGCTGAAGGTTCCGCATACACTCTGAGTTCACCCACAGGCCAGAATATGTCTTCATGCGGTTCATGCTCTATCCTCCAGTCGCCAGTTTGCTAGGCCTCACGCCACATCCCGTTCCGCCCAGTCGCCGCACAATAATTCCGCCTGCTGTAGCACGGTCTGGGTCGCCTGCTCCTGCTTATCTGGCGGATAATCGTGCTTTCGGAGAATACGCTTCACCATCGTCCTGATTTTCGCCCGTACCGAGTCTTTCATTGTCCAGTCAATCGTGACGCTCTTGCGAACCGCCGTCACCAGGTCACGGGCAATGGCCTTGAGGGTGTCATCGCCCAGTTCCATCACTGCCGAGTCGTTGGTTTCAAGGGCGTCGTAGAAGGCCAGTTCGGCTTCGTTTAGCCCCAATTCCTCGCCCCGAGCCATCGCCTTCTTGAAGTTTTTCGCTATCTTGACCAGTTCGGAAATGACCTGGGCGACCTCGATGGTTCGGTTCTGGTATTTGCGGATCGTCTCCTCCAGCATTTGTGGCGTCTGCGATTTTAAGCCACGGAACCCCCACATCGGATACCCAATGATGGATGGGGCGTGGCGAGGCCCCACGAGTAATATCGCAAATATCCCCTAATCGAACAGTTTTCCATTCACCGCCCATCGCCCAACTCCTTCTCGATCTCTTCGACGGTGGGGAGACAGCCCTTGAGTTCCTTGGGCAGGGCTTTGACCAATTTGGTCTGCCATTCGGCAACGCCGACGGGGGTGCCGATATGACGCAAGGCGTATTCGACGGTCGTCTGTTTCTTGTAGCGGCAAAGGATGAGACCGATGCTGGGGTTGTCCTGTGCCGTCCGCAGTTGGTCATCAACGGCGGAAAGATAGAAATTCATCTTGCCAGCGTGCTCGGGTTTGAACCGCCCCGCCTTGAGGTCAACGACGACATAGCAGTGCAGCCGTGCGTGGTAGAAAAGCAGATCGAGATAGTAGTCCTCGTCATCCACCGCCAGATGAACCTGTCGCCCGACGAAGGCGAAACCAGCCCCCATTTCGAGCAGGAACTTGACGATGTGGTCAACCAGCCCCCGCTCCAAGTGGCGTTCGGCAGCGTCGGTTGCGAGTGTCAGGAAATCGAACGTGTAGGGGTCTTTGAGGGTCTGCTGGGCAAGGTCGGACTGCGGAGCGGGTAGCGTCCGCTTGAAATTCGTGAGGGCTTTCCCTTGCCGCCCGTAGAGGTTGTTGTCTATCTGAAGGTCGAGGATGTTGCGTGACCAGCCGTTTTCCAGCGTCATGCGAGCGTACCAGAGACGCTCGGCGGGTTGCTTGACCTTTGTCAGCAGAATCCTGTTATGCCCCCACGGTATTTCTGCCACAGGTTGTGGCAGATTCTTCCCGTCCAATTCTCTCACAGGCTGTGAGAGTTTCTCAGGCGCCCCCGTTTCGATGGACGAACCCTTGCCGACCTCTTGTGTCCACGCCAGATGAAAACTTCGCATGAACCAGACGTTCTGGGGGGAGAACCCCGACATTCCGGGAAACGCCGTTTGCAGGTCGGCGGCTAGTCGCAGGACGACAGACTTTCCCCACCCTTCGTTCTTCTGGCGTTCCACGATCACGCCGCCGATATGCCAGTAGAGGGCGATCATCTCACGGTTGACGGAAAGCGATGCTTTGACCTGTGCGGCACGGATGCGGTCTTTGATCCCCTGCAAGGTCTCGGCGTACCCGTCTGGCAGGTTCGCCGTCGCCTTCTTCACGGTGTTGTCAGTCGCCGCTTTCATCACGCCTCACTGTTTTTTCAGGTGGTGCTTGCGCCATTGCGAATCTACCCTATCACGGCACATCATACCCCAACCCCTTCAGGTTGCCCCGAATCTTCTTCTCCAGTCGTGCCGACTCTGCGAACTGCTCGCCCAGCGTCTTCGCCAGTCGTGCCATCTTCTCGGGGAACGGCTCGCCGTCATCTTCCACATCAGCCGCCCCGACATACCGACCAGGGGTCAGCACAAACCCGTGCTTTTCGATGGTAGCCAGAGCCGCCGAGTTGCAGAAGCCAGCCACATCCTCGTATTTGCCTGCGTCTTTCTCGCCCCGCCAGGCGTGGTAGGTGCCAGCGATCTTCTGGATGTCCTCGTCGGTCAGTTCACGATGGGTACGGTCAACCAAGGTACCCATCTTACGGGCATCTATGAACAGGGTCTCGCCCCGCCGCTCCCGCAAGCGTACCGCACCCTCACCCCGTCCCTCTCCCAGTGGGAGAGGGTGCCGCAAAGCGGCGGGTGAGGGTTGCCCGGACTTGTTCCGGGCAATAAACCACAGGCACACGGGTATCTGGGTCGAATAGAACAACTGCCCAGGCATTGCCACCATACAGTCCACGAGGTCTGCCTCGACGATGGCCTTGCGAATCTCGCCCTCGCCCCCCGAGTTGGACGACATCGAGCCGTTGGCCAACACGAAGCCTGCGATACCGTTGGGGGCGAGGTGGTGGACAAAATGTTGAACCCAGGCGAAATTGGCGTTGCCCACGGGCGGCACGCCGTAGAGCCAACGCTTGTCCTCCTGAAGCCGCTGTCCGCCCCAGTCTGAAATGTTGAACGGCGGGTTGGCCAGGATGAAGTCCGCCTTCAGGTCAGGATGCTTGTCGTTTAGAAATGTGTCCGCCCATTGGTCGCCCAGATGCGACTCGATGCCACGGATGGCGAGGTTCATCAGGGCCAGCCGCCAGGTCGTGGGGTTACTTTCCTGCCCGTAGACGGATATGTCGCTACGCCGCCCGCCGTGTGCCTCGGCAAACTTTTCAGACTGCACAAACATCCCGCCCGAGCCGCAACAGGGGTCGTAGACTCGCCCCTTGTACGGTTCGATCATCTCGACCAGCGTTCGGACGACGCAGGACGGGGTGTAGAACTCGCCGCCGCCCTTGCCTTCGGATGAGGCGAACTTGCCAAGGAAATACTCGTAAACCCGCCCCAGCACATCCTGCGAGCGGCTTCTCTCGTCGCCGACGGAAATCGTGCCTATCAGGTCAATCAGTTCGCCTAGGCGGGTCTTGTCGAGGTCGGGACGGGCGTATGTTTTCGGCAAAATGCCCTTGAGTGATGGGTTCTCTCGCTCGATGGCGTCCATGGCATCGTCAATGAGTTTGCCGATGGTCGGTTGCTTGGCGTTGTTTTGCAACTCGACCCAGCGGGCCTTCGGAGGAACCCAGAACACATTTTCGGCGAGGTATTCGTCACGATCCTCGGCGACCTTGGCACGCTGGGCCTCGTTTTTGACGAAATAGTCGCTTTTCGAGTCGGCGGATTCCTTGACCAGCCATTGATGACGGGACTGGAACGAGTCAGAGATGTATTTCAGGAAGATCAGTCCCAAGACGGTGTGCTTATACTCACTGGAATCCATCGTGCCACGGAGTTTGTCGGCGGCGAGCCAGAGTTTCTGCTCGAAACCGAGGCTGGCGGTGCCGTTACTGTTGGTATTTTCGGCTGTCTGCTTGTTGCGTGCCATATTGCTCATTCCAGTGGTTGAGACGATACTCCAACGGAGTGCATTTCGCAAGCCAACATTCGGAAAATCCGCAGGTGTTGATCCGATAATCTCGGCTACATAGGGCTACCTTCGCCGCCACACGAATATCCATTATCTTCTGACGGGGGGTACCCCAAGCCTTTCAGGCATAGCCCTTTGTCTGGCCGCCAAGTTCCCTACGGGAATAAGGTGGCTATTTTTTTGCCATTCAGCATCGGCGGGTTCCCTGGCAGGCGTAGGGAATGTTTTTCGGGATTATTGGGTAACGCTTACTCGAAAGTGACGGATTTTTGGCGTGAGGATGCTAATATACAGAGTCAGAATAGGGTTCACGGTCGGAATCGCTGCGGTCAACTATTCAAGCGATTGGAACATTGCAGTCAACGATCGGGCGGATTATCCACAACCTGTCTGGACGTCAGGAAAGCCCCCAGCGTGCCCGCTGTCGCGTTTTCGGGCTTTACGGGGCTCACCGGCAGGGGTCAGGCTGAAATGCCATTAACAGAGGCCAGAGGCCAGAGGTAAGACGCAGCAATTCTAATTTTGAACGCATCCGTACAGTCGATATCGCTATCGGTATCGGGGTCGAATGCCCGCCTTTTCCGCCGATTTCAATCCCAATGCCGATTTGGATCCCGATAGCGGCTGACATAATGAGAATTGCTGTCGCCCGGCGGCCCGGGCGCATCCTGTCTCGTGATTCTTGTAAGGGACACTCCAGTTCATTCAGGTCGCGGGTCTGGCGGCGTGTTCGCGTACTGCGCCACGCTCGCGGCAAAGGTTTTCACGGTGATCGGCTTGACGACGTACCCCGCGCAACCCGCAGCTTCGGCCTTCTGCCGGTCGCCTTCCATGGCGTGGGCCGTAAGCGCCACAACGGGAATGTCCCGCGTGGCCGGGTCGTTTTTCAGGCGACGGCAGGCTTCAAGGCCGTCGATTCCGGGGAGGCCGATATCCATCAGAATCACATCCGGGTGTTGTTCCCGCGCCAGGGGGATGCCTTCCTCGGCGTCCCACGCGCAAACCACCTCAAACCCCGCCATGCCCAACACATCGCGTTGCAGTTCCATGTTCATCCGATTGTCCTCGACCATGAGAACCTTCATTTCTGAATTCCCTTCGCTCTTTTCAACGCCACGTCTGAAACCGCACGCATGCTCGCGGGCGCTTGCGTCAACCGGGGCGACAACATTCGGTGCCCCCGCCCCGCATTCCTTCCGCGCAGAGCGGCAGCGTAAAGACGAACCGGCAGCCCTTGCCCTCGCCCTCGCTCTCCACCCAGATGCGTCCCCCGTGCAGGTCTATGAACTTCCGCGTGATCGCCAATCCCAGGCCCGTGCCGCCCTTGCTCCCATGCATCTGATAGAATGCCTCAAAGATCTTTTCCTTCTCTTGCGGGTCAACGCCGATTCCGCTGTCGGCCACCGAGATCTCGATAAAGGCCTCGCCGGGCTCGGTGTCAGTGGGCATCGGCGGCTGCGCCGCGGTCATTAGACATTGGTGATTAGTTCCCAGCGTCCCCTTGACCAATGACGGCCCGCCAGTGCCCAATGATGGTTGACTGATGGGCCGCGCGCCCACACGGATCCAGCCTCCATTTGGCGTGACTTTCGCCGCGTTGGAAAGCAGGTTGTACATCACCTGCTTCAGCTTCCGGGCGTCGGCAACGATCATGGTTTCGGTCAGTGATTCCGGCACATCCACCGTCAGGGCGATCCCGTGTTTAAGGCACTTCTCGCGGGCCATGACGACGCTGTTGTCCAGCAACTCCTTGACGTGGACCTCATCTAAATCCAGGTTCATCCGGCCCGCATCCACCTTGGAGAGATCCAGGATGTCGTTGATGAGGCTCAACAGGTGCAGGCCGCTCTCGTGAATGTTCCGCACATGCTGCGCCTGCTTCACGTTCAGATCGCCAAAGTAAGGCTCCCCCAGCGCCTCCGAGAACCCGATCACCGCGTTCAGCGGCGTCCGCAGTTCATGGGACATGACGGCGAGAAAATCGGACTTCGCCCGGTTGGCCGCCTCGGCGGCCTCCTTGGCGGCATGCACTTCTGCAGTCCGCTTCTCGACCGTGCTTTCCAGAGTGGTGGAATACTGCCGCAATGCTTCCTCCGCCCGCTTGTGCTTCAAAGCATTGGAAAACATTTCGCTCAGGAGATGCAAGACTCGTACGTCCTCCTCCGCCCAGACCCGCTCGGCGCGGACCGAATCGAAGCCAATGAAGCCTACCAGCGAACATTCGAAGACAACCGGCACCGCCACGAGCGACTGGATAGCCTGCGCTTGCAGGATCTCCTGCAAGGCGCTCGCCTCGGGCGGAAGCTCGGCAACGCGGGGGATATAAATGGTTTCGAAGCGCCGGAGTCTGCCCATCCACCATGGAAAAGCATCAATGGACAGGTTCTGAAGCATGCCGATCGCCGGCTCGATTCCCGCCGCGCACCATTCGTGCGTGTTGCTCATCTGCAGCCCGTCCTCGGAAAAGAGAAAGAGGTAGCAGCGGTCAACCTTCGTAAATTCTCCCACCTCGGCCAGAGCCCGCGTGATGGTGTCGTCGGTCGCAGTCGCGACGACATTGACGAAGCGCGTGGAAATAGACGACAGCAGGGCCTCGACCGCGATCCGGTATTGGAGTTTATCCCTTGCTTGCTTCAGTGAGGTCAGCATTTGATTGAAAGCATGGGCAAGCAGCCCGACCTCATTCGAGGATGTGACTGCAACCGGTGTTGACAGGTCCCCTTGCGCGACTCTTTGTGAAGCAGCGGCCAAGTGACCGATAGGCCGCGCAATCCGTCGTGACATCAGCCAACCCGCCGGCAGGATCAGCAGGACGCCGGCGATCATTACCCACATAATCGCAGCCCTCAGCGGCCCGACCTCAGCTTACATAGTCGCCAAGGGCCTCTGTATCAGCACTCCCCACCCCAGTTCACCCACAGGCATATAGGTCCCGACCACCTGGCGTCCCAACTCGTCCGTGTAGCCCCGCACTGTTCCCGATTCGCCGGCCAGCACTCGTTCGACGATAGGCAGCCTGCCCAGGTCAACTCCGCGAACCTGCTCTATCTGCGTATGAGCAATCACGCCGCCGTCATCCGCAATCACAATGACGTTACCGTCTTCCCCGATGCTAACGCCCATGAACGAACGCATGATCCTCCGGAAACTGATGTCCGCGAAAAGGACGCCGACCACCATTCCGCCGTCCATGATAGGCAACGTAATGCATTGCATCGGTTCCAGTGTCGCCGGATCAAGGGAGATCCCGGAAAACACCTTGTTGCCTCCCTTTGCCGATTGAAAGCTCGGCATCCCGGACACGTTCTCCGGTTGGCCGGGCCCGCTTCGGTAAATCTGCATGCCTTCCATATCGGACACGCAGACCCGGGTTATCGCCGGGAAGGCCCTTTGGACACGGTCAACCCCGACGAGGATCTTTGCCGCGTCCATGAGGCGCAGCTCCGGTGTCTGAGCAAGCAGCGTCAAGGTTGGCTTGACGTCGGCCACCTCCGCTTGTATCTCCCGAGCGATACGAGCGGCGACATTACGGTCTCCATCGCACACCTTCCGGATGACGATATTCGTGCTCAACCGCCTCACAAACCAGCCGGATACCACCAGGCACACGACCATCACAAGACCAAAGACCAGAAATATCTGGCGGAAAAGACTATTCAAGCGCATGGAATCTATCCTCCTTTATGCTCTATCCGCTCGCAACACGACGGGTGACTATACAGGACTATTCAGGAACGGCATTCATTTTACCAATCCATGGTTAATCAGGTATTCGCGGGCAACTTCATCCGCTTTCATCTTTTTGATGTCCACGTCCGCGTTAAGCGCCTGCCAGACTTTTTGACCTTCGGCGACTATCTCATGCGTGGCGCGCTTGCCTCGGCCAGGGAATGTGGCAACCAACTCATTGAGGATATCCGCGATCTCAGGATGCTTATCAAGAATTTCCGCCCTGACGTATGGGGTCAAGTCATACGGAGGGAAGAACGTCCGCTCATCCCGATACACGTGCCAGCCGTATTTGGCAATCAGGGAATCGGTGCCGAAGAGCATGGCCACTTCGCACTCACGGAGTTCCAATCCCTTCATCGAAGCGCCGGGCGCCCCGGTCATGAGGAAAGCCTCATCCACTTTGAAGCCGTATAACTCCTCCAGAGCAGGCAGGCCATCGGGGCGTACGGAGACTTCGAAGTTAACAAACGTCTTGATCTTGCCTTCATTCTTTCGATAAAGCGCCGCCAAATCCGAAAGGGTTTCCACAGCGTGTGCTTCGGCGAATGTAGCCCATGAGGCCAGAGCGTAGGTGTTGTTGTTCCAAATCGGATCCAGCCAGATGAACCCTTTGCCCGCTTCCTCCTTCGATACAAGCCCGTAGAGCTGGTTGTTGTCAGTCCCCGGCTCATAGGTATGGCCGAGGTGCTGCATCCAGGCGGTCCCGGTATAGTCGGCGCAAACATCGATGTCGCCGGTTTCCATTCCTTTCCTCAGAGCCATGGTGGAGAGGTCCGATACGAGGTTGACCTTGAAGCCGCGGGCTTCCAGCGCCTGCTTCATCATCTGCCCGATGATGCGCTGCTCCGTGAAGTTCTTGTTCCCGACGGTTACCTTCTTCGTCGGCGCCGGCGGCGTCGGCGGCCTGCAGCCGGCAACCACGAAACACGCTGCCCACAGCAGCACGAGGAACAGCACGGCACGGCGTGGTTTCTTTCTCATTTCTTATCTTTCATAACACGGCCAACAGTTCCTTCCGTTGTTGACACAACCCGCTCCCCCGCGACCACGGGAAGGCAGAACGTCACCCGGCATCCCCTGTTGTGTCCTTCACTTGTCATGCGGATCGTGCCGCCGTGCAGTTCCACAAGCCTCATGCAGATCGAAAGCCCAAGCCCCGTTCCGGGAGTCTTGCCCTGAAGGCCGCCCTTTATCTGATAGAACGGATCGAATACCTTCTCAACCAGCTCGGGCGCGACGCCAATGCCCGTATCGGAGACGCTGATGCAGAGTGTGGGCGTTTGTGGGTGTGGGGGTGTCGGAGTGTCGCAGTCTCCCACACTGCCAAACTCCCGCACTCTCACACTCTCACACTCAGCACTCAGCCTCGCCTCCACCGTGATTGCACCGCCGTCAGGGGTGAACTTGGCGGAATTCGACAGTAGATTGTGCATGATCTGCTTCAACTTCCGGGCGTCGGCCGTAATGGTTCTGTCCGTCAGGTCAGCGGCGACGGATCGCAGATTTCAGGCGCGACGGGAGAGGCAAAGCGGTCCGCGTCGTGGCGACGGGTTGGTTTGGCGTAACGCGCGAGGCCTGTTGCGGGTGGAGGGCAGAGCCGGACGGGCCGTGC
>Ga0268276_1000357_pt1 | contig 54582 bp, 40 predicted proteins | sample saktaG_4_FD_190145 | JGI IMG/M metagenome (GOLD analysis project Ga0268276, IMG submission 190145) | Saline water microbial communities from Sakinaw Lake, British Columbia, Canada - sak_2010_1_5_45m | ecosystem: Environmental > Aquatic > Non-marine Saline and Alkaline > Saline ...
TCGGAGCTCGACGCGGCCACGGAAGCCCTGCAGGACGAAACCCAGAACCTCATCCGCAACGCGTATAACGATTATCAAGCGGCGCTCGGACAGGAACAATCCCTCCAGAAACTCCTCAATGATCTGAAGAACTCTGCCTATAAGGCCAACAGCAATTCGGTCATTTATAACAGCCTCAGGATCGAGCTCGAAAATAAAAAGGCCCTGCTCGAGACGCTCTCGAAGCGGCAGAGCGAAACCGACGTTTCCTCGCGGCTCCAGGGATTGGAAGCGCTCAACGTTTGGATCGTGGATAAGGCGGATTATCCGCTGAGGCCGGCCTTCCCCAACAAGCAAAAAAACGTCCTCATGGGCTTCCTGTTTGGCTTGGCAGGGGGCATCGGTTTGGCCCTCGGCCTCGAGTATTTGAACAACACGGTCAAGACATCGAAAGACGTGGCAAATTCTATCGGGATCCCGACGCTTGGGACGATCCCGGCCTTCGAAGCCGAGGCCAAGCCGAAAGGGCCGAAAGCGGAATTCGTCAAACTCATCTCGATGATCCGGGGCAAGGCCGAAAAGGGAGAGCGGGCGCAGAGGCAGAGAAGGGAGCGATCAAACGGCTTAATGGAGTCACGCATAATGCCGGTCGAGCAAAACAACCTCCCATACAAAAGCCTTAAGATCGAGCTCATCGCCTCGCGCGAGCCCCAATCGATCCAGGCCGAGAGCTACCGCTCGATCCGGACGACCCTGCTCGTATCCTCGCCGCCCGGGAGGATCAAAACGATCCTGTTCACGAGCCCCCTGGCCAAGGAAGGAAAATCCTCGACCGTATCCAACTTGGGCATCACGCTGGCCGAAGCCAAAAGGCGGGTGGTCATCGTCGATTCCGACTTGCGCAAGCCGAAACAGGCCAGGATCTTCGGGGCAAACAGTATCAGCGGACCCGGCCTGAGCAAGTACCTGAGCTCCAATATCGAGCCGGCCGATATCGTCAAACCGACAAACGTCCCGAACCTTCAGCTCATCACCAGCGGACCGCTGCCCGCCAACCCGATCGAGCTCTTAACTTCGGAAAAGATGGACACCCTTATCGCGTATCTCAAGCGGAGCTTCGATTTCGTCCTGTTCGACACACCGCCGCTCCTGGCAGTTTCCGACGCCCTGGCCATGGGGCCGATGGCCGACGCGATCATCTTGGTCGCACGGGGAGGGCAGACGCCCATACAAGCACTCAAGCAGGCCAAGCAGAAGCTCGACGCCCATAAGCTCAAGTGTTTGGGTGTCATCTTGAACGGGGTTGACCTTCTCGAGCAGGACGGCTATTACGCCAAGCAATATTATCACTACTCGAAGCCGGAATGACGTTCCGGGGTTTCTAGATGATCATTATCGGCGAACGGCTTAACTCGAGCCGGAAAAGCGTCCTTGAAGCGCTCCAGTGCCGTGACGCGAAGTTTATTTGCGAGCAGGCCAATAAGCAGGAGCAGGCCGGAGCCGCCTACATCGACCTGAACGCCGCCGCCCTCATGGACGGGGAGATCGAAGGGCTCCACTGGGCCATCCCCCTCCTCCAGAACGAGCTGAGCGTCCCCTTATCCATCGATACTCCCAATCCGAAAGCCATGGAAGCGGCGCTCAAGATCCACAAGGGGCAAGCGCTCCTCAACTCCGTGACGGGCGAAAGATCGTCGCTCGACGCGCTCCTCCCCATCATCCGCGAATTCAAGCCACGGGTCATCGCCCTTTGCCTCGAAGAAACGGGGCCTCCGGCGAGCGCAGGGATCGCCGCCGACCGAGCGAAAAAGCTAACAGATGTGCTGACGGGAGCCGGCCTCGAGGCCGAGGACATCTTCTTCGACCCGCTCGTCAGGCCGATCGGCGTGGATGCCGCGTCCGGAGCCCTCTTCCTCGATTCCGTCGAGGCGATCAAGCGTGCGATCCCCCATGTCAAGACGATAGCCGGGTTGAGCAACGTGTCCTTCGGCATGCCCCAGCGGCGCCTCATTAACCGGACGTTCCTGGCGCTGGCCATGGCCCGGGGCCTCGATGCCGCGATCTGTGATCCTCTGGACGGCGAGATCCAGGCGACGATCCACGCTGCCGCGGCCTTGCTGGGTCAAGACCTCTCCCTCAAGAACTACCTGCGGTATTCGAGGGCAAAAGCTAAATTAGAGGGCTAGCCCAAAGCCGACCGCGGTGCCCGTTTAGAGAGCTTCCAACACTTCCAGGGCGAGATCGCATTTCCCGAGCGGCGGGCTGATCTGAACGCCCTGGACCATCCCCTTGATCGCGCGCGCCACCTCCCGCGCGATGGCCACGCCCTCCCCGTGGGCGAACTCGGGGCCCTTGTCCTGGGCCCGACGCATCCTCTCCATGACCGCCGCAGGAACCGAGGCGCCGGGCACTTCGTTCTGCATGAACTCGGCGTTGGCCAGGCTCCAGAGCGGCCAGACGCCTCCGAGGATGGGGACGCGAAAACGGGCCGTCCTCTCCAGGAAGCTCTCGAGCGCTTTAATATCGAAAACCGGCTGGGTGATGGCAAACTCGGCTCCAGCCTCGATCTTCCTCTCGAATCGGGCGATCTCGTTCTCCAAATTGATCGCCCCCGGATTAACGCCGACACCAAGGAGGAACGACGTCGGCTTGGCCATGGCCTTACCGCCGATATCGACGCCATGGTTGAGCCCATTGACGACATTCGCGAGGCCGATGGAGTCGACATCGAAAACGGCCGTCGCACTCGGGTAATCGCCGAGCTTGGGCGGGTCGCCGGTGATGATGAGCATGTTTCGGATCTTGTTGGCCTGGAGGCCCAGAAAGTCCGACTGCATACCGAGGAGGTTCCGGTCGCGGCACGTGTAATGGAGAATGACCTCGACGCCCGTCTCGGCGGTCAGGATCACTGCGAGGGCCATGGGGCTCATCCTGGCGCTGGCCCGGGGCCCGTCGGGGATGTTGACGCAGTCGACGCCGTGCTTTCCAAGGGCTCGGGCCGCCTCGACGGCCACTTCCGGGTCATGACCTCGGGGCGGGACGATCTCGACGCTAGTCAAGAAGACGCCATCGGCAAGCTTTTTCCCGAGTGCCGACTTCTCCCGCATGGGGATTACGAGAACCGTAGCGGCCGCGGCGGGGCGCAAGGGCGCCGTAATCGCCCGCCGGGGCGGCTGGTGGGCCTTGACCGCGGCCCTCATGGCCCTGATGTGGGCAGGCGTCGTACCGCAGCAGCCACCGATGACCTTGACGCCGCTTTGGATGAACCGCTTGGCGTACTCGGCCATGTAATCGGGAGAGCAGAGGTAGATGACCCGGCCTTCGACTTCGCGCGGCATGCCGGCGTTGGGCATGGCCGCGAGGGGCTTGGCGGTGACTTTGGCCATGCGCTCGACACATAGGAGCATGGGTGCCGGACCGACGCTGCAGTTGACACCGATGACGTCCGCCCCCAGGTCCTCGAGCTTTTCCGTGAACATCTCGGGGGTCGTGCCGCAGAGACTGTTCCCGTCCTCGTCGATCGTCATCTCGGCCACGAGAGGAAGGTCGGGACTCACGCCGCGGACGGCCTTGATGGCCGCTTCGATCTCCCGGATGTCGGAAAAGGTCTCCAGGATGAAAAGATCCACGCCGCCGTCGCGAAGGGCGGAGGCCTGTTCGGCGAAGATTTCCCGGGCTTCGGCGGCGGGGAGGGGTCCCAACGGCGCGATCTTGGCGCCGAGGGGGCCTATCGAGCCGGCCACGAATAGGTTCTCGGTTGCCTCTTCCCTGGCGATCGCGGCGCCGGCACGGTTGATGCCAAGGACCTTATCGTCGAGCCCGTGCTTCCGGAGTTTGAGGCGGTTGGCGCCGAAGGTGTTTGTTTCGATGATATCGACACCGCTTTTGACGTACTCGCGATGGATCTCCTTGACGAGGGAGGAGTTCGTCAGGTTGAGCTCGTCGAAGCAGGTGTTCAGGTAAACGCCCTTGGCGTAGAGCATGGTCCCCATGCCGCCGTCGCAGAGGAGGACACGTTCAGCCAGCGCGTCGAGAAAGCGGTTCTTCATCGTGTATCTCCGAAGCAGGGCCTGTTGGGCCGTGAACGATTATAGTATTTCGGTGGGGCTATGTCCAAGGCAGGGCACAGGGAGAGAGGAGCAGCCCGGGGAGGCGCGGGACAGACAGGCCCGCCAGTTGAATTCAAAACCCGCCCGGTGTATTCTCTGGCCCAGCGCCCGGCCCGCGTTGGTCAGGATTTCGGCGCGGGCTCTAGCGGGCCCGAAAAGGAGGAGGCATGGTGAATGGCACGAAGAAATTCGTGGCGGACATGAAGACGAGGATGCTAGCGCGGCTCACTATTTTCGCGCTTATCCTCGCCTTCGCGACATTCGGCCTCCTCTCCCCCGCCTGTAAAAAGAAACCCACGGCACCCCCCGCGCCGCCCGCCGAGCTGGCCAAGGCGACGCGCATCGACACAAACGGCTGGATCAACGTCCATCTCGAAGGGACGCCGCGCGATATTGGCTTCCAGCACGGGTGGCTGTTGGCCACGGAGATCGACGATGTGCTGAAGGCGCTAGCCCACTTCCTCGAGGGCTCGACGAAACGCGACTGGGCCTTCTTCCGCGGCCCGGCCGAACGCATGTTCTGGCCCAAGCTCGAGACGGAATATCAGGAAGAGATCGAGGGCATCGTGTCGGGGATGCGGGCCCGGCTGCCGCGCTCCAAATACGACCGCATCGACATCACCGTCCTCAACGGCTGGATCGAGCTAGCCTGGTACTATGTTCCCTACCTCGATGAAATGGCGCGGAAGGGCGCCGGCGACAACAAAGCCCCGGGCTACTGCAGCGCCTTCATCGCCACGGGGAGCTGGACCGAGGGCGGCCAGATCGTCGTCGGCCACAACAACTGGGTCGACTACATCATCGGGTCGCACTGGAACGTCATCGCCGACATCGTCCCGGCGGCGGGGCGGCGCATCCTGATGGACTGCCTGCCGGGAGCCATCCACAGCGGCGACGACTTCGTCCTGAACGGCGCGGGGCTCGTCTATACGGAGACGACCATGGGCACGTTCAAGGGATTCCGCGAGGAGGGAACACCCGAGTTCGTGCGGGCCCGGAAGGCCGCCCAGTACGCGGCGTCGATCGACGACTTCGTCCGCATCATGAGCGAGGACAACAACGGCGCCTACGCCAACGACTGGCTCGTCGGCGACACGAAGACGGGCGAGATCGCCAAATTCGAGCTGGGGCTCAAGAACCAGCGGCTGTGGCGGACGATGGACGGCTATTTCGTGGGGGCGAACTTTCCCGGAGACGAGAAGCTCATCGCCGAGGAGACGACGTTCGACGCGGCGGACAAGACGCAGTCCGTGCTCATGAGGAAGGCGCGGTGGGAACTGTTGATGGAGGAGTACAAGGGCTATCTCGACGTCGAGGACGGGAAGTTGTTCGAGGCCGACCACGTCGATATGGCCACCGGGAAGCCGGGGTCGAACAGCAACGTCCTGTGCGGCCACGTCGATGAGGACCCCAAGGGGACGCCCGAGTTCGGCTGGGCGCCGTTCGCGCCGGCCGGGTCGGTCCAGGGGAAAGTGACGTCGAGCGCGCTGGTCAAAGAGATGAAGATGTGGGCGCATATGGGCCATCCGTGCGGCAGGGATTTTGTGGCGGCGGACTTCCTGGCCAAGCACCCGGAATACAAGTGGCAGAAGCCGTTCCTCAAGGACCTGAAGGCCTATCCCTGGACGCTTTTTGAGGCTAGGCGGTAGCTTACTTGTTGAATTCCGCGACCGCCCGGTAGAAGGCGTTGAGGTTGGCGAGCGGCGTCCCGGGAGGGATGTCGCAACCGGACGAGATGATGAAATTCTTGTAGCTCCGGGTCGCCTCGAGGAGGGCGCAGGTCGCCTCGCCTATCGCTTGCGGCGTCCCGTTGTGGAAGACGGCCGTCGGGTCGAGGTTCCCGCCCAATATGACGTCCGGCCCGACCTCGCCCAGCGCCGCGACGATGTCCATGGGCGCGCCGAAATGGTTGATCCCGGCGCCCGATTCTAGGACTTTCTCCAGGTGGATGTTCTTCGCCCCGCAGTTGTGAAGGACGACGGCGAAATCGAACGTTTCGACGGTTTCGACAATCCGTTTGACGAAGGGCGCCGAGAACCGGCCCAGGCCGGCCGGCGACAGGAGCCCGGCGGCGGGCTCAGCCACGACGACGCCCCAGGCCCCGGTATCCCGATAAGCGAGGGCGTACTGGCATAGGAAGGCCGTCACCTGCCTGAGGAGGATCTCGATCATCTCCGGCTCGACGGCCGTGGCTTCCAGCGCCTCGCTCACGCCGAACAGGCGCCCGGCGAGCGAGAACGGGCCGAGCATGCAGCCCAGGACGGGAATGGGGCCGTCGGCCTCCGCGACCAAGCGCCAGGCCGTCTCGAGCGGTACGCGGGTCCGGGCGTCGCCGGGCACGGGCTCGGGAAGCGCGAGGATCTCGGCCTCGTTCGTCACGAGCCGGCCGACGACCGTCGGGATCTCGCGCTCGGACGTCCGGATCTCGCAGCCGAAGGCCTCCGCTTCGGCGCTCAGGTCCATGGCCGTGAGCAGGACGGGAGTCCGATAGCGGTCGTGGAGGGCCATGACCGCCTTGAACTGGGAGCCCGGCACACTGACGACGTCCTCGACCGATTCGCCGGTGATCTCGAGCCCCGCGTAGGCACCGATAGGCATGGCCAGACGGCCGGGGAAGTTCATGACGAATCGGCTGAAACGCGTTTCCATGTCGCGACGGTATGATATACGAGACCCCGGAGGGGGTCAATAATGCCCCCTTCTAGCTACGTGCGGCAACCATACGGAACGCCAGATCGTATATAGGTGTGTCCCTGGCCCTCTCGAAAATATCAGCCGCGCGATAATGAGGAGTTACCGATGAAGAGGACAGTTTTGCTCGCCTGTGCCAGCACCGTCGCCCTGGCCCTCGCCATGACGACCGACGCCATGACGGCCGGCGCCGTCACCATCGCCGCCCCCCCAAGCACCCAGACCCCCGCCCCCGCCGAAAAGATCGTCCATGCCGTCCGCTCGACCGAGCCGATCACCCTCGATGGACGCCTCGACGAGGACGTTTGGAAGGCCGCTCCCGCCGCAACCGGATTCACCCAGAACGATCCCAAGGACGGCGAGCCGGCCACGGAACAGACCGACGTCTGGGTCGCCTACGACGACCACGCCCTCTATGTCGCCGCGTTTTGTCACGACTCCGACCCGTCGAAGATCCGCAAGCGCCTCGGGCGCCGCGACAGCCAGACCGATTCCGACTGGTTCGCGGTCGCCGTCGACCCCTATTTCGACAAACTCTCCGGCTATTTGTTCGTCGCCAACCCGGCCGGCTCCATCACCGATTGCGCCCTGTCGAACGACGTCGGCGAGGACGAATCCTGGGACGGCATTTGGGAGACCAAGGCCGCGGTCAACGGAGAAGGCTGGGCCATCGAGTTCCGCATCCCGTTCAACCAGATCCGCTTCCCCAAGAAGGACGAGTACGTCTGGGGCATCAACTTCCGGCGCATGGTCCAGCGCAAGAACGAGGAATCGAGCTTCAGTTGGGTGCCGAAGGGCGAAGCGGCGTTCGTCTCGCGCTTCGCCCGGCTCGAGGGCCTGAGCGGCATCAGCCCGGGCGGACGGGTCGAGTTCATGCCCTACGTCGTCGGCCAGGCCCAGTTCCGCCCGGCGGAAATCGGCAACCCCTTCGAGACGGGAAGGCACGGCCTGGCCAACGCCGGCTTCGACCTCAAGGTCGGCCTGAAAAGCAACCTGACGCTTGACGCGACCGTCAACCCCGACTTCGGGCAGGTCGAGGTCGACCCGGCCGTCCTCAACCTCTCGGCCTACGAGACTTACTACGAGGAGAAGCGGCCGTTCTTCATCGAAGGCGCCTCCCTCTTCAACAGCTTCGGGAACGGCGGGGTCTACCTGAACGCCAACATCAACTGGCCCCAGCCGCGATTGTTCTACAGCCGGCGCGTCGGCCGGGCGCCGCAAGGCTACGTCACCGAGGACGGGTTCGCGCGCATGCCCGACCGGACGACGATATTGGGCGCGGCCAAGCTGACCGGGAAGCTCGGCGGGAACTGGAACGTCGGTTTCCTCAACGCCGTGACGGGGCGCGAGTTCGCCCAGATCGACCAGCTCGGGACGCGCCTGAGCCAGGAGGTCGAACCGCTCTCGTATTACGGCACGCTGCGCGTCCAGAAGGAGATCGACGAGGGGCGGACCGGGATTGGGCTGATGGCCACGGGCGTGGCGCGCGACTTGAATGGCGAGACGCTGACCGGCATCCTCAACAAGAACGCCTTCAGCCTAGCCATGGACGGATGGATCTCGCTCGACAAGAAGAAGAATTGGGCGGTCGGCGGCTGGGCGGGGGCGACGCGCGTCGAGGGGAGCGTCGAGGATATATTGCGCCTCCAGAACTCGTCCATGCACTACTTCCAGCGGCCGGACGCGACCCACGTCGAGGTCGACCCGGCGGCGACGAGCCTCGGCGGCTGGGGGGCGCGGCTCAACCTGGCCAAGCAGAACGGGAACGTGCTCGTCCTGGCGAACGTCGGCGCTCTTTCGCCGGGGTTCAATCCGAACGACGCGGGCTTCCAGTATGGCGCGTCCGACGTCATCCAGATGCAGGTCCTGCCGGGCTACCAGTGGACGAAGCCGGGCAAGGTGTTCCTTTACGCGCTCGTCATCGGCGGCTGGTTCAGGAGCTACGACTTCGGCGGCAACAAGAACTGGGACGGCGAGCTCCTTTTGGTCCAGGGCCAGTTCAAGAATTTCTGGCGGTTCGAGACCCTGTTCGCCTACAATCCGGAGACGGTCAGCAAGAACCATACCCGGGGCGGGCCACTGGCCCTGATCCCGGCGGGGTACCAGGTCGATCTGAGCCTGACGACGGACAACCGGAAGCCGGTCGAGTTCGCGCTCGAGTCCACGACGTACCAGCAGCCCCTGGCCTCGAGCCAGTGGAACGGACAGTTCTCGGTCAGGTGGAAACCGGGATCCAACTTCAGCCTGTCGGTGGGGCCGACGCTCGGGATCGAGCGGAACGCCATCCAGTGGGTGACCCGGGTCGACGACGCGCTGATGGAGGCGACGTACGGGAAAAGGTACGTATTCGGGCGCATCGACCAGAAGGTGCTGGGCAGCGAGATCCGGCTCGACTGGACGTTCACGCCGAAGCTGACGCTCCAGGCCTACCTGCAGCCGTTCGTCGCGGTCGGGCACTACGATGCGTTCAAGGAGTTGGCGCTGGCGAAATCGTTCGCCTATAACATCTACGGCGAGGGGGCGTCAACGATCGGTTACGACGACGTGGACGACGTCTTTACGGTCGATCCGGACGGCGTGAGCGGCGCGGCCGAGCCGTTCTCGTTCGGGAACCCCGATTTCAATTACAAATCGCTGAGAGGGACGGTCGTCCTGAGGTGGGAGTACAGGCCTGGAAGCCTGCTCTACTTCGTGTGGACGCAGAACCGGGCCGATTACGCCAACCCGGGAAGCCTGCGGCTCGGGCGGGACATCAGCGACCTGTTCTCCGCCCCCGGCGACAACATCTTCCTGCTCAAGGTCTCGTACCGCTGGAATATGTAAGAGGGGGCAGCCCCCTCTCTTGAGAATAATCCAGGGGTCTAGTCGTCTATCTTGCCGGGAGCCAAAAACCCCGCTGAGGTAATGCCCTGGCAAAGCAACACCAGAAAAGGCCTGATCTCGCCCTGATATTGTCCAAATCTGAAAAGGTTTTGGGTGTCAGGAATAGGTTTGTCACTCTGGTCGCCATCTTTATCAGCCATAAGAATTCCGCTCTGACATTGAAGGAAATCGGCCAATTTTTTGGTTTAAGCGTATCCGGGGTATCAAGCGTATGCCACAGGGTCCGAGCTGAGATAGCTGGCAACACGACTCTCGTAAATGCGATCGAAGATATCGAACGGGAAATAAACGGTGGCGAGGAGAAGGCGGCTTCCCCTCTTAAACGTTGAAGCGGATGCTGAGGATGTCGCCGTCCTTGACGCTGTAATCCTTGCCGGCCAGGAGGAATTTGCCCTTGTCCTTGACGGCTTTCTCGGAGCCGAAGGCGACCAGGTCCTCGCATTTGTAGCACTCCGCCGCGATGAACCCGCGGGCCAGGTCCGAGTGGATGGCGGCCGCCGCCTCGACGGCCGTGGCGTCGCGCCGAACGTTCCAGGCGCGAACCTCGTCCTCCCCCACCGTGAAGAAGCTGATGTAACCCAGGGCGTCGTAGGCCAAGGCCGTCAGCCGGTCCCGGGCCGACTCGCTGATCCCCAGGTCCTCCATGAAAGCCCGGGCCGACTCCTCGTCGAGCCGCGAGAGCTCCATCTCGAACTCGCCGGCGAATTCGACCGCCCCGTAGCGCTCGCCGACAGCCGCCAATACCGCCCCGTTCTTGCCGAAGAGCGCTTCGTGCGAGTTCAGAATGACCAAAGCTTGCTTTTTCGTCAGAAACTGGAACCCGCGAATGATCGTCTCGCCGTCCGCGTCGAGATCCAGATCGCGGACCGGCCGGCCGGCGTTGAGCCCGTCGACGACCACACGCAGGACCCTCTCCTCGGCTTTGAGCGCCGGGGTCGCCTGGCCTTTTTTGAGAGCGAGTTCGATCTTCTCCAGCCGCTTCTCGGCCACGATGAGGTCGGCGATCAGGAGTTCGTCTTCGATCTTCTTCAGGTCGGCGATCGGGCTCGGGCCGCCCAGAAGATCGCTCCCGAATCCCCTCAGGACAATGGCCAGCGCGTCGCACGTGCGGACGAGTTTCATCATGTCTCCCGAGAAGGCGTCGGCCCGGGCGTCGCCCTCGCTGACCCCGGCCAGATCCACGATGTCGATCGTCGGGTAGACGATCCTCTTCGGCCGGTAGATCGCGGACAGCGCCGTGACGCGTTCGTCGCCGATCCTGACAGCCGCCAAATTTGGGCCCACGCGGCCCCCGGAGTAAGTCGAGACCGCAGCGGACGAGCCCGTCAGCGCGTTGAACAGCGTCGTCTTCCCCGATTTCGGGAGCCCGATAAATCCGATCTTCATAGTCCTATGTCCTTTTGGATACGTCCGGATCCGCCGCCGGGCGGATGAGGGAAAGGCTCAAACGCCTCTAACGAATGGAGTTAGTATAGCAGAGCCGGCCCGGCTTAGCAAGAAGGGGTGAGCTCGCGATACCGGAAGCACGTGACCAGATGGTCGTTGACCATGCCCGTGGCCTGCATATGCGAATAAACGACGGTCGAGCCGACGAATTTGAACCCGCGCGCTTTCAGGTCCTTGCTGATGATGTCCGAGAGAGGCGTCCGGGCGGGCATCTCGGCGAAAGACCGGAGCTTGTTGCGCACCGGCTTCCCGCCGACGAATGCCCAGATATAGCGGTCGAACGTGCCGAACTCTTTTTGCACTTCGAGGAAGCGCCTGGCGTTGTTGATCGCGCCCAGAATTTTCAGCCGGTTGCGGATGATCCCGGCGTCGCCCAACAGACGCAGGATGTCCCTCGCCGTGAAACGGGCAACCTTGACCGGGTCGAAGCCGCGGAAAGCCCGCCGGAAGTTCTCGCGCTTGTCGAGGACGAGCTTCCAGCTCAGGCCCGCCTGCATGCCCTCGAGGACGAGGAACTCGAAGATCCTCCGGTCGTCATGGAGCGGCGTCCCCCACTCGCGGTCGTGGTAGTCCCGCATCTGCCGGTCCTCGACGTCTCCCCAGCACCGCTTGCGAAGCGCAGCTCTTTTCATCTCGCACTCCATCAGCGGTCACTATATCACTTCTCGAGCCAGCGCTTAACAGGGGCCGGAAACGAGGCTTGATTAAACACTATAATAATGCTAGTATTTGTTGATGAAAAGAATTGTCATCCTCGGGGCCGGGACGGGCGGGACCATCATGGCCAACCTGCTCCGCAGGCGCCTCCGCCGCGCCGACTGGGCCATCACCATCATCGACCGGGACAATGAGCATTACTATCAACCCGGCTTCCTGTTCATCCCCTTCGGCTTCTACACGAAGAAGGACATCGTCAAGCCCAGGTCGAAGTTCCTTCCCCGGGGCGTCGAGTTCATGGTCGCCGAGATCGACCGCATCAACCCCGCCGCGAACGAGGTCGTCTTCCAAGACGGAAGCAGCCTCTCCTACGACTTCCTCATCGTCGCCACCGGGACCGACATCGTGCCCGCCGAAACACCGGGTATGCTCGACGGCTGGCGCGACACGATCTTCGATTTCTATACGCCGGACGGGGCCGCGGCCCTGGCCGAAAAGCTCAAGAATTTCCCGGGCGGGACGATCGTCATCCACGTCAACGAAACGCCCATCAAGTGCCCCGTCGCGCCCCTCGAATTCGCCTTTTTCTGCGACTGGTGCCTGGCCCGCCATCACCGCCGCGACAAGATCGAGCTCGTCCACGTCACGCCCCTCCCCGGGGCCTTCACCAAGCCCGTGGCCTCGAAGGCGCTGGCCAGCCTGCTCGAGGAAAAGCACGTCCGGATGGTGACCGATTTCAACGCCGAGCGCGTCGACGCGGCGTCCCGCAAGCTTATCGGCTACGACGGCCGCGAGATCCCCTACGACCTGCTCGTCACCGTCCCGACGAACATGGGCTCGGAGATGATCGAGCGCTCGGGCATGGGCAACGAGTTCCGGTACCTGCCCACGGACCCGAACACCCTGCGTTCGAAAAAATACGAGAACGTCTTCGGGATCGGGGACGCGACCGACGTGCCGACATCGAAGGCCGGTTCCGTCGCCCATTTCCAGTCCGAGATCCTGGCCGAGAACATTCTGCGCGCGATCGCAGGCAAGCCGCTCGAGCCGGCCTTCGACGGCCACTCGAACTGCTTCATCGAGGCCGGCCTCGGGAAAGCCATCCTCCTCGACTTCAACTACGAGGTCGAGCCTCTGCCCGGGCGCTTCCCGTTCCCGGTCGTCGGCCCGATGCCGCTCCTCAAGCCCAGCCGCATCAACCACTGGGGGAAGCTCGCCTTCCGCTGGATCTACTGGCACCTGCTCCTGCGGGGGCACCCGATCCCGTTCGTCCCGTCACGCATGAAAATGGCCGGAAAGAAGCGCTCGGGCGACGACCCCGCGCCCGGCGAAACGAAATAGAAACCAATAGGGAGGGACCCATCATGCCTCAAAAGCTATTCGGAACGGCCACGGTCGACGTCGACGCCGAAGGCTTCATGACCGATTTTGGACAGTGGACGCGCGAGGCCGCCGCGGCCATCGCCAAGGATGAGGGGATCGCCGAGCTCACCCCGGCCCACTGGAAGGTCATCGAGTTCATGCAAAAGGACTTCAAGGAAAACGGCCAGGTGCCGAGCATCCGCAAGCTCAACAAGAGCGGCGTCATCAGCACCAAGGAGCTCTACGCCCTCTTCCCCGGCGGCCCGGCCAAGAAAGCGGCCAAGATCGCCGGCATGAAAAAGCCCGAGGGCTGCGTTTAGGAGATCCCTATGGAAGACAAGATCAGAAAAGTTTCGATCATCATTTCGAAGGGCGGGCTGGACGGCGTCTACCCCGGCCTGATCATGGCCAACGGCGCCCGCATGGAGGGCATCGAGGCCAACCTCTTCTTCACGTTCTTCGGTCTCGACACCATCGTCAAGAAGCGCATGGGCAAGATCAAGATCGCCACGGTCGGCAACCCGGGCATGCACATGCCGTCGTTCGCGGGCATACTGCCGGGTTTCTCGGCGTTCGCAACGTCGATGATGAAGAAGACCATGGAGAAGATCGACATCCCGGCCGTGCCCGAGTTCATCGAGATGGTCTCGGACGCCGGGTGCAAACTCTACGCCTGCAAGGCGACGGTGGACATGTTCAAGCTGAAGAAAGAGGACTTCTGCCCGCAGGTCGACTCGATCATCAACGTCGGCAAGTTCTACGAGATCGCGGCCGGCGGCCAGATCATCTTCACCTGAGGCCCCAGGAGGGGGTCAAACCTACCTTTTGCTGCAAAAGGTAGGTTTGACCCCCTCCTAATATACCCAATCCCGCTTTGCCGAACGCGGCGCGTTCTTGGCGACGTGCGCGGCCATGGCCCGGAGCATCTCGTCGCCCTTGAAGGGTGACCAGCCGTGGGCGCCGCGGTCACCGTACTGGAATTCTCCCCCGTACGCGGGGTCTTTCGCCGCCGCGAGAAACGCTTCGAGCAGGTAACAGGCCTCGTTGAGGTAGAAGTTGTCCATGCGGCCGACGTAGACGTGGATCTTCCCGGCGAGTTTCGTCCCGATCGTCGCCCAATACTTCTCGAGATAGGCGCGGATATCATAGCGTTCGCGGGCCCATTCCGCCGTGGCCTTGTCGATCTCGCCGGTCACGGGGTTCCAGAACGGCTTCGGATAGCCGTCCTCGGCCACCGGCGCGAACACCGCGTTCCAGATGGCCCACTGGCCGCCCGACCTGTACCGGTCGCCGATCGCCTCCTCGTAGAGGTTTTCCTGGTCCATCGTGTAATTCAGGTTCCCGTCCGTCCCCCTCTCCCCTCCCCGCGGCACGCGCGTCCATTCGTTGTCGATGGTGTAGGCGTTCTTATCCTGGTAGAGGTTGACGATCTGGTACTTGCGGAAGTCGACCGGGTCGGGACAGAACGACCAGACGCCGCCGAAAACGTCGGGGTAAAAGACCTGGAGGGCGAGCGAGATCCAGCCGCCCGTCGACCCTCCGGAGAGGACGCGTGCCCAGGGTTCGCCGATGGCCCGGAACGTCTTCTCGATGTGAGGGATGAGCTCGCTCGTGATGGCGTCGCCGTAAGGCCCGGCGTTTTCCGAGTTCACGCCGTAGGAGTCGTCGTAGTAAGGGCAGGCGTGCTCGAAGCTGACCTGGATGAAGCGGGGCGCGCCGTCGGCCGTCCAGAGCTTGAAGGCCGAGCTCGTCTCGTTCTCGCTGAAGCGGCCGGCCCGCCCCCGCGGAAAGTGCCCCTGCACGTAATGGACCGGGTAACGGACGCCGGGATGCTCGTCGTAGCCCTTGGGCAGGAGGATGTTGGCGCCGACGAACATCGGCTGTCCCCAGAATTCCGTCAACACGCGGCTTTGGATGCGGACGTGCTTGACCCATTTGGCATCCTCGTAAGGTTTGATGGGCGGCACGATCTTGTTCAGAACGATGGGGACGGTCACGTTCTTCCCGGCCTCGATCGTGATCTTGACCGGCTCGGAGTAAAGGTTGCCGGGCGAACGGCGCCAATTCTGTCCCTCGCCCTGGTCCTGGTGGAGCTTGACGACCTTGCCGTCGCTCCGCGTGAACGTCGTGTAGACGTTGAGCCAGGCCTGGACGAAGTATTCACCGGCCGGGACCTCGCGGAGGCTCCTCACCGGGTAGCCGAAGGACATATCGTCGACGAGCGCTTTCGCGCCGGGGGCCAGGCCGTCGACGTTGAGGCCGAAGACGGGCGTCCCGGTCGGCCCCGGGCTGAATTTTTCCGTCCTGGAGAGGAGGAGGATGACACGGCCCGCGGCCGCCTCGCTCCGGACGGACGGGTCGATCGTGACCTCGAATTTCGTATAACCGCGGGGTCCGGCCGTGCACGCCCAGGCCGCCGCGAAGAGAAGAGCGATGAGAGTCAGGACCCTCAGCCGGCGTACGACGTTGTTATTCATGAGATCCTCCTCGGCGGCAGATGTTAGTCCAGCCGAAGGAGGGTGTCAATCGGCTAAAGCGGGGACGCAATACCAATTTCCGAAATTAAATTCGGAAATTGGTATTGTGTCCCTGAATTGTTTGTAAATAGTTCGCACTACGGCCTTGCATTTTCCCCGATAAATCTGATAATGCTCCCTCACGAATACCGTCCGATGTTCCAATTCGGAAATGGGTATTGTGTCCCCGATTTGAGGAGGCGACGATGGAGTGGATGACGCATTTTCAGTCCTGGGTGGCGCTGGGGACCCTGACCGCGCTCGAGATCGTCCTGGGGATCGACAACATCATCTTCATCTCCGTTCTCGTCGGCCGCCTGCCCCAGGAACGACGGAATCGCGCCCGGGTCCTCGGTCTGGCGCTGGCCATGGTCAGCCGGATCCTCCTGCTCCTTTCCCTGACCTGGGTCATGGGCCTGAAAACGACGCTCTTCGAGGTCTTTTCCCGCGAATTCTCCGGCCGTGACGTCATCCTCATCGGCGGCGGGCTCTTCCTCCTGGCCAAGAGCACGCGCGAGATCCATCAAAGCCTGATGGGTGACGAAGGGCGCCAAAAAGCCAAGCCCAGCCGACAGATGTTCGCCGTCCTGGCCCAGATCGCCGTCCTCGACATCGTCTTCTCGCTCGACTCGGTCATCACGGCCATCGGCCTGGCCCAGCACGTAACCATCATGATGGCGGCCATCGTCATAGCCGTCGGGGTCATGATGCTCTCGGCCCAGGCCATCGGCGAGTTCGTGGACGGGCACCCGACCATCAAAGTGCTGGCCCTGAGCTTCCTCCTCCTCGTCGGTTTCACCCTCTTCGGCGAAGGGTTCGGCCTGGTCATCCCCAAAGGCTACATCTATTTCGCCATGGGTTTTTCGGTAATGGTCGAGATCCTCAACATCAAGATGCGGAAGCGGATGGAACGCCCCATCAAGCTGCACAAGGCGATCGAGGGCTGATAAGAGGGGGTCAACCCTACGGCAGGGAGCGGAGGAGGGCGGCGCCCCCGAAGCGACCAGCAGAAACACGGCGGAGCAACTCGGAGACGCGTTTCTGGTAAATATCGTCATAAGAAAGGGGACACGTACCGGAAGTACATGTCCCCGGCTTCAGGTCAAAGGGACACGCACCGCTTCGAAAGAAGCGGGGCATGTCCCCTCCGTCAGGTATCGATTTCCGGGTAGCGCTTGTCGGCGAACCTGAGCAATATCCGGTAGCTTAACGCCGCGAGAGCGGCCAGGCCCACGAATAGAACACCCAACACGACGTTCGCCGCGAGCTTCGTCTTGATCAGCGCCTTGACGCCGAAGAACGCCGCGGTCAGGATGCCGATATCGGCGAGCATGGCCAACAGGACGTTGAGGTTTTGCTTGATCGCCTTCTGCGGGTTCGTCCAATCGAGGAGCGGCCGGGCCAGGTCGATGATCATGCCCACGGCCGTGAGCAGCACCCCGGAGACGAGCGCCAATCCGGCCGCCACGGCCAGATGGACCGCCTTGAGGTGGAGGACGAGCTCGCCCACGATCGACGCCGTGACGACGCCCAGCATGGCCACCAGGTACGAGTGGAGGAACTTGGCCGCCGCCTGTTCCCGCGGCGCGACCGGGATGACTCTCGATATCCAGAACTGCGCGCCTTCTCTCGAAAATGTCGACGACGACGTCCCGTTAAGGCTGCCGCAGATGGTCATGAACAGCGCCACCGCCAGGATGGAGTAGAGCGGGTTGGCCGCCGCGAGGAGCTTCGGAATGGCCGCGCCCCAAAGGCTCACCCCCGGTCTGGCCGTCACGATGAAGAGGACCGGAACGAGAACTACGACGAAAGTCCCGTTTAACAGGAAGATCGGAGTACGGTTCATGATCTTCCACTCCCGGCCGAAGACCGCCGCGACCGCCCGGCGCCCCGACGAGACCCGGCGCGACATCTCATCGCGGGTCAGCCGCCGCTTCTTCCCCGTCGTCTCGCCGAGGCCGACGAGCCCCCGGTAGAAGAGCTTCTCGGCCAGAACGATCATTCCGGCGAAGAAAGCGAGCGACACGCCCAGAAGAAGGGCCAGGTTGGCCAGCCCCTCCCCGCTGAAACCTCCCGCCACGGCTTTTGTCGCCCAGATGCTCGGCGGGAACTTCGCCCCGACCCGGTTGAGCAGGCTATTCGGCGAAGCGATCAAATCCGCGATGGCCTGGCCGTTCATCTCCTTGGCCGGGGCCCGGCCGGCCGCGAACTGGATCCCCAGCGACGCCGTGATGAGCAGAATGCTGCCGACAAGGATCAGAATATCTTTCTTCCGGCTGACATTGATGAACCTCATCATGGCCACGACCAACACGGAGACAACCGCCAGAGGGATGATCGGCAGAGCCAGATAGACGAGGACCGCGTTCACCCAATAGCCCATGCCTCCCTTCGCCATCACTCCATAGGTGATGACGACAGGCAGCACCAGGGCCATGACCGTCAGGTACTCGTTGATCATGATGATCGCGAACTTGGATAGCATGACCTCGCTCGGCTTGAGCGGCAGGGGGATGAGGAACTCCAGATCCCGTGAGAAATAGAAGGCCGAGATGACGTAGTAGATGCCGAAGATGAGAACGAGAAGCTGCCCCGCGAGAACTCCCAGCGACAGCAGCGCCCGCTCCTGGCCCATCGGCGCGAGCAGGAGGTAAGCGTGCTTAATGAGCAGAACGACGCCGTAGAGCGTGGGAAGGACGCCCACCGCGGCCAACGCGAAGACCGGCACGAGCCAGCGGTCCTTCTTCTCTTTGAGAAGCCTATGCTTCAGGACGGCCAGGCCGAAGTTCGACCTCAGCCCCGCCCGGATGACCGTCAGGAGCAGGCCAAGCCTGCCGCTCCCGCCGACCCCGCCGTTCTCGTCCGCCGCGCTCATTTGTCGGTGAGCTCCAGGAAGATCCCTTCGAGCGACTGCTCGGCGCGGTCGAGCGCCTTGAGCTCGTCCATTGTACCGCAGGCGATAAGCCGGCCCTTGTGGATGATCCCGATGCGGTCGCACAGTTTCTCGGCGACCTCCATGACGTGAGTCGAGAAAAAGAGCGTCTTGCCCTGGTCGCAGTGCTCGCGGAACATCTCCTTGAGCTGATGCGCCGCGCGCGGGTCGAGCCCGACGAGCGGCTCGTCGAGGATCATCACCCGGGGCCCCGGCAGGAGCGCCGCCGTCACGACGATCTTCTGCTTCATGCCGTGGGAATAGCTCTGGATGGGGTTGGTGACGACCGGCGCCAGCTCGAAGATCTCGAGCCACTTGCCGATCCGGTCGAGGCGCTCCGCTCGCGGGACGCCGTAGACGTCGCCGATGAAGTTCAGGTACTCAAGGCCGGTCAGCCGCTCGTAGACCGCCGGATAGTCGGGGACGTAGGTCGTCACCTGCTTGGCCTTGAGCGGGTCCTTGGCCACGTCGAAACCTTCGACCACGATCCGCCCCGTGTCCGGCCGCAGCAGTCCGACGAGCATCTTGATCGTCGTCGTCTTGCCGGCCCCGTTCGGGCCGAGGAAGCCGAAGATCTCGCCCGGTTTGACGGTCAGGGTCAGGTCGTCCACGGCCTTGACCTTGCCCCGGTTGTAGCTCTTGGAAACGCTGGTCAGTTCGATCACGGTCTGCTCCTTGTCGCAGGAATTATAGGACCGATCCAGGCCGGCCTCAAGGGCTAAAAAAATAAGCCTGTGTCTATTTCAACAGACGTAGGCTTGGCCAAGAACGCTTAACGGACCCGCCTGTACTTGATGAGAAGCGAGCCGGGCGCCTCCGGGGACCTTATCGCAAGCCCGTCTGCGGGATCTCGGCCGTCGCCGGGAAGCGCGGCGCCCGACGCATCCCCAGCGCCCGTTCGAGGCCATAGGCCAACATGATGAGCTCCGGCTCGCTCCAGGCCTTGCCAATAAAGGAAATCCCTACCGGCAGGCCGTTGACCCATCCGGCCGGGAGCGTGATCGTGGGGTAGCCCGCGACGGCCGCCGGCGAGGAACTGCTGCCCGAGAACGAGTCGCCGTTGATGAGGTCGGTCATGTGGGCCGGGCCGTTCGTCAGGACGACGAGCGCGTCGAGCCTGTGCTTGGCCAGGACGGCGTCGATGCCTTCGGCCCGCATGAGCTTGTGGTTCTTGGCCAGCGCGTCGAGGTAGGCCTTGTCCGTCAGCGGGCCTTTTTTCGCCGCCTGCTCCAGGATCTCCTGGCCGAAGAACGGCATCTCGCGGTCCGCGTTCTTGTCGTCGAAGGCGATGAGGTCGGCCAGCGTGCGGACGGCGGCGCCGGGCCTCCCCGCGAAGTAAGCCTCGAGGTCGGCCTTGAATTCGTAGAGAAGGACCTCGTACTCCGAATCGTCCGTTTGGCCGAGCGTCGGGAATTCGACGGGGTCGACAACCTCGGCCCCTTCCCTTTTCATGGCCTCGACGGCGTTCTGCAGGATGGGGTCGAGCTTTTTCGCGAAGTTGAACGAACGTGCCCGCAGGACGCCGATCCGGGCGCCTCTCAGTCCGTCCGGCTTGAGGAATTCCCGGTAGTCGGGAAGGGCGCGGCCCTCGCTGTCCTTCGTCGCGGCATCGGCCGGGTCGAGCCCGGTCATCGCGCCGAGAAGCACCGCTACGTCGGCGACCGTCCGGGCCATCGGTCCGGCCGTGTCTTGGGAATGGGCGATCGGGACGATGCCCGAGCGGCTGACGAGCCCGACGGTCGGCTTGATCCCGACGATGCCGCAGCAGGACGCGGGCGAAACGACCGAGCCGTCCGTCTCCGTGCCGACGGCGACCGCCGCCAGGCTGGCCGCCACCGCCACGGCCGAGCCCGAGCTCGACCCCGACGGGTTGCGGTCGAGGGCGTAGGGGTTTTTCGTCTGGCCGCCGCGGCCGCTCCAGCCGCTCGTCGACCGGGACGACCGGAAGTTGGCCCACTCGCTGAGGTTCGTCTTGCCCATGATGACGGCGCCCGCGGCCCGGAGGCGCCCGGCGACGAACGCGTCGTGGGCGGGCTTCGACCCGAGGAGGGCGAGCGAACCGGCGGTCGTCTCCATGTTGTCGGCCGTGTCGATGTTGTCCTTGATGACGACGGGGATGCCGTGGAGCGGCCCGCGCGGGCCTTTCTCCCGGCGCTCCCGGTCGAGCTCTCGGGCGATGGCCAGCGCGTCGGGGTTCGTCTCGATGACGGCGTTAAGACCCGGCCCGCCGCGGTCGATCTCTTCGATCCGCTTCAGATAGAGCGAGACGAGGCTTTCCGAGGTCGCCGTGCCCGATGTCATCATCTCCTGGAGTCCGGCGATGGTCGCCTCCTCGAGCGGAAAGACCTCCGGAACCTTTTTATCCGCGGCCCGGTCGCCTGATGGCCCGCAAGCCGCGCCCATAACAAGGATCCAACTCGCTATCAAGATGATACAGGTCCCGCGGGATTTGAACATCGTTTTCCTCCTTCCGTCATTCATCCCGATGCGGGCTCAGGCCGGCCGGGATGCGCATGATCTTCCCGCTCACCTTACCGCAAAACCGGCCCCGGGCTCAAATTTCTTAGAAATTGTGCTAGAATTTCGTCAGCGGAATATCGAGGCACGGAGAGGCCGTCTCAACGGAGGGCATATGGACAAGACGATCCGTTTTAAGCTCAACGGCAAGGAGGTCGCCGTCGAGACATCGCCGGAGCGCATGCTCCTGTGGGTCCTGCGGACCGACCTCGGGCACACAGGGCCGAAATACGGCTGCGGCGAGGGTTTCTGCGGCGCCTGCACCGTCCTCGTCGACGGCAAGCCCACGCGCTCCTGCCAGTTCCCCTTGGCCATGGCCGAGGGCAAAGAGGTCCTGACCATCGAAGGCCTGGCCACGGGCGGACGCCTCCACCCTCTCCAGCAGGCCTTCGCCGACCACGGCGCCTTCCAGTGCGGCTACTGCACGCCGGGGATGATCCTCCAGGCCTACGCCCTGCTCCGCCGCAAGCCCCAGCCGACCGACGCGGAGATCGCCGATGCCCTCGAGGACAATATCTGCCGCTGCGGGAGCCACACGCGCATCATCGAGGCCGTCCGGACGGCGGCCAAGGCGATGAAGGGAGGCCGGCCATGACCCGCATCAAAGACAGGGACGACGAATATGGGAAATCAGGTCCGGACGGCGCGAAGCCCGGGCTAGCCCTCGAGCGCCGCGAGTTCCTCAAGCTCGCCGGCGGCGGCCTCGTCGTTGCTTTCGCGGTCGGAGACGGCCTCGCCCTTCAGGAGGGGGCGCGGGGCGGCGCCTATCCCGACGACCCCAACGCCTACCTCAAGGTCGGACCGGACGGCCGGGTGACCTGTTTCACGGGCAAGATCGAGATGGGCCAGGGCATCATCACGTCCCTGGCCATGATGCTGGCCGACGAGCTCGACGTCCGGCTCGAAGCGGTGGACATGGTCATGGGCGACACGGCCCTCTGCCCCTACGACTCGGGCACGTTCGGCTCGCGCAGCACGAAATACTTCGGGCCGCCCATGCGGCAGGCCGCGGCCGAAGCTCGCGGCATCCTCATCCGGCTGGCCTCGGAGCGTCTCGGCCCCCCGGAAAAGGATCTGGCGACGAAGGACGGCGAAGTTTACGTCGCCGCGTCCCCGGCCAATAGGGTTTCTTATGCGGCCCTCATCGGCGGCAAGAAGATCGCAGTCCGCCTGGAGAAAAAACCGGCCATCAAGGACCGGGCCAAGCACGCCGTCTCCGGCCAGCCGACCCCGCGAACCGACGCCCGGGCGAAAGTCACCGGCGAAGCAAAGTTCTCCGGCGACATTCGCCTTCCCGGCATGCTCTACGCCGCGATCCTCAGGCCGCCGGCCCACGGCGCCAAGCTCAAGAGCGCGGACACGTCCGCGGCCGAAAAGGTACCCGGCGCGCGGGTCGTGCGGGATGGGGACCTCGTCGCCGTCCTCCACGAGAAGCCGGACGTCGCGGCCGAGGCCCTCGGGCTCATTAAGGCCGACTTCGAACCCTCCGATTCGAAGCTTGATAACGCCACGATCTTCGCCCACCTGAAAGAGGCCGCGCCGCGCGCCGAGACCGTCGTCGAGTCGGGGAATCTCGACGAGGGCACGAAGCTCGCGGCGAAAACGGTGGAGAGATCGTATTTCGCCCACTACGTCGCCCACGCGCCGTCCGAGCCCCACACGGCACTCGTCCAGATCGAGGGCGATCGGGCGACCGTCTGGGCCTCGACCCAGTCGCCCTTCCGGGCCCAGGGAGATGTCGCTCAGACGCTGGGCTTTCCGACACCGAATGTCCGCGTCATCACGCCCTTTGTCGGCTGCGGCTTCGGCGGCAAGAACCAGGGCGGACAGATCATCGAGGCGGCGCGCCTGGCCAAGCTCACCGGGAAACCCGTTCAAGTGGCCTGGACGCGCAAGGAAGAGTTCTTCAACGACACCTTTCGGCCGGCGGCCGTCTACGACGTCCGGGCCGGGCTCGACGCCGAAAACCGGATCGTCCTCTGGGACTACAAGAACTACCACGCCGGGAGCCGAAGTTCGCAACCCGTCTATGATATCCCGCACAAGCGCGTCCTCTCCTTCGGCGGCGGCTTCGGCGGCGGCGCCGGCTCCGTCCCCGTCCATCCCTTCGCCACGGGAGCCTGGCGCGGCCCGGGCAGCAACACCAACATTTTCGCCACCGAGTCCCAAATCGACATCCTGGCCGAGGCGGCAGGCCTCGATCCGCTCGAATTCCGGCTGAAGAACCTGGCCGACGCGCGCATGAAGAAGGTGCTCGGGGCGGCCGCTCGCAAATTCGGCCGGACGTTCGCCAAGGCGCCGACCGGGCGCGGCTACGGCATCGCCATCACGGATTATTTAGGCACTTACGTGGCCACCATGGCCGAGGTCGAGGTCGACAAGGAGAAGGGCGCCGTCCGCGTCGTACGCGTCGTCTGCGCCCAGGACACGGGCGAGGTCATCAACCCCGAGGGCGTCCGGATGCAGATCGAAGGATGCATCACCATGGGCCTCGGCTACTGTCTGACCGAGGAGATCCAGTTCAAGGACGGCCGGATCCTCAGCGAGAACTTCGACACCTACGAGGTCCCGCGGTTCTCCTGGCTGCCGAAGATCGAGGTCGTGCTCGTCGACAACCCCGAGATGGCCCCGCAAGGATGCGGCGAGCCGGCCGTCACGGTCATGGGGGCGGTCGTGGCCAACGCCATCTACGACGCCATCGGCGTCCGGTTGTTCATGCTGCCGATGACCCCGGCGCGGATCAAAGAGGCGCTTTCCGCCAAACGTTGAATTGGAATGGAATAACGGCCCTTCAACAGATCTCGCGGACCGAGCGGACAGGGGAGAAGAAACCGGCTTCGATCATCTTCCCGAGATAAGCGTCGGCCGTGCGCAGTTCGCAGACTCCCGTCCGCACCGCTTTGACAAGAATACCCAAGGTCCCTGTTATGGGCACGCCCAACCGGGCAGCCGCAGCGCGGGTCACTCTATCGTCGGACGCGAAGTGAAAGCTTCGGCGCTTGGCGGACCATTCGGCCGAGCGTCTTCCCCTCCCTCTTGGCATAGACTTTGACCGCTTTGTGCTGGCTATCCGTGAGCAGGACATTCGTCCGTTTCATCGCGCCCTCCATATATGTGTATATATACGTGTATATTATTTTGAAACGCTGGTCGCGTCAAGTCCCAGCGGAAGGACGTTACTCGGGAAGCTTCCTGCGGCCCCTCCCCTTTTTATTTTCCCCGCCCTATGCTATAAATGCAAATTGCGAACGATGAAAACTCTGCTCGTCGTCAACCCGGCCGCCGGACACGGCCGCGGCAAAAAGTGTTTTCAAGGCCTCGAGCCGCGTCTCCGCGCCGAGATCCCCGGACTCGAGGTCCGCTTCTCCGAGCGCGCCGGCCACGCCGTCGAGATCGGCCGCGAGGCCGCGGGCGCCGGATATGACCGTGTCATCTGCCTCGGCGGCGACGGCACGCCCTACGAGGTCATCAACGGCCTTTATTCCGAGGGACGCCCGGCCCGCGTCCCCGAGATCGGCCAGATCCCGGCCGGGACCGGCAATTCCTTCCTCCGCGACTTCGACATCCTGACGCCCGAGCAGGCGCTTGAGGCCATCCTGGCCGGCCGCCGCCGCAAGGTCGACCTGGTCGAGTTCCATTATCAAGAAGGCGGCGAAACCGTCCGCCGCTACTCCCTCAACATCCTCGGCGTCGGGCTCATCGCCGACATCCTCCAGCTGACCAACGAACGCCTGAAATTTCTGGGCGCCGCCGGCTACGGCCTGGCCGTCCTCATCCGCCTCGTCCGCGGCATGGACAACCGCATCACGATCGAGGCTGACGGCCGCAAGCTCGAGGTCGTCGACAGCGCCCTGGCCATCTCCAACTCGCAATTCACGGGCGGAAAGATGAAGATCGCGCCGCCAGCCGACCCCTCCGACGGCCGGGCCGATATCATCCTCTTCAACGGCGTCAACCGCCGCGAGATCGTCTCCATCTTCAGCGGCGTCTTTTCCGGCAAGCACATGGCCCACCCCAAGGTCACGGCCCTCCAGGCCGCGTCGATCTCGGTCGAAGCCGACCCGCCGCTCCGCCTGATGGCCGACGGCGAGCTGCTCGGAACGACGCCCCTCCGGGTCAGGGTCCTGCCGGCCGAGCTCGTCATCCTGGCATGAAAAAGTTCGGCGAAAGCCTGCGCTCGTTCCTCATCTGGCTAATCGCCCTGCCCGTCTTCCTCTACGGCTGCGTCCTCGTCTGGCTCGGCTCCTTCTTCCTCAGAGGAAGAGGCCTCGAGCACCTGATCAAGGCCGGATGCCGGACGGTCCTCTTCGTCTGCGGCATCCGCGTCCGGACGAGCTGCGGCGAAAACTTCGTCCCCGGGCGTCAGTACGTGGTCATGATGAACCACGTCAACATCTTCGATCCGCTTGTCTTCCAGGTTGCCTTCCCGGGCTGGGCCCGCGGCGTCGAGGAGGAGAGCCACTTCCGCTGGCCGATCTACGGCGGGACGATCCGCCGCATCGGCATGTTCCCCATCAGCCGCAAGAACACCCAGCGGGCGATCGAGAGCCTGCGCCGGGCCGCGGTCTGGGTCCGCTCCCGCCCGAATTTCTCGTTCGCCGTCCTGCCCGAGGGGACGCGGACCCGTGACGGAAATCTCGGAGCGTTCAAGCGCGGCGGGTTCCTGCTGGCCATCGAGACGGGCCTCGACATCCTGCCTCTCGTCCAGGCGGGCGCCTACCGAGTCGCCCGCAAGGGCAGTCTCCTCATCCGGCCGGGGCGGATCGACATCGCCATCGAGCCGGCGGTGCCGACGGCCGGTCGCGCGAAAGAGAACGCGGGAGAGCTCATCGAGCGCGTCCGCGGCGTTTTCCTGCGGCGACTCGGTGCCTGACAGGCAGCCCCCGCCCCCTGCAGAGAAACCTTCATTTTTTTGTTTGACATCCCCGGCTCGAGTTTTTACCATAGACACGTCGATCTCAACTCACGGGGAGAATGAATCAAAGTGTCCATGAAGTCTTTAGCCTGCGGCAGGAGATCCGTTGAGGGCAATTCAAGCCAAGGAGAGGGCAATGCGCTTCCGGCCCATCGCACTGCTGGCCGCATCGGTTCTCGCGGCGGCCGTCCTGACGGCTTCGGCGGCCGAATTCACGGCCGACGTCCTTATCAAAGAGGGCCGATCCGAGACGAGCGGCAAGATCTACGTCAGGGACACGAATTACCGTCTGGAGCTCGGCCGCGGGCCGGAAGCCGTTGTCGTGCTGGTCGATCTGAAGGCCGAGCGGACAACGGTGCTCGTCGACGCCGAGAAGACCTACATGACGATCCCCAATTCCTCCGGCCGGAGCCGGATGAATAACCCGTTCGAGAGCGCGCGCCAGCTTCGGCGCCGGTCCACGGAGAAGGAGGCCGGCGAAGAGCGGGTCAACGGCGTGGCCTGCCGGGAGATCGTCCTGGTCATGGAAGGACAGGAGATCATGACCATTTGGGAATCGGAGAAATACGACTTCCTCATGCGGGTCCAGTCGCCGGGAGACGAGGGCCGCCTAGCCGAATTGAAGAACGTCCGTGAGGGACCGGTCGGCGGCGGCCTGTTCCGGATCCCCGAAGGATACACGCTCTACGAGGAAGCCGGCCAATTTGCCGGCCATCGAAACATCCGAATCGGCAGCGGTGCCCATCGGCCGCCGGATCTCCGCCGGCGGGGAACTGCGGGTCAAGGTCAACCCCGAGGACGGCATCAAGCTGACCGTCGTCAACGAAGCGGCGGAGGAATCGGTCTGCCGGGCGACACCGATGAGACAGGGGAAAGCCGCGACCACCGCGACCCTGACCCTCAAGGTGGCGGCCAAGGGCTCGAGCACGGAAAGGACGATCAGCCCGGATGTCCGCGCGGACGAGCTCGTCCTCACGGTCGAACAAGGGCTGGTCAAGGCGCTCGTCGAACGGGATTCGCCGCCCTTCGAGAAGGTCAAGAAGGACGCGATGTTCTTCATGGGACAGGGCCGCGGGATGCTCGTTAAGGCCGATCAGCCGCTCTGGTTCAAGCTCGAGGGCGACAACCAGGATCGGGATACGTCCGAGGTCAAGGTCGTTTTTTACCGGGGGGGCTATGCGGACCCGGTCAGCTCCGAAGAGATCACGCTGGCCAACGGGAAGTCCAAGGAATGGTCGTTCACCGCGGCCGACCGCGTTCGCTCGGTGCTCGTCGAGGTGAAACTCGGCGGCGGGGTCAAGGCCTGGCTGGATCAATCCGTCCGGAAATGAGCGCTCCGGCCGGAGAAGGCCGGGAGCGGAGCCGCACGGTCGGCTATCGTCACCTTCGCGAGCGACCGTCGCTCCGGATCTTCGCCAGCCGGGCGGCGAGAGAGCGGACGACGTCGGGATGGTCGGCCGCGAGGTTGTGCTTCTCGCCGATGTCCCTGGCCAGGTCGTAGAGCTGGGGTTCCTTGTCGAAGCCGAGCTCGATCGCGGTGTAGGCCGCGACCTTCGGCCCTTCGCCCGGCTCGATGTACTTCCAGTCGCTCACGATGAGAGACAGGGACCCGGCTTGTTCGACGAGATGGTCGCGCCCCACACGGTCCCGGCCGAGGAGCGTCCGCTCCAGGTCGAAGCTGTCCGGCCCGTCGGCGGCATCGAGCGGCTGACCCGTGAGCGCCGCGAACGAGGCCAGGAGGTCGACCTGGCAGACGAGCGCATTGGACGTCCCGGCCTTGACGCGGCCCGGCCAGCGAACGACGAAGGGCACGCGCGTCCCGGCGTCGAAGGCGCTATACTTTCCGCCGCGCAGCGGGCCGGAAGGCCTGTGGCCGTCAAGAAGTTCCACGGCCTGGTCCATATAGCCGTCGTCGACGACGGGGCCGTTGTCGCTGGTGAAGATGACCAGGGTGTTCCCGGCGAGCCCCAGGCGCTCGAGCGCGCTCATGACCTCGCCCAAGCACGCGTCGAACTCGACGATGGCGTCGCCCCGGGGCCCGAGACCGCTCGCCCCGGCGAAGCGCGGGTGCGGGACGCGCGGCACGTGGATGCCGTGGGTCGCGAAGTAAAGGAAGAACGGCTCCGCGGCGTGGCGCTCGACGAAGGCCACGGCCTTTCCGGCGATGGTGTCGGCCATGTCCTCGTCCACCCAGCGGGCGGCCCGTCCACCGCTCATGTAGCCGATCCGGCTGATGCCGTTGACGATCGTCTGGTCGTGGCCGTGGCTCGGGCGCATCCTGAGCAGCTCGGGATGCTCCCTGCCCGTGGGCTCGTCTCCGACGGGCCCGGCGAAGCTCACGCGGATGGGGTCGGACGGGTCGAGCCCGACGACACGGCCGTTCTCGACATAGACGCAGGGCACGCGATCGCCGGTGGCCGGAATGAGGAAGGAATAATCGAAGCCGATCTCGCGGGGCCCCGGCCTGATCTCGCCGTTCCAGTCGATCTCGCCCCGGCCCAGTCCGAGATGCCACTTCCCGACTGCGCCCGTCGCGTAGCCCGCCTTCTTCATCATGGAGGCGAGCGTCGTCCGTCCGGGCTCGATGATCAAGTTGGCGTCGCCGGGGAGGATGCTCGTGCCCTCCCGCCGCCAGGCATATTCACCGGTGAGGAGCGCGTAGCGGGAGGGTGTGCACGTAGCCGCCGGGGAATGCGCGTTGGTGAAGCGGAGGCCACGGGCGCCCAGGGAGTCGATATGGGGGGTCAGCACCTTGGTCGCGCCGTAGCAGCCGACGTCGCCGTAGCCCAGGTCGTCGGCGTAGATCAGAACGATGTTCGGGCGGCCCGCCGGTCCCGTCTTCCCGCAACCCGGCGCCAGAGCGGCCGCGGCAGCGGCGAGGCCGGCCGCCCGGATGAACTCGCGGCGAGATAGATGCCTTGGCAAATTGATCATCTTTTTGGGCCCTATTTGCCCTTTTTGCCTCCATATTTATTTTGAGTGACTTCCAGCAGCCAAGGCACTGAAGTGGACGAAGGAGAAGCACTCGGGGAGGTGGGAGTTATAGACGCCGTGGCGGTTGAGGGCCCAGCCCGGATGCGGCTCGACCTTCGTCCCGCAAAACTCGAGAAGCTCGAAGCGCGAGAAATCCATCCGCCAGACGTCGCCGTCGCGCGGCGGCACAGGGCGTTTCCCAGCAAGGGTTTTCATGCCGCGCCAGGGAAAGGCGATCTCGGCGGTCCAGCCCTTGTCCACATCCGAGGGGTCGTTGAGGGTGCCATCCACCCGCACCGCCGCTTTCAATCCGGGGAAGTCCCAATCCATGAAGGCCCAGCGCGGGCCCTGCGGGTCCTTGCCGTAGCGCGTCGCGTCCTGGAAGCCGCCGATGATATCGACCCGACGCGCGTGCAGGTCGAACTCGGGCCGGTCGAAACGCCCCCCCTTCTTCAGGACGTCCCGGCCGATGTAGAAGACTTCGTAGATCGTGCCCAGAGCGTTCGTCTGGAACTCGTAGTAGCAGTCCTCGCCGCCGATGAAGATCTCGACGTCGTTCTCGGTCCAGACGAGCGAGTCGCGCTCTTTGAGCCGCGCCTGGACGTTCGGCTCGTCGACCCAGAAGGCGACGTACAGATTCTCGTCGTCCCAGAGAGCCGCCATCCGCGTGTCCAGAAAACCGGGAATCCCGCTCACCAAATCGACGAAGCGATGGGATCTTGGCGCCGCCCGCCACGCGGCCTTGTTCAAATTTCCATCGACTTTGATCTTACGGCGCGGCCTGAAGCAGGTATAGTGAGCCAGCTCCTTTTCGGCGAGTCTCTGCAGGGCCTTCATATCATCCTCCTGAACTCAGGGCCACTATAATCCGGTTTTTCGCGGGGCGTCAAGAAATCCGAGCGGGGTTGATTTTACCGGACGGCGGGCCTATCCTGGAGCTTGGGTCAAGACAGGTCCATTTACGGAGGCCTTGATGTCGATCAATCAGCGTTCCCGGTCGCTCGCCGCGGCTTCCGCGGCGGTTGCGTTGACGTTCCTTGCTTTACCGCCGGCCCGCGCCGTTTCGCGCGCTCCGCTCCGGCCGGCCCAAGACACCGCGGCCGCGACGGCCCCCCAGGCCCGGCTCGCCGCCCTCTTGGCCAAGGCCGCCCAATACTGCGAGAAGCTCGAAAGCGCCGTCTTCGATTTCGTCTGCCGCGAGGAGCTCGCCGAATCGGTCAATCCGTCCCTCGACGTCGGGCCGAACAGCTCTCCCCCGAAATCCGGCGCAGCGCCTTTCTTGGGGCCGACCGTCTCCATCGCCTGGACGAACAAGATCAAACGGACGTTCGTTTCCGATCTCCGGTGCCAACGAGCCGAGAGCGCCATCCACGAGACACGGACCCCCCTCGAGGAGAACGGCGAGAAGGCAATCGGTTCCGACGCCCTGCCCGGGACGCCGGCCGTTGCGTACGGCACGGCCTTCCTCGGCCCGGTCGGCCTCTTCGGCGAACGCTTTCAGCCCGGATTCGAATTCAACATCGCGGGAGAGGAAGATATCGGCACGACCAGGGCCCTCGTCGTCGAGGCCAAGCCCAAAGCCGGAGCCGGGCTTCCCGGTCCCGGCCCTGCCGGCTTCTCCGGCACCGCCGCGGGTGGCGGCAAGGCCTGGGTCGACCCCGCTACGGGAAACATCCTTCGGCTCGAGTGGACCGAGAGCCGCGTCGACCGCTTCTCCGTCTACGAAAAACGGGGACAGCGCTACAGGCGCAAACCGCGTCTCGTCATCCGCTCCGAATACAGCGTCGAGAAAAATGGCATCCGCTTTCCCGGCCGCTTCTCCGTCGAGGAAGCCTACCTCAACAACGCGGGCAAGGCCACCGTCCGCTCGAGGACCGAGGTCGTCTACAAAGATTTCAAGTTCTCCGCCGTCGACATCAAGGCCGGGGACCGGGGCGGCCGTCCGGAGTGAACAAAATCGCCCGCCTTTTCGTAGGATATAGGGTGACCGTCATTCGAGGAGAAACATCCATCATGAAACGCGCCATTCTTTTTTTGACCGCCGCGGCGCTCATCGCCGCATTTTCGTTCGCTTCGGGGATCCAGGAAAAAAAGCCCGCCGATAAGTACGCCGCCTTCTGCGGAGATTACCGCTTCGACCTGACGTCCTTCGGCGCCCCCGTCATCACGGCCAAGGTCTATGTCGAGAACGACGAGCTCTACGTCCACACCGATACGTCCGACAGCCCGGACAGGCTGAGCCCCGTCGAGAACGAGCCGGCCAAATTTTTCATCGACGACCCCGACGAAGGGCACTGGGACTTCGAGTTCCTCAAGAATGACGAGGGGAAATTCACCAAGTGCCGGATCATCAACTCCGGCATGGGCATCGACGCCGTCGGCGAAAAGATCGACGGCTGACCGCGCTCATTTCAGAATAATCGTCGTCCGCACGGAACCCGTCCGTCCGGACGCCGCCTCCTCGGCCGCGATCTCGAGCTCGTATTCGCCGGGCTCGGGCCGCGGCAGGTCGATCCTCAGGATGAGGAACTCGCGGCCGTCCTTGGACGTCTTGGCCTCGACGACCTCGACATCGAGCGGGATCTCCTCGCCTCCGGACCGGGGGATGAGCCGGGCCGCGACCTCGACCCGCGGCGGCGCGCCTCCCTCCCCTGCCGGGACCCGGACGGGCAGGATGGCCGTGATCTGTCCCGTCCCGGCTTCGATAACCCGCACCACGATCCGGTGGTCCTTGGGAATGAACGGATAGAGGTCGACGAGCGTCCGCTCGGCCGCCTGTCCGCGGCGCGCCGGCCGGGATTCGAGACGGACGAGCTTAGTCGCCTCGCCCGGCACGAGGATCACGGGAGAGGAAAGAACGACCCCCTCGGCGGTCGGGGCTGGGACCTCGAAGGAGAAGCGCCCGGCCGCCGGCCGGCCGGTTTCGATATCCCGGACAATGACGCGGCCGTCGTATTTCCCGGGCTCCTTTGGCGAACCGATGGAGAAAACCAGGGTCTTCCCGTTATACGAAGAGAGATCGAGGCTCCACTTCCGGGAGACGACCGGGACCCGGTCCTCGTTCCGAATAAGGGCGATGAGCTCGACTTTGGCCGGGGAGACGCCGGCCTTGGGGTCCACGGCCGCCTCGACCAGGACGACGCCGGCCCGCCCCTCGGCGAGCGCCACCCCCAGCTCCGTCACGGGCATGTCCAAGGCCTCGGCCGCCGGCCGGTCGGCGTAGAGAAGGTCGAAGAGATGGAGCTCCTTCTCGAAGTCCGACATCTCGGCGAACGGTTTGGGGCTGAAATAACCCGCCTGGGCGAGCACGCGATAGCCCGGTTCCTTCATCTCGACCGCGACCTTGTGGAACTTCCCGTCCCAGTTCTCCTTGATGTAATAGCCCAGGACGTAGAAGTTCCCGCTGAGCATCTGGACCTCGCCGGCGATGGCGCTGACGGCCTCGATATCGGCGAAATACTCGCCGCCCGAAGCCAGGGCCAGGTCTTTTAGAGAGTGCTCGAGGTAGAGGTGCTTTTCCTTAACCCCGAACTCCCCCCCGGTCATCCCGCCCTTGATGATCCAATTCTTGGTGTTGACCGCGTAGACCGGCGTGCCGGACGAGGCGAACGACTGGCCCAGGGACTTGGCGGCCGCCCCGAGGTCGCGCCCGGAAAAGAGCACCAGGCTCTTGTTCCCGGGGACGTATTTCAGGGTTTCGGCCAGGTCGAACATCCGGGGCGTGAAGTCGTTCTTCGCGTATTTGCCCGTTCCGGGCACGGACACGACCGCGGGGGCCCCGATGAAGGACCCCACTCCCCCGCTCCCCTTTCCGAGATTCTCCGAATTCGGGTCCCCGCCCGGGCCGGCCGCGTACCCAGGACCTTCGGACACGACCCTCGCCCCTCCGCCCCGTCCTCCGCCGCCGTCTTCCGGACCGAACACCATAGTTGCGGCGGCGCTCGGCCGCAGTTCCTTGGCCCGCTGGATGGCTTTGCGGATCTTGGCGTGGTCGGTCGTCAGATACTCCTGGACGAAGAAGCCGCGCATCGGCGAAAACCCGATGACCCCGACCTCGTCGCCCGGCCGGAGCTGGGTGTCGACGAAATGAAGCGCCGCCGCCTTGGCGTTCTTCAATCCGTCGACATCGCTTCCCTGCAGGTCGAGAAAGATGAACAGCCGGCGCTTCAAGAGCGGTGCCAGGACCGGAGCGTCCTTTCCCGCCGCGGCGAGCTCCACGCCGGCCTCGCCGAGGACATAGCTCTCGAACTCGGTGACGACCTGCCGCGCGCCGTTGTCGGTCAGGAGGAAATCCTCTTTCCGGAGCCCGGTGACCGGGCGGCCGGCCGCGTCGAGGACGCGAACGGCGACGAGTTTGATGATCGCGGCCGCGTCGTACCGCGGCGCCCGCTGGTCCGCGGCCTGCGCCGCCGCCTCCTCATGTCCAAAAAAAGGGACGGCCGCGCCCGCGGCGAGAAGGACGAACGCCAGCCCCCCGATGATGATCCTTTTCATGACGGCCTCCGCGAAGATGTCTTCTCGATCCCTACCGGATAACCACACCTGTTTCGACCGCGAAAAATTTATAGGCGTCGTATGTCACTTCGGTCCTCGAGCGGACCAGGGGCGCCCGCCATTTGCTCGAATAGGCCTCCACGATCTCGTAACGGCTGGGGAAGCGGATGCCGTTCTTCTCGACGCTGTATTCGGAGACGAAGGACAGCCGCGGCTTCATCCCCAGCTCGCGGGCCATCTGCTCGATCCCTTCGTAGTTCCCCATGGACTCGGGCTGCCACTCGATCCTGAGGATCTCGGCGTCGCTCTTGCGGACCCAGACCTTCCCGAAGAGGACATTCCCGGCGGCGTCGGGTTTAGGCACGGCTTGGATGATGACGACCGGTTGTTTCTTGAGCATCGTCTCCTTGACGACCGAAAAATCAAAGTTCTCCTGCTCCGCGCGTCCAAGAAGGCCCACGGGCCCCATGACGACGTATTTATAGATGAAAACCCGGGTCTTGAGGGACGCGTCCTTTTCCTCGACCTTGCGGCCGTTCTCTTCGAGGAGGACGCGCGTCTCCGTGATCTCTCCAGACCTCGCCCTGACGAGCTGGTAATCGTAGAGGTATTTGGACCGCTCCTTCTTTCTGACCATGACCATCGGTCGCGAGGAAAACGAGGTGCCGGAACCTCCCACGACGATGGCGGGACGAGCCATGTGTATTTCGGCGATGGTCTCCGCGACCCGTTCCTCGCAGACGAAATCCAGGACGGACCTCGACAACCTGTCACAGTAGGCCGCGCAGCGTTCGAGAATGGCCGCGAGGTCGGCGGGTTGGGACTGGGAGAGAACGCCCGGCGCCGGAGGTCCGGAAGCGAGAGCGGGGCCGGAACCCGAAGAATGGGCGAGGCCCGACGCCAGCGCCGCGAGGACTACGAGCCTCAGAACCGAATGACCTAAGGCCTTAACGGACATGGCGTCCATCACCCAACTTTTATTATGGGCCAACTGCCCGGGGAATTCAAGCCGCTTTGAAGGGCAATTGTCCCAATATTGAGGGAGTCCGTCGTGAGGCGGCGATATCCTGAGCAAAGCCGAATAGAGGACTTCCCCGAGTCGGGAGATGAACCGAGTATTGAGCCGCGACGAGAACTGATATATCATGCCGTTCCTACTCATTTCAGGAGGGATCGCATGAATTCGTCGTATCTCAAACGCTCTTCTCTCTATCTCATTCTGGCCGCTTTTCTTCTCGTCGGCCTGACCGCTTCTGCCCTCGCCCAGGCGCCCCAACAGCGCGAAGGGCGGCGCGACGCCGCGCTCGTCCAGGGCGGGCAAGCCCCGGCCGCGGCGGGTCAGCCGGCGCCCAAAGAGTACGCCAAGCTCCCCGAGGAAAACGTCTCGGTGACGAGCCATGTCATCACCCTCGGCGGCAAGCCCCTCCCCTATACGGCCGTCGCGGGCACGCTTCTCCTCAAGGCCGATGACGGCCGCCCCCGGGCCAACGTCTATTTCACGGCTTATTTCCGCGACGACGTCAAGGACAAGACCCAGCGGCCCATGGCCTTCATCTTCAACGGCGGCCCCGGCTCCGCCTCCGTCTGGGTGCACATGGCCGCCTTCGGTCCGCGCACGGTGCTCCTGACCGAGGACGGCAACGCCCTGCCCGGTCCTCCCGGCCGTCTCGCCGATAACGAGTTCACGCTCCTCGACGCGACCGACATGTGCTTCATCGACCCGGTCTCGACCGGCTATAGCCGCCCGGTCCCGGGCGAGAGCGCCTCGCAATTCCACGGCTATACCGAGGACATCGCGGCGGTCGGCGACTTCATCCGCCTGTTCGTGACGAGATACGAGCGCTGGGCCTCGCCCAAGTTCATCATCGGCGAAAGCTACGGGACGCCCCGGGCGGCGGGACTCTCCGGCTATCTCCAGGGCAGCTCCACCAGCATGTACCTCAACGGCATCGTCCTCATCTCGGCCATCCTCAACTTCGGGACGGCCCGCTTCGCTCCGATGAACGACATGCCCTATATCCTGTTCCTGCCCACCTACACGGCCGACGCGTGGTACCACAAGAAGCTCCCGGCCGACCTTCTGGCCAAGGACCTGGAGACGGTCCTCGGGGAATCGCGCGCCTTCGCTCTCCAGGAATACGCCCTGGCCCTGCTCAAGGGGAACACGCTCGATCCGGCCGCCCGGGAGGCGGTCATCCGTAAGATCGCCCGCTTCACCGGCCTCTCGCCGGAATTCATCGGCAACGCCAATTTGCGTATCTCGCTCGGCCGGTTCACCAAGGAGCTCCTCCGCGGCGAGCGCCATACGATCGGCCGGCTCGACGGCCGGTTCAAGGGCTTCGACCTCGACGCGGCCGGGGAGACGTACGAGTACGACCCGAGCAACGCCGCCATCAGCGGCCCCTTCCCGGCCGCCCTCAACAGCTATCTCCGGACCGAGCTCAAGTACAAGAACGACACGCCCTACGCCATCTCGGGCAACGTCCGGCCATGGAGCTACAACAACGTCCAGAACCAGTACCTCAACACGGCCGAGACCCTGCGCGGCGCCATGGCCGCCAACCAGTTCCTCAAGGTCTTCGTGGCCAACGGCTACTACGACGGGGCGACACCGTTCTTCGCCACGGAATACACCTTCTTCCAGACGGACCTCGGCGGTGATCTCAAGGGGCGGGTGAAGTTCGGCTACTACGAGGCCGGCCACATGATGTACATCCACAAGCCGTCCCACGCCAAGCTCAAGGCCGACCTGGCGGAGTTCATCAAGGACGCTTCGGGAGTCAAGTAGGAGGGATCACATGACGTACCGTCTAAAAACAGCCGCGTTCTTCCTTTTCTTCGCGCTTCTGGCCGGACCGGCGCTCGTCGCCGCCGAGAAGCCGCTCCTCGCCCAGCATCCTTCGCTCGGCCGGACGCAGATCGTGTTCGCCTTCGCGGGCGACCTCTGGCTCACGGGCCGCGACGGCGGGCCCGCCTCGCGCCTCACGACCGGCGTCGGGATCGAGAGCGATCCGTTCTTCTCGCCCGACGGTACCCTCGTCGCGTTTTCCGGCCAATATGACGGGAACACCGACGTCTTCGTCGTCCCGGCCGCAGGCGGCATCCCCCGCCGGCTGACATACCATCCCGGCGCCGACGAGGTCGTGGGCTGGAAGCCCGACGGCAAGCGCGTCATTTTCCGTTCAACGCGGAACAGTTTCTCCCCTATCCCCACTCTCTTCATGGTCGGCCTAGACGGCGGCTTCCCCGAGGAACTGCCTCTGCCGACGGGCGTCTCCGGCTCCTTCTCCGCGGACGGGTCCCGCCTGGCTTACGTGCCGACCATGCAGTGGCAGGCGGCCTGGAAGCGCTACCAAGGCGGTCAGACGACGCCCATCTGGATCATCGATCTTTCCAACCTCAAGGTCGAGAAGATCCCCCGCGAGAACTCCAACGACTCGAACCCGATGTGGGTCGGCGACAAGATCTATTTCCTTTCGGACCGCAAGGGTCCGGTGTCCCTCTTCGTCTACGATCTGAAGACGAAAGAGGTCAGCCAGGTCCTGGCGAACGAGGGGCTCGACTTCAAGTCCGCCTCGTCCGGTCCCGGGGGCATCATCGTCGAACAATTCGGCGCCCTCCGTCTCTTCGACCCGGCCCAAGGGACGGCCCGCCTCCTATCTATCTCTCTCGAAGGCGACCTGCCCGAAGTCCGGCCGCATTACGTCAAGGTCGGTCCGCGCATCGCCGCGGCCGCGATCTCGCCGAACGGGGCCCGGGCCGTGTTCGAAGCCCGCGGCGAGATCTTGACCGTGCCGGCCGAGAAGGGCGACATCCGCAATCTCACAAAAACGACCGGCGTCATGGAGCGCGACCCGTCCTGGTCGCCGGACGGCAAGTCCATCGCCTACTTCTCGGACGAATCCGGCGAGTACGCCCTGCACATCCGCGATCAGGCCGGACAGGGACCGGTCAGGAAAATCGCGCTCGGCGAGCCGCCGTCCTTCTTCTACCGGCCCGTCTGGTCGCCCGACGGCAAGAAGATCGCCTACAACGACAAGCGCCTGACGATCTGGTACGTCGATATCGAAAAGGGCGTTCCCGTCAAGGTCGACACGACTTATTACTACAATCCCACGTACTCGTTCGATTTCGGCTGGTCGCCGGACAGCCGTTGGCTGACCTATTCCAAACAGATCCCTAGCCACATGGACGTCGTCTTCGTCTATTCGCTCGAGACCGGAAAGGCCTCCCAAGTCACCGACGGGCTGAGCGACGCCAAGTACGCCGCCTTCGACCGGAGCGGAAAATATCTCTTCTTCACGGCCAGCACGGACGTCGGGCTGACCCCCGGCTGGCTGAATATGACGAGCATGGACCGCCCCGTCACCCGGAGCGTTTACGTCACCGTGCTGAAGAAAGACCTGCCCTCGCCCCTCGCTCCCGAAAGTGACGAGGAGAAGGGCAAGGAGGAGGATAAGAAAGCGGACGCGCCCAAGGTCGACGCCAAGAAAACCGACGGGGACGCGAAAGACACGGATAAAAAAGACAAAGAGACTCCCAAGGAGCCGGAGAAGGTCGTCATCGACCTCGACGGCATCGGCCAGCGCATCCTGGCCCTGCCCGTCCCGGCAAAGAACTACATCGGCCTCGCCGCGGGCAAGGACGGCATCGTCTTCCTGCTGGAGGCGCCGCAGGTGTTCACAGCCATGCTTGGCGGTCCGTCCGCGAACACCCTCCACAAGTTCGATCTGGCCACCCGCAAGGTCGATAAGTTCCTGGACGGCGTCAGCGGATTCTACCTTTCGGGGACGGGCGAGAAGATCCTCTTCAACCAGGGCCCGCAGCAGTGGACGATCGCCTCGACGATGGGGCCGGTCGAGCCCGGGAAGGGCGTCCTGAAGACCGGAGAGATGGAGGTCTACGTCGAACCCCTCGTCGAGTGGAAGCAGATGTACCGCGAGGTCTGGCGTCTCGAGCGCGACTTTTTCTATGACCCGAACCTCCATGGCCTCGACCCCAAGGCCGCGGAAAAAAAGTACGCCCCGTATCTCGAGGGTATCGCCAGCCGCCAGGACCTGAACTACCTCTTCGAGGAGATGCTCGGCGAGCTGACCTGCGGCCACGTTTTTATCGGCGGGGGCGACCAGCCCGAGGTGAAACGGGTCGGCGTGGGCCTGCTCGGGGCCGACTACAAGATCGAGAACGGCCGCTATCGGTTCGCCCGCGTCTACGACGGCGAGAACTGGAACCCGCAGCTGCGGGCGCCGTTGACCCAGCCGGGCGTCAACGTCGTCGCCGGCGAATATCTACTGGCCGTCAACGGCCGGGAGGTCACGGCGTCGGAAGATGTCTTCAAGCCATTCGAGGCGACGGCCGGCAAGCAGACCATCATCAAGGTCGGGGCGAGCCCCGACGGCAAGAGCGCCCGCGAGGTGACCGTCGTCCCCGTCGGCAATGAATACGGCCTCCGGAACCTGGCCTGGGTCGAGGACAACCGCCGGAAAGTGGACAAGCTGAGCGGCGGGAGGCTGGCCTACGTCTGGCTGCCCGACACGGCCGAGGGCGGTTACACGAACTTCAACCGCTATTATTTCGCTCAGATCGGCAAGGAAGGCGCGGTCATCGACGAACGCTTCAACCAGGGCGGGCTCATCGCCGACTACATCATCGACTATATGCGGCGTCCCCTGATGGGCTACTTCGCGGCGCGCGAGGGGGTCGACTATATCACGCCCGTGGGTTCGATCTACGGGCCCAAGGTCATGATCATCAACGAATACGCCGGCTCGGGCGGGGACATGATGCCGTGGCTCTTCCGCGCGGCCGGGATCGGACCGCTCGTCGGCATGAGGACATGGGGCGGCCTGGTCGGGATGAACGGAGCGGCGCCCCTGATGGACGGCGGCTTCACGGGGGCCCCGCAGAGCGGCTTCTGGAACCCCAACGGGACATGGGACGTCGAGAACCACGGCGTCGATCCGGACCACGAGGTCGACATGGACCCGGCGGCAATCAAGGCGGGACACGATCCACAGCTCGAGAAGGCCGTGGAAGTGGCCCTCGACCTGCTGGCTAAGAACCCGCCGCCGAAGCACAAGAAGCCCGCGTACCCGGATTATCAGAAGAAAAAGTGAAGGGCTGATCTAGCGCCGGCGAACGTATCAAACGGGGCGCGATTGTCTGAGGGCGCCGGACATGGTATTCTACTTCGCCGACCATGCGCCGACACGAAACATCGCCACACGCTTTAGGCCCGGCCCGCATCGTCCGCTTCTGGCTGCCGCTCGAGGCCACCTGGCTGATGATGGCCGCCGAAGGGCCCTTCCTGGCCGCGGTCATCGCCCGCCTGCCCGCGCCGAAAGAAAACCTGGCCGCGTTCGCCGTGGCTTCGGCGCTGGCCTGGATCGTCGAGTCGCCGATCATCATGATGCTCTCGGCCTCGAACGCCCTCGTCCGGGACGGCGTCGCCTACCGTAAGCTCAGGCGCTTCTCCTTCGCCCTCAACGCCGCCGTGACCGTGGTCATGATCGTCCTGATCACGCCGCCCGTTTTCGACCTCGTCGCCCGGCGGATCATCGGCCTGACCCCGGACGTGGCCGGGCTGGCCGGGCGGTCGATGATCTTCCTCGTCCTCTGGCCGGCGGCCATCGGATTCCGACGCTTCTATCAAGGCATCCTCATCCGCGACGGCCGGCCCCAGGCCGTGACTTGGGGAACGGTGATTCGCCTCACGAGCATGGCCGCGACCGGCATTCTCGCCGCCCTCGTCTTGCGCCTGCCCGGCGCGAGCGTCGGGGCCGCCGCGCTCGGCGTGGGAGTCCTGGCCGAGGGAGTGGCCAGCTGGGCCATGGCCCGGCCGACCATCCGGGGCTTGCGCGGGATGACCGATGAGCAGTGCGCCTTCGGCCGCTCGCTGACGACCGCCAAGGTCATGCGTTTCTACGCGCCGCTGGCCCTGACCTCCTTCCTGTCGTTTTTTATCAACCCGCTGACGACCTTCTTCCTGGCCCACGGCCGCTCGCCCCTCGAATCGCTGGCCGTCCTTCCGGTCGTCGTCGGCCTGGCGTTCGTGTTCCGCACGGCGGGCATCGCCATACAGGAGGTGGTCATCGCCCTCGTCGGGGACGCCGGCGAGAACCGCCGCGTCCTGGCCCGGTTCACGCTGCGGACCGGCGTAGCGTCCACGGCCGCCCTGGCCGCGGTCGTGTTCACGCCCCTGGCGCCCGTCTGGTATAAAACGATTTCGGGTCTCGCGCCGGAACTCGCCGCCTTCGCCCTTCTGCCGGGGGGCCTGCTCGTCCTCCTCCCCTTTCTCGAGTCCGTCCTGTCCTACCAGCGCGGCGTCTTCGTCAAGGACCATCGGACGGCCCCGATCGGCGTCGCCGTCGCCGCCCAACTGGCCGTGACCGCGGCCGTATTCACCCTGATGGTCATGGGTTTGAAGACCATCGGCGCAGTCGCGATCGGCCCGGCCCTGACCGCGGGCTATCTCGCGGGCACTGGGGTCCTCGTCCTCACGCCCAGCGCGGGCACTCGGCCGGGCCGGCCGGCCTAATTCGGAAATGGGTATTGTGTCCCCGATTTCTTGGCCGTTCGCAGGAAAATGGCGAGTTCGCTTGAATTCCCCCGACGATACCGCCTAAAATAGCCCCTCCATCCCTCGCTGGCCAATAAGGAGGTTTCCATGAAAAAGCCGCCCCGCCGAACAACGCTGATCCTGAGCACCGCCGCCGTCCTTTTGCTCACGGCTGCCGCCCAAAGTCCCAAAGCGTCCAAGCCGGCTTCCGTCCCTGAAAAGAAGCCCGACCTGTTCGCTCCGCTCCAGTTCCGCCACATCGGGCCGGTCGGCAACCGAGTCATCGCCGTGGTCGGTATTCCGGGCGACCCGGGCGTCTACTATGTCGGCGCGGCCTCGGGCGGGATCTTCAAAACGACCGATGGCGGCGTGACCTGGCAACCCATCTTCGACGGACAGGACGTCGCATCGGTCGGCTCCCTGGCCGTGGCCCCGTCCGACCCGAACGTCGTCTGGGCCGGGACGGGCGAGACCTTCATCCGAAGCAACATCTCCCACGGCAACGGCATCTACCGATCCACCGACGCCGGCAAGACCTGGACGCGCATGGGCCTCGAAAAGGCGGGCCGCATCGGGCGGATCATCATCGATCCCCGGAACCCCGACGTCGTCCTGGCCGCGGCCATGGGCCACTGTTACGGGCCCCAGCAGGAGCGCGGCGTCTTCCGGACGGCCGACGGCGGCAAGACCTGGAACAGGGTCCTCTTCGTCGACGAGAACACGGGATGTTCCGATCTGGCCATGGACCCGACCAACCCCCGCCTCCTTTTTGCCGGAATGTGGCCGATGCTCATCCGGACCTGGGGCAAGTGGAGCGGCGGACCGGGAGGAAGTCTCCACGCCTCCCGGGACGGCGGCCTGACCTGGAAGCGTCTCGAGGGAAGCGGTTTGCCCAAGACCGAGATCGGCAAAGTCGGCCTGGCCGTGGCCGCGAGCGACCCGAACCGCGTCTATGCCCTTATCGAGACCAAGGACGAGGGTCTGTGGCGCTCCGACGACGGCGGCGGTTCCTGGACCCTGACCAACCGCGATCACGCCATACTGAACAGGCCCCTGTATTACACCCGTTTGGTCGTTTCGCCCGGCAACGCCGACGAAGTCTACTTCCCGGCCACGGGCTTCCACATGACCCAGGACGGGGGCAAGACCATCAAGCGGTTCGGCGTCTGGGGCGGCGACAACCATGACATGTGGATCGACCCGAAAGATCCCGACCGCATGATCATCGGCAACGACCAGGGCCTGGCCATCTCGACAAACCGGGGCAAGACCTGGCGCGGTATCGAGCTGCCCATCGCCCAGATGTACCACGTCTACGTGGACAACCAAGTCCCTTACTTCGTCTACGGGAACCGCCAGGACGGGACCTCCTACGGGGGCCCGAGCAACAGCCGGACCGGCTCGTCCATCCCGAGAGGAGTATGGCATCCCGTCGGCGGTTTCGAAAGCGGCTTCGCCGTGCCCGACCCCGTAGACAACAACATCATCTGGTCCGGAAACTACGACGGCATGCTCGACCGTTTCGACATGAGGACCAAGCAGAGCCGGGCCGTCACGGTCTGGCCGGAGAGCCTGCAGGGCTGGGCGGCCGGCGAGGTCAAGTTCCGCTTTCAATGGACCTTCCCGATCTGCGTCTCGCCGCACGACCACAACCGGGTCTACGTCGGCAGCCAGTTCGTCCACCAAACGACCGACGGAGGCGCAAGCTGGCAGATCATCAGCCCCGACCTCAGCACCAACGACAAGAGCAAACAGGAACGGACGGGCGGCATCACGCCCGACGACGCCAGCCCGCTCTATGGTTGCACCCTTTTCGCCATCGCCGAATCGCCGCTCGAAGCGGGCCAGATCTGGGCCGGGACGAACGACGGTCTCCTCCATGTGACGCGCGATGGAGGGGCGACCTGGACGAATCTGACGAAGAACATTCCCAACCTCCCCCCTTGGGGGACGATCAGCAACATCGAGCCGTCGCGGCACAAGGCGGGGACCTGCTACATCACGGTCGACCTGCACCAAGTCAACGACTTCACCCCCTACGTTTTCAAGACGGTCGACTACGGCGCGACCTGGAAGAACATCAGTTCGGACCTGCCGAAAGGCCCCCTGGCTTTCGCCCACTGCGTCCGCGAGGACCCCGCGCGCGCGGGCGTCCTCTTCCTCGGCACGGAGAACTCCGTCTACGCGTCCGTCGACGACGGGGCGAGATGGCTCCCGCTTCAGGGAGGCCTACCGCACGCTCCCGCCCACTGGCTGGCCATCCAGGAGAATTTCCACGACCTGGCCGTGGCCACATACGGACGGGGATTCTGGATCCTCGACGACATCACGCCGGTCGAACAGCTGACCCCCGAGGTCCGGGCGGCCGAGGCCCATCTCTTCGCGCCCCGGTCCGCCTATAGGTTCCAATCCGTGGCCGGCCCGGCGGGGATAGCCAACGACCCCTGCCAGGGCAAGAACCCGCCCTACGGCGCCTCGATCAATTATTACCTGAAAGCGGAACCCAAGGACGAAGTGGTCATCTCCATCCTCGACGCGGGGGGAAAGCCGGTCCGGACGCTCAAGACGGAACCGAAGCCGGAGGGCGAGGAGTCGGGCGCGGAGGACGGGAGGGAACGCGATAAGCCCTTCTCCGTTCCGAAGAAGGCCGGCCTCAACCGCGTTTGGTGGGACCTCCGGTATGACAGAACGACCGAGATCAAGCTTTGGACCCCGACGGTCGATCATGCTCACGCGACTGTCGGGCCCCAGGGCTGGCGGCGCTTCCCGCAAGGCCGCTTCCGGAGCGGGCCGCTCGTCGAGCCGGGCGTATATACCGTCAAGCTCGCCGTCGGAAAACAGGAATTCACCGGAAAGCTCACCGTCCTGAAGGACCCGAACACGGCCGGCACCGAAACGGATATCCGCGAGCAGACCAAGCTCCTCCTCGGCATCCACGAGATGACCAACGCCGCCGCCGGGATGATCAATCAGACCGAGCGAATCCGGAAACAGCTCCGCGACCTGGGGGCTCTGCTCGAGGGCTCGGCCGAGGCCGAGACGATCGTCAAGGCGGCCCGGGACCTCGATCAGAAGCTCGTCGACTTCGAGGACTTCTTCTTCCCTGTCCGGCTGACGGGCTCGGGCGACGAACTGCGTTGGCCGGACAAATTCTACGCCAAGCTCGGCTTCCTGGCTTCGAGCATCGCCGAGGCCGACCATCCGCCGACGGCGCAGCAGCGCGAGGTTTACGACCTCTTCATGAAGCAGCTCGGCGAGGAAAAAGCCAAGCTCGGGCAGCTCATCGACGAGGATCTAGGATCGATCAATAACATGCTCCTCGAGAAGAAGGTTCCCCACATCATTTACAAGTTCGATCGCTCTTCCCTCTTATCTCGCTAATCTCATTTACTGGGGCGTTGAAATGCTGAAGAATTACCTGACGACCGCCTGGAGGAATATCCGCAAGCACAAGGCCGAAGCGTCGATCAACGTCCTCGGGCTGGCCATCGGCATCGCCTCGTGCCTCCTGATCTATCTCTACGTCCGGCATGAATTTAGCTACGACCGCTTCCATGCGAACGCCGACCGGATCTACAGGACCTACGTCACCGAGGACCCGCCCGAGCGCGATGCCTTCTCTTACGTCGAGGCCCCCTATCCTCTGGCCGGCGCCCTCAAGGAGAGCCTGCCCGGCGTCGAGGAGACCGTCCGCATCCACCTCAGGAATGTCCTCGTCCGAACCGGTGACGAGACCTTTTCCGAACGCTGTCATCTCGTCGACCCCGCCTTCTTCCGGGTCTTCAGCTTTCCGCTCGTCCGCGGCACGGCGGCCGGGGCCCTTAGCGACCTGAGATCGGTCGTCCTCACCGAGCGTTCGGCCCGCAAGATCTTCGGCCGGGCCGATCCGACCGGGCGAGCGTTGGCCATCAAGGTGGGCGACCAATTCCTCGACTTCACCGTCTCGGCCGTGGCCGCCGACCCGCCGACGAACTCGAGCGTCCGCTTCGACGTCCTCATCCCCTTCGATAACGTGCGCGAGTACATGAACGAGCGGACTTTCACCCAGTGGCTCAACGTCAATTACGAAACCTACGTCCTGCTCGACCGGCCGCGCCCGGCGGCCGAGATCGACGCCGCGCTCGTCTCGCTCGTCCGCAAGCACTACCCTCAGGATTATGCGGCCTACGTCACGGTCCGGGTCCAGCCGCTCACGTCAGTCCATCTCGATCCCCGCATCCCCGGGGGGTTCGAACCCGCTTCCGACCCGTTCTATTCCATTATCCTGATGGCCATCGCCGTGCTCATCCTTGGGGTCGCCTGCGTCAACTTCACGACGCTTGCCGTCGGCCGCTCGGCCGGCCGGGCCCGCGAGGTCGGTGTGCGCAAGACGATGGGGGCCGATAGACGGCAGATCGTCCGCCAATTTCTGGGCGAGGCCCTCCTCCTGAGCTTCTCGGCCCTTGTCGCCGGGCTCGTCCTGGCCGCCGTGCTGCTCCCGACTTTCAACGCCCTGACGGGGAAGTCATTGGCCCTAGCATTCGGATTGGACACGGTCCTCTTTCTCGTGGGACTCGTCTTCGTCGTCGGGCTGGCCGCCGGGAGCTACCCGGCGCTATTCCTGTCGCGCCTCGAGCCCATCGAGATCATGGGCCGCACCCTGCGCATCGGCGGCAAGCGCCGCCTCGTCAACGGCCTCGTCGTCGGGCAATTCGCCGTGTCCATCGGCCTCATCGTCTGCGCCATGGTCATCGGCGCCCAGTTCCGTTTCCTGGTCGGCCGCGACATCGGCTTCAACCGCGAGCAGGTCGTGGTCGTGCCCAACCGCGCCCCGTCCGCGGAGCGCCCGGCGGTCGTCGAACGGCTGAGGAACTCGCTCGCGGGACGGCGCGAGATCCTGGGCGTCACCGGCGCGTCGTCGACCTTCGCCAAGGACTGGACCCTCCTCGGGTTCGACGGCCCCGACGGGGCCTTCAAGCAATTCGCCCAGATCACCGTCGATCACGACTTTTTCCAGACGATGGAGCTGCGGCTGGCCGCCGGCCGCTGGTTCTCCCGGGACTTCGGCACGGACCCGGCGGAGGCCATCGTTGTCAACGAAGCTCTGCTCCGCTATTTTGGCTGGGACTCCGGCGTTGGAAAAAGCTTGCCTGGCCCGAACTTCCCGCCCCATCGGGTCGTCGGCGTCGTCCGCGATTTCAACTTCGAGTCGCTGAGGAGCTCGGTCCGGCCGGCCGTGCTCGTCCTCGACCCGACAACGCTTCTCCGGGGCACCAACGATATCTCCACGTCCTTCCCGCCCCGGTCGCCGAACTTCATCAACGTCCGTTTCGCCCCCAACGGGGTCGAAGCCGGGATCGACCTGCTCAAGTCGGCCTGGACCGTGGCCGCGCCCGGCATCCCGTTCTCCTTCACCTTCCTCGACGAGGACATCCAGGCCCAGTACGGCGAGGTCGAACGCTGGCGCCGGATGGTCGGCTTCGCCTCGGGCTTCACCGTGGTCATCGCCGCCCTGGGCCTCTTCGGGCTGACCGCCCTGACCGTCGCCCGGCGCCGGAAGGAGATCGGTGTGCGCAAGGTCCTGGGCGCGTCGTCGGGCCGGATCGTGGCCATGTTCTCGGCCGGTTTCGGCCGGCTCGTCCTGACCGCCAACATCGTCGCCTGGCCGGCCGCCTACTTCATCATGAGACGCTGGCTCCAGGGGTTCGCCTACCGCATCGACGTGCCCGTGTGGAGCTTCCTCGCGGCAGGGTCGCTGGCCCTGGTCGTGGCCATGGCGACGATCGCCTGGCAGGCGGTCAAGGCCGCCCAGACCGATCCCGTCGAAACGATCCGGTACGAGTGATGCCGGGAGGGCCGGGTCAGCGTGCCTTCATGGCCTCCCAGTTCGTGATCTTCTGGCGGATGACGAGGTATTCGCTCGTCTCGGGGTCCTCTCGGACTTCGTAGAGGAAGCCGGAGCGGATCGCGGCCGGCCGGGACGCCCAGGTCATCCGGTAGAGATAAACTCCTTCTCGTGAGAAGACGTCGACGCGGATCGGAGCGTCCTTCTCCAGGATGGACTTGGATCGGAAGACGTATATCCGCCCCGCGTCGTCGGCCATGAGCCGACTGAAATAGGGGCGGTGGTCGGGAAAGAAGATCCCCTCTTCGGGGTTATTGCTCCCCGTGACGCCCCACACGCCGTTCTTTCGTGTTTCGTTCTTCTCGTTTCCCGAGATCGACTGGGGTTTCTCGTCTTTAGTCATGACAAGAGTCGTCCGCCCATCGAAATCGGCCACGTAGATCTTGTACTCATCGGTAAACCCATAGACGAAAGAACCCAACGTGACCGGCGCGAACGCGATCGAATTGCTATACGAATGGAAAGAAATGGCCCGCTTCGCTTGACTGATCTCGCCACGGAACTCGGCGATCGTCCGGAAGGTTTTCCCGTCGGACTCGACGCGGATAAGCTCATGCTTTGGGTCACCCCGCGCCGCGGAAGGCTGGGTCGTGCCGATGAACGATCCGCCGGGACCTAGCATCTTCTGGCGCATGGACTTGCTCACGAGGACGTTTTTCAGGAAAAGGCCATCCTTCGAAAAGACGACCCACTGAGGCCCGCCCTCGACCCAGATATCTCCATCCTCTCCGATGTAAACAAAGCCCGCAAACATGTACTCGCCCGGGCCCTGGCCCTGCCGGCCGACCGTCCGGACAAAGGCGCCGGTTTTGTCGAACATCTGGACCCGATTGTTCCCCCGGTCGGTCACGTAGAGGTTCCCGACGGCGTCAATGGTCAACGAGGCGCCTTTGGGGAAGTATGAAGCTTCCTTCTCCGGGTCCCCGCCCAGTCGGAGATCTTCCTTCAGGTCGAAGACGAACTCTCCATAGAGCGGTTCAGACGGGTTCTTGACGACCTTGACGCCGTCTTCGGTCGCGACCGTGCCTTTCCAGGCGGATTTCCCGGCCTGGGCGGCCAACAGCAACCCCGCGCCGAAACAAACTGCGACTCCAAGGATCAAAGCGAGCTTTCTCATCTCTTTTGCCTCCTCTCCGACCAGCACGAGGATGATAGGCCTAAGCCGGAAACGATGTCAACCCCTGAACTCCCCGGCATGAATGCCGGGGCCGGGCTGACCGTCGGCTCGCAGACCCTGCGCGCCGCACGTTCTAACCCGGTCGACTCCCTGCGCTACGAGTGAACCTAAGATCGGCCAGCGGGCGCCCCGGTAGCGCTGGGCGATGACGGCCTGGACTTGACAAACGGTCGCCGGAGCATTCACAATGACAGAAAGTTCTGTTGCGATCAATTTCGTTGTAGAAAGGAAGTCAACATGCCCGCACGCCGTCTTGTTCTTTTCCTCTCCCTAGTCCTGCTTCTGACCGCGGCCCCCGCACTCAGGGCCCAGGGGTACTTCGAGTTCAGCGGCCATTACGGCCGGTGGAGTCTGAACCTGCTCGGGAACCTGGCCAAGGACGCCCTTGACGACGCGACGAAGGATGAGATCCAGGGTCGGATCCTGTCCGACATCCAGGATTCTTATCCCGGGATGACCATGACCTCCTACGATCAGACCCTCGACTTCAGCTCGAGCGGCGACGATTACGGTTTCGGTGTCCGTTTCTATCCCCGCGGTCACCGCGGCTCGTTCAGCCTGGGCGTTTCCGTCGAGAAGAGCTCCTTCAGGGTCAACCCCACGGTGACGTCACTGATGCAGCTCCAGGACATGGGCACTATGGAGACGGCGACCTTCAGCGGGACGGCGAACGCCGACGCGATCATCAAAGCGATGTCATTTCTCCTGACCTTCCGCTGGGACATTTTTCCGTCGGCGGCCGTCCATCCCTACATTACCTTCGGCGGCGGCATCTCGACGGCCAGGGCACTGGACGACTCGACCCTGTCTTACAGCTACTCCGGGGAGCTTACGGGAAGCACGATTCCGACCGATACGGTCGAGGGTTCGGATACGAAAACCCTCCGGGAGCTCTTGGACGAATCCGACACCGATTTCAAGCTCCCGAACTTTCTGCCGTTCATCCAGCTCAACCTCGGCCTGAAGGCGCGGCTGACGAAAAACATCCACGTCCTCGCCGACGCCGGGATTTTCGACGGGCTTATGATCAGCGGCGCCGTCGCCATCCGGCTGTAAATTCGCCGAACCGGACTCCGCGAAAGCTCTGCGTTAGCGCAGAGAGGCCAAGAGAAGCACGAGCTGCTTCCGGGCCGTGAACGGGCGCCCGCGCATTCGCCGGCTAGAACGAAACCCTGTACCGAAGGACCTCGCATTCGGTGAAGTCGCGCATCGAATAAATTTATTTATGCCGCTCGCCGGGCGCCGCCGGAGTTGGCGGAAGCGCTCAGGCTGAGAGGAGGAATAAAAAAGGGCGGAGTGCCCAACCCGGGCATCCGCCCTTGCGTACGACTGTGATGAGATCGCTAAGTTAAACGATCGATCAGTAACGACCGCGGCCGCCGCCGCCGCCGCCAAAGCCGCCTCTGCCGCCGCCGCCGGCCGGCCGGGGCTGGGCTTCGTTGACCTTGAGGTTCCGGCCCTTGAGGTCCTTGCCGTTGAGGCCGCCGATGGCCTTGACCGCCTCGTCCTTGTTCGGCATCTCGACGAAGCCGAAGCCGCGGGGCTGGCCGCTCATCTTGTCGGTGATGATGGCCGCTTTTTCGACGGCTCCGAAGGCCTGGAAAGCCTGCCGGAGGTCGTCCTCGGTCACGGTGAAAGACAGGTTGCCTACGTAGATGTTCATACTCGTCTCCTTTGACGAAGGGTCCGTCCGGGGGGCACCCGAATCGGCCCGTGCTAATAAATCGATCGCAATAAAGGAGAGGAGTATGTTGGCTGTTAGGGCCGCTGCCCTCTTTACCTTTATCCGACCCGCGCCCCCTTTATGGGGGATTTCCGGCCCATATCCTACCACAAAAGAACTCCGCCCGCAATAAAGAACAGGGAAATCAGAGAACGTCGCTCAATAATATACTCTCGACATCAGGACCTTCCCCGTGGTGGCGAATCCCACTCCCTCCCTGGCCAGCAACGCCCGTTTCATCTCCCCTCCCCCCTGATAACCGCCTATCCCCCCGTCCGCCCTTACCGCCCGATGACACGGGATAATGATCGGGAACGGGTTCGTCGCCAAGGCCCGTCCGACCGCCCGGCCGCTTCCCGGCGATCCGACGTGTCGGGCGATCCGGCCGTAGGTGCTGACCCAGCCCCGTGGTATCCCATGTTCCGCCAGCAGGACATGTCGTTGGAATTCCCCGCACACCTCCAGCGCGATCATCTCCAGATCGAAGACGACGGCTTCGCCCTCGAGAAAGCGTTGTATTCGGTCCCCAAGCCTGACGATCCCGGAAGACGCAAACCGCCGGGCATCGGCATATTCTTCCAAGACGGCCCTCTCGGCGGGCTTTCGCCCTCTGCTCAGAAACACCTGTCGGACTCTCGGCCCGGCCGCTGCTCTCCACCAGGCGATGCCCATTGTCCCGAAAGCCGTGGCGATCAATTCGTAGCAGGGTTTTTCCATCCTCAAATCCTCACTCCCATCGACGAAAAGGATTATCGCATAAGCGGTGCGTTTCACCAAAGACCTCCGCAGCTCCCTTCAGGGGGAGCCGCCATCAAACCCGGGCTCCGCCTTGACTCCTCCGCCAGATACGCTTATGATTGCTGCGACCTACAGGATTATCATGAGCCTACGGAAAGCCCTCGAAACGAAATTCGCCGAGTTCAAGGACCACTGCGCGGCGAAATACCCGCTTCCCGCGCTCCGGATCGGCGATAAAACGGCCGGGCTCCCGATCGTCCAGGGCGGGATGGGCGTCGGCATATCGCTTTCGACCCTGGCCGCCGCCGTTGCCCGGGAAGGCGGGATCGGCGTCATCGCCGCCAACGCCATCGGCATGCTCGAGGACGATTACTACGACGATCCCACCGCGGCCAACGTCCGGGCCCTTCGTCGCGAGGTCCGCGCAGCGCGCCTAAAATCGGACGGCCTCATCGGCGTCAATATCATGGTCGCCGTCGACTGTTTCCATCAACTACTCGAAGCCGCTGTCGAGGAGAAAGTCGACGTCCTTTTCCTCGGAGCCGGACTTCCGATCAAGGGCATCCCCGTACCTGCCATCCGGGCGGCGGGCGCAAAAGTCGTCCCGATCGTCAGCTCCGCGCGAGCGGCCCGCCTGATCTTCCAATCCTGGGAAAAGCATTACGGCGACCTCCCCGATGCCGTCGTGGTCGAAGGCCCCCGGGCGGGGGGACATCTCGGATTCAAGCCGGAACAGATCGATCGCCCTGAATTTCAGCTCGAACGGATCGTCCCGGAAGTCGTCGAAGCGCTCGGTGAATTCGAAGTGCGCTGGACCCGGACGTTCCCGGTGATCGCCGCGGGCGGCATCTTTTCGGGGGAGGACATCCTTCGATTCCTGGCGCTCGGGGCCCATGGGGTGCAACTCGGCACCCGTTTCGTGGCGACCACCGAATGCGAAGCCGATATCCGTTTCAAGCAAGCTTACTTGTCCTGCCGGGAAGAGGACATCGTCATCATCCAGAGCCCCGTGGGCCTGCCGGGGAGGGCCATCCGCGGCCCGTTCCTGGCGGCGATCGCCCGAGGGGAGAAAAAGATCTTTCGTTGCCCGTCGCACTGTCTCGAAAGCTGCGAAGCCGGCAAGGCCCGCTATTGCATTTCCGAGGCCCTCGACAGCGCCCGGAAGGGGGACTTCGAGAACGGCTTCGTCTTCTGCGGAGCGAACGCCCATCGGGTCCAATCCATCGTGCCGGTGCGGGAACTCGTCGCCGGGCTCAAGCAGGGATATGCCCTGGCTTTCGTTACCAGATCGCTAAGAGCGGAGTACACAAAAGCGGCGGAAAAGCTGAAGCTTTTAAAGGACGAGTACGCGACGACGCTGGCTGGCGTGCGGGCCAAGGTCCAGGACGACATGCGGCGCTTGGCGGAAGAAAAAGAGGCCTGGTTCAGAGCGGAAAAGGCCCGTCTTCGCGGACGATTGAAACAGATCGTGGCCGAATACGCCGAGGCCCGGGCGCGTCTCAGCGAGATTGAAGCGGAACTCGGTTTCTTTCTGAACCGCATGGCGTCCCTGAACGCCGCTTAGGGTTCGGGCACCCGGCCATTCTCGGCACCTCGGGTCGGGCCGCTTCCCCCCATCCGGGCCATCTATTTTCGGACCGCAACCCCTGTCTCGACGGTGAAATATTTATAGCCCGCCGACGTTACCTCGGTCATCGAGAAGACCAGCGGAGGTCTCGTTGAAAAGAGATACATTTCCTCGATCTTATAATGGCTGGGGAAGCGGACGCCGTTGTGCTCGAACGCAAATTCGGTGGTCAAGGTCAGATGCGCATTGGCTCCGATCTGCTTCGCCAGATCCAAGACCCTCGCATAGTGTCCTATGGACTCGGGTAACCACTCGATCTTGAGGACCCCGGCGTCGCTTTTCCGGACCCATATCTTCCCGGATAGGATATCCCCATGCCAGCCGGGCTTGGGAGTAGCTTGGATGATAATGGCCCGCTCTTTCCTGAGCGTCGTTTCTTTGATGATCTTGAAGTCGAACAAATTCTGCCGGTCCCGGCCGAGCATCGCAACCGGGCCCATGATGATAAATTGATAACTGAAAACGTGGGTCTTTAAGGGGGCGTTTTTCTCGAGTACGGAGTGGCCGTTTTCCTTGACAAGGGTCCGCGTTTCGGTGATTTGGCCCGTCCTGTCCCGGACGAGTTGGTAATCATAGACGAAGCTCGAACGGACCTTTTTTTTCGTTCGCACGCTGAAGGCCACGTGGCCGGGGTCCGAGCTCTTCGCGATCTCAATCAGGTCTCCCGAGTCTTCAAAGCCCGCGGTTGCGGCGCCTGTTGTGGGGTCCACGATGACCACGTTCGCGACTATCTCTTCGATCCGCTCCAGGCAGATAAAGTCCAGGATGGCGCCCGAGAGCCGGTCGCAATAAGCCGCACAGCGCTCTAAGATGTCGGCCAATTCGGCGGGGCGGTCCTCGACGGCTTGGGCGGAGTTGACACGAGGCTCAACGGGCACGGCGGGAAAAACCACGGCTGTGGCGATCAAAACAAGAAAGAGGCCAAAGAATTCCCTTTTTCGCGGCGCGATCATCCGCGGGCCATGGGTCTTTAAACTCATGCCTCCCCTCACGAATTGATGATACCCCCGTCCCGGGCCCAAGTCAATGGACACGCAATACGCGGCCGCCGGACGACCACCGGTTGCCGGTCCTGCCGGCCGGTCCCTACTCGAACCGCAGGCTTTCGGCCGGGTTCGCCCGGGTCGTTTTCAAAGCGAGGACGGCGACCGTCAGCCAGGCGAGACCGAAGACGGCCAACGAAGGCAGGGCGAAAACCAAGACATTCATCCTTGTTCGGAACGTATAGACTTGGAGCAGCTTGTTCAAGGTCAAGTAGGCCGCGGGCCAGGCGATGAGGTTGGCCGCGAGAACCCACTTCGTCAGCTGGCCCGCGATCAGCGACGCAACGGTCCGGGACGACGCGCCCAGAACCTTGCGGATCCCGATCTCCTTCCTCCGCCGCTCGGCCGTGAAGGAGGCTAGTCCCAGGAGCCCCAAGCAGGCGATAAAAACGGCCATCCCCGCGAACCCGTCGAACACCCGGTTCGTCCGGCTCTCCTGCCGGTACAGGCCCTCGTAAACCTCATCGAGAAACCGGTATTCGAACGGGGAAACCGGATTGAACTCCTCCCACACGCTCCGGATGTGCGCCAGGGCTTCAGGGATCCTGGCGCCGTCGATCTTGACCAGGATGGCCCCCGTGTCGTTCGCCTCGGCCATGTCGGATACATAGAACAGCCGCGGCTCCTCCTTGAAACGGAACGACCGGAATTGGGTGTTCTTGGCCACGCCGATGATCAGACCTGTCCGTTCTTTGGACACCGAGAATCGCTTTCCGACGGGATCCTTGAGCCCCATCCGGCGGACGGCCTCCTCGTTGAGGATGAAGGCGGCCCCGGCATCGCTGGCCTGGTCCTTGGAGAAGGCGCGGCCGCCGGGCTCATCGCTTCAGTGTCTTGTACTTCAGCCGGTGAGGCTGGTCCGCGGCGTTCCCTTTGCGCTTGCGCAGGTCCTCCCGGTACTCGGAGTAGTTCCCGAAGACCCAGTGGATGCCGCCGTCCTCCTCGAAGGCCAGGATGTGAGTGGCGACCCGGTCCAGGAACCAGCGGTCGTGGCTGACGACCACGGCGCACCCGGCGAACCCGGCCAGCGCGTCCTCCAGGGACCGCAGGGTGTTGACGTCCAGATCGTTGGTCGGCTCGTCCAGGAGGATCACGTTGCCGCCCTCGGACATGGCCTTGGCCAAGTGGACGCGGTTCCGCTCCCCGCCCGACAGCATCGAACCCTTCTTCTGCTGGTCGGTGCCGCCGAACCCGAACGAGGCGCAATAGGCCCGGGTGTTGATGGACCGGCCGCCGACCGTGAACATCTCCTGCCCACCCGAGATTTCCTCGTAAACCGTCTTGCCGGGATCGAGGGTTCGCGATTGGTCGGCGTAGGCGAGCTTGACCGTCTCCCCGATCCGGATCCGACCGGCTTC
>Ga0268276_1000359_pt1 | contig 54260 bp, 56 predicted proteins | sample saktaG_4_FD_190145 | JGI IMG/M metagenome (GOLD analysis project Ga0268276, IMG submission 190145) | Saline water microbial communities from Sakinaw Lake, British Columbia, Canada - sak_2010_1_5_45m | ecosystem: Environmental > Aquatic > Non-marine Saline and Alkaline > Saline ...
CCGGCTTTGCGTGGCATTTTTGGGCAGGAAGAAAATAAGGTTGATTTGGCAAAACTGATGAACGAGGGAAAAATTATTTTGATAAACTTGTCTAAGGGAAAGCTGGGTGAGGAAAATGCTAGTTTTTTTGGCTCAATGTTTATCACCAAAATCAAGCAAGCGGGCATGGAGCGTGCATCTTTGCCGGAAGCTGAAAGAAAAGATTATTATCTATACGTTGACGAGTTCCACAATCTTATGACAGAAACATTTGAAAACATTTTGTCTGAAGCCCGTAAATACGGTATTTGTCTTACCGTTGCGCACCAATATATGGGCCAGCTTATTCCTTCGGTCCAGCAGGCGGTTTTAGGAAACACGGGAACCATTATTGTTTTCCGCGTTGGCGGTGAAGATGCAGTTAAGTTAGAGCCAGAGATGGCACCGATATTCGGTGTTAAAGATATGGTAAACTTGGGGGTTCAGCATTTTTATATTAAAGAAACCATTGATGGGGAGGCTTACGACCCGTTTTCTGCCAAAACCCTTAAAGTGATGCCTCCGACTCACAAGTCTTTTAAAAAGGAAATTGTTGAGATGTCGCGTAAGAAATACACTATTTCAGCTGAGGCCGCAAAGAATCTTATGGAACAAGAAGAATCAAAGATCATGAGAAGTTCGCATGAAAAATCCATAATTGAGGGCAAGGGAAATGGGCCTCAACCCGCCAGCTCAGCAGACGAGAGCAAACCAGAAGAACCATTAATCTAAAATAATATGAAAATTGTAAAAGATAAAATTACAATTCCGGAATTAAAGGAAATGTCTGAAAAGATGTTCGGAGGTTTAGTTAAGGCCATGGTTGATGTTGAAAAGGAAATTATGGCTGTTGATGCGCCCATGCATGCGGATTTGTTGGATTTACTAATTGAAGAAGAAGCCTCTGAACCGAAAAATTTGTGGGGGATTAACATTTATCCGGAAAAATTGGGTAAAGATTTGATTGAATTTGACTCTATGATGAATTTAAAGCCTGCGCTTGGGAACAAGACGAGAGGAGTCGATAACGAAGAAACGAGAAAAAAAATAGCTGAAATTGTTAATAAAATAGTAGAAAAATAATGTTTTTTCATAAAGAACTTACAGAAGAAAAATGGCAGGGTTTGTCCTTTTTTGAGCAAATGGCGAATATCGGAGCTGAAATTGGTAGAGCCATAAATTGGCGCGAAAAAGATAAAGCTATGAGCACTGCTTCTTTGTATAGAGGCATTGAATTGTTAGACGCAACAATAAAAGATAAGAAAAACCATAAAGCTAAACTTATCGAGCTTTGTAGGGTGCGCGAAGTTTTGGTTGATTATTTTTGTTTTGATAATATCTATGGTTCAGATGACGAGAAATGGAATAATTACTTCTATGGTTTTAATTATGCTGTAAGTTTAAGCCACCTTTAAGATAAAAATATGAATCAAGAAACTCGTAATTGCCAAAATTGTAAGCGAGAGTTCGTAATCGAGCTCGATGATTTTGCGTTTTATGAAAAAATGAAGGTGCCACTCCCAACTTGGTGCCTAAATTGTCAGCTTATGCGCAGGTTGTCTTTTAGGAACGAACGAATGATTTATAAAAGAAAAGAAAGTGAAAGCGGGGAGGAAATTATCTCGATTTATTCTTCCGATAAGCCAATAACAGTTTACTCGCATGATCATTGGTGGTCCGACGGTTGGGATCCCTTGGACTACGGGAGAGACTATGATTTTTCCAAGCAATTTTTTGTTCAGATCGGAGAATTAATAAAGAAAGTTCCCCATGCAAATCTTCTTAATTTAAATAATGTGAACAGCGACTACTGCAATAGTACAACTAATAATAAAAATTGTTACCTTGTTTTTGGCGGCGATTTTAACGAAGACTGTGCCTATTCAACATTTAATTTCTACAGCAAAAATTTGTACGATGTTTATTGGGTCAACAAATCCGAGCTTTGTTACGAGAACATAGATACTGAAAATAACCACAAAGTTTTCTTTAGCCAATACACCCGCGACAGTGCTGATTCCTCATTTATTTACAACGGAGTTAATCTTAATAATTGCTTGGGTTGTGTGGACTTACGCAATAAATCATATTGCATTTTTAACGAACAGTATCCAAAAGAAGAATACTTTAAAAAATTAGAAGAATTTGATTTGGGCAGTTATTTTAAACTGTTGGAATTTAAAAAGAAATTTTATGAGTTTAAGCTGAAATTTCCGCACAGGTTTGCCCACATTATTAAATCGTCGGGCTCTACTGGCAACAATATTCAAAATGCCAAAAATGCTGTTAACTGTTTTGATGTGACGGGAGAGGCAGAAGATTTAAAAAATGTTTTTCTGGCAGGATGGGGCTTGAGCGATGCTAGAAATGCCGATCACGCCGGACATAAATCAGAATTGATATATGATTCAATGGCGTCTTTCTCAAATGCCTCAAGAGTTAGATATTCTATATATACCTCCACTTCTCACGATATAACTTATTCATTTAATTGTCACTCAAGCAACAATCTTTTTGCTTGTGTAAACCTGCGCAATAAGCAATTTTGTATTTTAAACAAGCAATACACCAAAAAAGAATACGAAGCACTTGTTTCAAAAATTATCGATCACATGGACAAAATGCCTTATACAGATAAGAAGGGAATAGTATATAAATATGGAGAATTTTTCCCCACAGAGATTTCTCCTTTTGCTTACAACGAGACCATTGCCCAAGAATATTTCCCCCTCACCAAGGAGCAGGCAAGTGATCAGGGGTACCGATGGAAAGATCCAGAGGCAAAAAATTATAAAATAGATTTGATGTCAGAAAATTTGCCAGACCATATTAAGGATGTCGCTGATGATATTGTCGGAAAAGTGATAGAGTGTAGTCATAAGGGAGCATGTCACGAGCAATGCACGAAAGCTTTTAGAATTATTGTTTCAGAGCTTCAGTTTTACAGAAAGATGAATCTGCCTCTACCTAGGCTTTGTCCTAACTGCAGGCATTACCAACGCATTAGTCAACGAAACCCTATCAAGCTATGGCACCGAAAATGCCAATGTGTTGGATCTAAATCAGAAAATGGGGTTTATCAAAATACTGCCAACCATTTTCACGGGACAGATAAGTGTCCTAGTGAGTTCGAAACACCGTATTCTCCCGATAGGCCCGAGATAGTGTACTGTGAGCAATGCTACCAACAAGAAGTGGCGTAATCATCAAAAATATTCTATAATAAAAAACATGAAGACGCTTAAAGATATCAGCGTGACAGACAAGCGCATCTTAGTAAGGTGCGATTTTGATGTGCCCCTGGATGAAAAAGGAAACATTTTAGATGATTTTAGGATTAAGCAAGCTTTGCCGACGATAAAGTATTTGATAGATGCTAGGGCTAAAGTGATTTTAATGGGTCACATGGGAAGACCCGATGGCAAAATTGTGCCAGAATTGAGACTAGATAAAGTGGCGGAGAAATTGGCAGAATATCTGAACATTTCTATTGAGAAAGAAGATGATTGCATAGGTCCAGATGCAGAAGTGGAGTCAAAAAAGTTAGAATCCGGCAAGGTTTTGCTTTTAGAGAATTTAAGATTTCATAAAGAAGAAACCGACAACGACCCTGAATTTGCAAAAAAACTTTCATTTTTGGGAGATATCTATGTAAACAATGCTTTTGCGAATTCTCATCGTGACCATGCGTCTATGAGCGGCGTGCCGAAAATACTACCTGCTTATGCGGGGTTTCTACTTGAGGCAGAGATAGAATCTTTAGATAAAATTCTGACAAATCCTCAAAAACCGATGATGGCCATTATCGGCGGCAAAAAAGTTGAAACAAAATCAAAGTTTATTGACGAAATTTCTGAAAAGGCAGATTTTATAATTATTGGTGGGTTAATAGCGAAAGAAGTAACAGAAGAAAATATTAAATTTCATCATCCTGAAAAAATTATAATACCTACCGGAAAATTAGATGATGCAGATATTAATGATGAATCAATAAGGGTGTTCCAAGAAAAAATAATGCAGGCAAAAACAATTTTTTGGAATGGGCCTTTTGGAAAATTTGAGGACAAAAAATATGTTAAAGGAACTATGGCAATTGCAAAAGCCATAATAGATAGTGGGGCGTTTTCTGTGGTCGGCGGGGGTGAAACAGTTGAGTTTTTAGACAAACAGGGTATTATAGATAGGTTCAGCCATATTTCAACCGGTGGAGGTGCGATGTTTAGCTATTTATCTGGCGAGAACCTCCCAGGGCTTACCGCGCTAGAATAAATCAGCGGATAATATGAAACAAAAAATTAAAAATATAGAAAAAGCAGCGGAGAGGATTAGAAAAGCGGTCGCCAACAACGAGCGTATTATTTTGTATGGCGACTCTGACTTAGATGGTATTTCATCAGTGGTTATTTTAGAAGAAGCTATCAAAAGTTTGGGCGGGCACGTTGATTCTGTATTTTTTCCAGACAGAGAAAATGATGGTTACGGGATAAATATGAATGCTTTAAAGCTTTTAAAAGATAAGGCTCCTGCGCTTTTTATAACATTAGACCTTGGTATCGGAAATTTAAAAGAAGTTGACGAGGCGAATAAAATTGGTTTTGAGGTAATTATTGTTGATCATCACGAATCTTTGTTTAGTCTGCCAAAAGCTTCCATAATTGTTGACCCAAAGCAGAAAGATGATAGCTATCCATTCAAAGGTTTGGCTAATGTGGGAGTCACGTATAATTTGTGTTTGGAGCTTTTGGGCAATAACATTTCGCGAAATTTGAAAAATAGCTTTTTGGAATTGGCGGCTTTAGGCACAATAGCTGACATGGTGCCACAAACAGAACAAAATCAAGAAATTATAGAGCATGGTTTGCCTTCTTTAAGAAATACTTTTCGCCCCGCCTTGAGGGCTTTTTTAGAAATTTTGGGAACAACTGGGATAGTTGAAGAGTTTATGCCAAAAATTATTTCTGCGTTGAATGCGGCAGAGTCTTTAAATTTTGAAAACGAGTCATATTTACTTTTGACTTCCGCCGACAGGCAGAAATGCTTGGAAAGGGCCGAAAAATTGCTGAGCAAAAATATTTTCAAGCAAGAGCAAGTCAAAAATATTGTTCAAGAAATCGAAAGGAGAATTTCTAAAAACCCAGATGAGGCAGTTGTCTTTGAGGGAGATCCGGCTTGGAAGTTAACTTTAGCCGGGTCAGTTGCTTCAATAATTTGTAATAAATATGAAAAGCCAGCTTTTGTTTTTAAAAAAATGACTTCTGAGTCGTGCGGTTCTGTAAGAAATCCCAAAGGCACGAACTCTGTTGACGCCATGAAAGAGTGCGATGCATTTTTAATGACTTATGGGGGGCACACACAGGCCTCGGGTTTTCGGATAAAGAATGAGCATTTAAAAAAATTTAAAGATTGTTTAAACGATTATTTTTCAAAAGAAAAGTAAAATGGATGGGACAAAAAGAAGCAATATAAAACCAGGTATAGAGGTAGACATTGTTCTCAAGAAAGATCAGCCGACAGGGAGGCTGACCCACGGTTCAGTAAAAGATATTTTAACCGGCGATAGTCAGCACCACAGAGGGATAAAAGTGAGGTTGCAAGATGGCCAAGTCGGCCGAGTGCAGAAGATTTACCCGAAATTTCCAAAAATTAACGGCGTAGAATACCAAGAAGGCTTAACATAAAACATGAAAAAGATTATTATATATACAGATGGGGGGAGTAGGGGCAACCCGGGCAAAGCTGCTATAGGGGTTGTTTTTTGCAACGAAAAAGACCAGTTGATAAAAAAATACGGAGAATATCTTGGAGATAATTTAACGAATAATGACGCCGAGTATCAAGCTATAATTTTCGCTTTTAAAAAATTTAAAGCGGTTTTCGGGAAAAAAATAGCAGAAATTTCTGATGTTGAAATACGAGCTGATTCAGAGCTTGTTGTAAAGCAATTAAATGGAGATTACAGATTGACCGACCCGAAGATTCAGCAGTTTTTTATAGAAATTTGGAACTTAAAATTTGATTTTAAGTCAGTAAAGTTTAAGCACATTCCGCGTGAAAAAAATAGCGAAGCCGATAAATTGGTGAACGAAGCGCTAGACAACCAAGCATCAATTAGTACTCTTTTTTAATTTTGTGGTAAAATTAATAAAAATATAAACAAAAATAACACATGAAAAAAATATTGATTGTAGAAGATGATAAAGTTTTGTTAAATCTAATGCGCGACCAGCTTACTGACGAAGGCTACGAGGCGGTGGGGGCGCCAAATGGGAGAGACGGGTTGGATTTGGCCTTGAAGATCCATCCGGATTTAATTTTAGTAGACATAATGATGCCCATAATGAATGGTATGGAAATGACTGAAAAATTGAGGGAAGATGAATGGGGCAAAGATGCAAAAATAGTTGTTTTAACCAATCTAAACAGTGATGAAAAAATCGCCGATTTTCTAGAAAAAGGCGCATATGATTATCTGCTTAAATCAGATTGGTCAATTGATGCAGTGGTTCAAAAAGTAAAAGAAAAGTTGGGTAACGAAAAGTAAAGGTCGTTTATCATAAAAATAAATTAGTTAATACAATGGAAGAAAAAAATCAATATATATCTTTGGTATCAGAAATAATGGCCAAGCAAGCGGTTATTTTGGGCCCAGACATCGCTATTTTAAAAGCGAGGAATGTGCTTGGTTTGACGGTTGATGACAACGGGAAGGTGCTAGACATCAAAGGTAACCCATCTGACGTTGTTGAGCAATTAATAGACGAATATGTTCAGCTGTCCGGCCAAATTGTGAAAAGCGCTCTCAGCTCTATTTTCACAAAATATCCAGACATTAAAAAAGTCGAGTAATCGATTTATTTTTTAAGTTAAATATTTAATTTAAACATGAATTATTTAGATATGATTAGAGCTATAATTTTAGGTGTAGGTTGGCCCGTTCTTATCACCGGAAGTATTTATCTTTTCGTTAAGGGAAGAGGGGTTTACAAATTGGTAAAAGGATCGTTGATTGGTAAGCTTACAAAGGTTTTGGTTCTAACGATTTTAGTAGAGATGTATAGCTTAGGCGTGGTTACTACTGCTCTTATGCTTTGTGACGAACGAGGTATTTATTTGGGCTTAATAGTTTTTTTGATTTGGTTTATTGTTTTTATTTTAACTCTAAAAGTTTTGGGAGATGCCAGAAAAGAGGTTGAAAAGATGACAAGCCCCAACAAATAGAATTAAGCCATTTTACAGTTGGCTATAGCAAATTTAATTACAATTCTACTTTTTGTAACAACCGTTTTGATCGGTGTTTTTTCGTATCTACGTAGTAAAAGGTTCAGGATTGATTTGGAGAAGAGAGAGCAAGACACAAAACGTAAGATGTATGAACTTTCCATTTTAAAAGAGTTGGGCGATAGAATGGGTTATTCGCTTAATATTCAAAACATAATAGACATTATTACGGGCTCTCTTCATCAGTTTATAGAATATAGCGTTGTTTCTTATATGTTTTTGGAGCCAGAAAAGATTATTTTTAAAGTACATCTTGAAAAGCAGGTTTCGCGCAAATTTATAGATAACATAAAGAATAGGATGGTGGGCTCTTTGTCTGCTCTTTTGAATATTGATTTTCAAAAAATTAAAATAGAAGAAATACTGTCCGGCGTTATTTTAGGTGAAGAATCAGACAGGCCGGTAGAATCATTTTTTAACATTCCGTTAGTTATAGCTGGAAATGTTGTTGGCGTTCTTACAATCGCAGACACTAAAAGCGGGCTTTACAAAGAAGAAGAAATGACTATTCTGTATAAAATTACGCAGCAAGCCTCTAGCGCTGTAACAAGGCTTCAAGAGGTTGTGGAAACTGAGCAATCTAAGCTTAATGCAATGGTTGCCAGTATGACGGAGGGAGTGGTTATGACAGACCCAGATCACAGAATACTTGTGGTAAATCCTGCAGCAAAAAAAGCCATTGGTTTAGAATCGAAGCCGGATATTTCTATTTTTGATTTTATTGATAAATTAAGTGGTAAGTTTGATTTTAGAGGGAAGATCGAAGAGAGTGTAAAATTAGACAGATTTTTTGTTTCTGAAGAAATTTTGTTAAACGACCGTTTTTTCCAGGTGGTTGTTTCGCCAGTTAAAAGTAAGGTTGGCGCGCAAAGCAGTATTTTAGGTTGCGTTACGATTTTTCGCGATATAACCGAAGAAAAAGAAGTAGAAAAAATGAAAGAAGATTTTACTTCTATGATTGTGCACGAGCTCAGGAGCCCGTTAGACGGAATCACAAAAATTGTTGATGGAATAAGAAAGTTGAAAATTAAAAAAGCAAAACAGCCGGAATATTTGCAAATGATGTATCGCAGTTCTTCTGATATGCTTGAGCTGATTAATAACCTTTTGGATGTAGCCAAAATAGAAGCAGGAAAATTTCAAGTATTCAAACAGCCCTCAAGCATAAAAGAAATAATAGATAACCGCATAATGTTTTTTCAAACATCTGCTAAAGACGCAAAGCTTAAAATTTCTAGCGAGTTTGCCGATAATTTACCGGAGAAAGTTAACTTTGACCAGCATACGATTTCTCAGGTTTTAAACAATCTTATTTCTAATGCTTTAAAATTTAGCAGAGAAAACAGTAAGATTGTTGTTAGCACTCTGCTTCATAAGGCAGGTCAAAACATACAAACAGAGATCCTGGGTTTAAAAACAGAATTATTTTTTAACAACATTAAAACCGATTTCACGAAAATTCCAGATTCTTTGTTTATTGCGGTAACCGACCATGGAATTGGAATTTCTCCTGAAGACATAAGCCAGCTTTTTGTAAAATTTTCTCAGTTAAAAAATATATTTACGCAAAAAGCAGGCACCGGCCTGGGGCTTGCTATAATAAAAAGCATAGTAGAGTCGCACGGAGGAGTAGTGGGCGTAGAGTCTATAGAGGGCCAGGGCAGTACTTTTTATTTTACTATCCCCATAACCTAATTTTAGGATTTCTAAATGGAGCTTTTGTTGGTTTACTTATTTTTAATTTTTTTGGGAGTTATTGCGCTTATATTTGTGGTAAAAATTTTGTGGTATTTATACCCTTTTTTGTTTTGGGGAGGGATCGACGTTCCAACAACAAAAGAAAAGATTGAAAAAATGGTAAAGCTTTTGGATATAAAATTGGGGCAAACGGCTGTTGATTTGGGAGCGGGAGAAGGCAGGTTACTTATTGCTTTAGCAAAAGCAGGGGCTAAAGCTTATGGATATGAGATAAATCCATTTTTGGTTGCAAGGGCAAAGAAAAATATAAAAGAGGCGGGTTTAGAGAACAGCGCTTTTGTTTATTGCGGAAACATGTGGAAGGAAAACATTAAAGATTTTGACCTGATTGTTGTTTTCCCTATGTTGCACATGATGAATAATCTGGAAAAAAAGTTTGAAAAAGAATTAAAACAGGGAACAAAGGTTGTAATAAACTATTTTAAACTCCCAACATGGAAGCCAAACATGGCAGAAGACAATGTTTATTTGTATATTAAAAAATAATTACCAGCTTGACAGAAGAGTATAGTTTGGTATAATCAAAGTGTCTCGGCAAGATGAGTGATTGCCCCGTCAAAATGCTTTAGCTTTTGTTGGGGAGGAAAGTCCGAACACCAATTGTCGCGAAAGCGGCTCTAAAATGATAGCGGCTAACGGCCGTCGGCAGTAATGCTCGAGGTGCGAACAGAAACGGTTTGGGTGGAAACGCCCAGCATTCCAGCAATGGAATATTTCTGCAGTAATGCAGGACTGAAACGGCTAAATCCTTATTGGGTGCAAGAACAAAGCCCGCATTCATTGTTTCATCAGTGGAAAGGGTTAAAAGTAGTTCGCTCGACCCTGAGAGTAATCGAATGGGCAGATAGATAATCACATAATACAGAATTCGGCTTATAGTCTTGCTGAGGCACAAAGAAATCGACAAACGTCGATTTTTTTGTTAGAATTAATCCAATTTAATGATTCAAAAATTTCTCAATTCGCAGACAAAATCCATTAGTTCGGCCTCTTTAATTTTAGGAGTTTCTTATTTAATGAGCGCGTTTTTGGGTTTGTTTAGAGATCGTCTTTTAGCTGGAACTTTCGGCGCAGGATCAGAGCTCGACGTTTATTACACAGCTTTTACGGTTCCGGATTTTGTTGCTTTAATTTTAATTTTTGGGGCGATAGCGGCAGCCGTAATCCCAATTTTTAGCGGATATCTTGTAAAGTCAGAAAAAGAAGCGTGGAGGTATGTTTCTATGCTTTTTAATGTGTTCCTGGGATTTTTGATTGTTATCTGTGCAATTTTGATGATTTTTACCCCGGCAATTATTTCTTTGATAGCTCCGGGGTTCTCTGGAGAAAAAAGAGAGCTGGCTGTTATGCTAATGCGAATTATGTTTTTAAGCCCCATCATTTTAGGGGCTTCAAATATAATAAGTGGAGTTTTACAGGTTTTTCATAGATTTTTGATAACAGCCTTTGCTCCTTTGCTTTATAATCTCGGCATAATAATTGGCATTTTCTTTTTTGAGCCAAAATTTGGCTTACCAGGGTTAGCCTGGGGGGTTGTGCTTGGAGCCTGTTTGCATTTGGCAATTCAGGTCCCGGCATTCTTTTTTTCAGGGTTTAGATATAGGGCCAATTTTAATTATAAAGACCCGGGTGTTGTAAAAACTATAAAACTTATGGTGCCGAGGTCTTTGGGTTTGGGGGCAGGGCAACTAAACACGGTTGCTACAACAGCCATTGCGTCTACTTTGATGGCAGGGTCTATTGCAGTTTTTAATTTGGCAAATAATTTATCATTAATTTTAGTTAATGCTGTGGCGGTTTCTGTTTCAACGGCTTCTTTCCCTTCGATGTCTATGGCCTTCATAAAAGAAGGGGAGTTCGGAAGCACTCATGGATACCCGGAATTTTTAAGAAAGTTTTCAGCCATATTTAGGCAGGTAATCTTTTTGGTGGTTCCAATGAGTTTGCTTATACTAATTTTAAGGGCGCAAATAGTTAGGGTGGTTTTGGGTGTAGGCAGATTTAATTGGGAAGACACAAAACTAACAACTGCCTGCCTTGGAATTTTAGCTTTAAACTTAATTGCTCAGGCTTTAATTTTATTTTTATCAAAGACTTTTTATGCTGCCCACGATACAAAGATTCCGGCAGTAATCAGCGGAATAACAGTTGCTCTTAACATAGCTCTTAGTTTGTTGCTTGTGTGGCTTGTGAAATTTTTTCCAGGGTTTAACCTTTTTTTGCAAGATCTTTTGAGATTGGGGGGCGTTGCAAACATTGGTGTAATTGCGCTGGCCATAGCCTACACAGCAACAGCTGTTTTAAGGTGTTGTCTTCTTTTATGTATGTTTTTTAAAAAATTTCCGAATTTAAAGTTAAAAGAGTTTTCAGATTCTTTGTATAAAATATTAATCGCCTCTTTGATAATGGTGGTTCTCACATTTATTGTGCGACAACTATTGGGCTCTGTCGTAAGTTTGCAAACCTTTTGGGGAATATTCTTTCAGCTTGTTGTCTCTGGCGGTGTTGGCGTTGCCACATACGCGGTTGCCACGCATTTGCTAAAATCTCCTGAAAACAAAACCATTATAGACTCTCTGCTCAAAAAATTTTTATACCCCACAAAGTAAAATGAACCAGGAGAATATAAGAAACTTTAGTATTATAGCTCACATAGACCATGGCAAGAGCACCTTGGCGGACCGGCTTTTGGAGTTGACCGGAACAATCGATAAAAAGAAAATGATGCCACAATTTTTAGATTCAATGGATTTAGAACGTGAGAAAGGAATTACTATAAAGCTAAAAGCCATCCGAATGAATTATATTTTTCAAGGTGAAAAATATATTTTAAATCTTGTGGACACTCCTGGGCACGTGGATTTTTCGTATGAGGTTTCAAGGTCGATGGAAGCTGTTGAGGGCGCTGTTTTACTGGTTGACGCCACGCAAGGCATTCAGGCGCAAACATTGGCGAATTTACAGTTGGCTAAACAGCAGAATTTAAAAATTATTCCGGTTGTGAATAAAATTGATAGCCCAATTGCAAAGGTTGAGGAAACTCTTGAAGAGCTAGCCATCCTTTTAAATGTTTTGCCAGACGAGATTATAAAAATTTCTGCAAAAAATGGCACTAACATTGAGCAGGTTTTAGAAGCGGTTATAAAAGAGGTGCCGAGTCCGTCCTTCGACTTCGCTCAGGACGAAACGGCAAAGCCATTTCGGGCACTCATTTTCGATTCTGAATACGATTCTTTTAAAGGAGTTATTGCTTTTGTGCGCGTTGTAGACGGCGAAATTTCTAGTGGAGAGAAAATTGATTTGATAGCAGCAAAGGCTTCAGCTGAAGTAAAAGAGCTCGGGTATTTAAACCCAGATTTTTCTGTGAAAGACAAACTTTTTACAGGAGACATTGGGTATATTGCCACAGGAATTAAGGAGCCGGGAAAAGTAAGGTCTGGAGACACCATAATAAGCTCAAAATCTAAAGTCCAAAACCCAGGCATTCAGCCCCTTCCAGGATACCAAGACCCAAAGCCAATGGTTTTTGCTAGTTTGTACCCTGAAAACCCTGATGACTTTGATACATTAAAAGTCGCCTTATCCAAGCTAAAATTGAATGATCCAGCGCTCGTTTTTGAGCAGGAAATGAAAGAGGCCTTGGGTAGGGGATTTAACTGTGGATTTTTGGGCACTTTGCATATAGAAATAATTTCAGAAAGATTGCAAAGGGAGTTTGATTTAAACTTGGTAATTTCAACACCTTCTGTTGTTTATAAAATTACAGACCAAAAAGATAAAGAAATTTTAATTCATTCTGCTTCTGACTGGCCGGAAAACCCATCGGTTATCAAAAGCGCAGAAGAGCCGTGGGTTTTACTGGAGGTTATTGCCCCCACCAGCTACATGGGCAAGTTGATGGAAATTTTAAAAGGTTTAAAAGGAAATTATATTGATACAAATTATTTAACTCCAGAAAGAGCAATAATAGTTTTTGAAACTCCTTTGCGAGGGATTATTGCAAACCTGTACGATAAAATAAAAACTGCCAGCCAGGGGTATGCTTCAATGAGTTATAACTTAATTGGATATAAGCCAGGTAAGTTGGTTAAAATGGAAATATGGATAGCTGGCAAGAAAGAAGAGGCGTTTTCAAGAATTGTGGCTGAAGACGAAGCATACCAAGAGGGCAAAAAAATGGTTGAAAAATTAAAAGAGGTTTTACCTCCTCAGATGTTTTCGGTTGCTTTGCAGGCGGTGATTGGCGGAAAAGTTATAGCCCGTGAAACAATTAAAGCTTATATGAAAGATGTCACAGGATATTTATATGGGGGAGACGTAACCCGAAAAAACAAGCTCCGTGAAAAACAGAAAAAAGGAAAGAAGCTGATGAAAGAAAAGGGTAGAGTAGATGTGCCCACAAAAGCATTTTTAGAAGTATTCCGCGCGTAATTTTATTTCTTGATTAAGCTGTGTTTTTGTGTTAGAGTAATAAATATCATTGGGCCGTGGAGGAGTAGTACCTCGGCAGTCTCATGCGTATGCGTGACCACCTGTGGTAACATAGGATGGAAAATTCCTTAAATTGCTGGAAAACCATAAAGTTCTTTTCGCTACAGCGTAATCCGAAAGGATAAGCGCGAACGCTTAAAAATAAGAGAAATTTGGCAATCAGCAGCCAAACCTACTAACGTGGGGAGGTTCAGAGACTATAATAGGAATTACCAATTCGTGCGAATTGGTAAATAGTATAGTCCATTCCTTTTAGAAATAAAGGGTAGAAAAGAAGCTGCAGGCACCCGTGCAATTCGGGTCGGCCCGACATTGTAATTGTCTTGGACTAACGGTATAATATAATAATAATTATATTCGTTAGTCCAATGGCAAACCCATTAAAGAAAAACAAAGCCTTGTTATTGAGACAAAAAGGCTTAAGCATAGGAGAAATTTCTGTAAGGTTGTCTGTCCCTAAAAGCACAGTAAGTGTTTGGTGCAGAGATATCAAGCTTACTGCTTTGCAAATAATCAGATTGCAGAGAAAGATGGCAGAGGGTAGTTATGCAGGACGGATGAAATTTTTAGAGACAATTAGAGCGAAGAGAAAAAGCGAAACAATAAGACTTAGAAAAGAAGGATTAAAAGAGGTTGGAAGTTTGAGCAACAGGGATTTATTTATAGGTGGCATTGCTATGTATTGTAGTGAAGGAACGACATCTCCAAGCAATGAACAAGTAAGTTTTTCCAATTCAGACCCAAGAATGATTTTATATATGATAGAATGGTTTAAGAAAATATGCGGTGTTTCTGCGGGTAGGTTTACAATTCAGGTAAGAATAAATAAAATTCATAGTAAAAGAGCAGGAGAGATAGAAAGATACTGGTCTAGGTTGACTAAAATACCGTTAAATCAGTTTACGAAAATAATTTTAATTAAGGCTAAGCAAAAAAAGATTTATCTTAAGCCAAATGATTATTACGGCACCGTTAGGATAATGGCTAGACAAGGCACAGCCCTGAGAAGGAAAATTTTAGGCTGGATTGACGGTTTGATGAAAATGCCGGGGTAGCTCAGTTGGTAAGAGCGCTGCACTCATAACGCAGAGGTCGAGAGTTCGATTCTCTCCCCCGGCACACAAGTGATATAATTATAAAATGCGGGCGTAGTTCAGCCTGGTTTAGAATGCTCCCCTGTCACGGGAGAGATCACGGGTTCGAATCCCGTCGCCCGCGCAATAATAAAACTTTTTTCTTTTTTTCCGACGAAATCGTGGGCGGCCGAAATGGCCGCCCAGTGTTTTTGTAAGGGGAAATCCGTTCCGCTCGGCGCGCTGCGGCGCGCCTCGCGATTTGCCAAAACGAGGTTCAATCCGAAAATTTCTTTGGTAGCAACCTTTTTTTCGAAAAGGCTGTTTTCGTTTGCGATTTTCCCTATGGTTTGTGCGTAATTTATCCAATTTTGCATAGGTTCAACCCAGCCGAATCGCTTTTGTTCAAGAGTGTTGATTTTTTCTTCCAGCGACTTTTTCTCGCTCACCAGTTCGGATTTTTTAGCAAGGTAAATTTCTCGCTCAACAACTTGGTCAAGATACGAATCAAGAAGTCGCTGTATTTTGGCAGAAATGTTTTTGATTTTTTCTTGCGCCTCTTGAACAAAAGCGGTGAAAGATTGGGCGGTTTCTGTTTTATCTTTTCCTAACATTTTATTCATTTGTTCCGCCCAATCTTGTTTCAAAGAAAATTTTTGAAGCAAGGAGGAAATTTGTTTATCTAAAATTTCTTGACGCACAGGCGATTCAGCGCATTTAATTGTTTTTGATTTTCTGGAACAACGATAATAAACATAGTGGTGGATGTTTCCGTTCTTTTGCTTTTTAATTCTGCTTTCAGCGGTTATCATCATTCCGCAAGTTTTGCATCTTAACAACCCACAAAACGCTTGCGGTTGGTTTTTACTACTTTTTCTTATTTTTCCTCTTTGCTTTAAAATTTCTTGAACTTTATCAAAAATTTTCTTTGAAACTATCGGCTGGTGTTTGCCCTCATATATTTCCTTGGTATAGCGGAATAGCCCGACATAAAATGGATTTTGAAGAATAAACGAAACCCTGTCTTTGTGGATTCGCTTTCCAGTTTTTGATGTGATTCCTTGTTGCGCCAAAAAGTTGGAAATATCCTCAAGTCGGCTTTCATTTTTGGCGTAAAGCTCAAATGCCTTGCGGATAATTATACTTCGTTTTTTGTGAACCATAATTGATTTTGTCCGCGCATCATTTATGTATCCGATAGGCGCGAGCCCCGGATACTCTCCGCGTTTTGCTTTTTGGCGCTGTCCTCGTTTCGTGTTTTCGGAAAGCGAATCCACATAGTATTTGCTTTGCCCGAAAGCAATGTTTAACATAAATTTTCCTTGCGGTGTTGGTTCAAACCAAAATGTTGAAAACTTTAACGCTTGCAAATGCCCGCAGTCCACAAGATAAATAATTTTTCCGCCATCAACAGAATTGCGCGCCAACCTGTCGGGGTGCCATGCCAAAATTCCTTGGGCTTCGTCATTTTCTATTTTCTTCATCATTTCATTGAATATTGGTCTGCCCGGAATTTTGGCAGATTGTTTTTCTATCAGTTCATCAACGATTTCCAAATTTTCATTTTTAGCAAAAGCGCGCAATTCTGCAATTTGGTCTTCAATGGACCGAATTTGTCTGTCTTCCTCATCTGTGGACTTGCGGGCATACAAAAAGAATTTTTGCATAGTTTTTTTGTTTAATTTTAATAACTTAAATAGCCGCCCTCGGCGCGACAAACCCAAAAAGCTTGGATTGTTTCCGAAGACGGCTATTAAAAAAGCCTTTTGGTTGTCTGTCGCAATTTCATTATACCACGTCAAAATTAAAAGCAAAAATTCTTTTTGCCGGGCAAAGCAAATACTAAACCTCGTTTTGGCAAATTGCGAGGCGCGCCGCAGCGCGCCGAGCGGAACTAATTCCCCCTTGCAAAAACACTGGGCGGCCATTTCGGCCGCCCACGATTTCGTCGGGAAAAAAGAAAAAAGTTTTATCGTTGCGTATCTTTACGACGAAGTTAGAACCTATTTTGTAGAAAACTCCTGAAATTGCCCGCCCCGCCAGCTGGCGGGGCGGGCAGAAACAAAACCGAAAAAATCGGCTCGGGCGGAAAAAATTCTTTTGGGGTGTGGGGCAAAAGGAAATTTTTTGCGCCCTCGTCGCCGCAGAAATTTTTAGGGAATATTTTAGAATATTTTTAAACTTGCCTTTTTGCTTAAAAAGAGTTAATCTAAAAATAAGGGAAATCTAATTTATAAAAAATTAAAAATCATGCAACATAAAATAAGTAAAAAACATGTTGAAGTTTTGGTCGCTTATACTATGATAGAAATGTGGGAAGTGATAAAAAAAACTAATAAGGCAGAACAATCAATCGGCGCTGCGGATGCAGATTATATTGCTTTTATTAGGATTGGACGAAAAGATGAGAATGGAAGAAGGATGCCTGGGATAATTACACATATAGCAAAAGTTAAAAACATTTCAATTTGCAAACCAGCAATAGATAATTTCAAAGAAGCACCAGAATTAGCCGAAATTTATGAAAGAAAAGGATGGAGTGGAGATAAAAAAGAATATCAATTGGAGGGTTTAGATGAACTAAAAACTCCCATACTTCACAAAAGCGGCGATCACGCCAGAAGCCAAGTAAGTTTTTATACGACAATGGATGAACTGAAAAAAGCAAAATTTATTAGTGATATGAAAACTTTTTCTGAGTTAGAAAGGGCCAAAAAAGGATTAAAATAAAAATTTAATGCAGCCAAAAAACTATGAATAAAAGATTATTAGCATTAGTATCGATATTAGTATTAGTTTTTTTGGTTGTCGCAGGGTTTCTTGTTTGGTTTTATTTTATCCATTCAAGTAGCCCAAAGAACGAGCCGAAATCAGAAGAATTTGTGAAAACATTCGCGGGCAAAGTGTCCAGTGCTGTTATTTTTAGAGATTGGAATGAGCAATATAGTTATCTAAGTCCTGATGATCAAAAAAGGATAGAAAAAGAAAAATTTGTCGAGATTCAAAATTCCGGAGAATCTTTGGTTATACAAAATGGATATAATATATCCTCAATAAACATTGATGGCGATATTGCTAAAGTAAGATATTTGATTAATGTCACCAATGCTTTGGGCGATAAAATAGATGTCCCGCTTCAGTTGGATTTCCAATACATTAATGGGAAGTGGTACGAGCCAATGCCAAAGGCGGTAGAGAGTTGGCTTTCTCAAAATAGTAAATAATTATTTCATATATTATTTCTATCGCCATTTTTTCGTAAAATATTCTAAAATATTCCCTAAAAATTTCTGCGGCGACGAGGGCGCAAAAAATTTCCTTTTGCCCCACACCCCAAAAGAATTTTTTGCGGCCGAGCCGATTTTTCCGATTTTGTTTCTGCCCGCCCCGCCAGCTGGCGGGGCGGGCAATTTTAGGAGTTTTCTACAAAATAGGTTCTAACTTCGTCGTAAAGACGCGCCAAAAACAAGACACCCCAAACGGGTGTTTTTGTTTTTGGCTTGAACGAGGGGATTGGCTGAAATCCCCGAATTGTCCCGAGCCCGACGAGGGAGCAATCCCTTCGGGAAACTCATCCCGTCGCCCGCGCAAAATAAACGGCTCATACGGTGCGTATGAGCCGTTTGCTAAAGAAGCCACCTTCTAATGAGGGTGGTTTTTTGGTTGTACTTGAAAAGAATTTTTGTACGTGAGAAAATATAATAAATTAAGAAAATGGATTTTTATGGCGAGCAAAACTTATTTTAAAAATAAAATTTTTTGGTTCATTATTTTTGTTTTGCATACGAAGATAAATCTTTTCGAGCACCGAAAGATAACCAATAATTCCGTTCAGAATTTTAGCTGCGTCCTCAAGGCTCAACTTTTCTCCGCAATCCAGTTCAACCGCCCGTTGAAATTGTTTAACCCGTTCATCTGATACCATGGGATTTTAGCTATATTTGCCATCCATAATTCTGTAAAGTTATCAGGAAGGGAATCTGTCTCTAAATATTTGCGGTCGCGCTTTAATCCAAACCCTTCGGTTGGTTTGCCATTTTTCTTTTTACCCTTTAAATAATCAAGAATATACGGTGGATCAGTTAAACACATGTCTGCCTTTTCATTCCTCATTAAATCTAAAACATCTGACTCTATCATTGAGTCTCCACATTTTAGTTTGTGTTGTCCGAGTTGCCAGACGTCGCCCTTTTTGACTTCGATCTTGGATATGTTTAATTTGGCTAATTCTTTTTGCAAATCAAATTCCTCGGGGATATCATCCATTGCGAAGATGTCATCAAGGTCTTCAGAAGAAAATCCAATGTCTGACAGAAAAGATTCACTAAAATTTGTTAGCAGATCCCAATCAAACTCTCCAGTATTTTTGTTCAATCTAATATTGAGTTCTTTTTCTTTCTCAATATCTGGGATGTTTAAGTAGACTACCGGTACCTCTAAAATGCCAAGCTCTTTTGCCATAGCAAATCTAAAGTGGCCTCCGATTACAACTCCTTTTCGTTCTTCTGCTGAGTTAGCGAGAATTGGATCTACTAGTCCATATTTTTTAATGCTTTCCTTGAGATGCTTTATTGCTTCTTTACTCCACTTTCGTGGATTGTATTCTGACGGACGAAGCTCAGCCGTCGGAACATAAACGATGTTTATATTTTTAGTTTTCATATTTTTTAGCGATTAAGTTAATTACTAATGACTAATTTGTCGACCCGGAGCGGAAAACAAAAACAGGAACGCATAGTGCGTTCCTAGATGGTTTAAGTAAAAAAATACGGAAGTTAAACCACAAACATAAGGACGCACAATTGTGCGATGTTTATTGTTTAACTTCCGGATTTTTACGGACGATCATTGTCCAAGAATATTACTTCTCTTCTGTCGGTCGATGGTTTCTCTTATGAGCATATCCACTCATAAGGCATCCAAATGTGAGTTTCACGACAGAAGGCTACTGTTAGGTCTCGGAAAGTTATAAGATCATATTTGTAATGTTCTCTGTTCCTACTTTATTATCGCTCGTTCATAATACAATGTCAATGACAAAGAAAATAAATAAAACAAAACTCGCTTTTAAGGGCGAGTTTTGTTTCTGAGCTTTCTGAATTTTTTCTGTTCTGCTTCCCATTCGGCGAATGCTTTTTTTCTAGCTTCTTTTGTTTTAGCCTTTGCAATCTTATCTTGATTCCTGTCCCAAGATTTTCTGCAAGGATTGTTTTTGTCTGGATCTGCAAGATCTGGGTTTTCTTTTTTTAAGAAAATATATTCATGTGGCTTACCGTTTTCTGAAAGAACAATCTTTGCTTTTAATTTTCCTTCTCTGACTAATTTTCTTGCAGTAGGATGTTTAATTCCAAATTTATCTTCCAACTGCCACATTGGATACCAGCTATGCTTTTGGTTACAAACGAAAGAGGGAACTGCGCCGGTTTGAACTGCCTTGCGACAGGTTGCACAAGTGATGCCCCATTTGTCGTACCAGATTTGACCCTCGGGTTGCTGTTGTCTGCATATTGAGCATTCGTGTATTCCGTCTGTTAGGTTAAACCCCTGAGGTTCTTTTCTGAGCCTATGTTTTCTTTGAACCTCTCTTTTGTGAACGTTATATAAGACTTCTACAAAACCCAGAAGATTATATGCTGATTCATATGCTTCAGAGTCAGTTAATTCTTTGCCGTATTCCTTTTTAAAAGTTTCTTTGAACTCGTCGATCCTTTCTTTTGATATATTCATAATATTATGATGTTTTTAATAGTAATTGAGACACCTGTCGACACTCCGTAAAAGTGTCTTATTTGTCTCATTTCCCTAGGAATCCTAGAAAAGGTGAGACACGCTTTTTCTACCATATTTTTAAATGGCCTCAAATCCCATTATCGGGCTTATCCTTCGGGGCGGGCAACAATAAAGGCGACCCCGATGCGTCATTCTTGGGATCGTCAAAGGCGCCATTTCCCCCTCTAAGGGGATGGTTCGTAACCCCGATGGCGCGCAAAATTTCCCGAGGTAATTCTCGGGTTTTTGGTTGCACTATTGACAGCTGATAGTTATGGGTATATACTCAAAACAGAGGAGTAGATAAAGGTCGTTCCTCTGATATTAAACATCTAACATATAAAAATATGCCAAGATTTGATAGAACAGGCCCTTTGGGGCAAGGCCCCGCAACGGGCAGAGGAATGGGTCCTTGCGGAGGAGGAGTAGGATGGGGAAGAGGATATGGTATAGGAGCGGGTAGAAGATTTTATACAAAGAAAGAAGAAGCAGAAGGATTGAAGGATGAAGTAATAGAACTGGAAAATAGGTTAAAGGCAGTTAAGGAGAGATTGGCCGAAATAAAGGGCCAAAAATAAAAGAAGGCAGGGGTCCTGGCCCCGCGAAGCGGGGCTGGGGTTGCCTTCTTTTGATGATAATATCATTAAGTTTTGATAATTTCAATTAATTATGACAAGACCACGACTTTGTAGAAGAATAGGGTTTAATCCGAGCATAACTTATTTCAAACCCCGAGGTGTGCCAATGAGGGAGTTAGAAGTGGTTGAATTAACTGCCGAAGAGGTGGAGGCCTTAAGATTGAGAAATATAAAGGATTTAGAACAAGAAGAAGCTGCTAAAAAGATGAACACATCACAGAGCACTTTTCAAAGAATTTTGAGTTCTGCTTATAAAAAAATTACGGAAGCCCTAATAGAAGGAAAGGCAATAAAGATAGTTAAGTAGTTTATTATTAATTTATTTTTAACTCCGGCGCCTTAATTTGTTCGTAATTCGCTATAATGGCGATTCTAACATCGTATACACATTCGCGTAAAATTAAAAACCGCTGTTAAGGCGGTTTTTAATTGTAAGAATATAAATTATTCTTTAGCAAGTTTTGTGGATGTGAAAATCAGATATATCGCGGAAAGTCCAACTAGCGTGTAAACTGTTCTTGAAAGCATAGACATGGCTCCAAAAATAGTGGCAACTAGATCAAAATTAAAAACCCCAATAAGACCCCAATTAAGACCACCAACTATTACTAATACGAGCGCTATCCACTCTATAATATTTAATTTCATATGTTTGTTTTTTATGATAATTAATTTATATTTTCGACCTTTGCTTTCTATATTTATTATACCATTTTTACGGTTGTCAATACATGAAACATGGTAATAGTAATAATATCTTTTTAGTTGTATTATAAAGTAACAATTAATAAATAAAAATATGAACACATATAATTGGTATTCGCAATTAGTAAAACCAACCTGGTCGCCACCTTCGTGGTTTTTCGGTCCAGTGTGGACAGTATTGTATGCAATCATAGCCATATCTTTTGGCACAGTTTTTTATAAAGCTATTACCCATAAATTGGCTTGGATGGTGGCGTTGCCATTTGCATTAAATTTAGTTTTTAATTTTGCTTTTACTCCAATACAATTTGGACTAAAAAATAATCTACTGGCGGCAATTGATATTTTGCTTGTTGTAGGAACGCTCATATGGGCGCTAGTAGCGATTTGGTATACATCACCAGAATTGCGGTGGGTTGTTTATGTAAATATCCCATACCTTATTTGGGGTACATTCGCAACCGTGTTGCAGTTAACAATAACTTACTTAAATAAATAATTTATGCGTATATGGGATATACATCCAAAACATTTATGTCGTAACCATTTATTAGCAGAGCACCGTGAACTTCACGGGCTTTGGAATATTTTAACTAAACATGGTAGAAAGGGCGGATATTCAAGGCACCCAGAAACCTTGCGCTGGGTTGGAAGACAAAAGGCACTTTATTCTAGACATCAGGAACTAGTTGGGGAGTTTGAGCGGCGTGGGTATAATCACCATACGCCATTGAATAAAAAATTTGCCATTGGGCTTGGAAATCAAAAAATATTTATAGACACAATAAGGGATCAAAAAATAATTCTTAAACAAAAACTTTGTGATTGTTTACTGCACACCAAATAAAAAATAATCAAACTTTGCTATAACCTCGTGGGGCTTTTTTATACAAGTGTCAACAATTGGTTAATCTGTTTGATGGTTAAGTCGGGGGTAGGGAACGCTTTCTCCCACTCAAAGGTTCGGAAATCGTCCAGCCACTCGCGCATTTTAGGAAACCACTTTTAATTGAGGTGGTTTTTGGTTGGTGGTATGATAAAGTAAAGGTCGCTAATTAACTAAAATTAAAACTATGCAATTATTTAGAACGTGGACGCTCAGGTGGTGGGAGGTTGGCTTAGTAAAGCTATGCCTTCTCTCTCTTGGGATTATCCTAACAATCTACTTCTACGACTATCTGGCGGGCTTACTGTGGCTCTGGTGGACGCTTTTCGTGATTACCCTGCTTGCACTATTGCCAAAGACGTCAGAAGCCTTTAAGCGATAGACAAATCTCTCTGGTTATAATCCTTCTCTCTTTCAAAGGGGTTGTTTATCTTTTTTTTGGGACTTTTTTGTACCAGCCACCTTTTCCCGCCCACTGGCGGATGAGATGATTTTTTGGTAGAGTGAGTATGGTGAATATGGAGGAAATAAATTTAAAAGAAATTATTGTTCAGTTCGTATAGTTTTAGCGGTTATGTTATACTTAAAACAAAAAACATATGTCAACATTAGAAATATCTCAAATCATATTTAATTTCGTTGGGGCTGCTGCAATAATTTTGGTTGCCTCGTTAATCAGCATAATAGCTTACGACATAATTAAGTTTGGCAAATCTGTAAAAAAATTCATGGACGGCGTTAACAGGGAGTCAGCTGAACTGTATGAGAGGGTAAACAAATTTTTAGAGAGCATCGCCAACTTATCGTTTATTTCTAAATTTTTTAAGAAAAAAAGTAAAAAATAATATTAATTTAAAAAAAACAATTATGGCAAAAGGAAACACGTTAAAATTTTTAGAAGGAGCCGTTGCCGGTGTGGCTCTGGGCGTTGCAGCTAGCATGTTTTTGTCTTCAAAGAAGGGTAAAGAATTTAAAAAGAATATCGCAAGTGTAACAGCTGATTTTTATAGATACATTTCTCCTAAATTAAAAAAATTGGGGAAAATAGGTGAGAGGGAATATAAGGATTTTATGAAAAATGCGGCTGAGCAATATGTAAAAACAAAAAAAATCTCATCAGATATGGCGAAAGATTTGGCAAAAGATGTTCAGCAATCATGGAAACATTTTTCTCGGCATTTAGGAAAATAATATTATTACATAATAAAATATATGAAAAACAAAATTTTATTGATCAGTGCTTTAGCAGTTGTACTTGTGTCGGCTGGCAGTGTTTATGCTGTGAATGAAAATAAAAATCAGGAGAAGAATCAGCAAGGGCAAATTAATGCCGAGCAACATCGCGGTGCTGTGTCGAATTTTGTTCAAGGCTTTTTGCAGGTAGCTGATAGAGAGGGTGTCATAGGAAAGCAGGTGAGAACAATTGCTCAACAGCAAAATCAGGCTGGGGAGGCGACAGCTCAGGCGATGGAAAAAGTCCAGACAAGAAGCAGAATCAGGTCGTTTCTTTTTGGTTATGATTACAAAAACCTAGGAGTTTTAAGAAGCGAAATGGTGCAAACTCGAAACAGGTTAGAACAAGTAAATAGGTTAATGGAAAACGTCCAAAACGATGGTGATAAAGTAGAGCTTCAAAATCAGGTTCAATTGCTAGAGCAGGAACAAATAAAAATTGAGGAATTTATAAAAACCAACGAAGGCAAGTTTAGCTTATTTGGCTGGTTTACAAGATTATTTAACGAATAGGCAAAGCACAACATAGTTGATCCAAAAACCGCCTGCTAGGCGGTTTTTGACATTTTGGGTATTTTAGTGTATAATTAAAGAATGATAAATAAACAAACAGATGGGTGTGTTTTGCATGGGACCGAAGCAACTTTTGGCGGACTTGGCATAGCCCCACAACTTTTAGACGTTATCTCAAGAATGGGATTTACCGCGCCAACTTCAATACAGCAAAAGGCAATTCCTGTGGCTGTCGAAGGAAAAGATATTATCGGTATAGCTCAAACAGGCACCGGCAAAACTCTGGCTTTTGGCGTTCCGTTAATTCAGCAGATTTTAAAAAATAAAAAAGGTAAGGGTCTGATTATTTTGCCAACGCGAGAGCTTGCTTTGCAAGTGGAGGAAACTATGCGAGATATAGGAGGGGTGTTTGGCATAAAAACAGCTGTACTAATTGGAGGTGCTTCAATGTATAACCAAGTGCGCCTGATAAGAAATAATCCGCACATTGTGATTGGAACTCCAGGGCGCATTAATGACCACATTGAAAAACGAACATTAAGCTTGAATGATGTTTCAATTTTAGTTTTAGATGAAGCTGATAGAATGTTTGACATGGGCTTTGCTCCGCAGATCAAAAAGATATTGCAGGTGGTTCCCAAAAACAGGCAAACAATGCTTTTTTCAGCAACAATGCCGGACGGCATAGTAAAAATTGCCAGCACGCATATGAAGCTTCCTGTAAGAGTAGAGATAGCTAAGTCAGGAACAACTGCCAAAGATGTTGAGCACGAGCTTTTTGTTGTTAAAAGAGAACAAAAAGTTTCATTGCTAAAAAAAATACTTGCAGATTGCAAAGGAAGCGTTTTAATTTTTTTAAGACTTAAACACAACGCCAGAAAAATTTGTTTTGGTTTGCGCGATATTGGAATTTCTGCTGCCGAAATACACTCCAACAGGTCTTTGGGTCAAAGAAAAGAAGCTTTGGAAGGATTTAAATTGGGAAGATATAGAGTGCTTGTGGCAACCGATATCGCGTCCCGTGGAATAGACGTAAAAGGCATAGAATTGGTTATTGATTTTGACCTCCCTGAAAATCCAGAAGACTATGTGCACAGAATTGGAAGAACCGGTAGGGCCGGTATGACGGGTAAAGCAATTTCTTTTTGTTTGCCAGACCAGGGAGACAAGGTTAGAGAAATCGAAAAATTAACTAGACTTTACTTGCCTATATCAAAATTACCAGAGCTTCCACCGGCTACTCCCATTAGGCCAGGTGGTCGTTCAAATTATGGCAGAAGAAGATAAATTTGATGTTGCTGTTGTGGGCGCTGGTCCTGCCGGGATGATGGCAGCCGGAATTGCGGCGAGCTTGGGGCAAAAGGTTGTTTTGATAGAAAAAAATTCTGAGCTCGGGAAAAAGCTACTTTTAACCGGCAACGGAAAGTGTAATTTGACTAACGCCGAGTTCAGCCTACGCGAATTGGCCAGTCATTATAACAACGGGGAATTTTTATTCCGCGCTTTTTCTGTTTTTGGACCCAAAGAAACGATTGAATTTTTTGAAGAGTTGGGGATAGAAACCAGGGTTGAAAGAAACAAAAAAGTTTTTCCAATAAGTGGGAATGCCGAAGAAGTTTTGTCGGCACTACGAAAACATCTGTCGGGAAACAAGGTAAAAATAATTTTTAATTCTGAAGTGGTTGATATTATTAAAAAAGGAAACAAAATAGAAAAACTAGTGGCAGGGGGAAAAGGAATTATTGCTAAAAAGTATATTTTCTCTACAGGAGGCTCCTCATATCCACTAACCGGCTCTAACGGCGCAGGGTACAGGCTGATTGAAAAACTAGGGCACACGATTGTAAAGCCAATACCGGCTTTGTGCCCAATATCGATAAAACAAGAATGGGAAAAGAAGCTTCAAGGTATAAGTTTAAAGGATATAAAAATAACCGTAATTTGTAATCAGAAAAAAGAATTAAGCAGGGTTGGGGAGATATTGTTTACACATTTTGGTTTAAGTGGCCCGACCGTTTTAGATATCAGCGGTAAAGTTGGAGATTTGTTGGAAGGGCATGAGGTAAAAGTACGTATCGATTTTTTTCCTTTGATAAATCAAGAACAGCTTTTTAAAAATTTTAACAGCGTTTTGACGAAAAGTCCTAGCAAGACGATTAAAAATGTGTTATCAACTTTTGTACCCGAAAGATTGGCCGAGGTTTTGTTAGCTGTTTTAAAAATAAATGGGGACAGGATAGCAAATAGTATTTCAAAAATAGAAAGGGGAGCTGTGGCTAAAATTTTAAAGAATTTTGAAATTGGCGTAAAAGATATTTTGGGCTTTGAACAAGCCATGGTTACACGAGGCGGGGTATCGGTAAAAGAAATCGACCACAAAACGATGAAATCAAAGATAATAAATAATTTATTTTTCGCAGGAGAAATTATTGATATTGACGGTACAACCGGAGGGTTTAATTTACAGGAATGCTGGAGTACAGGGTATTTGGCAGGTAAAAACGCAAGATCCTAAAATGCAAATAAAAATCCGCCTGGCCATAGATAATTTTCAAACGGCCGCTTAATTTTGACAGATGAGTCGTTTTGTGGTGTAAAGCTATTGACACGGGTTCTTTAAAGGTATATAATATATAGTATAAACTCAAACATTTGGTGGAAATATGGGGAGGAACGCATACTGTTTGAGTTTTTTTATTGACATGAAGATTTTAACAAACATAAAATTTGTACAAACAGCGGGAATCGCCCAGATTCTTACCGCGTTTTTGGATTTTGTCAAAAACAACAAAAGTAATGCTTTGGAAGTTGTTGCGGTTAATGTTAAAAATTCTTTAAAACCGGGCTATAGGAAAAGCAGAGAGGGTAACGTTTCGGTTGTTTCTATAAAAACAAAAATTCCGGGTATTCAGAATGTTTTGGCAAAATCTAAAACTTTAAAAGATGTCAAGAAAAAATATGCTGGTGTTATAGAGGCCTATCGTAAGGCCATACGCAAAGAAAAGCCGGATTTGGTTTTACTTAATGGTACATACTATCTACCATGGTGCTTATTTTTGGCTTCTAAGATGGAGTCTGTGCCTGTTGTTTTACACTATCATGGTGTTTTGACTGTTGAAACAAGGCATTGGTTGCCAAAGTACAGGAAGTTATTTAAAAAAATGGAACAGTCTTTTGACTCAAAAGATGTATTTTATATATTTCCTTCAAAAATAACTAAAAATACAGTAGAACAAAAAATTTACGGTCACAAAATAAAAAGATTTGCCGTGGTGCCAAATCCTGTACCCATGTATTTTTTTGATAATACTGCGTACGGAAATAAAATAAACATAGGCATAGTCAGCAGATGGGATAGTATAAAAAATGTAGATTTTTGCAGGACATTAGCAGAATATAATAAACGAAGAGGAGGGGAATTTGTGATTAATTTAATCACCGATTTAAAGGAGGGGTGCCGGCTTTATAAAAAGTTGTCTAAAATAATGAAAATCCACCCTGTGGTGAAAAATGATAAGCTAGTTGATTTTTATAAGAATATGGGCGTGGTGATAAGTCCGTCGCATTTTGAAACTTATGGAAATGTTGCGAAAGAAGCATTGGCTTCTGGTATACCGGCCGTAGTAAATTATAATATGGGGGTTTCTGAAACTTTCGAAAAATTAGGTTTGAGGGAATGGGTTATTGATTTTAAGTCACCCAGTAAGGTTTATAAAAAAATAAAAGATACTATTGGAAATAAAGTTAGAGATGAAGTCAGGGAAAAAATTAAGGTTTCTTATTCTCCCCAAAAAATATTTACCAGAATAATTGATGTCTTAGAATCAGCCTACTTGAGTCGAGGCGTAGTTGTTAGATAACTAAAAGTTAATTTAAAAAATCGTTCTGTGCGCCAATGCACAGAACGATTTTTAGTTTTTTACAGGAAACCCCGCACGCAGCGATTAGCGGAGTGCGGGGAGGATTGCTTAAATGTTGATTATTATAACATTAAATTAGTTTTCGTGCTAAAATAAATGAATTATATCTCTAAACATAAAATGCAGACAAAGTGGCATATAAAATCAATTGAAGAAGTCTTTGGGATATTGGGCACAAGCGCGCAAGGGTTGTCAGAAAAAGACGCTGCGTTTCGGTTGCAGGAATATGGCCCCAACAAACTGCCGGATGCCAAACCAGATAGTATTTTTGTAGTTTTTTTAAGGCAGTTCCAAAGTTCTCTAATTTATATTTTGCTGGCTGCGGCAGTTATTGTTTTTTTAATGGGAGAAAGGACAGATGCTTTGATTATTCTGGCTGTGCTTTTATTCAATGCTATTGTAGGGGCCGTGCAAGAAGGAAAAGCGCAAAATACTTTATCGGCCCTAAATAAATATACAGCCACCAAAGCTATTGTTTTGCGCGGAGGCCGGGAGATGATTGTGCCAGACCAAGAAGTGGTGCCGGGAGACATTATTGTTTTGCAGGAAGGAGAGAAAGCTTGCGCTGACGCAAGAATAATTTTGTCTAACAATTTAAAAGTAGATGAATCGGCGTTGTCTGGGGAATCTTTGCCTGCCAACAAAAGCGCAGAAGAAATTAAAAGAGAGTTCACGCCAATAGCCGAGCAGAGGAATATATTATTTAAGGGTACAAACATTTTAACCGGCAGTGGCAGAGCGGTTGTAGTTGCTACTGGCGTGAATACAGTAATAGGAAAAATTGCAAAAGAAATTTTGACTATTGATACAGAGATCCCCCTTAAAAAAAATATACGCTACTTGTCAAAAGCTATTATTTTTGCAGTAGTCATTTTAGACCTTGCTTTATTTGTGGAGGGATTAATAAGGGGAAAGGGCGTTAAAGAAATGTTTACGACAATTGTGTCTTTGTCGGTTTCTATTATCCCTGAGGGCCTTCCCATTGTAATGACGCTTATTTTAGCCACTGGCGTTTGGAAAATGAGCAAGAGGAACGCTTTGGTAAAAAGATTGCAGGCAGTAGAGGCTCTGGGCCAGGCGCAAATAATAGCAGTTGATAAAACAGGCACTCTTACAAAAAATGAAATGGTGGTGCAAAAAGTTTATGCAGACGGCCAGTATTTTGAAATTGGAGGAACAGGATACGAGCCCAAAGGTTCTGTTAAACTGGATGGCAGGGTCGTGGAACCCTTAAACCACCCCCAACTTATTTTTGCTGTTAAAAATGCTGTCTTATGTACGGCTGCCAGGATTGCTTATTTAGTTAAAGAAAAGAGGTGGGTGTCTTCTGGCGACCCAACAGAAGCTGCTATTGTTGTTTTGTCGCAAAAGATAGGCTTGCATAAAGATATTTTAGAACAGGAGTCGCCGATTACAAAAGAGTTCCCGTTTGATTATAAGCTCAGGTACAGGGGGTCTTTACGGAATCAGGATGGGAAAAGCTTTTTGGCTATAATTGGCGCTCCCGAAAATCTATTGGAAATGTCAAGCAAAATATGGCGCAAGGGAAAAAATCATAATCTTTCAGCGTCAGAAAAAAATAAGTTAAAAGAGATTTTTGAGAAAATGTCTGAAGAGGGTTTGCGAGTTGTAGCTTTGGGCATAGAAGACAATTGTTCAAAAAAATTGTCTGCAGAAAAAATTGAGAAAATTGTTTTTGTGGGATTTTTTGCAATGAAAGATGCTTTGCGCTCGGAGGTGCCAGAAGCAATGGCCCAAGCGATGAAAGCTGGCGTTAGGGTTGTTATGATTACGGGCGACCACAAAATTACAGCTCGTGCAATTGCCAGAGAAGCGGGTATTTGGAAAGAGGGAGATGATATAATTACTGGAGGCGAGTTGGGAAAAATAAGCGATAAAGACCTTATAGAGAGAATAAGCAATACAACGGTTTTTGCCAGAGTTTCTCCGGAAAATAAATTAAGAATAATAAAAGCATTCAGGGAAAACAAAAAAATTGTGGCTATGACCGGCGACGGGGTAAATGATGCGCCCTCTCTTGTGGCCGCAGATCTTGGCGTGGCAATGGGGAACATCGGAACCGAAGTTGCCAGAGAGGCGGCAGATATTGTTTTGCTAGACGATAACTTCGGTAGTATTGTTTCTGCCATGGAAGAGGGCAGGAGTATTTATAAAACTATTAAAAAAGTAATCCTCTATCTTTTTTCAACAAGCGTTGGAGAGGTTTTAGTTATTGCGGCAGCACTTTTTATGGGGTTTCCGCTTCCCATATTACCCGCGCAGATTATTTGGCTTAACTTTGTGACAGATGGTTTTTTGGATGTGGCATTAGCCATGGAGCCCAAAGAAGAGAATCTGCTTTTGTCTAAATTCAAAAGGCCAAACAAGTATTTAGTAGATTTTTTGATGCTACAAAGAATGTTCTTTATGGCTATGCCCATGATGATAGGAACTCTTATTATTTTCAGCAGAATATTTTCAGCGGACTTGGTAAAGGCCCAAACAATGTCGCTTGTTACTTTGGCTGTTTTCCAATGGTTTAATGCTTATAACTGTCGTTCAGAAGAAAAATCAATTTTCAGAATGAATCCGTTGTCAAATAAGTTTCTGGTACTTTCAACAGTTATCGTAATAGTATTGCAATTATTGGCTGTTTATAATCCTTTTATGCAAAAAGTATTGCATACAAGCCCAATTGGTCTTTATGATTGGCTTTTAGCTATTGGAGTCGGGCTTTCCATAATTATTGTAGAAGAAATAAGAAAATTGGTTTATGGAGCGTGGAAGAAATACACTTTCCCTCAGGCGATTTTTTGATACAATAATAAAATATGATGTGGCTTTTAATTATTATTTCAGCGTATGTGCTTTTTGGGCTTGCTTCTTTTTGTGACAAGCTACTTTTGGTTGGCAAACCAGAGCCAAAGTCATACACCTTTTACGTTGGGATTTTTAGTTTGGCTATTTTGGTGCTTTTACCTTTTGCAAGTTTTGGATTTCCTGCCGGTTACGGAATTTTTTGGATTGCGTTGGTTGCTCTTGTGCATCTTTTGGGGCTTTATAGTATGTATTCTGGTTTAGAACATTTTGAAGTTTCAAAGGTTATAGCCACTATTGGAGCCACCCAGCCAATTTTTATTTTTATTTTAACCTGGGTTTTCTTCGGCGCTCAAACAATTCCCGTGACATATATATTCGCCTTCTTGATTTTGTTGGCAGGTAGCGTTTTAATATCTGTTGAAAAAAACATTAAGCTAACTGAAGATTATCTGAAAATCACGCTTTTTTCTTCTTTTATGTTTTCTTTAGAATACATTTTTGCCAAGATTGTGTTTTCAGCTCAGGGATTTTTACCAGGCATTATATGGATAGGCATATTTTTATTTATTTTTTCAGCAGCACTTCTTTTAAGCAAAAGCTGGAGAAAACAAATTTTTGCTAAACGCGTTGTTCTAAATAAAAAAAATCAGTCGGTTTTTGTTTTTGCTCAAGTTTTTGGCGGAGCAGGCAATTTAATGCAGTCTTTTGCAATATCTTTAACGCCCATTGCGTATTTGGCTATAGCCAACTCTTTAAGAGGTGTACAGTACGCTCTGCTTTTTATTTTAATGGTGTTTGTATCTATTTTCTACCCCAAAATTTTAAAAGAAGAGCTTTCAAAAAAAATAATCATACAAAAAATAGTTTCCATCGTTCTAATTTGTATCGGCATGACTATTTTGACCTTAGCTTAATTTACAAAACAAAAACGTCCCGCCTAGGCGGGACGTTTTTGTTTTAAAGAGAATTACGACAAGTGTTTTGAAACCAATTTTGTCATCTCGAACATATTTACTTCGCCCTTTCCGCCAAATACTGCTTTTAATTTGGCATCAGCGATTATGTTCCTCTTGTTTTTAGGGTTCTGTAGGTCGTTCTTTTTAATATATGCCCAAAGTTTTTTTACAACTTCTGACCTTGGCATAGGACCCTTCCCTACAACTGCCTCTAAGTCGGCAGACAACTTTAACGGCTTCATGAAAGCCGAATTTGATTTTCCTGGCATGTGCTACATGAAACATGAAACTTGGAACATGAAACATAAGTTTCATGTTTTCAGTTTAAGGTTTCAAGGTTATTTAATTTTAATAATTAATGCCTATACTCTATTATATCCATATATCCCTAGGGAAAGCAAGTCAAGTGTCAAGTTTTTAGCCAAAATTAAAAAAAACAGACCCGTGGCGCGTAGGAACCATAATAGTTCGTGCGCGCACGGGCCCTCCCTAGAAATCAAGCACATCTCGGTCTCTTACTGGAATTTGGGCGCCTTTCGGCAGATTGACGTGATAGACTTCCCTCCCTATAGCTTCGGCGTCGTTTCTACGTCGGCACTTTCTACAGATGCGGTGGCAGCGGTCTGTCCACATTCTTTTCCCGCACCCAAGGCAGGTCATCCACTTTTTGACATTGTCGGGGTGGTCTGCTAGATGAACCGAACTCCCTATCGCTCTGCCCATCTCGAACCCTCCTTGGTTAAGAGGTGAAGGATTAGTCGTCGGTGCTGTTTTTATATTACAAAATTTATGGTTTTTGTCAAAGATTATCCCCAATACCACTCTTGTAGTTGACCTATTTTAGGAGTATAATAGATGAATAGATTATAATTTTATGAGGCGGAATATAGTAATAGAAAACAAAAATCAAGAGAAGCTAATAAAAGAATTGGATGCCAGAAGCGACATTAAAGCAGGGAGAATCAAGCGTCTTTTAAAGCTTCCCGATCTTACAAAACAGGAGAATTCTCCTGTGAAGATCGTAAACGATGAAATAATGGGCCTCCCCGTGTGGGCAGATTTTGATGTGGTTGAAATTCCAAAAATTGTTACAGTTGAGGATGATTTTGATTTGCTAAATACTCCGCAAGATCATCCAAGCAGACGAGATTCAGATACCTATTATTTAGACGATACCCACATTTTGCGTACGCAAATGACTGTGATGTGGCCTTATTATTTTCGAGATAAAGAAGTTTTAGAGAGGTTGAGGAGAGACGGTGGAGTTGGGTCACTTTCACCGGGAATTGTTTGGAGAAAAGACGAAATTGACAGGAATCATTTTCCGGCCTTTCACCAGACAGATTTTTTGTATGTTTGCAGAAAGGATAAAAGAATTATTACCTTAAAAGATTTGCAGGACATTCAAGCCGATGCGATTAAAGCGATTTTTGGAGATATTGAATTTAGATTTCTTGTCGATACTTTTCCGTTTACAGACCCGTCTACCCAGGCGGAAATTAATTGGAATGGAAATTGGATAGAAATAACTGGAGCTGGGCTTGTACATCCTAATTGCTTGAAAAATTTTGGTTTAGACTCAGAAGTTTATAACGGGTATGCCGGCACATTTGGTTTAGATAGAGTTGCAATGATAAAAATGGATATTCCGGATATTAGAATCTTGTGGTCAGATGACCCAAGAATAACCAGCCAGTTTAAAGACATAAATAGTAGGTTTAAAGAAGTTAGCAAGTATCCGGCGATTTCAAGAGATATTTCGTTTGTTATTGATAAGAATATAAACTTAAATAATTATTACGAGATTGTGCGCGACTTCGCCAAGAACTTAATTGAAGAGGTAAAACTGATTGATGAATTTGAAAATGAAGAAAAATTCGGCAAAGACAAAAAGAGTTATACCTTTAGAATTGTTTATCGTTCTCCGGAAAGAACTTTGACTAACGATGAAATAAATAAAATACAAGATGAGATAAGGTCGGAAACAGTTAAAGAATTAAACGCATTGTTACGTTAAATATATGATGAAATTAAATATAAAAAGCGCGGACGAGAAACCGGCGCCGAAGGCGCCGGTAAAAAAGGTTGCACCTCAACCAAAATTAGTAAAACCTGCGGAAAAACCGGAAAAAGAGCCCGAGCTAAAAATTGATAGAAAAGAAGATGTTGTGATTAAGTCTGCGCCAGAACCCAAAAAGCAAAGAAAAGATGGCGAATATACTGCCAAGGATATTTATGTTTTAAAGGGTTTGGAGCCGGTGAGATTAAGGCCTGGGATGTATATTGGTTCTACGGGTGTTGATGGACTTCATCATTTGATTTGGGAGGTTGTGGATAACTGCTTAGATGAAGCAATGGCTGGGTATGCTAAAAATATTGAGGTTATTTTGATGCGGGACAACAGAGTGAAAATTTCTGATGATGGCAGGGGAATTCCGGTTGAAAAGCACCCAGACACAGGCAAATCAACATTGGAAACTGTTTTAACAACTTTGCACGCCGGCGGAAAATTTGGTGGAGAGGCGTATAAGGTTTCTGGAGGCTTGCACGGAGTTGGAATTTCTGTTGTGTGCGCGTTGTCAACTTATATGATGTCAGAGGTGCATAGAGATGGCGGAGTCTACCAGCAGGAGTATTTTAGAGGAAAGCCTAAAACTTCTGTTAAAAAAATTGGTGATTCAAAAAAAACCGGTACAACCCAGACGTTTGATGCTGACCCGGAGATTTTTTCTAAAATAGAATATGACCCAAAAAGAATTTTGAATCATTTACGCCAGCAGGCATATTTAACAAAAGGGGTAAGCATAGTATTTAAAGATGATAGAGTAAAAGGACAAGAAACTAGTTATTCATTTTATTTTGAGGGCGGAGTAAGCTCTTATGTAAAATATCTAGTAGAAAGTAATACTCCAAGGCATCCAAACATTTTTTCAATTAGCGCAGAAAAGGATGGAATTTTAGTTGAGGCGGCCTTCCAGTATACGCAGGAAATGGAGTGCACCGAAGAATCTTTTGCAAATAATATTTACACAGTTGAGGGCGGAACCCATGTTTCTGGTTTTCGAACAGCGCTTACAAGATCGTTAAACGACTATGCAAGACGCGAAGGAATTTTAAAAGAAAAAGATGAAAATTTTTCTGGGGACGACGTAAGAGAGGGATTAACAGCAGTTCTTTCTGTAAAAATACGCACCCCTCAGTTTGAAGGGCAAACAAAGGCAAAACTTGGAAACCCCGAAGCCAAAAACGCAGTAGAATCCGCAATTGGAGGGGGCCTTTCGGATTATTTGGAAAGAAATCCTTCTGACGCTAAAGCTATTATAGAAAATTGTCTTTTAGCCACAAAGGCGCGTTTGGCGGCAAAAGCTGCCAGGCAAACAGTTTTAAGAAAAGGGGCTTTGGAGGGCTTAGCTTTACCTGGCAAATTGGCCGATTGTCTTTCAAGAAAACCAGAAGAATCTGAAATATATATAGTTGAGGGAGATTCGGCTGGAGGAAGCAGTAAAATGGCGCGCGATAGAAGATTTCAGGCGATTCTGCCTTTGAGAGGGAAAATTTTGAATGTGGAAAGAGCAAGGCTAGATAAAATGTTAGCTTCAAAAGAAATTAAGGCCCTGATTATTGCCATGGGAACGGGCATTGGAGAAGATTTTAACATTGAAAAATTAAGATACCATAGAATTGTGATTATGACTGACGCTGATGTTGACGGAGCTCACATCCGCACATTACTGTTAACGTTTTTTTACAGGCATTTTAAGTCCATTGTTGACGCGGGCCATATTTATATTGCTCAGCCACCTTTGTATAAAATTTCTTCCGGGAAAACCGCGCAGTATGCGTATTCCGACGACCAGCGAGATAAAATAACAAAAGATATGGGCAAGGCATCTGTATCAATACAGAGGTATAAAGGTTTGGGAGAAATGAACCCAGAACAGCTTTGGGAAACAACAATGAACCCGGAAAACAGAACTTTGCTACAAGTTACAGTTGAAGATGCTCACCAAGCCGACAAAACCTTAGATATTTTAATGGGCACCGAGGTTGAGCCACGTAAAAAGTTTATCCAGACCCACGCCAAGGCTGCCAAAAATTTAGACATATAAAAAATGGTATTTGATCAATTTAAGAAAATAGCCGAATTGAAGAGACTTCAGGGGGAGTTTAAAAAAGAAAAGATAACTGTTGAAAAGAGCGGGGTTTTGGTTGAAATGAACGGCAATTTTGAAGTAGAAAATATAAAACTTAATCCAGGATTAAGCGTAGAATACCAGCAAGATATTTTAAAGCAGTGCCTTAATGAAGCCAGGGAAGGCATACAGAAAAAGATGGCCCAGGTTATGATGAGCTCGGGTATAGGTTTCTAAAAAATAAAAGGCTTGACTTATTGGTTGGGTTCGGCTATCATAGGAATATAGATGGCCTGTGGGCCATTTTTAAAACCAAGAAAAATATGACAATTACTCAACGAATAAATATATTTTTTAAGGAAGTTTGGGTGGAACTTAAAAGAACTAGCTGGCTTAGCCAAAAAGAGGTTTTACGATACACATTAATTGTGCTAGGAGTTACTATTATAGCGGCTGCATTTTTGGGCGGTTTAGACTATATTTTTACCGCTATAATTAAAATGCTTGTCATACAGTAATATGCCAAAACAACAAATAGAACAAGAGAAAAATTGGTACGTCATACACACCTATTCTGGATATGAAGACGCTGTAGCAAAAAACCTTAAGCAGAGGATTGAAAGCTTGAGCATGGAAGATAAGATTTTTGATGTGATTGTTCCAAAAGAGAAAAAAATAAAAATCAAAAATGGAAAAAGAAAAACAGTTGAGGAAAAAATTTATCCGGGATATGTTTTGGTGCAAATGGTGGTTACAGATGAATCTTGGTATGTGGTAAGAAACACCCCAAGAGTAACAGGATTTTTGGGAGCTGGTACCACGCCAATTCCTGTTTCGAAAGCCGACATGGACGACTTGGCTAAAAGAATGGAAACGGGTGAGCCAGAGTTTACAATTGATTTTGAAATTGGAGCTGAGGTAAAAGTTATTGATGGCCCGTTTAAGGGTTTTGAGGGTAAGGTTTCAGAAATTGACAAAGATCGTGGAAAAATAAAGGTATTGGTTAACATGTTTGGCAGAGACACTCCAGTTGAGTTGGATTCATTACAAATAAAAAAAGTTGAGTGAACGAAGCGAACGAAACCCCGCCCTCTAAACAGAGAAGCGGAGAGTAATAAAAAATATAATCTAATGGTAATGTAGCGTATTCGCTTAGGTAAGTTTAAAAGCTTAGAGGGCGGGGTGCTCATTCCATTCGCAAAATGGCAAAAGAAGTAAAAGCTATAGTAAAAATACAAATTCCGGCTGGAAAGGCAACTCCAGCGCCTCCGATTGGCCCGGCATTGGCCCAGCATGGTTTGAATATCGCTGAGTTTTGTCAAAAGTTTAATGCGGCGACTCAGGCTATGTCGGGGTACAAAATTCCAGCAGAAGTGACAATTTATAAAGACAGGTCTTACGCCTTTAAGTTAAAAACACCTTTGGCTGCAGAACTGATAAAAAAAGCCATAGGAATTGAAAAGGGTAGCGGCACGCCAAATAAAACAAAAGTGGGCAAAATTACTAAAGCCCAGCTAAAGGAAATTGCAGAGAAAAAAATGCCCGACTTAAACACTACAGACATTGAACAGGCAATTAAAATAATCGCCGGTACAGCAAAAAATATGGGAGTTGAGGTAAAAGACTAAATACAACGAAATTAAATAAAAATCAAGTGCGAAAGGCACTTGATTTTTATTTTGGCAGGATGGTAGAATAAACGAACTTATTAAAAAATAAATAAAAAATATGATATTATCTGACGTAGATATTAGGAGAAACATCCAAGACGGAATTATAAAGATAGTTCCTGCCCCAAATTTTGAAGAACAATTGGGGCCGTGTTCTTTAGACCTTCACCTGGGAAATAGTTTCAAAATTTTTAAGGTAAGCAGGTATTCGTTTATTGATCTAAAAAATGGGGCGAATGTTGACGAGATGATGGAGGAAGTTTTGGTTAAGGACGACGCGCCATTTATAATTCAACCGCATGATTTTGTGGTGGCGGTTACAAGAGAAGAGATAATTTTGCCACCCAATATGATGGGAAGATTGGATGGTAGGAGTTCTTTGGCTAGGTTGGGTCTGGTTATTCACGTGACAGCGGCCAGATTTGATCCGGGATGGAAGGGTAAGGCGGTAATGGAATTAGGAAATTTAGGAACGGTTCCTATCGTCCTGTATAGTGGAATGAGGATTTGTTCTATGACATTTGAAACGCTAGCAAGTTCAGCTGAAATCCCATATCTTCAACAAAAAGACCACAAATATGCCGGGCAAAGTTCGGCTACCGCCAGTAAAATAAACGAAGAACCAAAATAGTAATTTATCCATAAAACTATGCAAAAACAACATCCAGAATATCAATACCTTAATTTAATGCAGGAGCTGGTAGATCACGGCTGTGAGCAGGTTGATGCCGGCACCGGCGTTAAAACGTACAGCGTTTTTGGCAGGCAGTTTCGGTTCGATCTTTCTGAGGGATTTCCTTTGCTTACTACCAAAAAAGTTTTTTGGAAGGGAGTCGTTCAAGAACTTTATTGGTTTATATCCGGGCAGAAAAATATTAAATATTTGGTTGATCAAGGTGTACATATTTGGGACGATTATCCTTACCGAATTTACAGAGAGAAAATTGACAAGGGGTTAGAAAAAGAAATGACAAAGGAGGAGTTTATAGATAAAATAGCAAAGGACGGTGATTTTGCAGAAAAACACGGCAATCTTCCTCATGTCTATGGGGATATGTGGCGACACTGGCCCACAAAAACCGAAAGGACAATTGACCAATTAAAATGGCTTGTCGACAATGTGCGCAAAGACAAGAGCACCCATAGCGCTATAGTTAATTCATGGAATCCCGAATACCTTTACGAGATGGCTTTGCCAGGAGAAGCATGTCGGTTCCCAATTTGTCACAACATGTTTCAGGTTAATGCAAACGGGGGGAAATTATCACTTCAATTGTATCAACGTTCGTGTGATGTGTTTTTGGGAGTGCCATTTAATATAGCCAGCTATGCTTTGTTGACGTTGATACTAGCTCAGATAACAGGCAATGAGCCAGGAGAATTTATCCATACTTTTGGCGATATACATTATTATGAAAATCATCTTGACGCTGTGAAAGAACAGCTCTTGCGTGAACCCCTTTCTTTTCCAACAATTAAAATAGACCCTAATCTTAAAGAGATAGATGATTTTAACCCAGAAATGGTTGAGCTTGTCGGCTATGAATCGCATCCACCTATTAAGGCTTCGCTGACTCCAGTGGGTGGCATAGTGACAAAGGCGTGGAAAGACTTTGTACAAAAAGATAAAAAATAAATTATTTGTAAAAATATGTTTATAGGAGCAAAACAATTATTGGAATTAGTAAAAGAAAAAAAGTTAATGGAGGGGCTTTGCGAGCGCGAGCTAACAACGCCCGAGGGCGCTGGTTTTGATATAAGAATAGGGGAGTTATACAAAATTTCCGGCAAGGGGTTTATGGGAGTTACAGAGCGGGAAACTCCGAAAATGGAGCTTGTCGCTAAATTTAAAGAGGGGGAAACCGTTAAAATAGCATTGGAACCAAAGGTTTATTATGTAATGAAAACAATAGAGAAGGTAAATATGCCCGAGGATCTTTTAGCGATTTTTACGCCAAGGTCAACTTTGTTTAGGTCGGGAGTTTATATTTTTGGTGGTCAGGTGCCTCCAGGATACTGTGGCGAACTATCTATGGGTATATACAACTTTAGAGACGAACCATTTGATTTGGAAATGGGTGCTCGCGTATTGCACATAATGTTTTCTGAGGTAGCAGGAGAATCAAATCTTTACAAGGGTCAATGGCAAGGAGGCAGAGTCACAACAGAAGAAAAAGAAAAACAAATTTAATATAAAGCATATGGGAGAAATACGAAAAGCCGGCGCTTTGATTTTGCGCAATAAAAAAATTTTGATAGTGCGACCCAAAGAGAAGCCCTATTTTATAAATCCGGGAGGCAAATATGAGGCGAGTGAAAACGCTGAAGATTGTTTGAAGAGAGAATTGAAAGAAGAGTTAAGTGTTGAATTAAAATCCACCAAACATTATAAAGATTACCGCATAGACAAAGCAGCGCACAGCGACAACACTCTCTTATTGGAGTTATACCTTACAGAGATTGAAGGTGAACCGACGCCTTCTTCTGAGATAGGCGAACTTGAGTGGTTGGGCAGAGAGGAATTTGAAAATAAAAAATTTAATTTAGCGCCTTCGTTTTATGAATTTGTGGTAGATTTAACTAAGGACGGCTTGTTATAAAATTATGACAGAACAAGAATTTTTAAAAAATTATCAGGAGTTTGTAAAATCAGTAACAAAGGATTTTAGCGACAAGGAAAAAGAAATTATGACTTGGGGGTTGGGAATTTCTGGCGAGGCCGGAGATGTAGCGGGTTGTATTAAAAAAACTTATTCTCACGGAAATGACCAAAAGCCAGGGATAAAAGAGAACCTGGGTGACACTTTATGGTATATAGCTGCAATCTGCAATTTTTATGGCTGGAAAATGGAAGATATTTTTAATGAAAATGTAGATAAGCTAAAAAAGAGATATTCTTCTGGTGCTTTCACGGAACAAGACGCCGCAAAACGTGAGAGAATTGATTGGAACGAGGAAAAGTAATTAAAGAAGATGATTAAAAATAATTATCCTGGAAAATTTATAGTTGTAGAGGGCTTGGACGGGTCTGGCCAGAGCACTCAAGCTACTAAGTTAGTTGATTTTTTAAATAATAATCAGCACAAGGCCCATTTAACAAAAGAGCCCACAGCCAGCTTGATAGGCGGATTGATAAGAAGCCAGCTAAATCATGATTGGCAATCATCCCAGGAATGCTTTCAGCTTCTTTTTTGTGCCGATAGGGCACACCATTTAGAAAAAGAAATTATTCCGTTACTGCAAAAAGGAGTGAATGTTGTTTGCGATCGTTATTTTTTTTCAACTGTAGCTTATGGCTCTTTGAATATAAAAGATAAAAATTGGCTTTTAGAACTGAACAAAAATTTTCTGTTACCAGATTTAACAATTTTGTTAAAAGTTCCGGCCAAGGTTTGCTTAGAAAGAATACATAAAAACAGATACGACATAGCTCTTTTTGAAAAAGAGGAACTGTTGACAGGGGTAGCTGAAAATTTTGCTAAACTTGCAGAAGAATTTAAAAACATAGTCGTTGTGGACGGGGATAAGCCCGTTGAGGAAGTTTTTGAGGAAACTAAAAAGGCAATCGAAAAAGTTATATGATTTCAATTATTGTTGCTATAGCAGACAACAGAGCAATTGGGTACAAAAACACTTTGCCCTGGCATTTGCCAGCTGACTTTGAATATTTTAAAAAAAATACTTTGGGTAAAACTTTAGTAATGGGGTTAAAAACGTTTGAATCTGTTGGTTCAAAATCTCTGCCTGGCAGGAAAACAATTATTTTGAATAAAGATCCCGACTATAAAGCTCCGGAAAATTGCGTTGTTGCCCATTCTATAGATGAGGTCGTAAAAATGGCAGAAGAAGATAAAGAGAAAGAATTAATGATTTGCGGAGGAGCTTCTGTGTATGCTCAGTTTTTGCCATTGGCTGACCGCCTTTATTTAACTTTTATACACCACGATTTTGAGGCCGATACGTTTTTCCCAGAGTTTGACACGAGCACGTGGAAAGAGGTAAAAAGAGAAGATTATAAAGCCGATAGTAAAAACGATTATGATTATTCATTCGTGGTATTAGAGAAAAAATAATATGCCAAATTATAAACCGACAATTGGGTTGGAGATACATACGGAGTTGAAGACAAACTCTAAAATGTTTTGTTCTTGCAAAAATGACCCAGATGAAAAACGGCCGAATTTTAATGTTTGTCCGGTGTGCGCAGGGCACCCGGGGACGCTTCCGGTGGCAAACGAGGAAGCGATAAAAAAGGTTATAAAAACTGGGATAGCTTTAAATTGTAAAATTGCTGAAGATTCAAAGTTCGACCGTAAAAATTATTTTTACCCAGATTTACCCAAGGGTTACCAGATTTCACAATATGACCAGCCGTTGTGCGTGGCGGGATTTTTAGAGGTTGAAGGCAAGAAAATAAGAATAACAAGAATACACTTAGAAGAAGATACTGGAAGCCTTATCCATACAGACGGCACGGGCTACTCTTTGGTTAACTTAAATAGAGCAGGGATTCCCTTAATGGAATTAGTTACAGATCCAGACATAACCTCCGGCAAAGAGGCGCGTGAATTTGCGCAGGAGCTTCAAACGATTTTAAGATATTTGGGAGTTTCTTCAGCTGACATGGAAAAGGGACAAATGAGAGTCGAAGTTAACATATCTATAAGCAAAGATAAAAAGCTTGGCACTAAGGTTGAAATAAAAAATTTAAACTCGTTTAAGGTTGTTGAAAAAGCAGTTGATTTTGAAATTAAGAGGCAGGAAGAAGTCCTCAACTCGGGGGAGAGCGTGGTAATGGAAACTCGCGGTTGGAATGATAAAAAAGAGATAACGTTTTCTCAAAGAGAAAAAGAAGAGGCACATGATTATAGATATTTTCCGGAGCCGGATTTACAGCCAATGCATTTTGACAAGGATTATATAAATGAGGTAAAATTAAGTATGCCCGAATTACCAGAACAAAAAAGAGAAAGGTTCAAAAAAGAGTATGGCTTGGATCCAGCCTCTGTTGAGTTTTTTGTTGTGAATAAGGATTTGAGCGGATATTATGAAAAAGTTGTTTCTGAATTTGAGGCATGGACGCCAGAGGAAGAAAAAGGCGAAGCGCACAAAAAAGTTTCAAGGTTAGTTGCAAATTATTTAATATCAGACGCGCAGGGTTTGTTGCAGGGGAAGGAGTTTGTTGAAGCGGATTTCAAGATCACTCCAGAAAATTTTGCAGAGTTTATTAAAATGATTTATAAGAATGAAATTTCCAGTAAAGTTGCAAAAATGGTTTTAGGTGAAATGTTTAACACCGGTGAAGACCCCTCGACCATTGTTGACGCAAATAATTGGCGACAGATGTCAGATGACGGAGAATTAGAGAAAATTGTAGAAGAAATTGTCGCTAAAAATCCAAAAGCAGTTGAAGATTACAAGGCCGGCAAGCAAAATGCAGTGCAATTTCTATCGGGCCAAGTTATGGCAAAAACTCGCGGAACGGCAAATCCATCTTTTGTACAGGATTTATTAAAAAAGATTCTAAAATAATTACTAAAAGTAAAAAATCTCGCAGAGGCGGGATTTTTTAATGTATATATTTTTTAGTTAATTTCTCGGTTGCTTTATAATTTTTAATCCACTTGATATTTTTGTCGCGTTTAAACCACGTCATTTGGCGTTTGGCGTAATGTTCTGATTCAATCTGAATTTTGTTTATCATCTCCTGTTCGGAGATTTTATTTTGTAAATATTGTGCGACATATCGATATTCTAACCCAAACTCTTCCAGTCGCTTCCATGAAACGCCTGATTTGTGAAGCTTCTCGACCTCGTTAATAAGCGGAGATTCGGCTATTTTCTCCGTTGAGGCCGTTGATGCCGGGCTTCGGTTCGTTGAAGCCCGGCATCTGCGAACCAATCTTTTCATTAAACGTTTGTGAATCAAATTTTTAAGCTCTGTCGGCGATTTTTTAACTGCTATCTGCAACACCTCAAAACTGATCGACATCGGGAGTCGATCAATCTGGAGTTGATCAATTTGGGGCACGGGGTTACCGGTTTTTAAAACGATTTCTAGGGCCCGTATGACGCGACGAGGGTTGTTTGGGTCAATATTACCAGCCCTTACAGGATCTAGCACAGCAAGCCGTTTTACGAGCTCTGGGAGGGGTTGTGAGCTTAATTTTTCTCTTAGCTTCCAGTCTGGTTTTACTTGCGGGATAACAATGCCATCAATAACTGATTGGATATAAAATCCGGTTCCACCGACTAAAATTGGAATTTTTCCTCGCTTTTGAATATTTTTTATTTTTTTCAACGCTAACTTTTGATATTGTGCAACGGTAAATCTGGTTTTTGGTGACACAACATCCAAAAGATAATGGGGAATTCCTACCATTTCTTTTTTTGTCACTTTTCCAGAGCCAATGTCCATTCCTTTATAAACTTGTCTTGAATCAGCCGAAACAATCTCGCCGTTAAATTTTTTGGCTAGTTTTATAGACAGCGCGGTTTTCCCAGATGCCGTCGGTCCTAGAATTACAATAAGCTTATTTTGCATTAATTATATCTATTAACACTTTTTCCCGTCGCTTTTTTTCTGCCCATGGAACGTCGTCCTCCATTTTTGACGCAGCCGTACCCCATCGAATAGAATACTTGTTTATGTAAGCGATATTGAATTTGATTTTTTTAAATAATTTTGCAGTATTTTCAAACTGTTTTTTTGTTTCTCCTGGGAAACCCACAATAACATCAGTAGATAAATTTATATCGGGTATTGTTTTGCGGATTTTTTTTACCAACGCTATATATTGTTGCAAGGTGTACGGCCTATTCATTTTTTTTAAAATTTCATTGTCGCCCGACTGAACCGGCAAGTTAAGATATTTGCTAAATTTTTTGCAATTTTTCATTACCTTAATAAGTTTTTCAGAAAAGTTTTTAGGGTTTGGCGACATAAAAAATATTTTAAATTTACCAGGCAGGTCATTCACCATTTTAAGTAGTTCTGAAAAGCAGATTAATTTATCAGTGGGGGAGGAATAATCATTAACATTCTGGCCTAAAAGCCAAAGCTCCCGTGCCCCGCCACATATTATTTTTCTTGCATCTTCTATAATTTTTTTGTGGCTTCGGCAAACTAATCTTCCTCTGGTGTGGGGTACAACGCAATATGAGCAAAAATTATTACATCCATTTGAGATAGGCAAAAAAACACGGGTTTTGTTTAAATATTTGGATGCAACATTGGGGTTCTGTAAATCTTTTATGTCAGCCACTTCATCAAAAAGACTAGCGAATGTTTTTCTGTCTTTTTTCAGAATACATCCGGTTAGAATCGTCTTTGGTTTCTTCTTAAGTTTTTTAAATTTTTCCACAAGTCCAAAAATCCTGTCTACCGCTGATTGTCGGACCGAGCACATAATAACTACGATTAAATTAGCCTTTGCCATATCAGAAGTTTTTTTGTAACCCTTAGACTCCAAAACAGCAGAAACGCTTTCTGCGTCTGAAGTATTCATCTGACACCCAAAAACAATTGTATGATATTTTTTGTTCATATATATGGCCCATAATACAACATTTTTAGCATTTTGAAAAGTTATTGTAATTTAGTCAAAGCAGGTTTAAACTGATATATTATGTGTGGAATAATCGCTTATTTCGGAAAACAGCAGGCTTTTCCAATTTTGATAAACGGATTAAAAAAATTGGAATACCGTGGCTATGATTCAGCTGGTGTTTGCGTTGCAGATAATAATCAATTGTTTGTTGCAAAAAAAAGAGGCAAGGTTTCAGAGCTAGAAAAAGAATTTTTAAACGAATATGGCATTTGTTCTGTTAAAGATGGTTCGCATCCTTGCGAAATAAGGTCAGAGCTTAAAGAGGTTAAGGGAAATATGGGCATTGCTCATACAAGGTGGGCCACCCATGGAGAGCCGAATGAAATAAATGCTCATCCTCATTTTGATTGCAAAAAAGAGATTGCTGTTGTCCACAACGGTATCATAGAAAATTACAATGCCCTAAAGGAAATCTTAGAAAGAGAAGGCCATATTTTTGTTTCTGAAACCGATACGGAAGTTGTAAGCCATTTAATAGAGAAGTTTTACAATGGTAATTTAGAAGATGCCGTGTTAAGAGCGATAAGGTTGATCGAGGGAACTTTTGGCTTGGCAATAATTTGCAAAAAGGAAAATAAAATTGTTGTTGTAAAACGAGGTTCCCCGGCTGTTTTGGGTATTGGAGAGGGCGAAAATATAGTGGCTTCGGACGCTGTAGCAGTTTTACCTTACACTAAAAAAGTAATATATTTGAGCGATAATGAAATGGTGGTGTTGACAGAAGGGAATTACGCGATTAAAAATTTTGAAGGAGAAAATGTTGAAAAAACAATTGACGAAATAAAATGGACAGCCGGAGAGATAGAAAAGAGGGGATATAAGCATTTTATGCTAAAAGAGATTTTTGAGCAGCCAAGAGCTGTTGGAAACACCATGAGGGGGAGGATCGATAATGACTTTAATATAAAACTTAGTATTGATTTTGATTTAAAGTATATAAAAAGAATAATAATTGTCGCCTGCGGAACAAGTTGGCATTCGGGCTTGATAGGCAAGTATTTAATTGAGAAAATAGCGGAATTTCCCGTTGAAGTTGATTATGCCTCTGAATTCAGATACAGAAATCCGATTGTAGGGCCCGAAGATTTATTTTTGGTAATATCCCAATCAGGAGAAACAGCAGATGTTATTGCCGCTCTTAAAGAGGCAAAAAATAAAGGAGCTAAAACCATGGGTCTTGTAAACGTGGTCGGTTCTACAATAGCCAGGGAAGTTGATTCCGGGATTTTTTTGCACGCCGGTCCGGAAATAGGGGTGGCAAGTACCAAGGCATTTTCTTGTCAGGTAACCGCTTTGTTGTTGTTTGCTTTGTTTTTGGCGCAACAAAAGGGAGTTAAAGTGGAAAGGGAGCTTTTAAGCGAACTAAAGCGCCTTCCTGCTAAGATCGAGGAAGTTCTAGAACAGTCTGGAAAGATTGACCCCATAGCAGAGAAGTTTAAAGACAGCAAAAATTTTCTCTATTTAGGTAGGGGGATGAATTTTCCTGTGGCCTTGGAAGGAGCTTTAAAATTAAAAGAAATTTCTTATATACACGCCGAAGGATATCCAGCGGCAGAAATGAAACATGGGCCGATCGCTTTAGCAGACAGTAACATGCCGGTAGTTTTCATTGCCACCAAAGACCATACCTATAGTAAAATTTTAAGCAATATGGAAGAAGTAAAAGCCAGAGGAGGAGAAATAATAGCAGTCGCGAATGAAATTGACAACGATATAATCAAGTTAGCGAAAAATATAATTATGGTTCCAAAATGTAGAGAGGAGTTGATGCCCGTAATCAACACGGTTCCTCTGCAAATTTTGGCTTATAAAATAGCTGACTTAAAAGGCATAGATGTTGATAAGCCAAAAAACTTAGCAAAATCTGTAACCGTAGAATAATGGTAGTTATAAAAAAAGCCAAAATAGAAGATCTAAATGATATTGCGATAATAGGCGCAGAGAATTTTTCCGGCCTAAAGAAACATGGCGGAAAGTGGATTAACTGTAATTTTTCAGCTTTTCCGCGTTTTCAATATTTTATTGCAAAAATGGGATCGAAAACAGCGGGCTACATACTTTGGGCCGAGAAGGGGGGTTTCCGCGAAGAATCTGTTTTTGAATTAGAGCAAGTTGCCGTTAAAAGAGATTTTCAGGGACAGGGCGTAGGCACGCAACTTATAGAAAAATCTTTGCAAGAGTTAAAAAAATATTTAAAAAAAAGAGGGTCGAGCTTAAAACTTATAGAAATTACAACTGGAACGGAAAACATGGCGCAGAAACTTTATAAAAAAACACTGGGGGCAAAAGCAGAATGCGTTGTCAAAAATTTTTTTAAAGGAGATGAGATTGTAATGATAGCAAGGTTTGGAAAATGATTATCGGATTTCTTCTTTTCTTTCTTTTATAAAAAACCGCCACTGCTCTAAAAACTCAACAAAAACAGTGAATGGCATGTCTATTAGAGCATTGAAGAACGCAGCTACGGCATTGTATTTTTTCCATTTATTAGAAAGCCAGCGACCAACACCAGCAACAGGGGTGGCGACAAGATCTAGTAAAAAATCAATAAAAGTTGCTTTGGTTTCTTTTATGGTAAGTTCTTGCCCTTTTTTTCTGATGGCTATACCAGTGAAAACTATTATAGCCACAAAAGCAATATTTATCACCACTGAGGTTATTGGGAATTTGGCTTGCTCCAAAGTGAAAAATATCGCAGCAAAGGCAGCCACAGCGGTTGCAGAGTAAATAAAACTGAGGATAAATACAGTTATAACCCCCCCTCTTCTGGCGGTTTTAACTTCATAGGTATCGCTATTTTCTTTTTGGTAAACAATTTTTATTGTTTCTAAGATAGCAAGGTTTAAGTTGTCTTTTGGTGGTTTTCTGATAGAAGCTACCATAAAAAACATGATTATTGTTGGTGCCATAATGTCAACAGAAATTGTCAAAAGAGGAGAGGAGCTGAATCCCCCGTAAATTAATTTGGCAATGGGAATTTCTAAAATAAATACCGACAAAGCATTTGTTAGAAGAACAGAAAGGGTGGAATAAGTGGATGCCCTGGCTAGACGTTTGCCTAAAGTGGAAAGCCTCTTTTTGTAAGCATTTTTTACAGAGTCCTCTAAGGCCTGCGGTTCTGAAATCTTTTTGGTTACTGCTATGGCCCCATCTTCTGACAAAATATCACCCAGCAGTAAATATGGAGTATCATATTTTTCACAGATGGCATAAAATTTTTTTCCCGAAGGATGCGAGAGGGTATTATCGATTTCATTCCAGATATTATAGAAATTATTACTGGTTTCAGAAATAAATTTGCTCTCAGGGTTTAACCACTGCGGATATTTATATTTTATAAGATTATAGCTTATTAAAGCCTGGTCGAGTTTGAAAAGCGCTAATTGGACAGCTATATAGATTTGGGTGTTTTTTTCTTCATTTGTCATCTGCCATTTTTTCCGTGCCCTTTCACCTAAAACAATTTTTTTCTTCATTTGGTCAAACATGAATTCAATCAAAGAGCTTTCTTTTCTGAAAGAAGCAACTTTTTCTTCTATTTCGCACGAAGCAATTTCTATCAGCCAATTATAAAATTGTATTTTTTCCCTTGGATTATTGTTGTTAGGCAGATTTTTCAAGACAAATATATATTTGTCTAAGATTTTTTTGACATCGGTAATTTTCGTTTCCTCAATTCTATCGTTTGGTAGGTGGCCACCTCTAATGAGTTCTAAAATTAATGGTTCTGCAATAGACTGGCTTGATTCAGCATTATTTATGTCTACATTTAAGAACCTTCTTTTTAATTTTCTGGTGATTGCGGTTCGTCTTATCAAATGTTCTTCCTTCCAGTCTACAACCATTCTGATTTTTTCGTAAAAAGAAGCCACGCTGGAAGCAAATTCATCAACGTGGATTGTGGGGCCGGTTGGTTTTTGCGCAACGCGTTTAGCCGCAAATTCATATTGGGAAATTAACTTTTTCGTTGCGTCGGAAAGTTCTTGCATGTTTATGACTTTAATTTAATTTCTTCTTTGATTTTTTCGATAAACTCTTCAATTTTAGAAACCCTCTGTTCTTTTTCTCCTCTTTTTCTGATAGTTACTGTTTTTGCTTCGATTTCTTTGTCGCCGACAATTAACAAATAAGGAATTTTTTGCATTTCGGCATCTCTGATTTTTTTACCCAAAGTTTCATTTGTAGATTTTAACTCAACGCGGGTATTATTTTCTTTCAGTTCTTCTTCTATTTTTTTTGCATAATCTTCGTGTTTTTCCGAAATCGGGATAACGGCAACTTGCACAGGGGACAGCCACACAGGAAAATCCCCGGCATAGTGTTCGATCAAAAATCCTATTAATCTTTCGTGTGTGGAAAGAGGCGCACGGTGAATGCAAATAGGAGTTTTTTGTTTGCCGTCTTTATCTACGTAGGTAAGGCCAAATCTTTCCGGCACAGCAAAGTCAACTTGGTTTGTGGCTAGGGTGAACTCTCTGCCGATAGCTGACCAAACTTCAACGTCGATTTTCGGTCCGTAAAAAGCGGCCTCGTCCGGAACTTCTGTAAACGGAATTTTTTCTTTTGTCATGACATCCCTCACCATTGCCTCTGTTTTTTTCCAAAGTTTTTCGTTATTAATGTACTTTTTGCCAAGGCCTTCTTTTGAATGTGTACTTAGGCGCATCACATATTTTTCTATTCCAAAAATTTTAAAGTATTCCAAGTACATTTTTACCACAGCCATAAACTCATCAGCAAACTGCTCTTCTGTGCAATAAATATGGGCATCGTTCATATCCATAGACCTTACGCGCATTAACCCGAAAAGTTCTCCAGATTTTTCGTAGCGATAGCAAACTCCGTATTCGGCCAGTCGTATAGGCAAATCTCTATAACTTCTTGGTTCGAAAGCGTAAATCTTGTGGTGATGTGGACAGTTCATTGCCTTTAAATAATATGTTACTTTGTCGCCGTTTTCTTCCTGCAAAATCATTGGAGGGAACATTGTGTCAGCATAATATGGCAAATGTCCTGAAGTTTTGTACATTATTTCCTTGGCGATATGAGGAGTTTTGACGCGTTGATATCCGACCTTAAGCTCCATATCTTTTGCTAGAGCCTCTAACTCCTCAATAATTACAGATCCATTAGGAAGCCATAGTGGCAATCCCGGGCCCACCATTTCGTCAAACATAAAAATTTTTAATTCTTTTCCGAGTTTTCTGTGGTCGCGTTTTTCTGCTTCTTCTTGCAGTTTTATATAATCATCCAATTCTTTTTTGGTGTTAAAAGCCAAGCCATAAATGCGAGTTAGCATTTTATTTTTTTCATCTCCGTGCCAATATGCTCCGGCAATTTTAGTTAACTTAAAAGCGTCTGGGTTTATCTCCTTTGTTGATTTTACGTGAGGGCCAGCGCACAAATTATCAAACCAATCAGATTTATAAAAACTTAACTTTTGTTTTTTAGCTTTTAAATCTTTTATAAACCAGGTTTTATAAGGGTCGTGTTTGTAAAACTTTAAGGCGTCTTTTGTCTCCATGTAGTGCCTTTTAAACTTTCTGTCTTGCGCGATCATCTCTCGCATTCTTTTTTCTAGCTTTGGCAGTAAGTCTGGGGTTATTGGTTTTGGGGTGTCATAATCTTGATAAAACCCATTATCAATAGAAGGCCCCACTCCAAGCCCAACTTTTGGATAAATTTCTTGCACTGCCATGCTCATTAAATGCGACAAAGAATGGCGTATTTTCTCTAAATTATCTTTTTCCATAAATTTGTTTTGGAATCGATGTAAAAAATAAACCTCGTTCCAATATTAAAAATTAATAGTTTAATACTAGAACGAGGCTTTTTTATGCCGCGCGGTTCCATCTAGTTTCCCCGCTAAGCGGGGCACTCGATTTTTTTAATACTAATTTAGAATTTTCATCTGCCCATTAGGGACACCCCGTCTTGGTAAAACAGGGCAATCATTAGTATTAAGCTATTTTAAGTCAATCAAGGTTTTTAGTCAAATATTTTGAGTTTGTTTGTGTCTATTGACAAACATTTTATAATATGATATAAATAATATAGTGAGGCGATGTATAAATTCGTCTCTTTGTAAACCAATTCCCGTTAAAAGCGGGCGGCCTGGCAAGCCGTAAACACCTTCTCTCGAAAGGAGAAATGCCATGGAATCGAATGGGAAGAGCGTTCAGGAGTTGGAGGCTGAGATCGCTCGCCTCACAGCGGATCTGGAGACTGAGCGCAGAAAAAGCGCTGGTCTACAGAACCAGATCCTCGCGGCTCGTGAGCAGGAAGCAGCGATGGCTACCCTGCATCGTGGTGCGATAGCCACGGCTGAGGGGCGTCTCGCTCACGCCCGAAGAACCTCTCGGTGACGGTGTGACGATCCCGCGAAAAGTGGGAAAGTCATGCGAGATAACAACGCCCACGTGGCACTTTGCACGTGGGCGGTCTTTTTTTGCAAAACAAATGCCCAAGACGTAGTCTTGGGCATTTAAAATGTTCTCTAACCTAACACTAAACACCCTTAAATACTCCAGTATTTAAGGGTGTGTGATATAATAAAAAGTGTAATGAAAAATTATAATAAAATAAATAAAAAATAGAAATAAAAAATAAAAACATGAAAGAAGAAAAGAATACAAAAAAAGTAAAATCGGCAAAGCAGATGGAGCGGCATTTGAAAGGTATGGCCAATCATTATCGCATCGAGATATTACTTATTATCGCTGGCTCGGGCGGCATATCGCTTGAAGGTATCATCAAAACCTTGGGTGCCAACGAAAAGACAATAGGAGAGCACGTTCGTCGCTTGCATTCGGCTGGTTTAGTCGATAAAAAGCACAACGGAAATTTTGTGGAGCACACCCTCTCGCCTTATGGGAAGCTGTTCGCTAAATTTTTAAGATCATTCAGCGAAATTCATTAAACAAAACACCCTTAAATACTGGAGTATTTAAGGGTGTTTTGTTCGTGAAAATACTGGCTTGGCATGGATTGTGGGGGCATAGATTGTGGGGAAGATATTTTTACACTTCTCTGGGAGTGATGATTTCCTGGACGTCGTCGGCGACAACCTTGATTTCGCCGTTGCGGTCGTCAACACGGCCGGCAACAAATACAATTTTGTTTTCCTGCAACGCTCCGGGATTTCTTTCTAAAAGATTGGGGAACACAACAAGCTCTGTTCTGCCGGTTAGATCTTCAAATTTTATAAACAGCATTGGTTTGCCATTTTTTGTTATGATTTTTTTGACGCTAGAAATTAATCCGCCTAAAACCACTTTTTTATCCACATAGCTTGCGTCAATTTTTGAAATAGGGGTGGCGCGTTTTTCAAAAAGTTTTTTAAAATCATTCAATGGGTGAGAGCTCACGTATAATCCTAAAAGTTCTTTTTCCCAGCCAAGTTTTATAAAATTTGTGGCAGGGGTTGCAGGGTCTAATTTTATCTCGTGGTTTATTTGAATACTTGTGTTGGCAAAAAGACCTATCTGATTTGAGTTTTGATTTTTATTACTTTCCCGGGCAATCTCAAGCATTTTTTCTAGATTTTCTAAAAGTTGGTTTCTTTCTGCGAAGTGGTCAAAAGCTCCGGCTTTAATTAACGCCTCCATTGATTTTTTGTTAAGGTCTTTTGACTTGACTCTATGTATAAAGTCGCCAATAGACTTAAACTCTCCGGCATTTTTTCTTTCTTCAACAATTGCGTCAATTATATTCACCCCGACATTTTTAACTGCCAACAGTCCAAAACGAATTTGTTGTTTGCCCTCAACTACTGTGAAGTTTTTTAAAGATTCGTTTATGTTTGGAGGCAAAACTTCAACGTTCATTTTTTTACATTCGTCGATTAAAAACGCAATTCTTTCAACGTCGGCTTTTTCAGAAGTTAAAACAGCTGCCATAAACTCAACAGGGTAGTGGGCTTTTAAGTATGCTGTCTGGTAGGCGATTGTGGCATAAGCTGCAGAGTGGGACTTATTAAAACCGTAAGAGGCAAAAGGTAAAACCCACTGCCAAAGTTCCTCGGCAGTTTTTTTTGAGGCGCCGTTTTTTATAGCGCCCTCAATAAATTTTGCTTCTTGGGCGTCTAATAAATCTTTAATTTTTTTGCCAATAGCTTTTCTTAAAACGTCTGCCTCTCCCAAAGTAAATCCGCAAACTTCCTGTGCGATTTTCATTAATTGTTCTTGGTAAATACAAATTCCGTAAGTGTCTTTTAAAATCGGCTCTAATTTTGGGTGCAGGTAGGTGATTGTTTGGTTGCCGTGTTTTCTTTCAATGTAGTCCGGAATAAATTGCATAGGTCCTGGGCGGTACAAAGCCACCATGGCGGTAATATCCTCAAAAGTTGAGGGCACCAGTTCTTTTAAATATCTTTTCATGCCATCAGATTCTAGTTGGAATACAGATGTGGTCAGTGCTTGCTGTAAAAGTTCAAAAGTTTTTTTATCATCGTACGGAATTTTATCTAGGTCAATTTTAAGTTGGTTGTGCAAAACATAAATGCGGGACAAAGTGTCTTCTATTATAGTTAGGTTTTTTAAACCCAAAAAGTCCATTTTTAAAAGCCCCAAGTCTTCGATGCTATGCATTTCGTATTGCGTGATAATATTTTCATCTCCTTCTTTGGTAGATTTTTGCAAAGGAACGGAGTCAGTTAATGGTTCAGCGGAAATCACAACTCCGCAGGCGTGCGTTGAAGCGTGGCGGGCAACTCCCTCGAGTTTTTTGCCCAAATCTATTAAGCGTTTTGCCATTTCATCGGTTTCATATTTTTCTTTAAACTCGTCCAC
>Ga0268276_1000362_pt1 | contig 54147 bp, 49 predicted proteins | sample saktaG_4_FD_190145 | JGI IMG/M metagenome (GOLD analysis project Ga0268276, IMG submission 190145) | Saline water microbial communities from Sakinaw Lake, British Columbia, Canada - sak_2010_1_5_45m | ecosystem: Environmental > Aquatic > Non-marine Saline and Alkaline > Saline ...
AATATATTTTGTCTTAGCAATCATCTTTTATACTCCCTTCGTGTATAATGGAAATTTTCTCGTGAGTTCAATAACTTGATTTTTAATCTCATTTAATTTTTCTTCATTATTTCGATTTGCCATGGCTTGATTGATTAATGAAGCGACTAGCAGCATTTCTTTTTCTTTAAATCCTCTAGTTGTTGCCGCTGGAGTGCCTAGACGAATACCACTAGCATATGCTGGTTTTTCCTTATCAAATGGAACCCCATTTTTATTGCATGTGATGTTGACTTTATGAAGTAGATTTTCAGCATCCATTCCAGTTATGCCATAACGTCCTTTGACATCAATAAGCATCAAATGATTATCGGTTCCTCCACTGATGACTCGAAACCCTAATCTAGTCATTTCAGCTGACAATACTTTTGCATTTTTAACAACCTGTGTCTGATATTCAACAAATGATTCAGATAATGCTTCTTGAAAAGCAACTGCTTTAGCTGCAATCACGTGCATTAAAGGCCCGCCTTGAATACCAGGAAAAACCGCTTTATCAATTTTCTTAGCTATTTCTTCATAATTAGTAAGGATGATTCCTCCGCGAGGTCCTCTTAAAGTTTTATGTGTTGTCGATGAAACCGCATGTGCATATTCCATTGGAGAAGGGTGAACACCAGCAGCAACTAAACCTGCAATGTGAGCCATGTCAACAAGTAAATAAGCACCAACTTCATCAGCAATTTCTCTAAATCTCTTAAAATCGATGATTCTTGAATATGCACTCGCACCAGCAACTATAAGTTGAGGTTTAACTTCTTTAGCAATTTCAAGAACTTTATCATAATCAATCATTTCAGTTTTTTCATCCACGCCATAAAAAACTGAATGATAGAATTTACCTGAAAAATTTAAATGAAATCCATGGGTCAGATGTCCGCCTTCACTCAAAGACATACCTAAAATAGTTTCTCCAGGTTTAAGCAGTGCTTGATAGACAGCCATATTGGCTTGAGATCCCGAATGCGGTTGAACATTAACAAATTTCGCATTGAATAGTTTCTTTAATCTTTCAATTGCCAAAGTCTCTATTTCATCAACAAACTCACATCCACCATAATATCTCTTTTTAGGATATCCTTCAGCGTACTTATTTGTTAAAATAGATCCTTGTGCCTCTAATACAGCATCTGAAACAAAGTTTTCTGATGCTATTAATTCAATATGTTCCTCTTGTCTGTTTTTCTCTTTAAGAATGATTTCATCGATCATAGGATCGGCCATTTTTAAGTTCATTCTTTCCTCCTAGGTAAAACCCTCGTATTATTATAACATAATAAAGTGCAAAATAAAAGACAGAATCCATGGACAAAAGACCCGTCTTTCAGCATATTTCTTTGCCTAATAGTGCTTATTTATCATAAATATTTTATAACTTCATGTTGTGATATACATCTTGAACATCATCAAGTTCATCTAATAGTAAAAGTAACCGGTCAAATTTGCCTTGATCTTCATCATTATCAAAGGTTGCTTCCATGATAGGTAACCACATAATTTGATCAATAGCAAAATCAAAATCAGGTAAAGTATCGGTGATTGCTGTACGAATCGCATTGTAATCATTTGCTTCACCGTATACAGTTACAGAATCTTCATCCACTTCAATATCAGAGAAATTCAAATCATTTAATACTAATATTTCCAGTATTTCATCTTCTGTCACACCGGGTAAAGTAAATGCGCAAACATGATTAAACTGATGCAATGTTGAACCAGAAACGCCTAATTTACCACCTGTTTTAGTGAAAGCATTTCTAACAACTGATATTGTTCGGTTAACATTGTCAGTTAGACATTCAACAATAATCATCGAACTACCAGGTCCAAATCCTTCATAACGAACTTCTGTATAGTTTTCATCACTACCGCCAATTGCTTTATCAATTGATCTTTTTATGATATCCGCAGTAACTTGTTCTTTTTTAGCTTTTTCAATAATCTTCTTCAAAGCCTGATTTGTATCAGGATCTGGTGATCCAGCCTTAGCTGCCATATAAATTTCTTTGCCGTATTTCGCATAGAGTTTGCTTTTTGCAGCAGCTGTTTTTTCCATTGCTACTTTTCTTACTTCATGTGCTCTTCCCATAATTTTATCTTCCTTTACTTACCAAATTTTTCATCATAAACCTTAATACATTGTGCGATAATCTTCTTCGCTGCATCGGCGCCTTCAATATCTAAAATATATGTTTTCTTTCCTTCTAATGATTTATAAACTTCAAAGAAGTGTCCCATTTCTGTTAGCAAATGCTGAGGTAACTCACTAATGTCATTGTATTGAGTCAGTGATGGATCTCCAAATGGAATAGCTATTATTTTTTCATCAATCTCATCAGAATCAATCATTTTCATTACGCCAATAGGGTAACATTCAACAATAGATAAAGGTTCAATATCTTCTTGACATAAAACAAGAACGTCAAGGGGGTCATTATCACCAGCGTAAGTTCGAGGAATAAATCCATAGTTTGCAGGATAATGGGTTGATGTGAAAAGGATGCGATCTAAAATGATCATACCTGTTTCTTTATCCAACTCATATTTCTTTTTACTACCTTTAGAAATTTCTATACAGGCAATAAACTTGTCGGGTTGAATTCTTGATTTGCTGATATCATGCCATATGTTCATAAGATGATTCTCCTTTTTTCTAGCCAATTCTATTTTAACATTATTGCTCAAAAAAAACACCCATAGCTTTAGGTGTCTTTTTTGCCACACGTGATTCGGTAACAAAAGCATGTTACCTATCCCCCATTTATCCCTAAATGTGTATTGAATACCTCATATAGAGGTTACGAATGATTAAAACAACCCCTGATGCTTCAATCATCGTAGTTGTGGTGTTTTGGTACCACAGTAGAAACGCCTTCATCATATTAGAAAGCCTATACGATAATTAAATACATAAACATTATAGCAACAACACTTTACTTTGTAAAGGCAAATTTGTGCTTTTAGATTGGCATCAAATTCACATCTATTATATTATTTTTTGATATGCATAAGATACAGTTCATACGTATTTTCCATCAGTGCATTAATTGTCATGGGACCGACACCTTTTGGTACTGGTGAAAGATAAGATGCGACTTCACTTACACCCTCAAAGTGAACATCACCAACCAATTTACCATCAACTCTATTGACACCCACATCAACGACGATAGCTCCTGGTTTTACCATATCTTTTGTGACAAGTTCTGCACGACCGGCAGATACAATCAATAAATCGGCGGTTTTTGTATGAAAAGCAAGATCTTTTGTCTGACGATGACATACTGTAATAGTAGCTCCTGCATCCATCAAAAGTCTCGCAACTGGAAAACCGACAATATTGCTTCTACCAATAACAACAGCATCCATACCAGCAACGTTGATATCGTAAGATTTAAGTAATGTCATGATACCCTTTGGTGTTGCAGGACATATGGTGGGTTTCTTTTGATAAAGATATCCTTGGTTGACAACATGAAACCCATCAGCATCCTTATCTTTTGAAATCAAATCAATAAGTTTGGATTCATTCAAATGTTTTGGAATAGGCAATTGCAATAAAATTCCATCCACACGATCATCTTGATTTAGCTTTTCAATGAGGTCAGAAAGTTCATTTTCACTGACATCATCATTCAAGTTATACAATTGATGATCAATACCCACTAACTTACAGGCCTTGCCTTTACCCTTGACATAGGATTGACTTGCTGGATTTTCTCCAACTAAAATGATAGAAAGGCTTGGTGCTCTATGATATTTGAGTAAATCCTTTTCAATTGTCTCTTTGAGCATCAAATTTCGTTCGTTTGCTATTTTTGCTCCATCTAATAAAATCATATTTTCACATCCTTATTGTATTAAATTGCCTTCACTGTCAATGACCATTTCTAATGCACGTGGTGTTTTATTTAAACCAGGCATGACCATAATACCTTTAGTTAACGCAACCAAAAATCCAGCACCCAATGAAGGTCTGATTTCCTGGATACTTAAAGTAAAATCAATAGGTAGTCCTTTGATTTTAGGATCTCCCGTGAGTGATAGTGGCGTTTTTGCCATACAAACTGGTAAATTCCAACCCAATTCCTGATATTCTCGTAATTGTCTGATTGCTCTTTTGCTAAATTCAACTTCTTTAGCTCCATATATATTTTTAGCGATTTTCTCAATTTTGACTTGTGTTGAATCACTTGGTTCATAAAGATTTTTAAATGTTGCTGGTTTGTTGGTGATATCAACAATGATATTTGCTAAATCAACCATACCTTCTCCGCCAAGAGTGAATCCTTTGCATAAGGCAATCGGATGATCGTTTGCTTTTGCCCAATTCATAATCAAATTAATTTCATCATCTGTATCCGAATAGAAATGATTAAGAGCGATGACATAATTCAATCCATAGTTTTTAATATTATGCAAATGCTTGTTTAAATGCGGTATACCGTCTTTTAGTGCATCCATATTTTCTATATTGAAGTCTTCCGCTCCTCCATGAGCTTTAAGTGCTCTAATGGTTGCTACTATAACAACAGCATCAACTTGTTTGTTTAGGAGCGGCATCTTTAAGGCAAGAAATTTTTCCATACCCAAATCAGCACCAAATCCAGCTTCTGTAATTGTATAATCACCAAGCTTCAAAGCTAATTTGGTTGCTACGATAGAGTTGCATCCATGAGCTATATTTGCAAAAGGACCTGCATGTACTAATGTTGGAACACCATCTAATGTTTGAACCAAATTAGGATTCATAGCATTCTTAAGTAAAAGTGCCATTGCATCAGCGCCACCTAAATCAGATACAAAAATGGGTTTGCTATCTTGATTATAGCCTATCAAAATACGATTAATTCGAGACTTAAGATCGGTAAGATCGTTTGATAAAGCCAAAATCGCCATAATTTCGCTTGCTGCAGTGATAATAAAACCATCTTTTCTTGTTGGTGTTTCAATTTCCCTTAAGGCACGATCGTTCATATCCATGCAACGCTTCCAAGTTACTGATTCAATCCCCAACTCATTACCTTGGTAAATATGATTGTCAATTAATGCACTTAATAGATTGTTTGCTGATGTTATCGCATGTAAATCACCAGTGAAATGAAGATTGATATCATCACTTGGTGTAATACTCGATTTGCCACCACCAGTTGCTCCACCTTTTAGACCAAATACGGGTCCGAGACTTGGTTCTCTAAGTGCTAGCACTGGGTGTTTTTCTATATAATTCAATCCTTGAGCCAAACCTATGGAAACTGTTGTTTTTCCTTCACCTGCTGGTGTAGGATTTATTGCTGTGACTAAAACAAGTTTGCCATTTGTTTTGTTCTCAAGTCTATTTAAAACTTTCAAATCAATTTTCGCCTTATCAAAACCATAAGGTAAACATTCTTCTGGGCTAACACCCATTTGTTTGCATAAATCTGTAATTTTTTTCATATTTTTCTCCCTGTTCACAAAAAAAGTATCTCGATTAAGATACTTTTATTATAACATATTTTTTTGCAGAATCGCTAAGTCCTATTTGATAGCTTCCTCTTCTTTTGAAGTTCTATCAAAGATGGAGTATTGTTTTAATTTTTTGTGGTAATCCGATAATTTCCGCTCTAGACAAACTGCAAAGAGCAAGTCTTATACCACCGCTCATTGGAACCGCATAAAGATGATGTTCTGCTAATTTTAAATAATCTTCATCAGGATTTGGTGTTAGAACGACCGTATAGAATCCACTTCTGAATGGGTGCGTCTTTAATCCAATCTCTTTTGCTTGCTCAATAAATGACACACTTCTTTGTTGAACCAAGGTAGTTATATGGTCCAATCCTTTCAAAAAGGCATCTTTATTTTCTTTCATTGAAAAATGATTTAATAATTCAATGGAAATAGTTGGTGTAGCTGACCAAGATCCACGCGCCTCATTGACAAATTTCTTGTGAAATTGATTAACCTTTTCTTCAACATGAGATAATCCAATTGCAGCGCCTAATCTTAAACCATATACTCCAAAAGTTTTAGATCCACTAAATGATAAAATCGTCATCACGTGATTTTTAAGTTGTGGAAGATATGTCATTTTTTTACGGGTATCTTTTTCATGAGAAAAATCTAAATATGCAATATCATATAAAAACACGATATTGTTATTCTCGAATTGGTTTAATATATTGATGATTTGCTGAAATTCTTGTTCACTTAATGTATATCCCGTTGGATTGTGACAAGGGTCATTGATAATCACGATAACTTGTTTTTGAATGGCACATAATTCTGACAGTTTCTCTTTAAAGCTATCTAAATCAAAATTGTCACCTTTAAATAATTTATGTTCAAAGACATTCAGCTTTGCTCGATCAGCAAATCTTTCATATTGCCATCTGATATCGGAAACAAAAATGGAATCTCCTGGTTTTGAATAGATTGCAAATGTTGATGCTATTGCTCCGCTACCACCTGGTGTTGCACATGCATTGATAAACATTTGGCTTCTTATGCTATGCTCATATTGACCAAGAACCCAAGAAATTACATTGTTCTTGAATTCCATACCTCCATCCACAGCTGGATATGGTAGTATTTTTTCATCTGGTAAGGAACGTATTGCTTTTGATACAATCGGCATGCCTCCAATCGATTTATCTTCATCATAGAACATACCAATAGATGCATTGATAACGTCATCATAAATTTTTGACGCGGCAATTGCATCCTTTGAAATTTTTAATATATCTACACTCACATCGATCACCTCTATTATCAATTATAAATCAAATCATCTAAAAACAAATCAAACAAATATAACCAGTGCTGTTTTTCAAATTTGGTTACCATGATGATTTGTACGTGACCCTTCATATAGGCCAAGCGTATTTGAGTCTTAGATGCATTTGCTTTATCAAATAATCTTTTACCATCTGTTTTAGCTGATGCATCTATTGAAAGAACAAGTGTCACTTGGTTAGATTCTACGATTGTTTTGTGTACACCTAGAATTGAAGAGAATTTTTTAAATAGTTTTTCATACATATAAAGTAGTAAATCAGCATCTATAGCTCCAAATCGATCCGTTAATTCAAGTTTTAAATCTTCTACATCCTTGAGACGATTAAGTTCACTTATACGCTTATGTATTTCAATGCGCACACTGTCTTGACTAACATATTGTGGATCCACATGTCTTGCTGCATAAATCTCATCAATAGCTGTTTCTTTGGGTTTATCCAAAGATATTCCAGTGACAGCTTCTTCTAACAATTTCATATATAATTCAAGTCCAACTGAATCAATGAATCCTGATTGTTCAGAACCTAAAATATCACCAGCACCTCTGATGGATAAATCTCTCATGGCAATTTTAAATCCACTGCCTAGCGCTGTGAAATCCTGAATGGCATTTAATCTCTTTTTTGCCTCATCGTTAATATTTCTAAAAGGATCATAGAGAAGGTAAGCATAAGCGATTCGATCACTCCTACCAACGCGTCCTCGAATTTGATAAAGTTGAGATAAACCCAGTTTATCAGCATCATGAATGATCAGTGTATTTGTATTTGGAATATCGACGCCAGTTTCAATAATAGTTGTTGAAACGAGCACATCATATGAATGATCGATGAAGTCGCTTAATACATTTTCTAACTGGTCACGATTCATTTTTCCATGAGCATATGCAACTCGTGCTTCAGGCACAAGTTTTTGTAATTTAAAGGTCATACCTTCAATACCTTGAACACGATTAAAAAGATAAAAGATTTGTCCACCTCTTGCAAGTTCTCTTGTAATAGCTTCCTTGATTAAAGCTTCTTGTCTTTCAACGACATAAGTTTGAACAGGATATCTATTTAACGGTGGTGTTTCAATCATCGATAAATCCTTTAAACCCATCATCGACATTTGAAGTGTTCTAGGAATTGGTGTAGCACTTAATGTCAACGTATCTACATTCACTTTAAACTCTCTGATTTTTTCTTTATGCTCAACTCCAAAACGTTGTTCTTCATCAATAATTAATAATCCTAAGTCCTTAAATTTAACGTCTCCAGATAGTAATCTATGAGTTCCAATAACAACATCTATATAACCTTTTTTTAGTTTTTCCAATGTTTCTTTTTGTTTCTTTGGTGTCACGAAACGGCTTAACAAGGCGACATTCGCGCCATACTTATCAAATCTTTCTTTAAAGGTATAATAATGTTGTCTTGCAAGAACAGTTGTTGGCACTAAATATAAAACCTGTTTCTGATTGAGAACCGCTTTAAATGAAGCACGTAGTGCGACCTCAGTTTTTCCGAACCCAACATCTCCACAAATCAATCGATCCATAGGTCTTTCATTTTCCATATCGAACTTTGTATCGACGATTGCTTTTTGTTGGTCTCGAGTTGTTTCATACTCAAAGTCTCTTTCAAAAGCTACTTGCATTTCATCATCTTTTTCATAAGAAAAACCTACACTTTGTTGTCTTTGTGCATAGAGTGCAATCAGACGATCACTTAAATCCTTAATACGCATACGCACGCTAGCTTTTGTCTTTGTCCATTGTTTTCCACCAAGTTTAGACAATTTAGGATGCATACCATCATGACTGCTGAATTTTAGCACCATATCAATTTGATCCATTGGAACATATAGAGCTTCTTCATTCGCGTAAATGATATGCAAATAATCACGTTTTTCTGAGCTGAGTTCCATGGTTTTCAAACCTACATACCTGCCAATACCATAATCATAATGAACAACAAAATCACCAACTGTTAAGTCTTCAATTCTACGAATCTTAGTTGCTTGATTTAAAACGCTTCTATATCTAATTGCTGGTCTAACTTTGTAGGAATACAGCTGTGCTTCATCAAGTAAAAGCACTTTGTCCTCTCGTGATAAGAATGAACCATAACTTGATTGATTCAATAAATAGATGCCGTTTTCTTCAGACAATTCAGTCTTATATATCAGCTTTTTATCCTGTAAAAATTGTTTGATTTCCTCATAAAAATGTTTGGTTGATACACAAAAAACGATGTGGTATTTGTCGATGATATCTCTAATGTCGAGTTCCAATAAAGGTAAATTTCCTTGGTAATTATTCGTTTGTGAAACACCTAGATCAATAGCATCTGGTGTGCTGTTTAACCCAAAATTATCAATTTCAATATGTGTGATTTTCAATTGTTTTTCAAGTGGCAATCTAAAAGGTATGCTTAAAAAATTGTCTCCGTTCATTGTCGTAGCATATGTATCTAAATCACTTGCTATCGACTTTTCGTTGATGATCATTTTATGAACATCAATCATATAAATCTTCTTGATTTTGCAAAAATCAATAACTGTGGTTTCTTCTGAATTGAAAAAAGGAATGTATATACCAAGTCCATCCAATTTAATTCTCATCTCAATGGATTCTATATCTTGATCCAGTTTTTCTTGTTCTCTTTCGGACAAATTTTTGTCCTTAAAGAATCTTTGAATCTTATTGATTGCTTCTTGTTTCATTAAATCGGTATAGAATAATTCATTCATAGGTGCAACTTCTATGGATTCAACTTCAGCAAAAGAGCGTTGTGTTTCAACGTCAAATATTTTGATTTGATCTAAAATATCATCAAAAAAATCTAATCGGTATGGTTGATCATTATTCAGAGTATATAAATCTAGAATGTGGCCTCTTAAACTGAATTCTCCTGGTTTTTCAACCGTATATGTTCTGGAATATCCACTATAAACCAAATATTGAACAAGGTCATGTAAATCATACGAACTTGTTCTCTTTAAGATTTTTACACTATTGATATAGTCATTAGGCTTTAACTGTCTTTGACACAACCCTTGCAACGTGGAGACAACAATAAACGGTTTACCAGTTAACAGTTGTTTCAGTGTATATAATCTTTCACTCTTAAATTCGGGGCTGCCAAGAGCCATGATATTTGTGAGTGTTTGATCAGATGGATAAAAAAGCACATCATCTGCATCAACAATTTGACTCATTTTGTCATAATACTTTTGAGCTTCATATAAATTCGGAGTGATGATTATAATCGTTTGTTTGTTTTCTATATAATCTAGTGCAGCAAGATAAGCATTATACGTATCAGTAGATGACTTAAAAGACATCGATTTCGATGTCTTTTTGATCATTTTTGCCATTTGTGTTTTCATTTTAAGAAAATCAATCATCTTTTTGCCTCATAGATAAGTAAAACCCAAACTCATGTTTGGGTGTTATATTTTGTCATGATGTCGGTAAATGGAGTGTTTTGAACAAATAATTCGATAATTTCTGTGGATAACTTAATTGCCTTTTGCAACATTATCTGCTGATCGGGTGTAAATTGACCTAAAACATATTCATCTAAAGGCATCGATGGATTAATATCAATACCGATGCGAACTCTTTTAAATTCCTCACTATGCAATAGACCTACAATATTTCTCAATCCGTTATGTCCACCATGTCCACCAAATTCTCTCAACCGAAGTTTTCCAGTTTCTAAGTTGACATCATCAACAATAATTAATATATCATTTATCTCAATATCATAGTAATTCATGATTTTATAAATAGCTTCGCCAGAAAGATTCATAAAAGTTGATGGCTTGGCTAGAATCAGTTTTTCTCCGTTTAATTGAGTTGTACATATTTCAGCATTGAACTTAGAATCAAATTTAGCTTGACCACCTATTAAGCGTAAAACTTCATCTATGACTTTAAATCCTATATTATGTCGTGTTTTTTGGTATTTTAATCCTGGATTACCTAATCCTACTACAAGCTTCATTGATTGCTCTTTTCCGGATGATGTATTTTATCGAATATTTGACTAATTGGTTCATCTTTTACAATGTGTAAAATACTTTGTCCAAGAAGTGGTCCAATTGATAATTGAGTGATTTTGTTTGACAGTGCAATGCCGGGATTACTAATAGTATCTGTAACAACTACCTCACAAATTACTGAATTTTGAATTCTTTCGAGAGAATCTCCAGAAAATACTGGGTGAGTTGCTGCCGCATAGACTTTGATTGCTCCCGCATTCATAAGTGCTTGTGCTCCTGCAATTAAAGTTCCTGCCGTATCAATGATATCATCAACCATGATTGCAATTTTTCCATTAACGTCACCAATAATGTTTTGAACTTCTGCTTTATTTGGTTCTGGTCGACGTTTGTCGATAATTGCAAGTGGTGCATTTAAAATTCGGGCAAATACGCGTGCACGGGTAACACCACCATGGTCAGGAGAAACAACAACGATGTTTTCTAAATGTTTTGTATATAAAAAATAGTCTGCGAGAAGTGGTGCTGCTGGAAAATTATCAATAGGAACATTGAAGAAACCTTGAATCTGTGCCGCATGTAGATCAATACAAATTAAGCGGTCAACACCTGCTACCTGAAGCATGTCTGCAATGAGTTTGGCCGTAATTGGTTGTCTAGATTTAGCTTTTCGATCTTGTCTAGAATATCCATAATAAGGCATAAGTACAGTTAATGTTTTTGCAGATGCTCTTTTGATTGCATCTGCTAAGATAAGTAACTCCATCAAATGTTCATTAGCTGGTGATGATGTGGATTGAACAACAAATACATCATGACCACGAACACTCTCTTCAATGTTAATGGATATTTCACCATCTGCAAATCTGACAACATCCACATTACTGATTTCAATACCAGAGGTTCTTGAAATTTCTTCAGCTAAAGCACGATTTGAACTTAGTGCAAATAGTTTTATTTTCTTCCCTTCAATGATTGACATTTTTTTATTCACAACTCCTTAACTTTCTCTATTTAATTATACTCCAAAATGGGTTATTTTAAACCGGAATTTTCTCAAAAAAAAATCTTTTTGCATGATTTGCAAAAAAGATTTTTGTTTACTTCATTTATCATGTTTGATTATTCTTCTTCACCGGAAGTTGGATTTGCTAAAGCTTCATTATATGCTACAACAATAGCATCTTCAATGATCTTGCGCATTTCACCATGAATAGGGTGAGCTATATCTCTAAATGTTCCATTGGGAGTCTTTTTACTTGGCATGGCAACAAAAATGCCGTTTTCGCCTTCAATGATACGGATATCATGAACAACAAAACTCTCATCAAAAGTAATAGTTGCTACCCCTCTAAGTCTACTTTCACTACTAACAAGTTTAACTCTTACATCAGTAATTTTCATTTTGCCCTCCAAGACGTCCTTTTATAAATAAATTATAGCATATAGAAACTGAATTATAAAGTTTTTTTATGTTTTTGGCTTTGTTTTGAGGTATTGAATACTATATTTACCGAATTTGTTCTCCAAATCCAATTCATTTTGCTCAATTGCTAAAATATAGAAAGTTGAACCACTTCCACTCATCAATGCATGTGAATCGATTCTTTTTACATCTTTATAAACCCGTTTAAGTGTTGGATAGCACTTCAATGTTGTTTTTGTCAATTTATTATAAGTCTTTTTAAAAAAGAGACTATATTTTTGGTTCAAATAATTTCTAAATAGTTTTTCAAACTGTTTTGATCTATATTTAATTTGGTGATGTTTGAAAACATTTGCTGTTGAAACATTTACATTTGAGATGACCAAATAAATGGCATCAATTTTAGGAGTATCGACGAATAAGAGGCTTTCTCCTCTACCGTAGACAAGCGCTGGTTTGTCGTATAAGCAAAACAAAGTGTCTGATCCCAATTCTAAAGCAAGCTCTTCAAGATCTTCTAATTCTAGGTTTAATTCCCACAATCTATTCAATCCCCTTAAGGTTGCTGCAACATCAGCAGATCCACCACCCAATCCAGCTCCGATAGGAATTCTTTTTTCAAGTGTAATCTTTGCTCCTCTTTTAACATTAAAACGTATTTTCATAAGTTGGGCAGCTTTTAAAACCATATTATTCTCAATCTCAATATTAGATTCTAGAATTATTTCGTCATTTTTTTCAAACTCGAGTGAGTCAAATAAATCAATAGGTATCATAATCATTTGTAATTCATGATATCCGTCTTCTCGTTTCTTTACAACATCTAAAGCTAGGTTAATTTTTGCGTGTGCACTTTCTTTAATCATATTCCCACATCCTTGCCAGATGGATGAAATCTTCCTTTGTCAATGCTTCAGCTCTAATGTTGGGAACAAATCCATGTTTGATTAAAAAGGCTTCTAGACCCTCTTTAGGTTTGTTAAAAGCTTCATGCCAATTATTAACAAGTGTCTTTCTTTTTTGTCTGAATGCTTCTTTGACAAGTTGGATAAAAAGGACTTCTTTTTCTGATTCAATTAATGGTATTTCTCGCTTCTCTATACGAATAACCGCACTATCTACATTAGGTACAGGATAGAACATGTTGCGTTTAACATCCATGATTTTACGGACAATTGCATGATATTGTAAAATGATTGATAAAGCATTGTATTGTTTACTTTTAGGTGTAGCGAGCAATCTGTCACAAACTTCTTTTTGAATCATTAAAGATGCTGTTTTAATCATTGGAGTTTCTAGTATCTTAAAAAGAATAGGTGTTGTGATGTAATATGGGACATTAGCAACAATATGCATATCTTCTTTATAGATTGATAAATCTGACTCTAAAAAATTTTCGTATATGACTTTCAAATTTTCATATTGTTGTTCAAATTGATCAAGCGTAGGTTTTAGGCTTGTATCAATTTCATAGGCAATGACATCTTTAGCTGATAAAGCCAAAAAAGTAGTCAGTGCCCCTTGCCCTGGTCCTACTTCTATAACGTGCTTATCGATGATGTTTGATTCTCTGACAATTTTCATTAAAAGATTTTTGTCCCTTAAAAAATTTTGTCCAAATCTTTTTTTAGCTTGATGGTTCATTGAGTACCTCAATAACCTTATCTTTGGAAATATTGAATAACTTTAATCGTTGATATAACGTTTTACCGTTGACATATCCAATTTTAAGAACAATGGATAGTTTTGCTCTCAATTTTTTACTATCTAAATTACCAGTAAGTTTCATATCGTGTAAAAATGAATGGGTTATATCACTTTTCGAATGATAGGTAACACTTTGCATATCCTTAAGGGCCAACATGATGTTTTCTGCTGAGGCATGCTCAACACCAATTTTCTTCCCGTTTTTGCTGTGAGCGAACTCTTGATTCAAAAAAGCATGATAAACATGTGTCAGTGATTTTCCAAGCAATCTTCTAATACGTTCACCTGCATGATCGGGGTCTAAAAATAAAACAATATCATGTGTTTGATCAAGTTCTTTTAAAACTTGTACGCTATCAGGATTAATTGCACTACCATTGGTTGTTATGATTGTTATATCGGGATATATTTGTTTCAATCTAGACGAGTCATTTCTTCCTTCTACGACGAAAATCTTAGGTCTCATGACTTTCTATAGAAGAACTTTGGATCCTTTTTGACGCCACTCAGCATCAAACTTTCAATAATTTTTGATTGTTCTTTAAGCGTGGATATGTTTCCATTTTCTAGCATAATCAGTATTTGATCACCATATTTAACATCATCGTCTTTATATGTGCTATTCTCAACTGTGCGGTAGGTCGTAAAATATTTTAATTCTTCAGGTTTGAATTGAGACTTAATTTTCTGAATTTCTGTTTGATTCTCTTTGGTATCGTTGATGTAACCCCAAATATGTCTGTTCATAAAATCAAGAGCAAGATTTCTTAAGATATAATCTGAAGATTTTGTAAAGCTTGATATGAGACCGTTGATATAGAAATCATCAATCTCCAAATAACTATTTATATCCTTGGGATCATTGATTAGATTTTTTAATGGTTCAACGTTCCCGCTGAACGAAAAATCATCAATTAATAAGTCCTTAACACGCTGATAAATTTTTTCTAATATAACTTCATATGCTCTTGCTACTGGGTGATAATAGACTTGCCAGTACATGTGATATCTGCTAATTAGATAATTTTCGATTGCATGAATACCACTAATTTTAAAAACAACTTGTCCATTTTTTATATAGAGGACACGAATGAGCCGATCCAAATCAATATGACCATAAGCAGCGCCTGTAAAATATGCATCTCTTTCAAGATAATCTAAGCGATCCACATCAAGTTGACTTGAAATGAATTGTTCAATCAGAGGGAATTTCTTTTCTTTGCGAAGAATTGAACCGATATCTTCTGCAAATAAATCATCAATACTATCCAAGATGCTTCTCAATTCTTTGTTTTCAATAATAAGCTTAGCACCAATCTCTTCATGATTAACATCAAAGATATCTTCAAATGCATGTGAATATGCCCCATGACCGATATCATGTAATAAAGCAACGCTTAAAAACAAGAGTTGTTCGCGTTCTTGCAAAGCGTTCTTAATATCTGGTACAGTTAAAAAACGATTCGCGATTTCATAAACACCCAAGCTATGACTAAACCTAGAATGCTCTGCACCATGAAAAACCATTTGTACACCACTTAATTGACGAATTCTTCTCAATCGTTGAAAAAGAGTAGAATTGATTAATTGTTTAATGACTTCATAATCCACATGGATGTATCCATAAAGTGGATCTTTATATACTTGTTGCTTGATGAGTTTTTTCAATCAAAAACCTCCTATGTTAAAAAAGTGCCAAAAGGCACTAAGCATTAATGGTATAAGATTTGATTAATTCGACTTTGTCACCTGTATTTAGCATAAAAGCACTACCATCATCAGTATCTAAATGACAGTCTAATTTAAAATTAGCATGTACTCTACATAATACATTATCTAAAATTCCAGCTTTGATTCCACCAACTCTTAAACTGACTATTTGACGGTCAACAACATCAAATTCTTTTGCTTCATCCAAGGAAAAATGAATATGACGATCAGCAATGATGACACCTTCGGATATCTCTACTTGGCCCTTAGGTCCAATGAGTGTTGCAGGTCCAGATGCTTTAACGTCTCCAGATGATCTTACGGGTGCAACAAATTTAAAGCGAATTGCATCGCTTTTTGATATTTCTACTTGAGAAGCTGGTCTGACAGGTCCTAAAATACGAACGCCAGCCAAAAGTTTACCTTCAGGACTTACAACATCTACTTTTTCGACGGCTGCATATTGTCCTGGTTGACTCAAATCTTTCAACACGGTTAACTTGTAATCTTTTCCAAAAAGTATTTCCAAATGTTCCTGTGTTACATGGAGATGACGTCCTGAAATGCCTACTGGTACTTTTTTCATTGTTAATTCCTCCTACATACGAAACGATTATATCATTTTTTATGTTTGTTTTCAATTGGTTTATGATAGAATAAAACCTAGAAAGGGGTGTTCTCATGTCATCAATTTTTACGAAAATTATCGCCAAAGAAATTCCTGCTCACTTTGTTTATGAGGATGATCTGGTTGTTGCCTTTTTAGATATTTCACAAACAACCAAAGGTCATACATTAGTAGTTCCAAAAGCTTATTATAAGGATGTTTTTTCAGTGCCTGAAGATTTAGCAGCACATGTAATGGAAGTTGCAGTCAGAGTTGCTAACGCTCTTAAGAAAGCTTTTAATCCTGAAGGGATAAATATCCTAAGCAACAATGGGGAAGCATCTGGTCAAACTGTTTTCCACTTTCATCTACATTTGATTCCTCGCTATGAAAAAGATGATGTCAAGTTTAGTATGAAAAACCATATGAGTGATCTTTCTTTGGATGATTATAAAGAAAGAGCACGCTTGATTAAAGCGGCTCTATTGTAAACATTACACCGTTGTTTATATTTTCAACTTTAAGTAAAAGATTGAAATGTGAACAAGTTTTTTGAACGATACTCATTCCTAAACCGAACTGCCCTTTTTGACCTTTTTCATAAGGTCTAAAGAGCTGATCAATGAATTTTTGACTAATGGGCTCTCCGTCGTTAAAGAAGGTGAGCTTTTTATTTTTCAATTTTATAACAATTGTTGTTTTTGCATATCTCAAAGCGTTATCTACGATATTATTAAATGCAGTATAGAAATTTTCTTTAACTCCGAAATATGTCGATTCATCAAGTTCAACTTCAAATGTGATATTTGTTCTATACTTATGATTATTGACAATATTGTCAATAACGTCTTTAACTTTGATGTTTTCATACTCTTCTTGTGTCTTTAAGTATTCGAGTTTATTCAGTTCAAGAAGTTGTTTTACTTTTTGATTGAGGATATCAGCTTGTTTTACAATAACATCAGCCTCTGATACATCTGATACACCATCACTGATTGCTTCAGCATATGATTGAATAACAGCAATTGGTGTTTTGAAATCATGAGAAAGATTTTGTAGCATTTCTTGTTTTGATTTTTCACTAAATTGAATTTCTCTTCTCATCTTTTCAATGGTTTGTGCGAGTTCAGTGATTTCATCGTTACCGTCAATTTCTATCGGGATTAAATAATTGTTGTGTGTCATCAATTCAACTTCACCTTTAAGACGTTTAACTCGTTCGACAGTGATTCTTGACCAAATGAGAATGATTAAATTACCTAAAACGACCAAAGCGATAAAACTGACACGTACTAAGGTACCAAATGAGTTGCCAACAGCTTGCAGATAATCTTCGGAAGTGAAAACAATGATTAGCAAATTGCCAGGTCTTCTATCAATACGATAATAATATGTTTCGTGATCGAGTGTTTCTTCTTTGACAAACCCTGGCCAAACAGAAAGAGTATCAGCGAGTTGACTCGCTGTATAGTTCTCATCTAGTAATTCTATGTTATTACTACTTAAAACGATACCATTTTGAACAATAACATAACCGTTATATTCATTATCTGGTGGATTTGATGGACGACTTCTAACTTCATCAAAATATAGCTCTAATTGTTGTATATTCTGTTCGTCTCTAAAATCGTCAAAAACTCTATTCAAGGCAATGATAAAAACAAGACTTGTTAACAAAGTCACAACAGTAAAAATAAAATTGAGTTGTGTTGTTAACTTAATCTCTTTCATAATAATCGATAACCATATCCATAAATCGTTTCAATTTTCAATTCAGGCATTTTATGTCGCAAGCGACGAAGTAAGTCATCAACAACACGATCACTTCCATAATAATTTTCTCCCCAAACATGCTTTAAGATGTCTTCTCTTCCAAAAGCAGTATTTAGATTTTTAAGAAAAAATAACAATAATTCAAATTCCTTATTGGTTAAGTCGATCATTTGATTTTTTGATTTAATCTCTCTTTTGGTCAAATTAATTTCATACTCATCATAAGTAACCATCTCTGAAGCCTGACTTTGTGAATGTCTTTTTAATATTGCTTTAACTCTCAAGATAAGTTCTCTTGGAGAATAAGGTTTTGCTAGATAATCATCGCTTCCTAGTTCAAGGCCCATAATTTTATCCAAGTCTTGATCTCTAGCTGAAGTGAAAATCACAGCTGAAGTGCTATGTCTTTCTTTAAGCGCTTTAATCAAATCATATCCACTGATTTCACCAGTTAACATAATGTCTAAAATCCATAAATCAACTGGATCATCAATATGTTCCATCGCTGTTTCACCATCGTAGAAAACTGTGGTCTCATAGCCTTCGCGAGATAAATATTTTCTGATTATCTCTGATAAGTCTTTTTCGTCTTCAACATAATATATTTTCATTTTTTTCATACCACCTTTTTATAAGTAAAATAAGCATGCTCAGCATACTTATTATACCATAGAGAATTTTTATAGAGAGAAAATGAAGTACCTATATCATAACAAAATACTGTGTGATGTCTATGTTTTTCTGGTGTGAAATTGTGTTAATTAATGACTTCAGCTCTCATATAAGGGATTAATACTTTGGGTACAGTAATGGTTCCATCTGCGTTTTGATAATTTTCAATAATCGCAATCATCGTTCTACCAACTGCAAGTCCTGAGCCATTGAGTGTGTGTACATATTCTGTTTTACTATCTTTTGTTCTCTTGAATCTAATATTTGCACGACGTGCCTGGAAATCTTCCGCATTGGAAATTGATCCAATTTCTCTATACATATTTTGCCCAGGCAACCAAACTTCAATATCATAAGTTTTTGCCATGCCAAATCCCATGTCCCCAGTAGATAGGCAAACAACGCGGTAGGGTAGTTCTAATCTTTTAAGTACTTCTTCGGAATTGAGTAACATAGATTCTAGTTCTAAATATGACTCTTCAGGTTTGGTAAACTTGATTAATTCAACCTTATTGAATTGATGCTGGCGTAATATGCCTCTTGTGTCTCTACCTGCAGATCCCGCTTCAGAACGAAATGCAGTTGTGAATGAACAATATCGTAAAGGTAATTGATTGCCATCAAGAATTTCATCACGATATAAATTGATGGTAGGAACTTCAGCTGTTGGATTTAAATACCAACTGTTATCACCTGCAAAAACTTTAAAGGAGTCATCTCTGAATTTAGGAAATTGTCCTGTAGCAAACATGCTTTTTTCATTGACGATAAATGGTGGAATGATTTCCGTATATCCGTGTTCAAATGCATGTAAATCCATCATAAATTGAATGAGTGAGCGTTCAAGACGAGCACCCAATCCTTTATCTACGACAAATCGAGTTCCAGTAATCTTAGCTGCGCGTTCAAAATCAAGAATATTAAGTTTTTCACCTAATTCAATGTGATCCTTGATTGGGAAATTAAATACTCTTGGAGTACCTACTTTTTTGATTTCAAGATTTGCAGAATCATCTTTTCCAATGGGTACACTTTCGTGAGGTAAATTAGGTGTCATGGCTAAAATATCGAATATTTTGTCTTCGATATTTTTCAACTCATCATCCAATTTCTTGATATCGTCACCCAAGTGAGCAACTTCGTTCAATATGGGTGATGCATCCTGTTTATTTCTTTTGAGTTCACCAATTTTCTTTGATTGTTCATTTCTTAACGCTTTTTTGGCTTCAACATCATAAATAAGTTGTTTTCTTTGGTCTTGAAAATTAACCAATTCATGCAAATATGAGAAATCTCCATTTCGATTGGACAGTCGTTTAAGAACCTCTTCCATATTTTCTGTAACATACTTCAAATCTAACATTTTCTATTCCTCCTTTATAAAATAAAAGTCCCTAGATTATATCTAAGGACGAAAATTCGCGGTACCACCTTAGTTCTAGAGAAAAATCTCTAGCACTTTAACGATCTTTAACGCAGATTTACGGATGGGATTAGCATCACTCAAGAGGAGATTTGTTGATTGTTCAGATTCGCTTGCACCACCCGCGAACTCTCTAAACAAAACCAATCAAGTACTATGCTCTTTTTCGTGTTATCTATATTATATGTTTTTTATTAATAAATGTAAAGTGGGCATAAATGCCAACCTAAACTTTGCTCTTTTTGTTGATTAATTTTTGTAAATCTTCTTTAATTTCCGGTTTTTGTAGCCCAAAATCCAAGATCGCCTCAATATAATCTATTTTATTGCCTACATCATAACGTTTCGCTTCAATATCATAGGAATAAACCTTTTCTTCATCCATCAATCTTGCAATTGCATCAGTAAGCTGGATTTCGTTACCTGCGCCTCTTGTTTGGTTTTTTAAATATTTAAATATATTTGAAGTGAGCACATATCTACCACCTATGGCTGATCTTGATGGTGCATCTTCGATTTTTGGTTTCTCAACAACACCTTTTAATTCAGTTAATCTGCCTTCTTTTTTCTCTTTGGGAATACAAATTCCATATCTTGAAGTTTCTTTATAGTCAACTTCAATCGTTCCTAAGACGTTTGTATGTACTTGATTATATGCATCAATCACCTGTCTAATTGCTGGTTTGTCTTTTCCAACATACATATCATCACCAAGAAGTATTGCAAATGGTTCTTTCCCAACAAATGCTTCAGCTTGAAGTACAGCATGACCTAAACCCAATTGTTCTCTTTGTCTAATGTAATGGATATTGACGCCTTGAGCAATATTTCGAATAATGCCATATTCTTCAAGTTTGTTTTTGCTTAAGAGAATTGTTTCTAGCTCCAGATTGTAATCAAAGTAGTCAATAATTGCATTTTTGTTGCTACTAACGATTAGCAAGATATCTGTAATGCCGCTTTCTATGGCTTCATTGACAATATATTCAATCGTAGGATGATCAATAATAGGTAATAATTCTTTGGGTAGTGCTTTTGTAATAGGTAAGAAACGAGTCCCATACCCTGCAGCAGGAATAACAGCTTTTTTAATCATTTTTTTGCTCCTCTACTAAATCTTTTTTAGACATAAAATAGGTAATAGCAATACCTATAAAAAATAGAACAATGCCAATCACCCACATGTACCATGAAGATTGGAAGACATTTCCAGTTGTATTTGATTGAAGGGTGAATAAAATATTAAACGGTGAGATCAACACAATGCCTAAAACTGCAAAATAAAAATGCACTTTGTAATGCTTTAATAACTGGTACATTACTTTTCCCATAAACAGTAACCCAATGATGATACCTAATACCAATAAACCTAACATAGGCAATTGGCTAGAAATTGCTGTAAAATTGAGAGTACTAAAATCTCTAATTATATCATCGCCTAGCTTAAGGAGCGTTTGATAATATCCCAAAGCCATCAACATTGTCGCTCCACTTAATCCAGGAATAATAATTGAAATTGCTGTAATCATTCCAATGAAAAAAACAATAATTAAATAAGTCCAACTACCCACAACTGCTGTTTGCTCCTGAATGAATAAAAAACCTACCATCACAACCATTGCTATAATCATCGTGAAAAAATGATGCCAATGATATTTTTCGGTCTTTATTTCTTTTTTAAGACCAGGAATAGCCCCTAATATGAATCCTATAAAAAGAAGGGTGAGTGGAATAGGTGCAACATCTAAAAATGAACTGATAAAAAGAAATCCTAATCCCAACCCAACAAAAACACCAACAATATATTGCCAAACTTGAATAATTGATTTAATTGGATGTCTTGTGAAATTATTAAGTGCTGTAATTAAGTCTTGATATATATTTAAAATAGCAGCAATCATTGAACCGCTGATCCCGGGAAGAATGCTTCCCATTCCGACTAGACTTCCTTTAATGATTTTTATTAAGTGATTCATGAATGCTCCTTAAGGATAACTTAAATATATTATAACGCATTTCAGGTTATTAATGTCCTTGATGCGTGAAATTAATATTGAAGATTGTTTCTATTTTAGCATATTTCATATGGTTTATCTATGCTATAATAATGATGGTGATCATATGACAGAGTTTGTAGAAATATTAAAATATATCATTCTTGGAATCATTCAAGGCATAACCGAAGTTTTTCCTGTTTCAAGTAGCGGGCATTTAACTTTGTTTGCTCGTCTGTTTAGTATTGACCTATCAAATCTAACTATTTTCTTGATGATAACAAACGCGGGATCATTTCTTGCTTTGCTTTATTTCTTTAGAAAAGATGTTGGACAACTCATTAACGGAACCTGGCATTATTTGATTCGTAAGGAAGAAACAAGCAAAGAAGATTTTCATTACGTAGTTAAATTGTTGATTGCTGTGGTACCTATAGGTATCGTGGGACTCTTTTTTAAAGATTACCTTCCAAATGACTTATTATCGGTTGGTTTTGCACTCATTTTAACAGGTGCTTTGCTCTATTTTGTATATAGAGTTAAAGATATTCAATGGAAAAACCAAATCACATGGAAAAATGCATTAATTATTGGAGCCTTCCAAATGTTTGCAATTTTCCCCGGAATTTCAAGAAGTGGTATTACAATGACCGGTGGTTTAATGCAAAAAATTGAACTCAAAAAAGTACTTAGATTTTCATTCTTAAGTTATATCGTGGTTTCTGTTCCGGTTTCTATTCTCGGATTATATGAAGCTTTGACTGTAAGCGAAAGCATTAATATCATAGGATATAGTCTAGCCTTTATCATGAGTTTTATATTCAGTTTATTATCTGTCAAAGTGCTTTATCAATATGTCAAAGTTAAGAATTTAGTCTATTTTGCAGGTTACTGCTTGGTTGTAGGATTGATTTCGATTGTTTTATATTTCATCTAACTAAATCTGGTTTGATAAATAAAAAAGACAAGTACTCTATGAACTGAACCCCAAAAAGTAGACACTTAAAAAAAAGAGGTCTACTTTTTTTGTTTTCTACGTTTTGTATTATAAAATTGAATCCATTCATGGACTAAATTGATGTATTCTTCTAAATTTTTGATATGATGATTATAGAGAGTCTCTTTCTTTAATAGAGAATGGAAGCTCTCAATGACTGCGTTATCTAAAGGTGTGCCTCTTCTAGACATGGAAATAAGTATGCCATTCGATTCGCAGACGCTTCGGTACTCAGTTGAAAGATATTGAGAACCCTGATCTGAATGGAGGATGAGTCCATTCAGATCTTTTGTCTTATAGATAGCTTGATTTAAGGTTTCTATGACGAGTCTATTGTCATTACTGCGGCTAATGACGTACGCGATAATTTTGCGTGTCTGTAGATCCATAATGCTACTTAAGTAAGCTCTCTTGTTACTCCAAATGAGATAGGTGACATCTGTAGCCCAACCTCTTTGATTAAAGTTTCTTTGAATTAAATCATCTTTTATGTTCTCTATATAATATTTTTTATTTGTATAAGGTGCGATTTGACGAACATATTCGGCTTGAATATCGTATTTTCTCATGATTCTAAGGACTTTCTTATGATTCATCAAGATACCTTTGTTATCACGTATTTCATCTGTTATACGCCGATATCCATAGGTTTTCTTGCTGCTGTTAAATGCTTTTTTAATGACTAGATAGTCAGCATAATCTAAATCTTTTGCATGCCTGTATTTATAGTAGCTACTGATACTCATCTCTAAAACTTCACACATTGTTCTCAACTTATATTGTTTCCGATGCTTGTCGATGAAGATTACTTTTTCTTTCGATCGACCACCTCCAAGAAGGTTTGGAATTTTTTTAAGATTTCATAGCGTTCTTTATAATCAATGTTTTTTTCTGTGGGTCGACCTCTGAGTTGTACCCCTAAGGATCCATCTCGTTTGTAAATCATTACCCAGCTTGTCAATGTCCCCTTTGGAATATTATATTTCTTGGATAGTTCTGTGTAACTCTTCTGGTCCTCAATTTTCTCTTTTAATACTTGATTCTTGAATGTTAAATCATATCTTTCAAACTTTTGTCCCTTACTTGCCATAAAAAACACCTCCATACTCATATTCTAGTACGAAAGTGTATTTTATGATTCAATTGTTTTGCTGGGCCTAAAACTCTATAAGGCATTAAAGCCTCTTTTTTTTAAGTCTCTACTAAACGGGGTTCACTCTACTAATACTGGTCTTTTTATTATGCTAGTTTTCAATTAAATCTCTAAAAATGATCGATTTATTTTGTATGATCATGATTCACATAGTTGACTATATCTTTAATATTTTCCTTACTAACATAGATTACAGGTTCATAAAATCCCTTTAAAAACACTTTTTCATCTTCCGTTTTATTTGGATTTTTTTCAAGCATTTTTTTCATCATACCCATCATAAATTTATACATCCCTTTTAGTTTTGAAAAATCCAATCCACCAGGCAAGTAAAAAAACGGATAATCATTGTTAGGTACGGTTTTCTCTTTGATCTTGAATATCTCTTCTTCAATTCCAGGATTACCACCACAAGCAAAAATAATCAGTTTCTTTCCTTTACTGAAGCGTTTTGCTTTATTGAGTTTTTTTACTCTGTAAATAATAACAGGTCCACCATAAATAATGGTATCGTACGATTTCAAGCTCTTTTTCTTGGTGTCCATGATATCAAAAAGATCACATTTTAACTCACTTGAAATCATTTCAGCATACTGTTTGGTATTTCCTGTATTTGATTGATATAATACTGCAATTTTCATAAATTTACCTCCAATGAATGAAATTTATCGATTAGAAATTTTCTTTCTATAATTATAATCGGATAAAACAATATCTTCTAAATCATATTTGGGAACCCATTTCAAAATGTGTTTTGCTTTTTCATTGGATGCGATTAATTCAGCGGGATCCCCATCTCTACGAGGTCCAATAACTATTTTTAGTGGTGCTATATGATTGACTGCTTCAGCAACTTCTAGCACGGTAAATCCATGACTAGATCCTAAATTGATTGTTTCAGATTTTCCACCATCAAATAAATAATGTGCACCTAATACATGTGCAATTGCTAAGTCACTGACGTGTATATAATCTCTAACACATGTTCCATCCTTTGTAGGATAATCGTTGCCATAAATGGTTAAATGATCATGAATACCAATAATACCTTGAATAGCTAAGGGTATGAGGTGTGTTAACTGATCTTTCATCAGACCAATTTTAAGTGATTCATCAGCACCTGCAACATTAAAATATCTAAATATAACAAACTTGAAATCGTGAGCATTTGCTACCCATGAAATCATTTTTTCACAAGCTAATTTCGTTTCTCCATATGGATTAATTGGCTTAGTTATCATATCTTCCTGGCAAACACCACTTGCTTCGCCATAAACTGCCGCTGTTGATGAGAATACAAATTTCTTAACACGATGTTCGTTCATGACTTCCAGTAAAACACGAACACCTTCAACATTATTATAATAATATGCAAGAGGTTCTTTAACACTTTCGGGAACAATCAGTTTTGCTGCAAAATGCATGACAACATCTATTTTTTCTTGATTAAAAACTTTTTCGACATCAGATTTTACTTTGATATCACCCAAATAGAATTTAGCTTTCGGATGAACTAATTCCATATAACCACTTGAAAGATTATCTAAAATGATAACCTCCTGTTGATCTTTAATCAATTCATAAACAGTGTGGGACCCTATATATCCAGCGCCACCGACAACTAGAACTCTCATTTTTTTCCCTCCAATATATTTACGCTTTTTATATTTTCTATTTTACGCTTTTCACTTGAAAATAAGAAATAGACAACCCAATGGATGATAACAAATAAGCCAACAAACCCGATTAGAAAATTACCATGTGAGAAAACCATGCCTATTTGATTTATCAACCCAAAAATATCCCAAGAATTGAATCTTAAGAATCGACCAATGAATATACCAAAGCTTGACAGTACAAATAAGAACATTAAAACCATATAATAATATCCTGTCATGTGTTTGGTCACGTGAGGTTCGATCTTTTGAATTGATGCTATACCTAGTTTTGCTGCATAAAGTGCACCAATTAAGATGTGCGTAAATACTAACCATTCAGACAAATCATAATTATATATGTCTGGATAGTTGACAAAAAATGTATAATTCTGAAAATGAATGAAATCAGTGAGCATGTAAATACTGTTTGGGAAAAATAGAACCCAAACAGCAAGAACAACTAAAATTAGCCATAATTTTGTTTTTTTATCCAAAAGATAAGCAAGAAGGGTACCTATAGCATAGACAAGTGTCGCTAAAAACATGTTCCATGCTAAAAATATGATAAGAAAATCTTGCAAGTATATTCCTAAGACTATTGAAACAACTATATAAACAAGAGAAACAATGTAATACTTATGAATCCTGATATTCATGATTTTAACCATAATATTTTAGGATTGCTTCATCAATTTGTGTTTGCATGGTAGCCTTTGACACGATTAAATCAGATAATAATTTAAATCGAACAATATAGTTATAAACATCTTGTGAAACCGCAGTTGTTTCTGGAAATGTTTTACTTTTATTTCTCATCGAAAAGAAAACATTATCGGTAACAACATCCATCAACCTGTTGTCCATGGCAAATGTTGGTTCCGTACTCATGCCATGAACACCATAATATGCATCATTTCCAATTGGCAAATTAAAAAGTTCTACAATTGTACGGTAGAGATCTACTTCACTTCTAACCAAATCTTGTTCTCCAGTCAATAACCCTTTTCTAATCTGATAATCACCAAAATTAATGGTTTCTTCGCCTGGTACATAGATAAATGAAACAATTTGTTGGAGAATCATTCTCTCTTCCATAATGCCTAATTCTCTGTCAAAAAGAATATTTAGATCACCATTTTTAAGTCCAGATCCGTGATCACTATAGAAAATATAGACTGTATTATCCAATGTTTGGTCTTCATTTTGATCATTGATGAAAAATCGTTTCATCGTATCATCATAGTAATCAGAATAATTAATATATTTCATCGTTACATTTTGGATTAAATTAGAATATTGAGGATACACATCTTGTCTTATGCCATAAGGATCATAATCATAAGGTGTATGAGGCATCATCGTAATAGGAAAGAGCATAAAAGATTGATTCATTGCTGAAAGTGAATTGCCAACAATGCTTACTGTATCAGCTAGAAAAAAGTCGCTAACCCAAGGGCTGATATGAGATAGGTTATTTTCTGTATCATAGACAAAACCTTCTTTAACATTATACCCATCATCGATAAAATCTTCGAGTGAGTAAAAATCATCAAATTCCATTAAACTCGGATAGACAACATTTCTATTGTAGAATACCTCTTTATCACCATGAATAGCTTCGGTGTAATAACCTTCTGAATTAAAAAATTTAGGAAGTGTGTTTAGATCGTACTTGATATCATCATATTCCCAGTACAGTGTACTATCTCCTGTTGGATATAGTCCTGTGAGTATGGCAAGTTCAGCATCTGAGCTAACACCCATGCCTACATTATTATAAAAGTTGTTAAAGACAAAACTTTGACTTAATATTTGATTATAAAATGTTAATTGTTCATTGGTATATTCGTTTTCTAGTAAGAAATGGTTCATAGATTCAATATGGACAATGACAATATTTCTACCCTCGAGAATGCCTTGAAGATTTGTTCCTTGAGCAATTGTATCATCAACAAACAAACCATTGACAGCCTGATCAATAGTCAATCGATTAGAATATGTTATACCGTCAAAATAATTGATATAAGCATCTTGATTTTTATTATATTCTTGAAAAGCATCAGCAAGAGCCTCGTCATCATCCAACTTCAATATAGATCTTAGATTAACATCAAATGGTTGTCCGAAAAATTCACCTATATAATAAGGATATACACCAAGACTTTGGACAGCAAATGTGCTCTTAACTGCATTGATTGGTAGGATAATTTTATACTGTTCAAAATAAGAAAATATAGCAACAAACATAACTAAAACAGATGCCAAAAATCCGATGAGATACTGTTTGATTGGTATATTAAAATAGATTGTTTTCATTTCTTTTCGATTTGAAAGTAAATAGATAACTAATAAAATAATGAATGGCAAGAAGACAACAATACGCCAATAAGTCACTAATTCTCCCAAACCTAAAAGGATTGTACCGCCAGCAAATCCATCTGATGGATTATAGAGTAAAGCGATCATAGACATTGAAAAAGCTGTACCAAAATAGAGATTGAATACCCCCATAAGGAAGATAAACATATTGAGTATCAAGCTTGTGAGAAGTAGAAAAATCATTCTTCCTTTAGCTCTTCGAATAAAGAAAAATGCGATTAATACAACGATTAATAGCACACCAAAATTGCCTAAAATAGCATTAATCTCGCCTTGAAATGTATGCTTAAAGGGAGCAATATATCGGTTTAAACCTTGGATTGTAAGCATGTAGGTATTCATAATATTCAATATGAAAAAGGTACCTACATAGAAAAAATATATTTGTGATTGGTTTTTATTTTTCATCGTTGAATTCCCCATATTTTCATGACCCTATACATATTATACAACAAGAAAAATTATATAGCAAAAAAACCATTCCAAATCATGGAATGGCTTTCATATTTATTTTGTTATTCGTCAAATAAACTATCGGTTGTTATGGTTTCTTCTTCTTCATCTTCAATTTCATCAGGGGCTAAATCAACAACACCAATGATTTTCTTTTCTTGTTCAACAGGTAATGATTCTTGAATAAATTGTTGTTCTTCAACTAAATCTTCTTCAAGTTCTTCCTGTCTTGGTACTAATGCAATCGTTGAAACTTTATGGTCTGGGCGAAGTCTAATAATTCTCACGCCTTGAGTTGCACGCTTCGTTTGAGAAATCTGATCAACATGTGTTCTTATGACCACACCTTTGTCAGAAACGACAATTAAATCTTGATCATCTGATACAGTTCTAAGTGTAGATAACCGTCCATTTTTTTCCGTGACATTAACCGTCTTAACGCCTTTACCACCACGAATTTGTTTACGATATTCTTCAACGATAGTTCGCTTACCAAAGCCCTTTTCAGTGATTACAAGAATCTCTTCTTGATCATTATCAACAATCGCGATACCAACGATTTCATCGGCTTCTGAGATGCTCATACCACGAACACCACCCGCTGTTCTACCCATGGATCTAACGTCTGTTTCAGCAAATCTAATCGCTTTACCATTGGATGCTCCAAGGATGATTTCTTTGGTTCCATCAGTAAGTCTAACACCCAGTAATTCATCATTTTCTCTTAAGCTGATAGCAATGATACCATTTGTTCTGATGTTTTGATAATCACTAATTGGTGTGCGTTTGACAACACCTCTTTTAGTTATAAAAGTCAAAAACTCATTATCGGCTTCGAAGTTTTTAACACTCGTAAATGAAGTTAGTGTTTCATCTGAATCGAAGTCTAATAGATTAACAATAGGGAGTCCTTTAGATTGTCTGGATCCCTCAGGAATTTGATAACCTTTGATTTTATAGACTCTACCTTTATTCGTAAAGAATAGATGATAATCATGTGTGGATGTCATAAGGATATGTTCAACATAATCATCCTCGTGAACCTTGATTCCAGACATGCCAACACCACCACGATTTTGAGTCTTGTAGTGATCAACTTTCATCCGTTTGATATAACCATTATTAGTGACAGTAATGATGACATCTTCAACTGGAATCAAGTCTTCATTTTCAATCGATAGATCTTCGTGCAAATTAATTTCGGATTCGCGTGGTTGGAAGTATGTTGTTCTTGTCTGTGTGAGTTCTTCTTTAATGATTTCAATCTTTCTATTATGGCTAATAATGATTTCCTTATAATCAGTAATTTTGATGACAAGTTCACTGAGTTCGGATTCTATTTTTTCAATTTCCATACCCGTCAAACGTTGAAGTCTCATATCAAGAATTGCTCTTGCTTGAATTTCTGAAAATTGATATTCTGCAATCAAAGCTTCTTTTGCTTCATCGCCAGTTCTATTTTGTTTAATGATTTCAATCGCACGATCAATGTCATGAAGTGCTATGACCAAACCATCCAAAATATGTTGTCTTGCTTCAGCTTTTTCTAAATCATAAATTGTTCTTCTTTGAATAACTTCTATTTGATGTTCTAGATAATATTTAAGCATGTCTTTAAGATTAACCATTTGTGGTTGCCCTTTGACAAGAGCTATCATATTGATGCCAAAAGATTGTTGAAGTTGTGTATATTTATAAAGATTATTGAGCATGACATGAGGATTGACATCTCTTCTGAGTTCAATCACAATACGCATGCCTTTACGGTTTGATTCGTCTCTTAAATCAGTAATGCCTTCGACAATTTTATCTTTGGCAATATCAGCGATTCTTTCAATGAGTGTTGTTTTGTTAACTTGATAAGGAATGGCAGTAACAATAATGCTGTTTCTATTTTTATGAGTAATAATTTCTGCTGTTGCTCTATTGGCAATAATACCTTTTCCTGTTTCATATGCCAGACGAAGTCCTGTAAGTCCAAGAACTTGTCCTCCAGTAGGAAAATCAGGACCTTTAATGAATTCCATTAGTTCTGCAATAGAAATTTCTTCATTATCCATATATGCAAGTAATCCATCTATGACTTCAGCAAGATTATGCGGTGGAATGTTTGTTGCCATACCAACGGCAATACCTGTAGATCCATTAACTAGCAAATTGGGATATCTTGCTGGTAATACACTTGGTTCATGTTCTGACCCATCATAGTTATCCACGAAATCAACGGTATTTTTTTCTAAGTCTCTGACAAGTTCGCCCGCAAGTTTAGACATTCTGGCTTCTGTATAACGCATTGCTGCTGCGCCATCGCCATCAACTGAACCAAAGTTACCATGTCCATCAATTAAGGGCATTCTATATGAGAATGGTTGAGCCATACGAACCATGGCTTCATAAACGCTTGAGTCACCGTGTGGGTGATATTTACCGATTACTTCCCCAACGATTCTCGCTGACTTTTTATGTGCAGTAGATGCAGACATGCCTAAATCGTTCATCGCATATAAAATACGTCTTTGAACTGGCTTAAGTCCATCTCTAATATCAGGAAGTGCGCGTGATACGATAACACTCATCGCGTAGTTCAAGAATGAAGTTTTCATTTCTGTGGATATGTTAATCTCTTTTACATAACCTTCAGTTGTTTTTAAACTGGTTGTTTCCATCTTTATTCTCCCTTTCTACGCATCGATGTTATTCGCGTAAATCGCATTCTCTTGTATAAATGCTTTTCTTGGTTCAACTTCTTCACCCATAAGCATGCTAAATACCTGATCAGCATCCATAGCATCCTTAAGTGAAACTTGTAGTAATGTTCTATTTTCTGGATCCATTGTTGTTTCCCAAAGTTGTTCAGGATTCATTTCACCAAGACCTTTATAACGTTGAATATTGGGACGTCCAGTCATTTCAGCCAATGCCTTTGTGAGTTGATCATCAGTATAAACATATTCAATGCGTTTGCCTTGTTGTACTTTATATAGAGGGGGTTGAGCAATGAATACATATCCTAAGTCAATAAGTGGTTTCATATATCTAAAGAAGAATGTGAGTAGTAGTGTTCTAATATGAGCTCCATCGATATCAGCATCGGTCATGATGACGACTTTATGATATCTTGCTTTTTCTGCTTCAAATTCATCTCCAATACCCGTACCTAAAGCTTGGATAAGTGATAATATTTCTTTATTATTTAAAATTTTGTCTAAGCGTGCTTTTTCAACATTTAGTACTTTACCACGAAGTGGTAGAATAGCCTGATATTCAGATTCTCTACCTTGTTTAGCAGATCCGCCTGCGGAATCTCCTTCGACGATGTAGATTTCAGAAATAATAGGATCCTTGCTTCTACAATCCGCCAATTTTGATGCAAATCCTAAAGCATCAAGAGGTGACTTTCTTCTTGTTGCTTCTCTTGCTTTTTTGGCAGCAATTCTTGCACGTGCAGCCATCAAACATTTTTCGATGATTGATTTTGCATCTAAAGGATTTTCCATTAGATATCTTTCTAAACCTTCACCAACGATTTGACTGGTAATCTGACGCACTTCTGGATTTCCTAATTTGGTTTTTGTCTGACCTTCAAATTGAGGATTTGGATGTTTAACTGAGACAATCACTGTCAAACCTTCTCTAGTATCTTCACCTAAGAAGGAATCATCTTTTTTGAGCATACCATTTTCATTCGCATATTTATTCAAAACACGTGTTAGTGCCATCTTAAATCCATCTTCATGCATTCCACCTTCATGTGTTGGAATATTATTGGCAAAAGAATAGATGTTAGTTGCATAAGAATCATTATATTGCAAAGCAATCTCTAAAGTAATACCATCAACTTCTTTTTCAGTGTAGACGATATCACGATTTACTTTACCTTTGCCATGATTCAAAAAGCCAACATATTCAACAATACCACCTTCATAAAGATATGTATTTTCAACAACAGTGTCTCCTCTTGCATCAGTGATGGTAATTTTGATGCCTTTGTTTAGGAAAGCTAACTGTTGAATTCTATTTCTTAAAATTTCGTATTCATAAACGATTGTTTCCGTAAAAACAAGATGATCTGCCTTAAATGTTACTACAGTACCTGTGTGATCACTTTCACCAATGACGGTCACATCGGTAACAGGAAAACCACGTTCATAACGTTGTTCATAACTTTTGTTATCTCTATGAATTTCAACGATATAACTTTCAGACAAAGCATTAACAACAGAAGCACCTACACCATGTAGACCTCCTGATACTTTATATGATTTTCCATCGAATTTACCACCCGAGTGAAGCGTGGTTAAAATCGTTTCGACAGCTGGTCGATTTGTTTTAGGATGCAAGTCGACAGGAATACCACGACCATCATCTGTTACACGCACGATTTCATCCTTGAGCAATTCAAGTGTGATGTTTGTAGCATAACCACCTAAAGCCTCATCGATTGAATTATCGACGATTTCCCAGACTAAATGGTGAAGTCCTCTTGAGCCCGTACTTCCAATGTACATACCTGGACGTTTTCTTACGGCTTCTAGACCTTCTAATATTTGAATGTTTGATGCATCATAATTTGACATAAGTTACTCCTTTTTCAAGTGAATCATCTGGATGTGCTCACCCTCAACTGGATGTGCACTGTTCATTAATATTTGATGTTCTTTAGGTAAGTGATTTAAGAAAAGTTTTTGCTTGTCTTGATCAAGTTCACTTAATACATCATCTAACAACAAGACAACTTGCTTGTTGGTTTTGTTCTCAATTAGCTTCAGAAGCGCCAATTTCAATGCTACAACGATTAGACGCTGCTCTCCCTGAGATGCATAACTCTTTGCATCAAACCCGTTAAAATCGATGTAGAAATCATCTCTGTGAGGTCCAGCAAGCGTGTTTTGATAGATAATATCTTGCTTTTGTTGTCTCTGAAGGTGATTTTTAAATCCTTTTTCGTCAACATCAGGCTTATAAACTAATTTGACTTGATGTTTACTGAATAATGGGTATATTTCAAATAGATATTTGTTAATTTCTTCAATAAACGCACTGCGTTGATGAATTATTTCAATTCCTGATTCAAAGAGTTGGTCTCCTAAAATATCAAGAAAAGTAAAATCATCTTCTATACCTATTTTTTTGAGTAAGCTATTTCGTTGCTTAAGTACGTTTTTATAGGTATTTAAATGTTTTAAATATCCTTTACTAAGTTGCATCCACTCTAAATCAAGAAATTGTCTGCGGTTAAGTGGGGATCCTTTGATTAAATCTAAATCTTCAGGAGCAAACATAACAACCCTCAAGTGACCAATAAAATCACTGATCTTTCTTTTTTCAACTCCATCAACTGAAGCGCGTTTGCCATGCTTTGATAAAACTAAATCATATTTGTTTTCATCGGTGACTATTTTCACTTGTGTAAAAGGTTCATTTCTCTTGATTAATTCTCTTTCATCGTTTGTGCGATGTGATTTAGTCGTTGCACAAAAATAAATACTTTCTAAAATACTTGTTTTTCCTGAACCATTATTACCGTAAATATAAACAAAGGGTTTTTTAAATTCCAATTCAATAAATTCGTGATTCCTAAAATTTCTAAGCGTTAACTTTTGAATCATATATAATAAAGTACTCAGTATTTTCTACAATAACCTTATCACCGTGGAAAAGTTTTTTCCCACGTTCAGTACGTTTTTCACCATTGACAAAAACGTCGTTTTCAAATAAAAAAAACTTGGCTTCTCCTCCGGAACCAATATGATCGGTTGCTTTCAAAAATTGTCCTAAAGTGATAAAATCTGTATTAATTTTAAATTTATTCATTCACTAACCCTCTATCTTCTTTTATATTATATCATAATATAAGCAAAAAACATCCCTTTTTCGTGTTTTTTTTCATATAAAACATGTAGCGAAAGTAGGCATAAAAAAAAGCCTTAAATTTGAAATTAAGGCTATTAGATACAATCAATCAATACGGACCGGCAAAATCAAATGTAATAAATCTTGGTCCAAATTACCTTTGATAACAAATGGTTTTACTTCTCCAGCAAATTGAATTAAAACCTCACTTGAACTGAATGATTTTAGTGATTCAACTAAATATCTCGAGCTAAATGCAATTTTAATTGGAGGCCCAATAACATCGGATGAAGGAATGATTTCTTCAAGAGCATCCCCTACTTCGTTGTTTGTTGAACTCATTTCAACTACTAAATCAGGACGCAAATTTAGTTTGATAATATTATAGTTTGTTTCACGATCTCTAGGTGAAAGTAACGAAACACGTTCGACAGCTGCAAGTAATTCCTCTTTGTTAAATGGAATAACAACTGGAAATTCTGTAGGAATGATACGCATTGTATCTGGATAAGTTCCTTCAAGGAGTCTTGTTTGAAATAAAACTTTATTCATCTTGAATAGAACTTTATTTGGATTAATATATAATTCAACATCATCATTGACATTATCAAGAATTTTATTTAATTCATCAAGACTTTTGTTTGGGATGACAATATCAAACATTTTGCTGTGGGTTCTTAATTTAACATTCTTTTGACTTAAACGATAACTATCTGTTGCAACACAATATAAGTGGTTATCGTGATATTTAAAATTAACACCTGTCAATATTGGTCTTTTTTCACTTGTTGCTGTTGCAAAATTTGTTTCTTTAATGACAGTTTTAATTAATTGACTATCTAAAATAATTGGATCATCCAAATCTAAAAAATCAATTTCAGGATAATCTTCAACATCCATTAAACGCAGTTTAAATTCTGAACGATCTGCTTTAATCACGATAAGTTTATCTTCTATCAATGCAAATTCTGCACGTTGAGAAGTAATCTTTCTCATAATTTCAATGAGGTAACGACCAGGAATAGCAACTTTACCAGGTTCTTTGATGGTTAATGAGTGATCATCAATTAAAACCTGAATTGCAACATCTGTGTTACTTGATGTCATTAATATGTGATCTTCATGCACTTCAAACTTTATGGCATAAAGAATTGGTAATGGTGTTTTGTTTGGTAATCCCTTTTGAATGATAAGTAATTGGTTAAGTAGTATGTCTCGATCAATACTGAAAATCATAGCGGTAGCTCCTTTTATTTATTTAGTTTAAATCTTTAATTATTGTTGTTACAATTGTGGGTTTGTGGATAAATCTTAGAAAGGCTTTGTACTGCTATTATTATACCATGTTTCCAACATTTTATAAACACTTAATTTTTATTAAAACTATCAATTTTTCTAACAATTGTCTCTACAGCAAGTTTCATTGTTGCATCTTGTTTGATATCATTATCAATTTTCTCACAAGCAGCTAAAACAGTAGAATGATCGCGATCTCCAAATAATGTACCTATCGTTTTATAGGGTATATTGTATCTAGATTTTATTAAATACATTGCAATATGTCGAGGCAATATATATTTTGAATGTCTTTTCTTACCAATTAAATCTTCAAGAGATATACCATAGAAATCACTAACGATACTTTGTATCTTATCATAATTATTTTCATTTAAAGAATCACTCTTTCGTTTTGTTTTAAGAAGTGGCTCTAATGCCTCGTTAACAGATTCTACTGTTAAATCAAGGTTGTTTGTCAAACAATAGAATAAAACACGTTTGAGCGCACCTTCAAGCTCTCTGATGTTAGTTACAAACGAGGAAGCAATAAATTCTAACACATCATTAGGTATATCATGGATATCTGAAGACTCGGTTGCTAGCTTTCTTTTAAGAATCTCAATTCTATGTTCTAAATCAGGAATTTGAATATCGACAGTTAATCCTACTTCAAATCTAGATGTCAAACGTGTCATAATATTCTTTAGTTCAGAGGCTGGTTTATCACTAGTGATGACAATTTGTTTATTTTGCTGATACAAGTAATCAAATAACTTAAAGAATTCCATTTGTGTTTTGGTAGCTCCACCCATGATTTGGATATCATCTACCAACAATATATCAATTTCACGATATTTAGTATTAAAATCTTCCATCTTTTCTCTTTTTAATAAATTTGCAAAATCTTCAATAAAACCATCTGCTTTAACATAAAGTACCTTTTGATTGATGTTTTCATCGAGAATATAATTTCCAATTGCTTGCATTAAGTGGGTTTTACCCAATCCAACGTCACCAAAGATGTATAATGGATTTGCAACAGCTCCTGGTTGATCCGCAACCTTCATTGCCATTCTAAAGGCGAACATGTTACTTTTCCCAACAACAAAGTTATCAAATGTATAGGTTGCATTCAAATTTCCTGGACGATACTTCAAACTCAAGTTTCTTTCAGGACTTACCAAGGTTTCCTCAGGAACGAGTTCTGATTCAACAACAAACTTGAATCTAACAGCTTCATGATGATACTTGAGAGCTAATTCGTTAATTTTTGACAAGTAGAGTCGATTGATGCGATTTTTAATAAATTCACTTGGGACAAGCACATAAATGTGACCGTTTGAATACTTATGAGTCGATTTTAACGGTTCAAAAACATCAGCAAAGGTTTCTTCGCTGAACGTTAGTTCCAAATCATTTAGTATTTTCTGCCACAATTGATCATAGATGTTCATTTAATTTTCCCCTTAATTCTTGTGTGAATAGAATAACACAGAAGGGTAAATATAAATTGAAAACTTATCAACATTATTTGTGGATAACTTTAAATCCAATATGAGAATATGTGGGAAGAATGTGTATAAATCCTATATAATGATTGCATAACAAAGAGATTTTATAAAGTTCCCCATTTTCCCACAAAAACCAAAAAATGTGAATAAGTTTTCCACAATTATTGTCTCTGATTCACAATGAAAATGAAATGAAAATCAACGTCATTGGAAGAATAATTGCAAAAGAAAAAAAAATAATGAAAAAACAATGATTATGGTTGACAAAAACAGGGTCTTTTTATATAATGATTAAGCATGGTTTCGCAAGAAAGGTGGTTTTATTTGTGAAAAGAACATATCAACCAAGTAAGCTCAAGCGCCAAAAGACACACGGATTCAGAGCTAGAATGGCAACTGCTGGTGGTCGTCGCGTACTTGCTCGTCGCAGATTGAAAGGCCGCGCAGAATTAACTGTATAATTTAAATTATTTTAAAACACTAGGACTACTCGTTAAAATAATAACTTCACGTTATTTTTGAGTAGTCCTTTTTTTAAAACTATGAAAAAGAGATATCGCATAAAGAAAAGTAGCGAAATCGATGCGATTTTTAAAGTAAAAAAAGTTAAGAGTGACAGTTATTTTGCAATCTATCAATCAGATGATTCAAGTGGGAATCATTTCCGTTTTGCTCTTTCAATAGGAAAGAAATACGGAAATGCAGTATCTAGAAATTTAGCAAAGAGAAGAATTAGAATGATTGTGAGTGAATTCAAGACTCAATTTATTAAAAATAAATTGTTTGTGATTGTTGTTAAACCACAAGTTCACGATTTGTCATATCAAGAGATGATGGACAAGCTGATTGTCCTATTCAAAAAATCAAAATTAATGGAGAACGCAAATGAATAAAAGATTATTTTTTATTGTCGTAGTCTTAATGCTTGTCTTCAGTTTGTCTGCATGTGGCTCGAAAGAAGACCCTATTGCAGCTATTGCAGTAAACAATCCAATCGGTGATTCCGTCGCTTTCGATAAGTTAGTTTTTACTTATGACGAAAGGGATAGTATCGTTTTCAAAGGTGATGGTGGATTGTCTTACTGGACATTGACTGAAGCTGGTGTTGGAACTGTATTTGACTATGAAGGTTCATTACCAAGTCAAATGGTTGAAGAAGAAGGCGTGCGCACATATACGTTTAGTATCGGTGACATTGAAGCAAACTTTCAAATTTATGTTATCCCTGAAGTTATTGTGGGTGATGCAAATGATATCGTTATGATTGCTTTTCGCTATGAAAAGGTGAATGTTCTAAATCACAAAGGTGGTTCATTTGATCCAACTGGTCTCATGGTTTATGAAGTTCAACGAGATGGGGATGTTGTAACTTACAACGGAGAAGACGTTGCTGCTCAGTTTAACGACTACGGTTACGATCCTATTGGTGCTGATGGATTCAAAAACCAGATCAGTTATTTGGTAACTTATACATCTACTGATGGTCTAACTCAAGATTTCAATGTTTATGTTGCTGGTGGAGAAAAACCTATTTCATCTGCAGACGCAACATTCTTTGATAAGATTCTAATTATTCCAGTAGCATTTTTAATGAATTTCTTTGGTAGTCTTTTAGGTGGTTCATTTGCCTTAGCTATATTATTTACAACTATTGTTGTACGTTCAATCGCATGGCCTATTTATGCAAAGAGCAATGACTTATCAATCAAAATGAATGTTGCTCAACCTGATATGCAGCGGGTCCAAGCTAAATATGCTACAAGAAAAGATCCACAATCACAGCAAATGATGCAAATGGAAATGATGCAGGTCTATAAGAAGCATGGTATCAATGTCTTTGGTTGCCTACTTCCGTTCTTGCAAATGCCAATCTTTATTGCAATGTATAATGTAGTTAGACGTATTACGGTTCAAGGTGGTATGTATACAGATAGCGTTGTAAATACAAAATTTATAGGGATTAATCTTGCAAATACACAAGATGGAATTATTGGTATGGTTTTAGCTGGTATCGTTGGTGGAACTATGTTCTTATTACAAAAGATATCCATGAAGAAACCAAGTTATGCTAAGAAGACTGTCTCACATAATCCTAATGCTACAGCTGCACAAACCGAAAAGACAATGAAATTCGTCAGTTACTTCATGGTTATTATGATGGCTTTTGCATCATTCCAAAGTAATGCCTTGGCACTCTATTGGATTTTTGGTAACGTTTATTCATTAGGCCAAACACTAATCAATAGAAGACTGAACGAGAAAAAACACGAACAATTGCAACAAAAACATTTAATGGGGTGATTGAATATGTTAAAAAGAGTAGAATTTGAAGCAAAGTCTCAACAAGATGCTGAAAAGCAAGCCGTTGAACTATTAAGAATACAAAAAGAAAAGATTAAATTAACCATACTTAAAGAGAAAAAAAGTTTCTTAGGTATTGGAACTGCTGCCGTTTATGAGGCTACACCCAATGTCGATTTAGCTGTTGAAGGCAAGATTTACTTGGAAAACATCCTTAAAACAATGGAAGTTAAGACAAGAATGGAAGTTAGAACACTATCTGAAGGTGAAGAAATTCATTTCCATGTAGAAAGCGATGAAAACGCATTATTGATTGGCCGTGAAGGAAGAACACTTTTTGGCTTACAATTTATGCTTCGCAATTATCTAAACACATTTTTTGATGGGCATCTTATCATATCGCTTGATATAGGTAATTATCATGAAAACAGAAAAAAACAATTAGAAATTCTCGCAACAAAAACTGCAAAAGAAGTTGCACAAACTAGAATTGCAGTCAAATTGGATCCTATGAACGCCTACGATCGTCGCATCATTCATACGAAATTAAGTGAGTGGAGAGATGTCGTTACCGAATCAGAAGGTGAAGGCGAACACAGAGCTTTAGTAATTAAACCAAAAAGGTAGTCATCGACTACTTTTTTTATTTTATTTTTCTAAGGGAGTAAATCTATTTAGGTTAAAAGTGATAATATTTGAGGAAACTCACTCTCTTTTTTACTTTAAGTGAAATAAAACATATTGTTTATGAATGTTATTTATCATTAAATACATGGTAAAGTAATTAAGAACACATAAAAGACACTATTTTCATGAATGTTCATAAAAGGAGGAATATCATATGAAAAATTTTAAAGGACACACACTATCGAAAATTTTAACTCTGATACTTTCTATTGGATTGCTGTTTGCAGTCGTAGGATGTACTAAAGAGGTAGATAACTCTGTTTCAGTCACAGGAATTTCAATTCAAAGCGCTGATGCTGCAACAACTATATCAACACACGCGGGAACTCTTCAACTATCCGCGACAGTGACTCCAACTAATGCAACGAATAAACTCGTTACATGGTCGGTATCTGATGGTACAGGTTCTGCAACAATTACTCAAAACGGAGTTTTATCCGCAGTAGCAAATGGGACTGTAACTGTTAAAGTTATATCGCAAAGCACCACAAATTTAAAAGCTGAAAAGGTTATTACTATGAGTAACCAAATAACAGACAATAGCGCTCCACTAGCGAGAGCAATATCAGTTGCAAATCAAAATCTCAACGAAACAATGGTTGGATTGAACGCAGATCAGTTTGTTTCATCGGTTCAATGGGTCATGGTTACTGATCAAACAACATACGCGGCCGCAATTGCAGCTGCACAGCTCGTTCTATCTCAAGCTCCACTTAATGATACTGAAGTTACAAATGCTGTCGATGCACTTGCATTAGCAACACAAGCATTTAATTCTAGTAAGCTAAATGGAACTAAAACGGTTGATAGAATTAATTTAGGTACAGCAGAAGATTTTGCAATCTTATCTAAAACAGGAGTTGCAACCACAGGAACAACTTCAGTTATCGGAAATATCGGAGTTAGTCCGGTTTCAGCATCATACATTACTGGATTTGGTTTAATCATGGATAGCGGAAACGAATTTTCAACTTCATCACTAGTCACTGGACAAATCTTTGCTTCTGACTATTTAGTTGGAACACCTGCATATCTAACAACAGCTATAGCTGATGTATTAATTGCGTATAATGATGGAGCTGGAAGAACAGCAGATTACACTGAATTATACACAGGTGATCTTAGTGGAAAAACACTTACAAGCGCAGTTTACATGTGGAGTAATGATGTTCTCATCAATACTGATTTAACATTAGATGGTAGCTCAACAGACGTGTTTATCTTTCAAATTTCCGGCACATTAAACATGGCAGCAAATGTTAAAGTAACTTTAACTGGTGGTATTCTACCTGAAAATATTTTCTGGATAGTTGCTGGTACAGTTGCAATTGATGTTGGTTCTGATTTTCAAGGTGTCATTCTATCAATGACAAACGTTAGTATGAATACTGGATCAACAATTAATGGTATGATTTATGCACAAACTAGCATTTCACTTGATGCAACGGTTGTAACAAAACCATAATCAAATGGATTTTCAATAGATTAATAAAAAACTGATTCCTATGATGGAGTCAGTTTTTCTATATTAATTACTATATAGATATCTATCTATAAAAAACAAAAAGTACTCCTTTTTTAAACCGAGGGAGTACTTATTATTAATTAGTATTACAGATTCGTTCCAGTTTCTAAAAACAATTCAAGATCTGATCGTTTGACACGCCAATATTTACCAATCTTGATTGCTCTAAGAGAACCGCTTTTTATGTAATTATAGATAGTTCTTTGTGTTACTTTTAAAATTTCTGCAATTTCATCAATTGTGTAAAGTGTATAATCAGGCATGTCCGCCACCTCAATTCTATTATTGTTGCTACAATTAGTATTGTATACACCTATTATAATACATTATGTTCATAAATACAATACAAATTACTCTAAAAAAGCATCAATTTCATATAAAGGTATCTATTTAACATAAAACGTGGTATATTAGAGATGTAGATATTAGGTGAATATTCTCTTGGCATTATCTATAATACTCATAAAAGGAAGATCATTGGTTTTTTGAAGCTTCCATTACGAATTGATAGATTACCTGGAGGTAAAAAAATGTATATTATAATATGGTTAATATTTGGAGCAATTATTGGTTGGTTAGCTAGTATATTCATGAAAACGAATCGTAGCATGGGTTTGATAGCAAACATCATCATTGGTTTAATTGGTTCCGCACTTGGCATGTGGATAATGGATCTTTTAGGATTTGGCAGTGTTGATACTTTCTCATTGGCAGGCCTATTTGTTTCAGTTGGTGGTGCAGCATTGCTTATAGCAATCTTAACAGCATTCCACAGAAGATAAGCGTATGAAGAAGATACAAGATCGGGATATTAGATTAACTAGCATCATTGTTGGGATTTTAGCGACAATCATGATTTTATTCCCAGTATTGGTTTTAAAAGATTCTGAAACCTCATTTACAGGTTTGGAAGTCGCATTCGGACACGAATTTGCAAGCCTTGGTTCATGGGCAAGTGGAGAAATTGCATTTAATCCTATTGTTTTGTTAGCGTTTATTCTGCCTTTAGCTGGATCAGCGGTATTGATGTTCACCAATAAGGGACATCTATTATCAACAATTCTATTTGGTGCTGCAGCAATTTTGATTTTCATGATTCCCCAGTTTACAACAGTTTCAATTACAATTCTGGGCAATGTCAATTCAATTGATGTTGATTGGACGTACGGAGTGGGTCTTATATTTGCAGCTTCGTTATCTGTATTTGGCGTTTTGTTAGGATTATTCAAATCATATAAAAAAGCATGAAACCCTTGAAAAAGTCAATATTTGAGTTTGGCTTTTTCTTTTTAATTATGTTTTGGGGTTTATTATTGATTTTTATGTACAAATAATCAAAGCATATAATAAATAGTTAAAGGAATAGAAATGTTCCTTTTTTGTTTTTTGACTTCTCGACTATATGTTTATTCAATGGTATAATGTAGTCAAGAAAAAATAGCAGGTGGAATCATGATCAGCTTCTTAAAAGTTCGCATCAAATCGAAAAAGAAAAAAAGAATCACTATCATCAGAGTCATTATTTTTTTACTTCTCTTGATCCCAGTGTTTTTCATTTATGGGTTTGGGGTAGCATTTGTTGAAAATACAAAAGTAGATCGACTCATTGAAGAATTCAAGCAAAGAGCTGGCGATGAATATATCGAAGAAACACTTGATTTTGATGGAATTTTGCAAACAAGAAGGTATTATCAGGTTTCACGTGAAACATCGTATGAATTGAGTGATACACGTAGTGTATTCTATGATACGAGTAAAGTCTTTTTGGGTCAAAAAGGCGATCTTTTTGTTTCTCAGGACTCACCGTTCCCCAATCAGTTGATGATTCACCAATTTATATCTTATTATTTTGGTGGGCACGCCGCTATTAACAATGGAGATAATAAGTTTATTGAGGCTACAGGATTTCCTGATGATGACGAAACAATCTTAGATATCATTTTTCAACCTGGCAACGAACCCAATGATTACAGCACAACGGTTAGCCTTAGTCGAACTAATTATTGGTTGAACCCAAGATATAGAAATACTTCTGATAAATCCTATCCCTATTTTGGCACATATTATCGTAAGGATTTTGTGGGACTAAGAGTTAAGGATATTACAAGCGATCAGATAGATGGAGCTGTTGATTATGCTGCTTCTAGGGTTGATCAAGCGTTATACAATTTTACTTTTGCATTAGATTTGAAATATAAATATTATTGTACAGATTTAGTAAGTCGAGCTTATCAGGATGTCATGGTGGTTGATGATCAGCAAAGAGGGTTTTCCAAAGCGCTAAATGATGATAGATTTATTACGACAGTGAACGATCTTATTCTTTCCAAAGAAACATATTTAGCAGTCTACGTAGAAATTATTGATGGTATTGTCAATATCTACCATCTCAAAGATATTTAGGGAGGTTTATATGATGGATTATGTTATTATTGGTCTACTTGCTGTTTTAATTATTATCGGAGTGTATATTATTGTTATTTCGCTTAAATATAAATCAAAAAACCCTATTGATATGAATCAGCAAAAGGACGCTCAAAACGAATTAAAGCTCTATTTTCAAAAAGAATATGGGGATTTAAAGTTTGAAATGGGGAAACTTTTCAGCGAATCTAATAAAACTAGCCAATTTGATTTGAATTCATTTAAGGAAAACATGATGCAGCACATCGACACACAAATGAAACAAATCAATGAGAAAGTTGAATTCAGACTCGGTGAAGGGTTTGATAAAACCAACAAAACATTCGTCAATGTGATTGAACGATTAAGTAAAATTGATGAAGCTCAAAAAAAGATTGAAAATCTTTCAACTGAAGTTGTATCGCTCAATGAGTTACTCACTGACAAAAAAACAAGAGGTATCTTTGGCGAAGTTCAGCTTTATCAGCTTCTATCGGCGGTATTAGGAGATAACAAGGCTCTATATGAACAACAAAAAACGTTATCAAACGGGTTTATTGCTGATGCTGTTATTCACGCTCCAGAACCATTAGGAACTGTTGCTATAGATTCTAAGTTTCCTCTTGACAATTATAAACGGATGGTTGATCGAGCTTTAGGGGATGCCGATAGAAAAGCAGCAACAAAAGAATTCAAAAGCGATGTAAAAAAACATATCAACGCTATTAAAGACAAATATATTATTGATCATGAAACAGGAGACCAAGCCTTCATGTTCATCCCAGCAGAAGCAATCTTTGCAGAAATAACTGCTTACCATGAAGATCTAATCGAATATGCAACAAAAAATAAAGTTTGGATGGTTTCGCCAACAACATTGATTTCGACGTTATCCATGATTCAGATGGTCGTTAAAAACATTCAAAGAGATGAGCAAGCAAAAGTAATCATTCAAGAACTCATCAAATTAGGTGATGAATTCAAGCGATATAGTGATCGTTGGGATAAACTTAAAAAATCAATTGATAGCGTATCAAAAAACGCAGAACAAGTTGGTATCACCAGCAGCAAAATCAGTTCCAAATTCAAGCATATCTCAGAAGCTAAATTTGATGAAATCGATGATGATGAGACAGATGAAATTGAAGAATCCACTGATGAAGAACTAGATTGACAAAGTCTGAATAAAAAGATATAATATATAAGAAATCGATGATGAGAAAGTAGTTAACTTTTGTATTGCAAGCGAACTGGAGATGGTGCGAGACCAGTCATTACAAGCTAACGAAGAACACTCTGAGAGATAGAAGAAATCTTACGAGAAAGTAGACCTATCCGTACACCTGCGTTAAGGGATTCAAGGGCTAGAAAATTATTTCTAGAACTAAGGTGGTACCGCGTATTTTTACGTCCTTAGATTTTTTCTAAGGGCGTTTTATTTTTATAGAATTTACGGCTTTACAAAAGGCTTTATGACAAAGGAGTTTACAATGGAAACAACAGTAAAAAGCATTTATACAACAACTGAATTAAATCTTGAAAAAGAGTTGATTCTATACGGTTGGGTACGCAACAATAGAGCTCAAAAAGAATTTGGTTTCATCAGCTTTCACGATGGTACTTTTTTCGAAAGTATCCAGGTTGTTTATGAAGAATCAAAGGCTGATAATTTCAAGGATATTCAAAAAATCCGTGTAGGGAGTTCTATCTTAGTTCGTGGACACCTCATTTTAACTCCAAATGCCAAGCAACCCTTTGAAATTAAGGCAGTTCATGTTGAGCTTTTAGGGGATTCTCCTGAAGATTATCCAATTCAGCCTAAAAGACACTCAAGAGAGTTTTTAAGAGAGGTTGCACATCTACGAGTTAGAACCAACCTTTTTCAAGCAGTTTTTAGAGTGAGAAGCATCGCTGCATTTGCCGTTCATGAATTTTTTCAAAAACGAGGATTTATTTACACTCACACACCACTTATTACCGGTAATGATGGTGAGGGTGCTGGACAAACATTTAATGTGACAACCCTTCCATTAGATAATCTACCCATGACAGATGACCATAAAATAGACTTTAAAAAAGATTTCTTTGGCAAAAGAACAAATTTAACCGTAACCGGTCAACTTGAAGCTGAAGCGTTCGCAATGGCATTTAAAAATGTTTATACATTTGGACCAACCTTTAGAGCTGAAAATTCAAATACACAGCGTCATGCTTCAGAATTTTGGATGATTGAACCTGAAATGGCATTTGCTGATCTTGACAAAGATATGGCACTTGCTGAAGACATGGTTAAATTCATCATCAATTATGTATACGAAAAAGCACCAGAGGAAATGGTTTTCTTTGATAAGTTTGTTGAGCCAGGGTTAACAAACAGACTATTAAACGTTTTAAATCAACCATTTGCTAAAGTCACACACAAAGAAGCTATAGATATTTTGCTTGATAGCAAAGAAAAATTTGAAAATATACCTCAATATGGTCAAGACATTAACACAGAACATGAAAAATATTTGACAGAAATCCATTTCAAACGTCCGGTTTTTGTCATTGACTGGCCCAAAGACATTAAAGCTTTCTACATGAGAATGAACGATGATCAAGAAACCGTAGCAGCAATGGATTTACTCGTTCCAGGTTCTGGTGAACTCATTGGCGGATCACAAAGAGAAGAAAGATTGGATTTTCTTGTTAAACGGATGGACGAAATGAAAGTTCCTAAAGAAGATATGGAATGGTACCTCGATCTTAGAAGATATGGTGGTTGCGTCCACTCAGGATTTGGATTGGGATTTGAAAGACTAGTCATGTATTTAACAGGTGTAGAAAATATTAGGGATGTCATCCCTTTTCCAAGAACACCCAAAAATTGCGAATTTTAGGGCTGAAATTAAAACCATCAACAAACGAACTAACTTTGTTAGACAAACACAAATTTTTTATAAATATATCAACTAAAACACCTTTTAAGGTGTTTTTCTTATATTTCACTCATTTTCATATTTCTTTCATTGACAAAGCATTTGTATCATACTATAATTTAATTACCCATAAAAGCGCTTTCACGAAATTTGTTTGAAAAAAATGTGGAAAATTTTATTGTTTACGTCTCATGCTCAATTGTTTTTTCCTAATTATTAGTATATAATACTAGTGTTGAGGTGAGTAACGTATGATAACAGTACAAATTACCATTCGAACAAATATATGTGAAACAGGAATCACTGTTTTTTTCATACATAACCACTAAAGTGCTTTTGGGATAACCACTGGTACTTTTATTTTTGTAAAAATAAAAAATAACATAAGGAGTATTAAACTACATGGAGATTAGATTAGAGCAATTAACTAAAGTCTTTACGGATAAAACCGGAAAAGAAACAAGAGCTGTCGATGATTTAACCATCACTATTCCATCAGGAAAACTTGTAGGTTTACTTGGACCATCAGGTTGCGGTAAATCAACAACTCTTTTTATGATTGCAGGGTTACATAAACCTTCAGGCGGAAAGATTTTTTTTGGAGATGATGATGTCACTCGATTAGCTCCAGAAAAAAGAGGTATCGGTCTTGTTTTTCAGAATTACGCACTTTATCCACATATGACTGTGCGTCAAAACATCATGTTTCCACTTGAAAATTTAAACATTGGTCGCGAAGAAGCAACAAAACTTGTTATTGAAATGGCTAAACTTGTTGGTATTGAAGATCAATTAGACAAAAAGCCTTCACAATTATCAGGCGGACAACAGCAACGTGTTGCTATTGCCAGAGCACTAGTTAAGAAGCCCCGCGTCTTATTATTGGATGAACCACTTTCGAATTTGGATGCTAGACTTCGTCTGCAAACTAGAGAAGAAATTAAACGTATTCAAAGAGAAACAGGTATTACTACCATCTTTGTTACTCATGACCAAGAAGAAGCTATGAGTATCAGTGATCAAATGGTAATTCTTGATTTTGGTGTTCAACAACAAATGGACATACCACAAAATATGTATAATAAACCAATCAATCTTTTTGTTGCAAAATTTTTAGGAAATCCTCCGATTAACATTGTTGAAGGAAAAATAGTTGATGGCAAAGTATTCATTGGCGATAACATTCAAGTTGCTACAAGAACTGCTAAAAATGGCGATTATATTTTAGGTATTAGACCTGAAGATTTTAGATTTGATCCAAATGGGTTCGATGTCGACACAAAAGATATCGAACATATTGGACGAGATACTATGATTCGGTTTAGTCTGGGTGATGTTGACTTAAGAGCACTTGTTGATTCAGATTCTGTTCATGGTCAAAAGACCATTAAACTTAGTGTCAAAGCAGGGAAAACCCATGTATTTGAAAAAGAAACGGGACATGTGGTGTTATGAAAGACTTTAAACAAAAACTGAGAGATTTTCTTTGGAAAGCGCGAAACACTATCCATTTTTCTTCTGTCAGAACGAGTGAGTTCTTTCAGAAGCATCATTTAGGATTTATTACGCGATGGCCAGGATGGCTAAAAGCCATATTTTATCTTGCACCAGCGTTAACTTTACTTTCAATCTTTACTTTCTACCCTATATTTAATTCGTTTCTTATCTCTTTTTATACGGGATATAATATTCAAACCGGTGAATATGATGGCTTTACATTTTTAGGAAATTATGCCGTTGTATTGCAGCATGCGAATTTTAAACAAGCTGTGCTTAATACTGCAATCATCGTTTTCGTATCGGTACCAATCACAATTATCATTGGTTTATTGATTGCTGTTGCACTCAATGCCATCAAACCTTTAAAGAGTTTTTATCAAACAATCTTCTTTCTACCTTATGTTACCAATACAATTGCTATTGGTTTAGTCTTCGCTTTTATTTTTAGTGGAAACCAAAATACGATTATGAATCCTGTAGGCTTAGGACTGGCAAATCAGGTCATTACTTGGTTTGGAGGAACCCCAATTGCATGGGTTGCATCCGGAGCTACTTATTGGTCTGCAATGTCGGTTATTCTCGTCTATTCAGTTTGGAATGGGCTAGCATTTAAAATCATTGTATTTTTAGCTGGTATTCAAGGTATTGACAAACAATACTACCAATCAGCTCAAATTGATGGGGCCAGTAGAGCTAAATCATTTACTCGTATCACTGTGCCTTTGATTTCTCCAATGATTTTCTATATTTTAATCACTTCAGTTATTGGATCCTTTAAGACATATTCATCAGTTGTTGCAATCATTAATAGAGAAGGTTTAATTACAACTGGTTCTCAAGGCTCGATTAACTTAAAAACAATAGTATTCTACATATACGATTATATCGGTGGTGCCGCACTCAATGGTGTGATGTCATATGCTTCTGCAGCTGCGATTATTCTCTTCGCAATCATATTGGTCTTTACGGTTATCCAACTTCAAGTTGGAAAACGTAGAGTTCACTACTAGGAGGGAGAGCAAAATGAAAAGAATTACTGAAAAAATTAGAAAATTTGATTTAATTGCTACCCTTATTGATTTAGTTTTCGTCATTGCTGCAATGGCTTTACTTGCGCATTTCTTCATCATTTTAGTTGAGCCCCAATTCATTACTCAAGTTGTTAATACGACATACAATGTTTTTGGAGTCACATTGACATCTGCCCAACTAAATGCAGGTATTAGTATTCTCATTGGTTATCTCGTTATCTTTACTCCTTTACTTTTCTCTCATAGCAAGCGTTTAAGAAGCAGAGATGTTATTGAGATGGATCCTTGGACATATCGGACACAATTCCTATATGCCTTTATGAGTTTATTCACACTTAATCCATTTAGTTTCGTTGTTCGATTAATGATGGCGACCGAAATTCTAAACATTGTTCAAGATTATGGACTTAAACAAGCATTTATGAATGTCATGAAAGACACCAAAGACTTGATAACAGGAAAAACTTATCAACGTGCCAAAGCAAAACGAGCACTCAAGAAACTAGAAACAGAAAGTCAAGCAGACCTAGAACGTGTCAGTAGACAAGATCTTGTTGTTAAAGTCTTAGTCATGGTTTCTACATATACATTCCTTACCATGATTGCACTATTCATCTTTATCCCATTTTATTGGATGATGATTACTGCACTTAAGACTCACCAAGAATTAACCAATGCAGTGACACCAAGAATGTTTATCGGTATTTCCGAAATGCAATGGGTTAATTTCAAAGTGGCACTTACACAGTTTAATTTCTCTAGATACATTGCAAACACATTAATTGTTGGTATTTTATCAATGATAGGTACAGTCACAACTACCATTTTGGCTGCATTTGCTTTTTCTAGACTTGATTTTAAGGGACGCGAATTCATTTTCTCAATTTTGTTAATGACCATGATGATTCCAGGTGAGCTTTATACCATCACCAATTACATTACTGTAAGAAATCTTGGATGGTATGATAGTTTTTATGCCTTAATCTTCCCGTTCATGACAAGCGTATTCTATATTTTCTTCTTAAGACAATCATTCAAACAGATTCCAGATACACTTTATCGTGCAGCTCAAGTTGATGGCTGTGGAGATTTCAAATATTTAAGAAGAGTCATGATTCCGATTGCTAAGCCAACGATTATCACAATTACAATTCTTAGTGCTATTGGTGCTTGGGATGCATATATTTGGCCACAACTCGTTGCTCCATCAGAAGAAAACTGGCTAATCTCGGTTGCTTTAAGAAGTACAAGCTTCGTAACAGGTGAGGGTTCAGATGCACGCCCCGTTTATAACTTGCAGCTTGCTGCAACTGCACTCGTTACGGTCCCTCTTCTAATTATTTTCTTTTCACTAAAGAAATACATTATTGCAGGTGTTGGTAGAAGTGGAACAAAAGGTTAATACTTGGATATTAGAATTAAAAAAAATAGATTCATAAATATATAGGAGGAAAAAATGAAAAAAATAGTATTTACTGTTCTCGTACTTTTGGGAGTTTTAACACTTTCAGCTTGTGCGACAAAGAGAAATCAAGCACCAACGATTACTGGCGCAGATTTGAATCCTGTCATTCAACAAGGTGACACATACAATCCGCTAACTGGTGTATCAGCAACAGATAATGAAGATGGTGATTTGACAGCAGGCATCGTTGTAAGTGGTTTTGAAGCAGATGATGTCAATTATCCTGGTACTTATAGTATCACTTTGACAGTTACAGACAGTGGAGATTTATCCACTTCAGTAACAATCAGTTTGACAGTTACAAGTGCATCCAATGCACAACCACCAGTATTAACAGGTGTTGTTGCTACTCAAACTTATTATGTAGGATCTGGCGACTATGATCCAAAAGCTGGTGTTACAGCAACTGACCCAATAGATGGAAATATCACTTCAAGTATTGAAGTTATAGGTACTTATTTCCTTGATACTCCAGGTACATATAATCTAACGATTCGTGTAACCAATAGTGGTGGTATCAGAGCAAGCTCTTCAGTTGTATTAACTGTTGCAGTCAGCGCGATTCCATTATCACTTGGAACTGATCCAATTGAAATTACATTGTGGCATGCAATGGGTGAAGCAAACCAAGCTCTACTCCAAAAATATGCTGATAGTTTCATGGAAATGTATCCTAATGTAACGGTCATCATACCAGCTGGCGTTGGTAACTATGACACATTAAAGACTAATATGATTAATGCAATTACTGCACAAGATATGCCAAATCTAGTCCAAGCATATCCAGACCACGTTGCAGAATATTTAAATGGTAAAGCAGTTCTCAATTTGAATCCTTATATCAACAGTACAACTTGGGGTTTAAATGGCGATGATGCTTTAGATGATATCATTGCATCGTATCTTAGAGAAAATAGCCAATATGACGCTGTTGGAACTTATTATTCACTTCCATTCAATAAATCAACTGAAATTATGATTTATAATAAGTCAGCATTTACTGCTCTTGGAATTGATGAACCAGAAACTTGGCAGGATATTATTGCTGCTGCTCCACAATTAAAGGCTTATGGTGATGCAATTGCTGAACAAACAGTCAGAGCAGCTAACATCGGCAAGACTGAACTTCAACTAGCTCCACTCATTGCAGCGGCTAAAGCTTTAATCGTTCCAGCTTCATATGACTCGACTGGTAATGCATTCATTACATTTACTAGACAATTTGGTGGTGCATATACAGGTATCGATTTTGCAACATTTAGAGGCCAATATTTATGGAATAACAATGTAAATACAACGGCAGCTATGAATTTCTTAAAGACAAACAGTGGCACACTCACATTACCAGAATTCTGGGATCAACAATATGCTTCCACACCATTCGTTGCCCAACAAACATTCGTTACAATTGGTTCGTCTGCAGGTGTAAGATATAACGTTCCACCTACTGATCCAACAACAGGTCAACCAGTATTCGAAATAGGTGTAGGACCAGTACCTTATAATGCTGCTCTTCCTGATGCAAAAGCAGCAATTCAACAAGGAACCAATATTTCCTTGATGAAGACAGGAACTCCACAAGAACAACTTGCTTCATGGTTATTCTTGAAACATATTATTAGCACAGAAAACACAACTGACTGGGCAATGAACACAGGTTATTTACCAGTTAGAACAAGTGCTTATCTAAGCGCAACCTATCAAACATTCTTAAATTCACCAGATGCAAATCAACTTCCAGTTTCAATGGCTGCAAATGCAGCATTCACTCAATCAGGATATATGTTCTATGATCCAGCGTTTATCGGTTCATCAAGAGCTCGTACTCAGGTTGGTCTAGCGCTAGAACGTATTATGCTAGGGGATGGAGATATTGCAGCTGCACTTCTTGAAGCCTATACAGAATCTAACTTAGGTGGTTCGTGAGAAAATTTTTCTTAATTCTATTGGTTTTATCTATCGGATTCTTGGCTGCTTCATGCCAAGGACCCGAAGAAGAACCTATTGATGAAAAATATACACTGGTTGATTTAGCAGGTAAAACAGAAGCAGAGATTACACAGTTGTTTGAAGGTATAGATGTTACAGTTATATTTAGATATGTTGAAACAATTGATGTGTCTGAAGGTTATTTTATTCAATATGTAAGTTTTAATGTTGGTGACGAAATAGATTATGGCAGTAGTATTCGTATTGAAATAGCAGTTCAATCACCAGTAGCCCCAACGATTCAAGGTGTTGAAGATGTTATTTTGAACATTTCTGTACAAGGCAATCCCCCTGACTTTGATTTGGAAGAAGGGTTATCAGCAACAGATTTCTTAGGTAATGATATTCCATTTGGTAATTTCTTTTACTACACAGTTCAAGACAGCACAGGAAAATTTATATCAGATGTTGATTATTACAAGCTTGGTGACTATACAGTAACTTATTATGCACAAAATTCAGGATTAACTTCATCAGTTGTTCGCATCATAAGCGTCATTATTCCACCATTCGACACCAATTGGACCGATGAATTGAGACTCACGGCATCCTATGCGGGATTATCATTCATTGAAGACGGTATTGGAGAGGTATCAGTTACAACATATACCGATGGCGATACAACAAACTTTCTTGATCTTGTATCAGGTGCAAGATTTACAGTGCGTTATTTAGGTATTGATGCACCAGAAGCAACGAGCACATATGAGCCATGGGGTATAAAAGCATCGAATTTTGCCCGTGAACAATTAAGTGGTGCTGAAAAAATCATTTTACAGGCCGAAGGCGATCGGACAGATGGGAATAGTAGGTATCTTGCTTGGGTATGGTATGTTAAAGATGGCGTGACAAGATTGCTTAATCTTGAATTAGTAGAACAGGCGTACGCGTGGACTTCTGGAGCAGTCGGAACACAATATGA
>Ga0268276_1000363_pt1 | contig 54121 bp, 49 predicted proteins | sample saktaG_4_FD_190145 | JGI IMG/M metagenome (GOLD analysis project Ga0268276, IMG submission 190145) | Saline water microbial communities from Sakinaw Lake, British Columbia, Canada - sak_2010_1_5_45m | ecosystem: Environmental > Aquatic > Non-marine Saline and Alkaline > Saline ...
ATCGGATGAAATTGAATTTGAATTCCATAAAGCCAAAGGAGAGGTAAAAACTTATTATCGAGCGTTTTTGGAAGCAAAGCTATCAGTGGTACTTTCCCAAAAGAAATACCTTGAGACTTACAATAAAGATGTAAATGATTATACTAAATCCATGGAAGAAATAGGGGAAACTCTCAGAGAAATTGGATATAAGTTGAATGAAGCCAGAGTTAAAAAGAGGGCCTATGAATATATTGTGGAATATTATCAACATCGCTTAAAATTCCTTTTTAATGCAGTTTCTTCATCAAAACATAATTAAAGGTAGGTTAAATAAATTTATGTTAATATCAGAAAAAAATCGTAAGATAATTGAAGAAAAATTAGTATTTGTTTATGGAGAAAAGAGAAGCAAAAAAATAATTATGGAAATCGAGAAGCTGCTTGATAAATACCAAAAAATTATTTCTTTTCAACCCAAGAAAAAAAACTTCCTAAATGAAAAAGATGTTGCATTAATAACTTATACAGATAACTTTTGGGAACCAGGAGAAAAATCATTGGTTACTTTAAACAAATTCCTGGTGAACTATTTAAAAGAGGTAATTTCCTTAGTGCACTTGCTACCTTTTTATCCCTATTCATCTGATGATGGATTTTCAGTTATAGATTATAAAAAAGTAAATCTTCTTTTTGGTGATTGGAGTAATATTGAAAATATTAGTAAAAACTTTGATTTAATATTTGATGCTGTAGTAAATCATACCTCTTCTAAAAGTCTATGGTTCAGAGAATATCTGAAAGTCAATCCAAGATATGATAGTTATTTTATTGCCTTTGATACGAATGTCGATACATCTTTAGTGGTAAGAGCAAGGGCACATCCTTTACTTACTAAATTTGAAAGAAAAGGTAAAGAAGTATATCTTTGGACAACTTTTAGTTCAGATCAAATAGATCTCAATTACCATAACGAAAAGGTATTGTTAGAAGTTATTGATTTAATTTTATTTTATGCAACTAAAAAGGCCAGGATTATTCGATTGGATGCCATTGGTCATATATGGAAAAAATTAGGAACAAGTTGTATTAATTTAGAAGAAGTGCATAAGATAGTTCAATTGCTTAGAGCTGTTTTGAATGAAATTTTCCCGAATGTTCTATTATTAACTGAAACTAATGTACCATATCAAGAAAATGTAAGATATTTTGGGAATGGTTATGATGAAGCTCAATTGATTTATCAGTTTCCTTTGCCCGCTTTAGTGATGCATACCTTTCATTCTGGCGATGTATCGAGACTTGTTGAATGGGCAAAATCTTTAAAAATATTCTCTAAAGAGACAACTTATTTTAATCTGTTAGTATCTCATGATGGCATAGGAATAAGACCAGTCATTGGAATTTTGTCAGATGATGAAATTAATGAATTAATAAATCTTGTAAAAAAACGAGATGGGTTTGTGTCTTATGCGACTACAAGTGATGGTAAAAGAGAACCTTATGAGTTAAACATTACCTATTATGATGCAATTACTGATTCTACCGATGATGAAGAACTAAATATTAAAAAATTTATAGCATCTCAATCTATATTATTGTCATTTATAGGAGTACCTGGAATTTATGTTCATAGTTTGTTTGGGACGAGTAATTATTTAGAAGGTGTAGAAAAGACAGGACAAAACAGGACAATAAATAGAAAGAAATTTGAATTTAGTGATTTGGAAAAAGAGTTATCTTGCAAAAATACAAAATCCTACAAAATCTTTACTGCCCTTAAAGAATTAATTAAAAAGAGGAGAAAAGAAAAAGCCTTTAATCCTAATGGAGGCCAAAGAGTGCTATGTTTGTCAAAAAGCATATTTGCTCTTATCCGAATATCTCCTGATCATAGAGAAAAGATAATTGTGTTAACTAACACCACTAATAAAAGACAAGAATTTTTTATTTTTGAAAAAAAATGTGGGTTAGATAGCAAAAGATTATTTGACCTCATTTCTGAAAATAATATCAATATAGAAAATAAGATAATCTTAGAACCCTATCAAATTATGTGGTTAAAAAATCAAAATAATAAAAAATAATAAAATCTTTTAGAAATACTTAAAGATAAATAACGCAAATATTTTGATTAAATTATAATTTTAATATAAAATGTGTATAAAATGATAATAAAAATATTGTAAGCTATAAGTATTTATTTTCTGTTGTGCTTTATTTTTATTAACCTGAATCGCTGGATGCCACTTTTATCCCGAGGTTTTTGTTTTTCCAGAAGAACAAATATTAATAAAAAGGGTTGGTCGATGAATAATTTGGAGAAAAAATTTGCTATTGGTGTTGATTTGGGGGGAACGAATATTATTAGCGCAATAATGAATCGCCAGGGGGAGATAACAAGTAGTCTCAAAATTCGAACTTTGGCCGAAAAGGGTAAAGGAGCTACTGTTAAAAGAATAATAGAGGCTATCCATAAGAATATTGCTCAATCTACCATAACTCCTGATGATATAATAGGAATAGGAATTGGAGCACCTGGTCCTCTCGATATTAAAAGAGGGATTATCAATTTTGCTCCTAACCTTCCCGGATGGAGAGATATTCCTTTAAAGAAAATATTGGAAGATGAATTTAATATGAAAATTGTTTTAGAAAACGATGCTAATGCAGCTGCCTGGGGGGAAAGGTGTTTTGGAGCAGGTCAAGGGATAAATAATTTAGTATGCTTTACCCTGGGAACTGGGATTGGCGGTGGAATAATTATTGACGGAAAGATATATCATGGTAATAATTGTGGTGCAGGAGAGTTAGGACATATGACTGTAAATAAAGATGGTCCTCGTTGTAATTGTGGCAACTATGGGTGCTTAGAAGCTTATTCTTCGGCTACTGGAGTTAAAAATAGAATTATAGATAGAATTAAAAAGGGAATAAAGAGCGAATTCTTAAGTTTTGATGATGATAAGTTATTTGATTCACTCAGATTAAAATCAATTTTTCAAGCCGCCCGCAAAGGTGATATACTAACCTCAGATATAGTCGAAGATGCCATTTCATATTTAGGTATAGCTATTGCCAATATCGCTAATATATTGAACCCTGAAATGGTGGTATTGGTTGGAGGAATAACTAACGAGGGTGATAAACTACTTATTCCCCTTATAAAGGAAGTAAAAAAGAGAGCATTTTATTCTAATTATAAATCTCTTAAAATTGTTATTGGCAAACTGGCTGGAAACGCCGGTGTTCTTGGAGCAGCAGCTCTCCTGTGGATTCCCAGTCACTATTCCTGCTAAGTCAACCTTTTTGGAAATAAGGATACAAATTTTAGGATAGGGAATAGGTTAAAGTAAAAAAAGTTAAAGTTAATATAAGTAATTGAAAAAAAATAAATATTTTTTATTTATAAAAGAGGATTTTTTAAATTTTTATCGAATTATAGTAATATAAGTAAAAATTGAAGGTAAAGGAGGTAAAAATGTCGAAAAATTTTATTGTGTTATTTATACTAATTTTATTGATTGTTGGCGGTTTTGGTATTTATACTTATGACCAATCCAATCAGGCAAAAAAAGAAGTAGACGAAAAAAACCTTAGACTGGAGAGTAGCGACAAACTTGTTTCTGAACTGAAAGAAAATGTACAAGAAAAAGAAAAACAGATTGAAGAATTAAAAGCAAATTTAGCAAAAGGAGAAAAAGATTTAGAGAAGGAATATGCCGATAAATTGTTAGAACTAACCGAACTAACCGAAGAAAAAGTCAAACTAGAAACTTTGTTAACCGAAAAAGAAGAAACAATTAAAACTATTGAGAAGCAAAAAGAAGAGTCTGGACAGATGGTTATTTTAAAGGACAAACTTGTTTCTGAACTGAAAGAAAATGTACAAGAAAAAGAAAAACAGATTGAAGAATTAAAAGCAAATTTAGCAAAAGACGAAAAAAATATAGAGAAGGAATATGCCGATAAATTGTCAGAATTAATGCAGGAAAAAGGAAAAATTGAAGCTTTATTAATCGAACAGGAAGGAATCTCGCAAACTAAAGATCTAGAGAAAGAGGAGCTTATCAGCAAATTAGAGGATTGCAATAATCAAATTACCGAAGTGAAAGAAAAGTTAGTTCAACAAGAAATTGAAGGAGAAAAAGATTATGTTGCAGAATTATCTGTATTGGCCGAAGAGAAAAACAAACTTGAGGCTCAACTGAAAACTTCTCAAGGTCTCCTTTCAGAAAAAGAAACTACCATTACAGTCCTTAAACAGCAGAATGAAGGATCAGAGAAAAATATTGTGGAAAAAGATAAGACAATTGCAGAATTATCCGAAAGCATGAAGGGATATGAAAATCAGGTTAAGGAAATACAAGAACAGATGGTTCAAGAAATAAAAGAAAAAGAAGCAGGATATGCTGAAAGTTTAGCTTTATTAAAAGAAAGTAAGGATATGATAGAGGCTAAATTAGCCGAGGCAATAAAAAAGAACATACCAGATTATTATGAGGTAATGAAGGGAGACTCACTCTGGAAAATTGCTGAAAAATTTTATGATGCAGGTGAGAAATGGATAAGAATTTTTGAGGCGAATATAGATAAAATAAAAAATCCTAGCCTGATTTATCCTTATCAGAGATTAACCATTCCTACAGAATAAATTTGTATAGAGTATCGTATATCGCGCGCCGCGTGAAGAGAAAAAAACAATAAGGGGTAGACATAACGTCTACCCCTTATTGTTTTTTTAGATTTCAACGATGGGATTGATTTTAGATTACCCGCTTCTTATTTTCTTACTATATACCCGATACTATATACTTTATACTGTTTTCATCCACATATCCGGTCTATCTCTTTCTCGTACTTTTTATGTATCTCAAATCTCTTCATCTTCAAGGTCTCGGTCATTTCCCCGGTTTCCATGGTAAATTCATGAGGAAGCAAGGCTATCCCCATTACCGTTTCATAAGGCATAAATCCGTGTTCTTTAGAGATTAGTCTTTTTTGTTCTTTTTGAAATAAAGAGATAACCTTGGGATGATTAATTAACTCATCAATATTTTTATATTTAATATCCTCTTTCTCTGTATATATTTTTAGAGCTTCAAAATCAGGAACAATTAATGCTCCCAGACGAGACTTATCCTGGCCGACTACGATTACCATATTGATATATTCACTCTCTTTTAATCTATCTTCTAAAGGATGTGGCTCAATATTCTCTCCCCCTCTTAAGACTATAGTGTCCTTTATCCTTCCCACAAGTTTGAGATATTTTCCACTATAAGTTTTCTTGCCCAGGTCTCCGGTATTAAACCAGCCATTTTTGATAACTTCTTTGGTCTTCTCCTCATTTTTGTAGTAACCCTTCATAACCATAAGGCCTTTAGTTAATACAATACCTACTTCACCATTAGGTAATTCTTTATCGTAATTATCTTTATCCACAATCTTTATCTCTACTTCGGGAAGGGGAGGGCCGACGGTAAACATAATCCTGTCTTTAGGATTTCTTGCCGTTAGAACCGGAGAGGTTTCAGTTAATCCATATCCTTCACAGACCACAATTCCAACAGTATTAAAAAATAAATCTACGGTTTCAAGAAGTGCCCCTCCTCCACTGATAGCAAATCTTAATTCTCCTCCGGTTACCTCTCTAATTTTCTTAAATACTAATTTATCAGCAAGTCGGTATTTCCAGCCTAAACTCTTGACCGTTTTTTTAGCTTGGGTTATTTCTTCAGGGGTATAATCAGCTCGATCGAATAAAGGCAGAGTATTATTAAGAATTCCTTCTGCCTTCTTATATTTTTCCCCGATACCAATAGCCCAATTAAATATAGTTTTTTGAAGCGTACTTCCTTTTTTAACGTTATCCATAACTCCCTTATAAACACTTTCCCATATTCGAGGAACACTGACCATAACAGTAGGCTTTTCTGATTTAAGGTCTGGAAGAAGGATCTGTTTAAAAGGTTTACTATAGGCGGTTGAGGCACCTGTGCTTAAGGCAATATACTCTGCTATTCGTTCAAAGATATGCCAGGAAGGTAGGATTGATAACCACCTGTCTTCTTTTTTAAGTTTTTGTGTTGGTGGGGTAACTCTTATGTTATGTATAAAATTAGAATGAATCAACATAACTCCTTTAGGGTCAGAAGTAGTCCCTGAGGTGTAGATGATAGTGGCTAAATCATCAGGTTGAGCATTTTTGGATATCTCTGAAAATTTGGTATCTCCCTTGGCTAACAATTCTTCCCCAAATCTATTTATTTCATCAAAGGAGAAGATAGAAAGAGAATGGTTTTTATTGTATTCTTTTCCTAGCGTTACTACTCTTTTTAATAATTCATCCTTTGCAGAACCAGCGGTATCTTTAGAGCCGAAGCTTTTTAATATGCTTCCAATATTTTTTTCTAAATATTTTTCTAAAAATATTTTAGCTTTTGCCGATAAAAAGATATATTTATTTTTATTTTTTATTAATAATTCTATTTCAGTCTTGAATTTTTTACTTATTTCTCCGTTTTCTTCAAAGTTAGTTGGAATAGTCCATTCCGGAGTATCTTCTTTTTTAGAGAACATCTTAATTCTGTCATAGAGGATGATGTTTTTTATCTTAGGTAGGTCTTTGGCTATTTTATAAAAATTGGAAAATTGTGTTTCTCCTTCCAGAATAGTTGCTTGAGCCTCCGAATGGTTGAGCTTAAAGTAGATATCTTGAGATGAACTATTACCACTGCAAGGGACATCTACTGCTCTTAAGCCAATAATTGCCATATCAGATATAATCCATTCAAAACGATTATCACTGACCAGACCTACATGGTCAAATTTTTCTATTCCGATACCAAGTAATCCTGTACCAAAAATTTCTACCTTTTTATAAAATTCTTGATAAGTAATCGGCTCAAATTTTCCGTCTTTTTTTACTTTAAAAGCAGTTCTATCACCATAAAGATTTACACTGTTTCTTAGCATTTCATTCAGTGTTTGTAATTTCATAAAAATACCCCCCCCAATAATCTTTATTAGATAACTATTAGTTAATGTTAATAGTAGTTATTAACACCAAGTATATATATAAATTTTAAAAAAGTCAAATTATTAAATTATTAAATTACAGTATCGAGTATCAAGTATAGAGTTAAGAAAGAGAAAGGGAAGAAAGAAAAAAAGATATCTTATTTTGCCGAAATAAAAAATTATTTTTAAAAAAAAATAATTAAAAAGAAGGATTTTATAAAATAATGTAGAATAAAATATAAAAGAGCTAATTAGACAGATAGAATATTTGTTATTTTTATAAATTCTTTTCTATATTTAAAAAACTATGATATAATTATGTCAAAATATTCTGCTAAAAATAAATTCACTTTTATTCTTTTAGGGAGATAGGGTACGTGCGGAAAATATCCATTGCTAATCAAAAAGGCGGAGTAGCAAAAACTACCACTACCATAAATTTAGGAGCAAGCTTAGCAGTATTGGGGAGAAAAGTGTTATTAATCGATTTAGACCCTCAAGCCCATACTACTTTAGGATTGGGTTTTGAACCGGATACTTTGTCTAAAACGATATTAAATGTGTTAGAGCCTCATCGCTCCAAGAATAAATTGAAGTTAGAAGAAGTAATAATAAAGTTAAAAATAAACAGCGAAAATAATTTATTTTTAGCTCCTTCTAATATTGACTTTGCCAGCGCAGAATATAAACTTATAGACCAAATAGGCAGAGAAGATTTTTTAAGTACGAGCATCAGAGAGTGCGAAGTCCCTTTTGATTATATTCTTATTGATTGTCCTCCTTCTTTGGGGATCCTGACAGTAAATGCCTTAAAAGCTTGTGATGAAGTCATTATCCCTATGCAGCCACATTATTTTGCTCTCAGGGGGATAGAAGAATTTATAGAGACAACTGAGATCGTGCGAAAGAATTTAAACCATTATTTAAAAATAAATATTTTAATTACCATTGCTGACACAAGAAGTAATTTAGCCAAGGAAGTTATAGGTGAAACAAAACAATATTTTAGTGATAAGTTATTTAAAACGATAATAAGAAAAAATATAGCTTTAGTAGAAGCCAGCAGCCAGGGTGTACCGGCTTTACATTATAGCCCCAATTCTCACGGGGCTGTTGATCATTATAAATTAGCTCAAGAGGTGATATCTTTTGAAAAAGAAGAGATTAGCGCGGGGATTCAGTAAAATCATAGATTATAAAGAAGAATTAATTAGGGATACATCAGGGGGGATTAATGAAAGAGTTGAAGTTCAGAATAGGGAAGAAGATGAATTCTTAGGAAGGCCTATAAGCCCTCCCCAGAAAGATGCAGATAAATTTGTAAATATTAAAGTGGTTGGCATCGGAGGAGGAGGGAATAATGCTATTCGGGAAATGGCTCTTCAAGGGATGAGCAATCTTGATCTAATTGCTATAAATACGGATTTACAAGCCCTATCCCTATCTCAAGCTGGACAAAAGATTCAAATTGGTAAATCTCTAACCAATGGCTTAGGAACCGGTGGTAATCCCGAATTAGGCAAGAAAGCAGCTGAAGAGGATAAAGATAAAATTTCTAAGGTCATGGAAAATGCAGATATAATTTTTATTACGGCCGGTATGGGAGGAGGAACAGGAACTGGAGTTGCGTCAGTTGCGGCAAAGATAGCAAAACAACATGGCATTTTAACCATAGGGGTAGTAACCAAACCCTTCGCTTTCGAAGGGAAAAAGAGAAAATTGCAAGCGGAAGCCGGAATAGAAGAATTAAAAAATGAAGTAGATGCTTTAATTACTATTTCTAATGACCGTTTATTAAAAATTATTTCTAAAGATACTTCCATGAAAGAAGCCTTTGAAATGACGGATAAAGTATTATGTCAATCTGTTCAGGCAATTGCTGATCTGATTACAATTCCCGGATTAATAAATTTAGATTTAGCCGATGTAAGAACAGTAGCAAAAGATGCTGGTCTATCTTTGGTAGGCATTGGAAAAGGTAAAGGGAAAAAGAAAGCAGCTGCTGCAGCAAAAATGGCTATTTCCAGTCCCTTATTAGAGGTTTCTATAAAGGGAGCAAGATCATTATTGATTAATGTTACCGGCGGTTTAGATATGAGCTTATTTGAGGTGAACGAAATAGTTGATGTCATATCTAAAGCAGTTGGTCAAGATACAAATATTGTTTTTGGAGCAATTATTAATGAGGAAATGCAGGACGAAATAAGGGTATCTGTCATTGCAACAAAGTGCGAAGAAAATATTGAAGAAGAAGAAAAAAAGGAAGAAGTAAATAAAAAAGAATTATTTAAAGAAAATTATACAGAAAAATATAATCTGAAGATAGAAGATAAATTTAAAATTAAAGATCAATTGATAGATGATAAAGATTTAGAAATCCCTGCTTTTTTAAGGAAAAAGATGAAAGGTGATATACCGAAAGATTCTTCAAAGCCGAAAAAGACTTTATTTTAAAATCTATTTGTAAATAAACCTATTTTTCTATAAAAGTTAACCAAAGGTGCCTGGCACCTTTGGTTAACTTTTATAGACTTACACTTGTTAAAAATAAATTTTGGTGCAATTATTCTTATGAAAAAAGCAAAGGGTCGGCAGCTTTCTTTTATTACTTATGAAGCTTCCCAGAAAATTAAAAAAGATGATCCTCTAAAGATTATTTTTGAATCCATAGACTGGAGCTTTATTTATCCCATAATCAAAGATAAATACGCCACCGGCAGAGAATTAGTTTATGACCCGGTGTCTCTATTTAAAGCTCAACTTTTAATCTGGTTGGCTGAAGTAAAATCAAATCGAAGATTGGCTGAGAGCTTACAATTTGACTTGCGTTTTTGTGTTCTTTGCGGTTTTGATAACTTTCTTAAAACCCCCGCTCATTCTACTTTTTCGTACTTCAGGAAAAGAATTGGAAAAGATATTTATTATAAAATTTTACACCGCTTAATAGCTCAAACAGTAGTTGCCGCTGTAATAAATAAAATAAATATAAGTAGTAACATAGTGCATATAATAATACATTCTAATAACGGAAAAAATAAAAGTTGCAATTGCAGTGGCAGCAAGTGTAAGTATAATAAAAAACAAAAATCTTCTAAAGATAAAACTAATATAAAGTTAATTACCAAAAACTTTGTAGCTCTCGGATTCAAAGCAAAAATGGTGATTGATGCAAGCACCAAACTGCCATTAGAGGTTATATTAACACCAAAAGAATAGGATAAAAACACCCTTTCTAATTTTTTCGAAGCTAATCATTTTTCGGAGTAATAACTTCGGCATTTCTATCTTTTAATTTATCAAGGTATTCTTTTGACAAAGATTTATCTGTTATTATTGCATCTAAGTTTTCAATGCCAGTTGTCCGGAAGACTGATGCCTTATTAAATTTACTGGAATCTACCAGAAGATAATGAAGCCTGGAATTTTCGAACATCTTTACTTTAATGTTCCCTTCCATGACGTTAGATTCATAGATACCTTTTGTATCTAACATCGTGCAGGAGAAGAAGAATTTAGTAACCTTTATATTTGATAACATTTTTTCTGCGAGTGGACCAATCGTTGAGAAGTAGCCGTGTCTTATGTTACCTCCAACAAGAACCAAATCTATTTTATAAATACTCATTAACTCAACTGCCATGTATATATTATTGGTTATAATATGCAGGTTATGGGAGGTGAGGGCTAATGTACGAGCAAACTCGTAACAAGTTGTGCTGGTATCTAAAAAAATCGTATCTCCTGATTGCACAAATCTTTTGGCTAATTCTGCTATAATTCTTTTTTGTTCGAGATTGGTATTAAGTCTTTCATGAAATCTTTTATCGTAATCCCGAGCTATTTTAATGGTGCTGTACTCTTTTATTATAGATCTTTGGTCTGCTAATTTTTTGAGATCTCTCCTGATGGTAACCAGAGAAACATTCATTTTTTCAGCAAGTTCTACCGGAGAGATAAAATTACTATTTTGGATTAAATATAAAATTTTTTCAAGTCGCTCTGCTTTGCTCATATACTATTTCCACCTATTTAGCAAGTATTAATAAATTTTATTTATAATATTGTATCGGCTTTGGTTATTTAATATTATATTCTATGATGAAAATAAAGTCAATATATGAAAACATCTTGATAATATATCTTGACAAAAAGATAAAAATTAGATAAGATATTATCAAATAGTTTTCATTTTATCTAAAAAAGGAGGTAAATAAAATGAAAAAGCAAAAATTTATACTGACGCTAGTTTTAATCGCAATTTTTATCTCATCTGTGGTTTCTTTTGCAGGAGCACAAGCAAATATCCGAATTGCTATGTTAGTTAAAAACTTGGGGAATGCCTTTTTTGAAGCTTGTAGAGATGGAGGTTTAGAAGCAGCGAAAGAACTTGGTGGAATTGAATTTATTTTTCAAGGACCCACCACACCCACTGCTGAAGGCCAGATAGAAATTATTGATTCGCTTATTGCCCAGAAAGTAGATGCTATAGTTGTTTCTGCCAATGATGTAGATGCCCTGGTTCCTATTTGTAAAAGGGCAATGAATAGCGGGATTACAGTAATTTCCTTCGATTCGGGGATTGCACCAGAAGGACGAATACTTCACTTAGCTCCTTCCAGCAGTGAGTTTATTGGTAGAAGCCAGGTAAAAATGGTAGCTAATCTAATTGACTACAAGGGTGAGATTGCTATTTTGAGTGCTTCTTCCCAGGCTACTAATCAAAATGAATGGATTGAATGGATGAAAGAGGAATTAAAGGAACCTGCTTATAAAGATATGAAACTAGTAGCTGTAGTATATGGTGATGATCTTTCTGATAAGAGTTACCGGGAAGCAATGGGGTTATTTAAATCTTACCCTGATTTAAGAGGGATTATTTCACCTACAACTGTTGGTATTGCTGCAACTGGAAAAGCATTAGAAGATGCAGGACTGTCAGGGAAAGTTGAACTCACCGGTCTTGGCTTACCCTCTGAAATGAAGCAATATATCAAAAATGGTACTTGCCGACAAATGTCTCTCTGGAACCCCATTGATCTGGGATATTCCTCCACTTATATCGCTTATAAGCTATTACAAGGTGAGTTCCAGGGAAAAGAGGGCGAAGTTATGAAAGTTGGTAGAATGGGAGAAATTAAAATAGGTACAGATAATGTAGCTGTAATGAGCGAACCATTTATTTTTGAAAAAGATAATATAGATAAATTTGCTGAGATTTACTAATGGTTTATTATTTGAATTAAAAAAATCTGTTTGGTAAAGCGGGGTTAACCATATCCCGCTTTACTTATTAAATACCTTAAACAAGAAGAGAGATTTTAGTTTAATGAATAGTTGTATTCTTGAAATGAAGGGGATAAAAAAGTATTTCTATGGAGTTAAAGCACTTGATGGAGTAGATTTTAAAATAAGAAATGGTGAAGTACATGCTCTTATTGGTGAAAATGGTGCTGGGAAGTCGACTCTGGTAAAGATTTTAGCCGGCGTACATCAACCTACTGCTGGTACCATTATTCTTAACGATAAACCTGTTCAATTTCCATCTCCCCAAGTCTCACAACAGGCCGGAATATCTGCTATACACCAGGAAGCTACAATGTTCTTAGAACTTTCTATTGCCGAAAATATCTTCATGGGTCATCATATTAGAAATAAATCCAATGGACTGCTTTCTTGGAAAAAAATGAAGAGTAAAACCCAGAAACTTCTTGATAAACTTGAATTGGATATCCATCCTGATACTAAAGTAAAAAATTTAAGTATTGCTCAAAGGCATATGGTCGAGGTTGCCAAAGCACTCTCACTTAATGCAAAAATAGTAATTATGGATGAGCCTACCTCTGCACTTACCCTTAAAGAAGTTGAATATCTTTATAAAATTATTAAAAAACTGAAATCAGAAGGCAAAGCCATTATCTTTATTTCTCATAAATTTGATGAGGTCTTTGAAATTGCGGATTATTTTACAGTGTTGAGAGATGGGAAGTATATCGGAGAAGGAAGAATGGCTGATGTTACCATAGATAAAGTCATTCAGATGGTAATCGGACGCAGTCTTGAACAAATGTATCCGAAGTTAGAGGTAGAGCAAGGTGATATTATCCTAAAGGTTGAAAATCTTACCAAGATTGGCCAATTTAAAAATGTGTCTTTTGAATTGCGAAAAGGGGAGATACTGGGATTTTTTGGATTGGTGGGAGCTGGAAGGTCAGAAGTAATGCAGACCATTTTTGGAATTGATTCGAAGACATCAGGTGAAGTTTTTATAGATGGTGAAAAGGTTTACATTACCAATCCTTCTGATGCAATGAATTTTGGCCTTGCTTATCTACCTGAAGACCGACAGATACAAGGTGCTATTTTAGCTATGAATATTAGGGAGAATATTACTTTACCGATAATAGATAGAATAAGCAGACACATTTTTTTAGACCGTAATAGGGAATTTGAAATTACTGATGAATATGGAAAACATATAGAAATAAGAGCATCAGGCTGGGAACAGCTGGTAGAAGATCTGTCAGGAGGTAATCAACAGAAGGTAGTCCTGGCTAAATGGATTGCTACCAAGCCACGAATATTAATTATGGATGAACCAACCAAAGGAATTGATGTAGCGACCAAAGCTACTGTACACAATTTTATTTCTGAACTTGCAAAGCAGGGGATTGCAGTAATTCTTATTTCCTCTGAACTTCCTGAGATTCTCGGTATGTCTAATAATATTATAGTAATGCATGAGGGAGTTGTGACTGCAAAATTTACCTGCGAAGAAGCAAATTCTGAAAAGATAATTAAAGCTGCAACCGGGAGTATTTCAAAGTGAAGGAATTTAAAAACGATGGAATTATTTAAGAAAAGAGAGTTTAATCTTTTTGTTTTTATTTTATTTATAATATTCGGGGTTAGTTTGAGAACCCCCAGTTTTTTATATATTAATAACTTTGTAGACATTTTGAATGATACTGCTATTCTGTCTATGGTTGCTATTGGGCAACTTATGATTATTGTGACAGGGGGTATAGATTTATCTGTCGGTTCCAGTCTCGCTTTAAGTGGCATGAGTGTGGCCCTTCTAAATCAATATCACCCTGGAATTCCTATCTTTATGATTATTTTAATTTCAATAGCCATTGGACTCCTGCTTGGTTCGATAAATGGCTTGTTGGTTTCCCAGGCTAAAATTCCACCTATCATAACTACTCTTGGAACTATGAGCATATATAGAGGTTTGGTATTCGTGCTTTGTAAAGGAACCTGGGTTAGCGCTCATGAGATGACCGAGGTTTTTCGGGTGTTTCCCAGAAGAAGTTTTTTAGGTATATCCAGTCTTATATATCTATCGATACTAACAGTAATATTATTTTTAATTTTTTTAAATTTAACTAGAACTGGAAGAGAGATTTACGGGGTGGGCGGCAATAAGATAGCCTCTCAATATGTGGGCATTAACCTGAAGAAAATTCAATATATTGTCTTTACCTTAGGTGGAGGAATTACTGGTCTTGCAGGATTTCTCTGGGTTGCCCGTTATGCCGCTGCACAGAGCGAAACTGCTATCGGTTTCGAACTTCAGACTATTGCGGCTTGTGTAATTGGAGGGGTAAGTATTATGGGTGGTTCCGGGACGATTATCGGTGTTGTACTGGGAGCCTTTTTCATGGGAATTGTTTATAATGCTCTGACTATGATTAATGTTTCGCCCTTCTGGCAGATGGCGATTCAGGGCTTCATTATACTTTTTGCAATTATAATAAATACTGTTATGGATAAACGCAATCAGCAACTGATGCTAAGAAAGAGAAGTTTTAATGAATAAAGAAAATGGTGTTCTTGATATTAAAAAAATCAGAAAAATATCCTTGCCAAATATTATGTGGCAGTGGGAAATCATTCTCCCTTTTATTTTTATTATGGTTGTAATAATAAATTCTAATTTATCTCCCTATTTTTTAGATTATACCAATCTTATGAACACCACTTTTAATTTTATAGAAAAAGCCATAATCGCTCTTCCCATGATGTTTGTGATCATATGTGGTGATATTGACATTTCTGTTGCCTCTATTATAGCTTTATCTTCGGTTTTTATGGGTATGGCCTCCCAAGCCGGAGTTAATACTTTTGGGTTGGTTGCGATAGGACTTTTTGCGGGTTCGGCGGCAGGTTTTTTAAATGGTTTCATTATAACAAAATTTGGGATTCCTGCGATCGCTGTTACTCTGGGAAGTATGTCTTTGTTTAGAGGGATTGCTTATGTAATTCTCGGAGACAAGGCATTTACTAAATACCCGATATCTTTTGCTTATTTTGGGCAGGGATACATAGGAAACACTATGGTTCCTTTTGAATTGATCCTTTTTTTCATACTTGCTATAATTTTTGGCATAATTTTGCATAGAACTACTATAGGACGGAAGGTATTTGCAATTGGAAATAATTCTACTGCTGCTCGTTTTTCAGGGATACCTGTAAACAGAGTACGTCTTATTATTTTTACAGTTACCGGGCTCTGTTCAGGATTAGCTTCAATCTTGCTCACTTCCAGAATCGGGAGTACACGTCCAAATATTGCTAGTGGTTGGGAGCTTGAGATCATCACGACAGTTGTGCTGGGTGGCGTAGCTATTACCGGCGGAAAAGGAAATATTTTTGGCGTAGTTATTTCCATTTTTATAATTGGATTTCTTAAATTCGGAATGGGCCTAATTAATATACCTGGCAAGGTAATGACTATTATTATAGGGTTATTATTAATTTTAGCAATTATGCTTCCCCAATTACTTGAAAGGTTAAAACCTAAAAATAGTTTTGGTAATGTTAAAAAATAGTTTTAGGAGCAGGTTAATGAAAAGAGCAGCATTTAAAATGAAATTAAAAGTGGGATATGAAGAAGAGTATAAAAAAAGACATAATGAAATCTGGCCTGAACTTAAAGAAAAATTATCCAGGGCGGGAATTTATGATTATTCCATATTTCTTGATAAAAAAACACTTACTCTCTTCGCGGTGCAAAAATTAAAAGATAATAATACAGTTGAAGAACTTCCTTCAAAAGAGATAATGAAAAAATGGTGGGATTATATGAAAGATATTATGGAAACTAATCCAGATAATTCCCCGGTTATCACCTCTTTGGAAGAGGTTTTTCATATGGATTAAAGATGTACTTATTAAATAAATATACAAAGAAAGAATAATCAAAACGATCTCGTTTATTAAAAAAGTGACAATAGATAATACAAGGAGTGTAATAATTTTAAAAAATATTTTACGAGTACGAGTAGAAGAACTTTTTTATCATAGTATAAAAGATTAACCACAAAAGAAGTTAATCACTATGAGAGAGGAATGGAAAATGAAGGGATGGCAGAATATTAAAATTGAGACTTTGCATAAACTGGTAAGGCTTTCTAATAATTTGGGAAGAATAGACTATCATCTTGCAATTATTGGAGAAGGCAATACTTCAGCTAAAGTTGAGACAAAAGATATTGCTGGTAGTTTTTTTATAAAAGCAAGCGGGACACAGCTTGCAACTGTAACCGAGAATGATTTTATTCAGGTTTATTTTGAACCAATTGTGCAGCTGATAAATATGGAGAATCCTAATGCTGAAGAAATTAATTACATCTTTGAAAAAGCTAAGGTGGATAAAAAAGATCGAGCTAACCCTTCTGTAGAAACCCTATTGCATGCTATTTGCCTTAATCTGGAGGGAGTAAATTTTGTCGGCCATACTCATCCCACAGCGGTAAACAGATTGACTTGTTCAAAGAGTTTCCCGGAGAATCTAAAAGGGAGAATTTATCCTGATGAAATTATTCTGCTGGGAAAAGAATCGCTCTTTATTCCTTATACAGATCCAGGGGTGAAACTTGCTCAAAAAGCAAAAAAGGAAATTGAAATATTTTTAGATAAACATGGCGAAAGACCTAAATCTATTTACATTCAGAACCATGGATTTGTTGCTTTAGGATCTACCCCAGCTGAAGTAGAGAATATTACCTTAACTGCTAACAAGGCAGCTGAAATTCGTTTTGGAGCATTACTTATGGGGGGTATAAATACCCTTTCTAAGGATATGGTAACACATATATCGAAAAGACCCGATGAAAAATACCGACAAAACCTGTTTAAAAAAAATATATAAATTATTTATTTAAATAAAATTCTGAAAAAATATAATTGATTTTTCTTTGTTTGTAACTAAATCAAAAGGAGCTATAAAATGGAAAAGTTTGTGGCGATTGATCTGGGTGCAGAGAGTGGGAGAGTAATTGTTGGGGATTTATCAAAAATGGAAATAACATATCGTTTCCCCAATCATTTAGTAAGGGTTAAAGATAGTATTTTTTGGGATATTCTTGGCATATTCAATGAGATAAAGAAAGGTTTAAAGAAAGCTTTTAAAAAATATCCCAATCAGATAGTGAGTATTGGTATTGATACCTGGGGAGTTGATTATGTTCTTTTAGATGATGATGGTGATCTTCTGGGAAATCCTTACCACTATCGAGACAAGAGAACAGATAATATAATGGAGGAAGTTTTTAGGATAATACCCAAAAAGGAAATATTTGCCGAGACTGGCATCCAATTTATGCAGCTGAATACTATCTATCAACTATATTCATTTGCAAAGAAAAAACCTCAAATCTTAAAAAATACAAGATATTTTCTGACCATTCCCGATCTTTTAAATTACTGGTTAACCGGAATTATAAAAAATGAATATTCAATCGCTACCACTACTCAGCTCTATAATCCTATAAAAAAGGATTGGTCAACCAAGATACTGGATAAACTTGGATTTAAAAAGGAGATATTTGGAGAAATAATTATGCCTGGGACAAAAATCGGGAAACTTTTACCGGTTATTGCGCGGGAGATTGGCGCTGATTCAAAAGTAGTGATTATTGCTCCTGCCTGCCACGATACCGCTTCTGCAGTGGCAGCTATTCCAGTTGAAGATAATACTAATTATGCCTATATTAGTTCAGGTACCTGGTCTTTATTGGGGATAGAAACTCCTGAACCAATTATTAACGAAATGAGTTTTAAATATAATTTTACCAATGAGGGTTCTGCCGATGGCGGCTTCACGTTTTTAAAGAATGTTACTGGATTCTGGATTATTCAGGAGTGTAAAAAATTCTGGGATGAGAAGGTAAAGTCATATTCCTATGATGAATTGACTGAAATAGCTTTAAAATATGGTCCTGCAAATTTTATGATTGACCCTGATGACTTAAAATTCTTAAAGCCCGGTTTAATTGATAATAATATGCCAGATAGAATAAAAGCTTATTGCCAGGAAACAGGGCAAAAAGTTCCAGAGTCACCTGCAGAGATTACCAGAGGGATTATTGAGAGTTTAGCAGATAAATATACCAAGACGATTAAAATGATAGAAGAGATTACCGGTAAATCTATCAAAGAGATATATATTATAGGAGGGGGAAGTCGGAACGGTCTCCTATGTAAAATTGTTGCTAATGCAACAGGTCTGTCTGTTTTTGCAGGACCGGTTGAAGCAGCTGCCATTGGGAATCTAATGATTCAGGCAAAATCTATGGAACAAATTAAATCAATTGTTGAGGGTAGAAAGATAATCAGAAAATCCTTTGATATTAAAAAATACTTACCTGAAGAATAAAGATAAAATTAGTTAAATATAAAACATTTATTATTTTTTAAATACCAAATTATTACTTTATTTATATATTATTTAGAAGAACGGTAAAGTGCACCAAGGAGGGTTAAAATGGCTATAGCAGTACTTATGCCCAAACAAGGACAATCTGTTGAATCCTGTCTTATTATTAAATGGAATAAAAAAGTAGGGGACAAAGTAAAAGCCGAAGAGCCTATCTGTGAAGTGGAAACCGATAAAGCTGTCTTTGAAGTGGAAGCTCCTGAGGCTGGAACAATACTAAAAATCTTTTATAAAGAAGGTGACGATGCCCCGGTCCTTAATACTATTGCCATAATCGGACAACCAGGAGAAAAAATTGACCATCTTATCCCTAAAAAAACCGTCTCTGTTTCTAAAGGTAAATATGTAGAAAAGCAGAAAGTCATAACTCCAAATGAATCCCCTAAAAAAATAAAACCTTCTCTTGGGGCCGGCTTAATACTTATTTCTCCGCTTGCCCGACGCTTTGCGGAAAAAGAAGGAATTGATTTTTCCAAACTTATCGGTTCGGGCCCCGGGGGCAGAATCATTAAAAAGGATATAGAGAAAGCAATATCTGAAGGTGAGCCGCTTGTTTCAAGTACGGTTAGTGAGAATTTTTTGGGACTAGTTAAGGAGATTACGGTAGAAGGAGTGCGGAAGATTATATCTGAAAGAATGCTTACGTCTTTACAAAGTACTGCTCAACTTACTTTAAATACTTCTGTTGATGCTTCTAATTTATTGGCTTGTCGGGAATCGCTAAAATCCAGTCCCCAAATGAAAGGGTTAAGCAAAATTAATATTAATGATTTTCTGCTTTATATCATTGCTAATATTCTTCCCAAATTTAAAAACATGAATGCTCATTTCCTTAAAGATAAGATACTTGAATTTGAACATGTACATCTGGGATTTGCTGTAGACTCGCCACGAGGGCTTATGGTGCCGATAATCCATAATGCCCACCTCTTATCATTAAAGGAAATTTCTAAAGAGGCAAGACGATTAAGTACTGCCTGTCAAGAGGAAACTATCTTGCCGGATGAACTGAATGGAGGGACTTTTACGGTAACCAATCTTGGCACAATGGGTATTGAAAGCTTTACGCCTATCTTAAATATTCCTCAGGTGGCAATTCTTGGTGTATGCAGTGTTTCTCTTAAACCAATTATGAAAGAAGATAAAATACAATTTTTTCCTCACCTAGGTTTATCGCTTACCTTTGATCATCGAGCGTTAGACGGTGCTCCGGCAGCTAAATTCCTGCAGGAACTTAATATGGTAATAGCTAATTTTGATTTGACAGATATAAAATTACAATAATAGAGAAAGGAATGTGATTTTATCATTATTAGAAAATAGTAAGATAATTTTTGTAGAAAGGAGAAGGTTGTGCCTAAATCTATTTTTATTGATCCTAAAGAAGTTAGAAAATCGCAGATCTTAAAAATAAACGACATTCCCATAAATCAGTACAAACCTGATATAAAAAAAGAGATAAAGAAGTATGGAGAAGAAAAACTTCTTAAAATTTACTATGATATGCTTATCATCCGAGAATTTGAATCCATGCTTAATTCCATAAAAACTCAAGGGTCTTATGAGGGGATTGAATACAATCATTTAGGCCCTGCTCATTTATCTATCGGTCAGGAATCATCTGCTGTGGGTCAGTGTGTCCCTCTTGGCATCGAAGATTTAATTTTTGGTTCCCATCGCAGCCACGGAGAAGTTTTCTCCAAATGTTTTTCCGCCATAGATGAATTAGAGGAGAATGAACTTCTTAAGATAATGAAATCTTATATGGATGGAGCCTGCTTAAAAGTAGTAGAAAAAGAACATAAAGGTAACATTAAATCACTTGCTCAAGATTTTGTACTATACGGAGTTCTTGCCGAGATATTTGGACGAGCTAACGGTTTTAATAAGGGTTTGGGTGGTTCGATGCATGTTTTTTTTGCACCCTTTGGTAGTATGCCCAATAATGCTATTGTAGGAGGGGCAGCGGATATTTCGGTAGGTGCTGCTCTTTTTAAAAGAATTAATCGAAAGCCAGGTATGGTAATCTGTAATATCGGGGATGGTTCTATGGGTTGTGGCCCGGTATGGGAAGCAATCACCTTAGCAGCAATGGACCAATACCGCACACTTTGGGATAAAGATATTGGAGGTGCTCCTCCTATTCTATTCAATTTCTTTAATAATTTCTACGGCATGGGTGGCCAGACCTCAGGTGAAACTATGGGTTATAAAATTCTTGCCCGGGTAGGAGCCGGGGTAAACCCTGAAAACTTGCATGCTGAACGGGTTGATGGTTATAATCCTTTGGCAGTGGCCGATGCTATTGAAAGAAAGAAAAAAATTCTTCTCAAAGGAAATGGTCCGGTTCTTCTGGATACCATTACTTATCGAATTTCAGGTCATTCACCCTCTGATGCATCATCTTATAGGACCAAAGAAGAGATTTTTGCCTGGCAAGAGACTGACTGTATTAGAGGATATGAGGGTTACCTTAAGAAAAACAGAATTATAACCTCCGGTAAAGTGGATTCCTTAAAACAAGAAGCAACCTTGAGAACTACCAAAGCCCTGAAGTTAGCGACGTCTCTTGAAATCTCACCCAGGGTTAAAGCTGATTTTATTGAAACGGTAATGTTTTCCCACCGGTACAAAGATAGAATGGAACCACGAACACCAGAAGTTCTCATTTCCCAAGAAGATAACCCCCGGGTTAGATCGCTTACCCATAAATATCGTTTTGCCTTAGATGAAAATGGTAAAGCTCACCCTAAAGTAAAAGTCTTTACCTATCGTGATGCCCTTTTTGAAGCCATGCTCTATCGTTTTTATGAAGACCCAACTATGGTAGCTTATGGAGAAGAAAACCGTGACTGGGCTGGGGCATTTGCCGTGTATAGAGGTTTAACCGAAGCTCTTCCCTATCATCGATTATTCAATACGCCTATTTCTGAAGGAGCCATTGTGGGATCAGGGGTAGGGTATGCTTTGTGTGGGGGGCGTGTGGTGGTAGAGCTTATGTATAGTGATTTTATAGGACGGGCAGGGGATGAACTTTTCAATCAGGTGTCCAAATGGCAATCAATGTCAGCAGGTCTTCTTACTATGCCCCTTACCATTCGCGTTTCGGTAGGGAATAAATATGGTGCCCAGCATTCTCAAGATTGGATTAGCCTGCTTGCTCATATCCCTGGTCTTAAAGTAATGTTTCCAGCCACTCCCCATGATGCCAAAGGAATGTTAAATCTCGCCTTACATGGTACAGACCCGGTGGTATTTTTTGAAAGCCAAAAACTTTATGATATAGGAGAATTATTTGTTTCCACTGGAGTTCCCGAAGATTATTACGAAGTACCGGAAGGTGAACCCATAATTAGGAAAGAAGGAAAAGATATTACTATTCTTGCTGTAGGTGCAGCTCTTTATAAGGGAATGGAGGCTGCAGAAGAACTCGAAAAGAAATATAAAGTTTTAGCAGAAGTAATCGACTTGAGATTTATTAATCCCTTAAACTATGAATTGATTATCGAATCTGTAAAGAAGACCGGAAAATTAGTGCTTGTCTCTGATGCCTGTGAACGCGGTTCTTTTCTCCATACCATTGCTTCCAATATTACCCAATTTGTATTTGACTATCTTGATGGCCCAGTAGTAGTAGTTGGCTCCCGTAATTGGATTACTCCAGCAGCAGAGATGGAATCTGTTTTCTTTCCACAAAAAGAGTGGATTATCGATGCGATTCATGAACGTCTTTATCCTTTAGACGGGCATCAAGTTACAACTGATCAGTCTACAACTGAGCAGATAAGGAGAAATAAATTTGGGATATAAGATTTTTATTGAAGATTAAAATTAGTTCGAGATAAAAAAATGAAGGATAAAATTATTCAGGAACTAAATAGCAGTAATAAAAGGTCCAGACTTTTTGGATTAGGGAAAATCTATAAATTAATAGAAATAGGAGAGGAACAGTTTAAAAAAACAGAAGAAGTGAATAATCATGTTCATACTATCTATTCTTTTAGTCCTTATTCACCATCAATGGCTGCTTATTTAGCCTGGAAGGCCGGTCTTCAAGCTATAGGGATTATGGATCATGATTCTGTTTCCGGTTGTAAGGAAATGATAGAGGCTTGTAAGATAATTGGTATTGCTTCTACTGTAGGATTTGAATTACGGGTAAATTTTTCCGGAACTATAGTTGAAGGAAGAAAACTGAATAATCCAGATTCTAAAAATATAGGTTATATTGCTATTCATGGTATTCCCGAATCAAAGTTAGCAGAAGCTAAGAAATTTTTAAATCCAATACAGATTGCTCGGAATAAGAGAAATAAAAAAATACTGGCTAAACTAAATAATTTAATTAAAAGTTACGGAATGAAAGAGATTGATTTTAATAAAGAGATTTACAATATTTCCCAGGCAAAAGAAGGCGGGAGCATTATCGAACGTCATATTCTTTATGCCTTTGCTAGAAAAATTATTCAAAAAACGGGAAAAGGGGAAAAACTTATTTCATTTTTAAAAGATAATCTTGATATAGTGCTTTCCGAAAAGATTAAAAAATTTCTCTTAGATGAAAATAATCAATTTTATTTATATGACCTTTTAGGAATATTAAAAAGCTCCTTTTTAGATAAAATTTTTATTCAACCTGATTATGAGGAGTGCATATCTGTATATGAGGTTGTAAAGTTCAGTAATTCTATAAATGCTATCCCTGCTTATGCTTATTTAGGAGATGTGACTGATTCACCCACAGGTGACAAGAGGGCTGAAAAGTTTGAGGATGATTTTTTAGAGGAACTGATTTCTGAATTAAAGAAAATAGGTTTTAAGGCAATTACTTATATGCCACCACGCAATACTCTTAACCAGCTTTTACGTTTGCAAAGACTCTGCAGAAAATATGGGTTTATGGAAATAAGCGGTGTGGATATAAACAGTCCACGACAATCCTTTAATTACGCCATAATTCTAAGACCAGAGTTTGCTCATCTAATTGAAGCAACCTGGGCTCTTATTGCCCATGAAAAACTGGTGAATTATGATGAAAAATATGCTTTGTTTAATAATAGAAATCCGTTAAAAGGCAAATCACTTAAAGAGCGAATTGTAACCTATAGCGAAATTGGTAGGAGAATAGATAGTCGATATCCTGAACTTGTTTACCAAAAAATAAACTTTTAAATAATTTTTTGATATTATTTCTTGGAGAAGAAAGATGAAAAATATCTATATAGAAACAATTGCCCCGCTTTTACGCGGTCTAACCTTTAATGGTGAAAAGGGTAATATTAGTATATTTGAAGACGATTCAAAGAAAGTGGGTTTTGCTTTTGATAAAATTAAATCTGAAGAGACCTTACCCCTTTATTTGAAAGGAGTAAAAAACCAAAATTTACTCAATAAGGAACAACTCGTAGAAAAAATAATTTCTTATACAATTGATAAGTTCAAAGATTATATTAAGAAATATAAACAAAAACCAAAAATCGTAATTCTTGAAAATATTGGCATCTTTTACTTAGGAGAATCTTATGATAATGCGATTAATATAAAAAATAATTTTGAAGATATCTTAAAGAATACAAAAGTTAAATCTGAACCCTCCGAACCTCAAGATTGCATAGAGAAAAAAAATTCAAAGATAATAACAGATAATAGTTACAATCGAAGTTCGGAAGAGTGTCGTAATGAGGGAAAATTATTTAGGAATAATATAGTAAAAAATAAAATAGCAGTAGTAACCGGAGGTGCTCAGGGTTTTGGAGAGAGTATAGTGAGAGAGTTGACAAAATCAGAATGCTTGGTATTTATTGCTGATATTAATGTTAAAGGCGCTAACCAGCTGGCAGAGGTGCTAAATATTAAATATAAAAGGACAACAGCTTTAGCAATAAAAGTAGATGTGACGGATGAAGATTCTGTTAGAAAAATGATATATGAGATAGTTAAAAAAGCTGGCGGCATCGATATTTTTATAAGTAATGCAGGGGTATTGAAGGCCAGGAGCGTAAAAGAGATGGAATTCAGTGAATTTGCCTTTGTTAATAAAGTGAATTACTTTGGTTATTTTTTGTGCGTAAAACATGCCTCCAAAGTTATGGCGCTTCAAAATATAGCCAGTAAAAAATATTTTACCGATATTATTCAGATTAACTCGAAATCCGGGCTTAAAGGTTCCAATAAAAATAGTGCTTATACAGGAAGTAAGTTTGGAAGTTTAGGCCTTACTCAGAGCTTTGCTTTGGAACTGATTGATGACAACATCAAAGTAAATGCCATTTGTCCGGGGAATTTTTTTGAAGGTCCTCTATGGGCTGATTCAGAAAATGGTCTTTTTGTTCAATATCTTCGGGCTGGGAAAGTTCCAGGTGCAAAGACCCTTGAAGATGTGAAGAGATTCTATGAGTCAAAGGTTCCCATGAAGAGAGGCTGTACCGGTGAAGATGTAATAAAGGCTATTTATTATATTATCGATCAAAAGTATGAAACAGGCCAGGCCATTCCGGTAACCGGTGGTCAGGTAATGCTGAAATAAATTATTTTTAATTTTAGGAAGGGATAATAATGAAGACTAAAGCGGTAAGATTATATGGAAAAAATGATTTAAGGCTGGAAGAATTTGAACTCCCGGCAATTAAGGATGACGAAATTATTGCCCACATTATTTCTGATAGTCTCTGTATGTCTTCTTATAAAGCAGCAATTCAAGGAGCAAATCATAAGAGAGTACCGACTAATGTGGCAGAAAATCCGGTGATAATCGGTCATGAATTTTGTGGTGAAATTGTTGAAGTTGGTAAAAAATGGCGGTACAAATTCAAATCAGGCCAGAAGTTTGCTATCCAGCCTGCTCTTAATTATCAAGGGAGTCTTCATGCTCCCGGATATTCTTTTCCCTATATAGGTGGTGATGCTACTTATATCATTATCCCTAATGAAGTCATGAAGATGGATTGTTTATTAGAATATAAGGGAGAAGCCTTTTACGGCGGGTCTTTAGCAGAACCAATGTCTTGCATAATAGGAGCTTTTCACGCTGCCTATCATACAATTCAGGGTAAATATATTCATAACATGGGAATAGTAAAAAATGGAAATATGGCAATTTTAGCCGGAGCAGGTCCAATGGGTCTTGGGGCAATAGATTATGCCTTGCACAGCGATAGAAGACCTAAATTATTAGTAGTTACTGATATTAATAAGGCAAGATTGAAAAGAGCTTCCTCAATTCACACTGTAGATGAGGCTAAAAAGAGAGGGGTTGAATTAAAATATATAAACACCAAAGATTTAGAAAATCCGGAAGGATATCTTATTTCAATAACTCGAGGTAAAAAATACAATGATGTATTTGTTTTTGCACCGATAAAAGAAGTTGTAGAACAGGGTGATAGAATTTTAGCAAAAGATGGTTGTTTGAATTTTTTTGCAGGTCCAAGTGACCCAGAGTTCTCCGCAATGCTTAATTTTTATAATGTCCATTATGCCTCGGCTCATATGGTAGGAACAAGCGGGGGAAATACTCAGGATATGATTGAAGCACTTCAGATGATGGAGAAGGATATTATCAACCCAGCTGCGATGATTACTCATATTGGAGGATTAAATAGTGTGGTCAGTACTACTTTAAATCTGCCTAAGATGCCAGGTAGTAAAAAGCTGATCTATACTAATATTGAGATGGAACTTACTGCAATTTCCGATTTTAAGAAAAAAGGAAAGACGGACCCTCTATTTACTCATTTGGCCAAGATAGTAGAAAAGAATAATGGTTTATGGTCAGCAGAAGCTGAAAAATATTTACTTAAAAATGCAAAATCAATATATTAGATCCAAATCGTAAGCATTATTTTAGTCAAAGTAAACTTTATGTTTTATTTTTTGTAGTATTTTTAAACAAAATTGTGATGAAATAAACTCTTTTAATAGTAATTAAAAATAAAATGATATGAAATTTATAGTAAATATTATAAATATCAATTTTTGAGAAAGGCGGAATGCTTTATGTTGATGGAAAAAATGAGAGATTATAAAACAAGTTATAAAATTTTAAAGGCTTCTTTGGAAGAAAAGGGAGTTGACGTAAGTAAAGTTGAGAAAAAATTGAAAGCATTAAAGATTGAAACTCCAAGTTGGGGTTATTCAGATTCAGGAACTCGTTTTGCAATTTTTAAGCAAAAAGGAGCTGCTAAGAGTGTAAAAGAAAAAATTCAGGATGCAGCAGAAGTACATAAGATCACCGGTATATGTCCGTCTATAGCTTTACATATTCCTTGGGATATGACTGATAATTGGAATGCTCTTTTAGAATATTCTCTTTCTTTGGGAATAAGACCGGGAGCTATAAATCCTAATTTATTTCAGGATCCGGATTATAAATTAGGGAGTCTTTGTAATCCTGATAAAAAAGTGAGTAAAAAAGCTATTAATCATGTTCTGGAGTGTATCGATATTGCCAGGACACTTAAATCCAAGGATATTTCTCTCTGGTTAGGCGATGGAACCAACTATCCCGGACAGGATGATATAAGAGAGAGAAAGCATAGATTAGAAGATAGCTTGAAAGAAATTTACCATAATTTACCAGATGATATGCGCATACTGATAGAATATAAATTCTTTGAACCGGCTTTTTATAATACTGATATACCTGATTGGGGTTCTGCATATAATTTGTGCTTAAAATTAGGCCATAGGGCGATGGTATTAGTCGATTTAGGACATCACGCTTTAGGTACCAATATAGAACAGATAGTAGCCTATCTTTTAGATGAGGGAAAGTTGGGAGGATTCCATTTTAATAATAAAAAATATGCTGACGATGACCTGACGGTGAGCTCTGTAAATCCTTATGAATTTTTCCTTATTTTCAATGAACTGGTATCAGCAGAAGAGGATGGAAAAAAGGCCAATATAGCTTATATGATAGACCAATGTCACAATCTGAAGCCAAAAATTGAAGAAATGATCCAAAGTGTTGAAAATATTCAAAAAACCTATGCGAAAGCTCTAATTGTAGATAGAAAATCTTTGAGAAAATTCCAACAAGATGAAGATATAATTATGGCGGAGAAGACAATAACTGAAGCTTTCGAAACTGATATAACACCTCTTTTATTTAAAGTAAGGGAAGAGATGGAGGTCCCTTTAAATCCTCTTGAATTTTTTAGAAAGAGTGGATATTTGGAGAAGATTCAAAGGCAAAGGTAAATTTTTTATTTTAACTTCTTTTGCAATTCATTAATTTTTTAATGATAAAACTTCAAAGAATGAAAGAATGATAGAGATAAATTTATTAATTCTTTACTCCACTTCGCCAAATAATAGCCTTTAGAGATATTTTAAAAAGATTTAAAAATTTTAAAAATATTAATTATTTTATAAAAAATAGCCAAAAAGTATTGACATGAAAATAATAATATGTTAAAATGTTAAAAAAGTAAATTAATTTGTCAGAAAAATAACATTAAGGAGGTTAAAAGAAAGATGGACGTTTATACAGATGCATTGGGAATGATTGAAACCAGAGGTTTTGCAGCAATGGTAGAGGCAGCAGATGCTATGGTGAAAGCAGCCAGGGTAGATTTGGTAGGCTATGAAAAAATTGGTGGTGGATACAATACAGCTATTGTACGTGGCGATGTAGCAGCTGTTCGAGCTGCCCTTGATGCCGGAAACGCAGCCGCTCAAAAAGTTGGTGAAGTAATTTCTGTTCATATTATTCCACGACCACATAGTAATGTAGATGAAGTTCTTCCTTTAGGCAGAGGCCCGGTTAAAAGTAAAAAAGAAAAAATGAGTACTGATTAATTGATACATACATAATACGGGAGGAAAAAAATGATACTGGCAAAAGTAGTAGGTACGGTGGTATCAACCAGGAAAGAACCGAAAATTGAGGGTATAAAATTTTTACTTCTGGAGAAAATTAATCCTTCAAATATGCAGGGGAAAGGCGATTATTTGGTAGCAATGGATAGCGTGGGAGCAGGATTAGGGGAAGTAGTCTTTTTTGTGGCCGGAAGCAGTTCCAGAATGACAGCTACTACCGAAGGAAAACCGAGTGATGCAACTATAATATCTATCGTCGATTCTATAGATATTAAAGGGGAATATGTATACAGGAAAGACAAAGAATAGTAAACATCTTCTTCAGATTTTGAAAAATTTAAAAAGAGGTTAAGATGATATTTGGTAAAATTGTGGGGACTGTAGTTAGTACCCAAATAGATGAAGGAATAAAAGGAAAGAAATGTCTTCTTGTTCAAACTTGCAACCATAAAGGAGAAGTAGGTGGTAATTATTTGGTAGCCGTGGATCTTGTTGGAGCAGGAGTAGAAGAAATAGTGATCATTTCTCAGGGAAGTTCTGCACGACAGACGGAAATTACCCATCAAAAACCAGTCGATTGTGTTATCGTAGGAATTGTCGATATGGTAGAAGAACGTAATAAAATTGTTTTTAAAAAATAGGCGAATAGTTTATAAGAAGGGGAACAATTTATGGCACTTGAAAATGTGCTAAGAGATATGGGAGTAGTAGGAGCTGGCGGTGCCGGTTTACCCACCCATATAAAGGTGGCCAACAAATATGATGTAGTCATTGGAAATGGAGCGGAATGCGAACCTCTTCTTTACAATGATAAATATATTATAGAAAGACAAGGAGAAGAGGTAGTAAAAGGTTTAGAGTTGGTTATGCAGTCGACTGGTGCAAAAAAAGGGGTAATTGCCCTGAAGAAAAAATACCTTTCAATTGCGGGAAATATAAAAAAAACTATAGCCGGAAAGAAAAATATATCACTATTCCTTCTTAAGGATTATTATCCGGTCGGTGATGAGTTTATTCTGGTGCAAGAAATTACCGGTAAAGTTATTCCGGAAGGGGGAATTCCTCCGGATATAGGTTGTTTGGTAAATAATGTAGAGACTCTGAGAAATGTGTGTCTGGCAGAAAAAGGCAATGCAGTTATCAGAAGGACACTAACCTGTATAGGAGAAGTAAAAAAGCCGAGTATTATCATTGCCCGAATTGGTACTTCTTTCCGGGAAATTATAAATCTTTGTGAACCTACCATAGAAGATCTTGTAGTCATTGTGGGAGGACCCATGATGGGCAAGGTAGTCTTTGATCTCGATACACCGGTAACTAAAATTACCACCGGGATCCTGGTTTTGCCTCGGGACCATCCCTCAGTTTTAAAGAAAACCTTAAAAATTGAATATATTATCAAACAAAGCAAAGCAGCCTGCTGTCAATGCAGTTATTGTACCGACTTATGTCCTCGTTATTTATTAGGTCATGAACTTTATCCCCATAAGATTATGAGACAGATAAACTTTGGACTCGATCTTCCGTACGAAATTATTCAAAATACTTTTCTATGCAGCGAATGCGGGCTTTGTGAGGTATTCGCCTGTCCGATGGAATTATCCCCTCGCATGATAAATCAAAAAATTAAGGAAAATCTTCTGGCAGCCGGTTATCAGGCCAAGTTTTCGGGCAAAAAAGAAAATCCAAGAGAGTCGCAAGATTACAGAAGAATACCCAGTTCGAGGATTAAAAACCGCTTGAGATTGGATAAGTATGATGAGGATGGCCGACACCAATTGCCAGTAATAGAAACCGATCCAGATCAAGTGGAAGTTTTACTCAAACAACATACAGGTGTTCCTTCGAAACCTGTAGTGAAAATTGATGAACAAGTAAATGAGGGTGATCTTATTGCAGAAATTCCTAAGGGAAAATTAGGTGCTCGGTTACACTCCAGTATTAAAGGCAGAATAACTTATATTGACGAGGAAAGGATTATTATCAAAAAATAATGATGAAAGATAGGTAAGATATGGACATAATCGTTCTTGGAGTATTAGAATTTAATAGCATAGCAGTAGGGATAAAGGCTTTAGACGGCATAGTAAAAGCTGCCTCGGTGAAAGTAATAGATGCGAGGACGATTTGTCCGGGAAAATTTGTCATTCTTTTTACCGGTAATGTGGCAGCAGTTGATGCTTCTCTTACCGCTGGTAAGGAAATTGGAGAAGGTTACATAGTTGATGAATTATTTATTACTAATTTACATTCCCAGATTATTCCGGCAATTATCGGTACGGTTGAATGTAAGATTTGGGATGCGGTGGCTGTAGTAGAATCTTTTTCGGTCGTTGCCAGTATTGAAGCTGCCGATATAGCTGCCAAGACTGCCAATGTTTTAATTAACGAGATTAGATTGGCTGCGGGGATGGGCGGTAAATCTTATATTAAAATGATAGGTAACATAGACGAGGTGGAAGCTGCAGTCAAGGCAGCAGTAAAGACCATAGGTGATAAAGGTCTGCTTTGTAAGGAGGTCATTATCCCCAACCCCCATCCGGAAATTAAACCTTATTTTATTTATTAAAGATAAAACAGAAATTTACACCTAGGTGGTAAATTATGGAAATAAACGAAAAAGATTTGAAATTAATAATCGAAAGCGTGCTTGATAAATTAGAGAGTGCCAAAATTGATAAAGCAATATCAAATGATTCGTTAAACCGGCCTTCTTCAAGTCAGGATGGAATTTTTGAAGAAGTAAATGCTGCTGTCGATGCTGCTGAAGCTGCTCATTTTGAACTGATTAAATTAACCTTAGATCAACGTAGAGAGATAATTCGAAGCATACGCAAAATAATTATGAGTAATCTGGAAGAAATTTCTAAATTAGCCGTAGAGGAAACAACTTTTGGAAGAGTAGAAGATAAGATTGAAAAAAATAGATTAGCTGCTTTAAAAACTCCGGGAATAGAAGATCTCGAGCCTACAGCCTACTCCGATGATAATGGAATGACTTTGATGGAACGAGCAGCTTATGGGGTTATTGGGTCTATCATACCCTCTACTAATCCTACCTCAACAGTTATAAATAATAGTATAAGTATGATTGCTGGTGGAAATAGTGTGGTTTTCAATCCCCATCCTGCAGCAAAAAGAAGTTCCTGCTTTACTGTTTCCTTGATCAATCAGGCGATTGTAAAAGCCGGGGGTCCTCCCAATGTTTTGTGTTCTATTGCTAATCCAACTATCGATTCAGCCCAAACTTTAATGAAACATCCTAAAATTAGATTACTGGTAGTAACCGGTGGTCCGGCGGTAGTTCAGACAGCTATGAACACTGACAAGAAAGTTATTGCTGCTGGTCCCGGAAATCCTCCCTGTGTTGTTGATGAAACTGCCGATTTAGTTAAAGCCGGCCGTGATATTGTGAATGGAGCAGGATTTGATAATAATATTGTCTGTATATGTGAGAAAGAGATTTTGGCCGTTTCCCAAATTGCCGATAAATTAAAAGAAGAAATGATAAAAAATGGTGCTTATGAATTAAAAGGCGAGCAGATTGAAAAGGTTACTAAATTGGTTATTGCTGACCCGGGAAAACCCGGACATAAGGGGGCACCGAATAAAGAATATGTGGGGAAAGATGCCAGTATAATCGCCCGGGATATCGGATTAGACCTTTCTGACCAAACCAAAATATTGCTTTGCGAAGTGGACAGTTATCATCCTTTAGTTTGGACCGAACAGCTTTTACCGGTGATTCCGCTGGTTCGCTTTAATAATGTTGATGAAGCCATAGATTTTGCCGTGCAGTGTGAGCATAATTTCAGGCATACTGCTTCTATACATTCCCGGAATATTGCTACACTTTCCAAGATGGCTAAATTAATGAATTGTTCCCTCTTTATAAAGAACGGTCCATGTTATAGCGGATTAGGGTTCGGAGGTGCCGGTTATACTTCCTTTACTATTGCTACTCCTACCGGAGAGGGGTTAACCCGGGCAAGAACTTTTACCCGGGAAAGACGTTGTGTCTTGGTTGGTTATTTTAGAATTGTTTAAAATTACTTTAATCGTATAAGAATTTTTTTCTGTAGGGGCCTGCCCTCATGAAAAGGGAGGACGACTGTTCTGTATTAGATACGATGCGTTATCGTAGTCCTATTTCTGAATTTTTATTTTCTTGACTCGATACTCGATACGATAAATTAATGATTAATTTATTTTTTTAGCTGTCTATTTGGAGGTTAGAGATGAAATTAGGGAAAGTGATTGGTAATGTTGTCTGCACCCAGAAAGTAGAATCTTTTCAAAATATAAAACTATTATTGGTCCAGCCTCTTAATGGAAAATTAGAAGAAATTGGTGATCCTGTAGTGGCTTGCGATACGGTTCAGGCCGGTATAAATGATATTGTATTCTATGAAGGCGGCAGAGAGGCAGCTTTGGGACTTAAAAATTGGTTCAACCCTTCTGATCTGACTATTATGGGTATAGTTGATCAAGTAAACATTGGAGATAATTATGATTTTAGGTAAGGTAATCGGTAATGTAGTTTCAACTATAAAACTTCCGATTTATCAAGGATATAAGATTTTAATTGTTCAACCTGTGAATAATAAAGAAGAGCCTCAAGGAGAAAGTGTTTTGGCTTTGGATACTGTCCAGGCAGGGGTGGGAGATACGGTTCTGGTAATTGATGAAGGCAATTCTTCTCGTTTGATTATGAATAATTCGACTGCCCCGGTTAGGACAGTGATTGTAGGAATCGTCGATGCAATCGAATAAAGTTTAGAATAAGGTAAAAGAAAATGACTGATAGTATAAATAGAATAAAAATTATCCAGAATGTGGTTAGTGGATTGTATTCTACCACTACCCCTGAAAAAGTCCAACCTATGCCCAATAATGTTCGGGATAAAGTGGGGTGTGTTGCTATTGGTTCGGATCATGGTGGATTTGAGGCCAAAGAAATTATTAGAGATTATTTGCGTGCCATTGGTTATCGAGTTACAGATGTCGGAACTTTTAGTAAAGATAGTGTGGATTATCCTGATTTTGCCCTGAAAGTAGCCAGGAAGGTGGCCAGCGGGGAATGCGAAAGGGGAATTATGATCGATGGAGCTGGAATTGGCTCTTCAATGGTCTGTAATAAAGTTAAAGGGATAAGAGCTGCCCTGTGTTATAATCTAAAAACTATTATAAATAGCAGAGAGCACAATAATGCAAATGTTTTAACTTTGGGTGGCCCATTACACACTCCGGATGAATTACGCGAAATGGTAAAGCTCTGGTTGGAAACTTCTTTTGCCGGCGGAAGACATTGGAAAAGAGTTAATAAAATAATAGCTGCAGAAAGAAATCAATAAAAATATGAAAAGAAGAGGTTTAAAATTATGGATATAGATAAGATGGATAAAAAAGAGTTGATAGATAGGATTAGTGATGAAATAATATCAAAGTTAAAGAAGACATCTTCTTCTGATAATCTTTCTTTTAAATCTGATTTGAGTAATAAAAACATACAGGGCCCTTCTGCGGGTTGCAAGATACAAATCAACACACCTGCTGACCTCGCACCCTATATTGACCATACTTTATTAAAGCCTGACGCAACAGAAGCTCAGGTGAAAAAAATATGTGAAGAAGCCATTCAGTATGGTTTTTGTACGGTTTGTGTCAATCCTTCCTGGGTAGTTTATTGTGCCAGGAAATTAAGGGGGACCGGAGTTAAAGTCTGCGCTGTCGTGGGATTTCCATTGGGGGCAACAGACAGCAGGACCAAGGCTTACGAGACGCGTAATGCCATAGAAAACGGAGCTGATGAAATAGATATGGTGATCAATGTAGGTGCTTTAAGAAATGGCGATCTAAAGACTGTGGAAGCTGATTTAAGAGCAGTATTTATAGCTTGCAGGAATACCACGACTACCAAGGCAATTATTGAAACTTGTTTACTATCAGACGAGGAAAAAGTAATAGCTTCTCAATTGGTAAAAAAAGTTGGTTTTGATTTTGTAAAGACCTCTACCGGTTTTTCTACCGCCGGAGCTACTGCCCATGATGTTGCTCTGATTCGCAGGACTGTTGGTCCTAAAATGGGAATTAAAGCAGCAGGTGGAATCCGTACTTACGAAGATGCCTTATTAATGATTAGCTCTGGGGCAACCCGGCTGGGTTGTAGTGCCAGTGTAAAGATTGTTAGTGTCTGATGTTATTCTGATAATATAAAGAATAGATTAGTCGAGGATGATAAAGAATGGAAGAGCAAGACTATAAAAATCTGGTAGATATGATAACTGAAACGATCTACAAAGAAATAAAACCGAAAGAAGAATCATCTCATCTTTTTTCTATCCCCGTAGAGATATCCAATCATCATGTTCATTTAACCAGGAATTCCTTGGACATTTTATATGGGAAGGATTATGAACTTACTAAATTACGTGATTTATCTCAACCCGGAGAATTTGCCAGCAATGAACAGGTGAGTATAGTTAGCGCGAATATGAAAGTGATTGAAAAAGTAAGGATTCTCGGTCCCCTGCGAGAATATACACAAGCGGAATTATCTATTACCGATGGTTATTTTTTAGGATTAGACCTTCCTACCAGAATATCGGGGAATATAAAAGGCTCTCCACCCATCATTTTTATCGGACCAAAAGGCGTTTTAACTCTTTCAGAGGGAGCTATTCGGGCTGCGCGACATATTCATATGACTTCTAAGGATGCAGAACATTATGGTGTGAAGGATGAAGATCGAGTAAAAGTGGAAGTATCAGGAGAACATGGAGTTATTTATAAGGATGTGGTAATCAGGGTTTCTCAAAAAAGCAAATTGGTCCTTCATCTAGATACAGATGAAGCCAATGCGGGGAATGTAAAAGGGACCGGCTTAGTAAGAATTTTATAATACGATTCACGAGATACGAAATTGTTTGATTTATTTCTAAAGAGATTTTATAATCATAAAAAAAGAGAGATAGGATATGGCCGGTAAAAATAATCGGACTAATTATATACTGAATAGATTATCAGTTGATGGTTTTGCGAGCATCAAAGATTTGTCTAAAAAATTAGAAGTTTCGGAGATGACCGTTAGAAGGGATCTCAGGGAATTATCTAAAGAGAATATTGTTACTCTTATCTCTGGAGGTGCATTCCTAAAGAGGAATTCTCCGGTTGATACAGATGAAGAAAAATATTTAATTCAAACTGCCGGATCCGTAATGTTAGAAGAGAAGATTAAAATTTCTCGAAAAGCAGCTTCTTTGATAGACCCGAATGATGTGATTATTATAGATACTGGCTCTACTACCGAAAATCTCCCTAAATTTATTCCGGAAAATATACCCTTAACTGTTATATGTTATACTCTAAATATTTTGTTTAATGTATATGAAAATAAGAATTGGAAACTAATATTCCCCGGAGGTTATTTTCATGATGATACTCTAATGTTTGAGAGACCAGAGGGGATTGATATGATAAAGAAGATAAGAGCCAATAAAGCCTTTATTTCAGCTGCAGGCGTTTCTGAAAAATTAGGAGTTACCTGTGCAACTAATTACGAGAAGGAAACCAAGAAAGCAGTTATTGAATCTTCAGATACTAAAATTTTATTAGTAGATTCTTCAAAATTTGGGAAAATTAAAATTTCGCATTTTGCTGACCTTACCGATTTTGATATTGTTATCACTGATTCAGGAATTTCCAAAGAATGGAAAGAGATTATCAAAAATAGCGGTGTTAAGTTATATATTGTTTAAAATAAGAAATGATATGAGTTAGAAAAATCACCATCTATTAGATTAGAAAAAAAAGAGGAGGGGTAAAATGAGATTATTTGGCGGAGTTTTTATGGGAATTGTATTTTTAGCAGTAGGTATAATTTTACTTCTGAATACTTTTTTTAATTTCAATATTAATGTATTTAAGTTAACAATAGGAATTCTTATTATCTTGTTCGGAGTATTCATCCTTTTTAATGGTTTTGGTTTTCAAGATAGCAGAAACATTGTCTTTAGAGAAGGAATAATCAGGGTTTCAGAAGTTCAAAATGAATATAATATTATATTTGCCTCAGGTACAGTCGATTTATCAAAAGTAAAGATAGAAGATGAGGTAAAGAAAATAGAAGTTAATACCATATTCGCAGATGGAAAACTTATCCTTAATCCTGATGTGCCAACATTGATCAAGGCAAGTTCTGCCTTTGGTGAATTGGAATTACCGGATAGATCATCAGTGATATTTAGTTCCCAAAAATATAGAATAGGCGATATAAGCACTGATCAGGGATATTTGGAAATTGAAGCAAGTGCAGTATTTGGTAAACTGAAAATTATCACTACTAATTAATTTTTGTAGTTTCCCCTGGAAAGAAAAAAAGGGGACAGGCTACTTTTTTATAGAGCATTAAAAGTAAAAAAATGTAAAAAGCAGTCTGTCCTCTTTTTTTTCACAATACGCAATACGTTATATTTACCCTTCTTATTTTTGCTGATTTTTCTATCTTTTCTTTCGCTTTCTTAACTCGATACTCAATACTATATACTCGATACTATATTTAAGTTTGACAGGAAATAAAAAGTATGTTATATATAGACTGACGGTCAGTCTAATAATATTAGGTGAAATTATTATGGTAAGGATCATCAAAAAATATGATGAACGTAGAACAGAATTTCTCAATACAGCCCAAGAATTATTTTTTACCAAGGGATATGAACAAACTGCAGTTGAAACCATTATTAAAAAAATGGGATTGTCTAAAGGTACTTTTTATTATTACTTCAAATCTAAAGAAGATTTATTGGATGCATTGATTGAAAGATTGAGTGAAAAGATTTTAGAAGAAGTAAGAAAAATTGTAGATAGAGAAGATTTAAATGCTATTACCAAGTTAAACAGGGCGTATGCTGTTACTAGAAGTGTAAAATTAGAAAATCTAGAATTATTAAAAGTATTACTAAAAGTGCTTTATGATGATAAAAATATATTATTTAGGTTTAAAATATATAGGAGTAGTATAGAGATATTGTCACCTGAATTTAGCAAAATTATCAGGCAGGGCATAAAAGAAAAAGCATTCAATACGCCATATCCAGATGAAGCTGCCAGGTTGATTTTCGAAATAGCATATATGTTCAGTGAAAGGATTCCTGACCTTATATTAGGAAGTGATAAAAATTCAAAAAGTCTGGATAAAGCTGAAAAAGAATTCAGGGTTTATGAAAATGCCATAGAAAGAACTATTGGTGCCGAAGAAGGAACGGTTAAAATTATCAATCGAAATATTTTAAATTATTTTCATGAAAAAATAAACATTTGAAAAGATTAAAAAAATTTCAAGATTTTCAAGGGTAAATTGTAGGAGCAGAAGATGTTTAGCATTAAACTCGGTTTAAAAAATTTAACCCGTCAGAAAAGAAGGAATGCCATCACTATTATGGTGATTGCCTTTGCTTTTTTTATTTATTTATTTTTAGATTCGGTGATGGACGGCATGGAACAATTGTCCTTTAATAATATAATAAATTTTGAAACTGGAAATATACAAGTTGCCTATCCTCAATATTGGGAAGAAAGAGAAGAGCTGCCTCTGGAAAATTTAATCTATTTAAATCAGGATATAGAAGAGAGCATAAAAAATATGGATGGTTTATTGGCAACATCTCCCGAACTTCGATTTACTGCAAGTCTTAATAATGGTATTGATGAAATAGCGGTCATAGGTCTGGGTATCGTTCCGGAGAAATATAATGAAGTCTATACCACTCAACAGTATCTGGTCGCCGGTTCAATTTTTACTCCGGGAGAATCCAAAGCGGTTATAGGGGAAAGATTAGCTGAGTTGATGGATTTAAAAGTCAATGATTATATTACACTTCTTATCAGGACCAAAGAAGAGACTTTTAATACCATTGATTTAGAAATTGGGGGATTGGTGAATACCCCCCATCCAATGATTAATAATGGCATTGTTTTTGTTCCTTTGGATATTGCCCAGCAGGCACTGAATGTGGAAAATGGCGTTAGCATGATTACCATTAGAACAAATAGGGAAAAAGAAATCACCCCTATTATAGATGATATCAATCAAAATTTTCAGAAAAAAAACATAAATATCAAAGCTTACTCCTGGCGAGAATCTGCAGAGACAGTTATCGCTTACAGTGCTGCTCAAGATGCTGAAACCGCTATTGTTTTAACCGTCATTTTATTAATTGGTATGATAGGAATTATTAATAATGTCATCCTGTCTGCCCTGGAGAGAACCAGAGAGATTGGCATGATGAAAGCTTTGGGGATGAGAGAATGGGAAATTGTTCTGGTATTTATGATAGAGGCATCCGGTGTAGGAATCATCGGCGGATTGGCCGGTTGCTTATTGGGAGCTGCAGGAGTAGGATGGATGGTTAAATATGGATATGACTTAAGTTATATAGGTGGAGATATGTCTCTATATGGCATCCCGATTTTAGATAAAATTTATGGGGTCTGGAATTTATCTTCTTTTGTATTTATCTTCTTTTTTGGAATAGTGATTGCATTATTTTCTAGTATGGTTCCTGCCTACTTAGCAGCCCATAAAGACCCGGTAAAAGCACTTTATCATCGATAGATGAAAAAAATTGAAATATAGTATAAAATAATCAAAAAGAATTAATTAAATGTATTTACTTGATAAATAATCAAAATATAAAAAACAATCATTAATTCAATTGAATTTAGTTAAGGAGGAAAATTAAATGTCTTTACTCGAACTAAAAGGAGTCAAAAAAATTTATCAACAGGGGAAAATAGAAGTACCTGCTTTGCGAGGAGTAGACTTAATAGTAGAACAAGGTGAATTTTCAACCATTTTTGGCCCGTCCGGTTCAGGGAAAACCACGCTTCTCAACATGATAGGTTGTTTGGACACACCTACAGAGGGGGAAATTCGTTTAAATGGAAATAAGGTAAGCGATCTTTCCAGGAAAGCGCTTGCCATGACCAGAAGGTTCAATATCGGATTTGTCTTTCAAAGTTATAATTTGATTCCGGTATTAACTGCCTATGAAAATGTAGAATTTGCCATCCGGTTAATTGACCATACATCGGAATTGCAAATCAAAGAAAAAGTATTAAAAATATTGGCTGAAGTAGGGCTTAAGGGATTGGAGAATCGAAGGCCCAATGAACTTTCTGGCGGAGAGAGCCAAAGAGTGGCCATTGCCCGGGCTTTAGTTAAGGAACCTAAGCTTGTTTTAGCAGATGAACCAACTGCAAATTTGGATTCTAAAAATGCTGCTGATGTAGTAAAAATTATGGTGAAGATGAATAAAGAATTAGGCACTACTTTTATCTTTTCTACCCACGACCCGATGGTAATGGAATATGCTCATAGATATATTAATCTTAAGGATGGTATGATTTCCGCCGATGAAAGGAGGGGGTAAAAGGTGTTTAGTTTTAAACTCGGCTTGAAAAATTTAACCCGTCAAAAAAGAAGAAATGTAATTACAATTATGGTGATTGCCTTTGCATTTTTCGGTTATTTATTTATGGATTCTATTATGGGCGGTATGGAAGAAATGTCTTTTAGTAATATAAAGAATTACGATACAGGGAATATTCAGGTGGCTTATCCTGAATACTGGACAGACAGAGAAAAGCTGCCTTTAGAAAATTTAATTTATTTAAACCAGGATACAGTAGACAGCATAAAAAACATGGATGGAATATTGGGAGTATCTCCTGAACTAAGATTTAAGGCCAACCTTAATAACGGGATTGATGAAACAGTGGTCCTGGGTTTGGGTATTTCTCCCGAACAATATAATGAAGTTTTTGCTACTCAAAATTATATCATTGAAGGTTCGATGTTTGCCCCGGGTGAATCAAAAGCAGTCATAGGCGTAAAATTAGCTGAACTGATGGATTTAAAAGTTAATGATTATATTACACTTCTTATCAGGACGAAAGAAGATACCTTTAATACCATCGATGTGGAAATTATAGGTCTGTTAAATGCGCCCAATCCGATGATTAATAATGGAATGGTTTTTGTTCCTTTAGATATTGCCCAGCAGGCATTAAACGTCGATAATGGGGTTAGTCTGCTTGCCCTGAAAACTGTTTCCGGAGATGAGGATAAAATTGCTAAAGCATTAACGGACAGTTTTAAGAATAAAAACCTGGATTTAAAAGCGTATTCCTGGAGGGAATCCGCTGAATCAGTCATCGCTTTAAGTACTGCCAAGAAGGGTGGAGCTGCGACTATCCTGTCAGTCGTTCTTCTTATTGGTATGATAGGAATTATTAATAATGTTATCCTGTCTGCCCTGGAAAGAACGGCAGAAATCGGCATGATGAAAGCTTTGGGGATGAGAGAGTGGGAGATTGTTTTTGTCTTTATGGTAGAAGCAACCGGCATAGGTATCCTGGGTGGGTTAGCCGGATGTTTGATTGGATTTGCCGGAGTAGGTTGGATGACTAAATACGGCTTTGATTTAAGCTATATGGGTGGCGATATGTCTGAATATGGCATTCCCATCCTCGATAAAATTTATGGGACCTGGAATTATCCTGCCTTCAGCTTCTTATTTATTTTAAGCGTCATCGTTGCACTGTTATCCAGTATAGTACCGGCATATTGGGCAGCACATAAAGATCCGGTAAAAGCAATCTACCATCGATAAGGAGGGTAAAGAAAATGAAATTTTTATGGAATTTAGCCAAGAAAAATCTATCGAGATCCAGGATTAGAACATCGATTTCTGCTATTGCTATTGCGATTGCTATTATTGCCGTGGTCTTTGCCCGGGGGTTAATCAGCGGAATGATAGAATCTACCTTTGAAAACCATATCTATTATAAAGCCGGTCATATACGGATTATCGATAAGGAATACAAACTAAAAGAGCGTCTACTGTCTTTGAATTATACTTTAGATGGCTTTAATGGTAAAGGCTACTCGGAGATGAGTGAAAAATTAAAGTTAGTGGAAGGAGTGGAACAGGTTGTTCCGCGACTTAAATTTGGTGCTGTGGTTAGTATGGAGGATGAATTAGTAGGAATGATGGGTTGGGGAGTTGACCCTGCTGAAGAAATAGCATTTACCAAGATAGATGAAAAGATAATCGAGGGAAGGATGGTTGAGCTGGGTAGCAAGGAAGTTGTTATGGGGGCCGGGCTACTGGAAAAAATAGATCGTAAAGTAGGGGATAAAGTCACCATTTTATATACAACCCCTTTTGGTTCCTTCAAAGGTTCTACTTTCCAGATTGTCGGGAAGCTTCAAAGTGCCATACAGATCCTGAATGATACTATTTTCTATCTTCCTTTGGATCAAGCCCAGAGGATTCTGGAGATGCCTGGCGAGGTGACAGAATTACTTTTGATTACTTCAAATCGGTATAAAACAGCTTCGGTTTTATCCGGTCTCAATGAACTGTTTTCCCGGGAAGATGAAGCCGGAAAATATATCTTGCAGGTTTGGAATAAGGATTATGAGCTCATCGGGCTATTTGAAATTGTTACTAAAATATATAACTTTATCTATATCTTTATCATCATGTTAGCCTGTTTTGTATTGGTGAATACACTGATTATGATTGTCAATGAACGTACCCGGGAAATTGGGATGATGAGTGCCCTGGGTTTAAGTAGCAGAGAAATATTGTATCTCTTTACCATGGAAGGAGCAATTATTGGTGTAATTGGTAGTTCCATCGGCACTATATTGGGTGGCATATTAACCAAAATCTTTTCTGTTGTTGGTATCGACTATACTGCGGCTATGGAGGGAATGTCCGGTGGAGATTTTTTGTTTGAGCCAATTTTCTATACCGTCTTTAGTTTGGAGAATCTTGTTTTTTGCTTTGTATTAGGGGTGGTTGTTGTCACTATTGCCTGTATCATCCCGGCAAGGAAAGCCGCCAAGCTTGAACCAACCGAAGCCTTAAGACAGATTTAGGGAAATCAGTATATAGTATATAGTATTTAGTATATAGTAAAGAAAAAAGAAAAACAGGATTTAGGAAATAGATTAAGTTCATAATAAAAGATAGGGCAAATATCTTGTCTGCCATTCCTACTTTCCTCTCCCTTGAGGGAGGAGAATTAAGGTGGGCGTGAAAAAATGAAAGGAGAATTAATAATGCAAAAAATTAAATGGTTTGTACTAATAGGGATAATAATGTCGGTTTTATTTTCCCATTTTGTGGTGATTTCTGCCACAGAATTAACTGCTAAAGAGATAATTAACCAGAGAGATGATAATGAATATTTTGATACAGCTCAAATAGAAGCAGAAATGATTATTGTCAGCGGTAGTAGAAAAATAACCAAAACGATGGTTGCTTTAACTGATAAAAAAAATTCTTTGATTGAATTTACCAATTCACAGGACAGAGGAACAAAATTCCTCAAGAGAGAAGATGACCTATGGATGTTCTTCCCTGATGCCGAAGAAATTATTAAAATATCCGGACACATGTTAAACCAGGGGATGATGGGGAGTGATTTTTCCTATCAGGATGTCATGGAATCAGATAAATTAACCGATTTATATGATTTTGAAATCATTAAGGAAGAAGAGCTGGATGGCCGTCCCTGTTATGTATTGGAAGGTATTGCCAGAGAAGGGGTAAAAGTGTCCTATTACCGCCGTGTATCCTGGATAGAAAAAGAAAGATTTATCGGTTTAAAAGAAGAATTATATGCAAAAAGCGGTCGTTTATTAAAAGAAACTAAAGTCAATAAAATAGAAGAAATTGAAGGGCGCTGGATTTCTACAGATTCGGTGATGGAAGACAAGCTAAAAAAAGATACTTATACCGAATTTAAAATTACTCAAATCAATTTTAATCCGGAAATTCCCGAAGGGACATTTAGTTTGCAGAATTTAAGATAAAAAAAACACACAAAATAGTTTTGAATTATGAATTAAGGAAATCAAATTAATTATGAAAAAATATTTTAGTATTGCCATTCTATTTTTAATCCTTTTCCTCTTAGGGTCAATTTCAATTTCTGCCAAGGTAGATATAGGTGGAGAATTAAATATAACTTTATCCGGCGTATTGTTTCAGGAAAGCGAAGCACTTGCATACCCTCAGGGAAGTTTGGATTTAGAATTATATATTCCTCCTTTCGGTAACAATCAAATCAAATCTGCAGTTTATTTATACAATAATCCGACAACCGGCCAATTGGATTTTATGTTTAAAAAACTTTATTTTAAGCATAAGTTTGACAAATTGCAACTTACTGTGGGACGTCAGCCGATATCCTGGTCTTTCGGTTCGATGCTTAACCCGGTTGATTTTACTTTAGGGTCAGTGGTAATGGACGAAGAGACCGGTTCAAAATATCAGAATGCAATAGAAGCCTATTACCCCATAAATTGGAATTCAAGTATTACCGCAATTGCTGCGTTTCCCAATGGTTTTGAAAATATGAAGTGGGGATTAAGAGGACGGACGATGTTGGAGGGATACGATCTTACCCTGAATTATGTCCGGGAACCAGAAATAGATTCTATGGGGACCATTATCCCGGCCAGTCAGAGAATAGGTTTTACTGCAAAAGGAGATTTGGGACCATTGGGAGTATATGGAGCCCTGGGATATTATTTTAAAGATAATGATGATTTAGCTTATCTAATCGGGGGTGATTATAGTTATTTCTTCGAAGCGGGGAATAAGATATTTTTTCAGTTAGAATATTTATCTATAAAAAAAGATAATCTGTCCTTTATTTTGGGCTCCTTTTTTACAGGAAACGTCATCAACAATTTGAATGAAAATATTGGGTTGATTTTGGGTATGGCAAATTATGAAATTGATGAATTTTCTCAAATTAATTTAATGGCTATTTCCAGTTTAAATGATGGAAGTGTAATTGTTATGCCCGGATATTCTAATCAATTAAGCAATAATCTAAGTTTTAATCTTAGTACCGCAATTTATTTTGGCAAAGAAGGTACTCTCTTTGGTCCAAATGTTTCTGAGGGAGTTCAACAGAGGCCCAAAGGAATGATTAGTATCGGCTTAACCTATTCTTTTTAATGTCAAGGGGACGGTTCTCTTGACAATGTTATCCTCAAGATATAAAATGGCCTAAAGAAGTGATCAAGTACCCAGATATCTCAGACAATAAAGTAAGACCGGAATATATCACATTATGTTCCAAGTGAATGAAAGAAAAGATATATTTATTGATAAACAAGACAAGAAAAAATTCATTAAGACAGTTATTCAAAAGGAAGCGGATGAGGCCTTTAAATTATATGCCTATTGTATTATGGGCAATCACCTCCACCTGGTTATCCAAGAATAAAAAGAACCAATCTCCAGAATAATTAAAAAGATAGCTAACAGTTATGCCTATTATTTCAATAGAAAGTTTGATCTACCAACTAAAGTAAAGATCGAATTTTTCGAAAAGGAAGATAGCTATTTTAATTGGAGTAAATCGGGGAAGGGTAAGAAAAGTGTCAGAAGAACCGTCCCCTTGACAACGTATTCTAAAAACATTGACAAAAAATGAATTATTGTGTATGCTTACCTTTAATAATAGGTCATAATAGTAGTTAATAAATAAATGAGCTATTCATAGAATATGAGAGACTTTATAAGGAGATGTATTAGTGTTTAAGTCTATTATATGTGAACTTTTAGGAATAAAATACCCGCTTATTCAGGGAGGGATGGCCTGGATTGCCGATGCTGAACTTGCCTCAGCAGTATCCAATGCCGGTGCTTTTGGAGTTATTGCAGCCGGTTATGCTCCGGGTGAATGGATTAGAGAAGAGATTCGAAAAACAAGGAGGCTAACTGAAAAACCCTTTGGACTTAATATTATGCTCTTAAATCCCAATACTGATGAAATTGCCCGAATAGCTGTCGATGAAGGAGTAAAAGTAGTAATTACCGGAGCAGGAAACCCCGGTAAATATGTAGAAATGTGGAAAGAAAATAATATTTTGGTATTTCCGGTGGTTCCTTCAGTTGCTCTGGCCGTGCGAATGGAAAGAGCAGGGGCAGATGCAGTGATTGCAGAAGGCGGTGAAGCCGGAGGGCATGTGGGAGAATTAACTACCATGTCTCTTATCCCCCAGGTAGCAGATGCAATAAATATTCCTGTTCTGGCTGCCGGAGGAATTGCCGATGGTCGCGGTTTAGCAGCTGCCTGGATGTTAGGAGCTTCGGGGATTCAAATAGGTACGAGATTTCTGGTGGCTTATGAATGTAATGTTCATAAGAATTATAAGCAAAAGATACTTGCTGCCAAAGACACCAGCACAATAGTTACCGGAAGGCCAACCGGTCACCCGGTTAGGATAATAAAAAACAGGTTAGCAAGGGATTTCCAACAACTGGAAAAAAGAAATGCATCTTTAGAAGAATATGAAGAATTAGGAAAAGGTTCGCTTTATCGAGCAGTCCGAGAAGGAGATATGGATTATGGTTCGATAATGGCCGGGCAGTCAGCCGGTCTGGTAAAAAAAGAGCAAACCTGTAAAGAAATAATTGAAGAAATTTTTTTAGAAGCGGAGAAAATAATTGTAGAAAAAGGTAAACTAATTTAGCAATATTTAATCGATATTCAGGAGAACGTTATAGGTAAGGAATGCGGTATTGATTTTATTAAATCATTATCTGCAAAGGAGTTATGCAGATGAATTTTAAAAAAATTCCTAAATTAAAAATAGGTAATTTAGAGGTGAAAATTCCCATTATTCAAGGGGGAATGGCCGTGGGAATCTCTTTATCAGGTTTAGCGTCTGCTGTGGCAAATGCAGGGGGTATCGGAGTTATAGGAACTGCCGGGATAGGCATGCTTGAATCTGACTTTGGGAAAAATTTTACTGAAGCGAACAAAAGGGCTTTACGTAAAGTAATAAGAAAAGCAAAGAAGATGACCAAGGGTATTATCGGGGTAAATATAATGGCTGCTCTTTCGGATTTTTATGATATGGTCAAGATTGCAGTAGAAGAAAAGGTAGATTTAGTATTTATCGGAGCAGGTTTACCCTTAAGAGGTCTGGAAGTGCTGGTGCCTGATAAATTAAAAAAAAATATTACTAAAATTGTTCCTATTGTATCATCTTCGCGGGCTGCAAAAATTATATTTCAATACTGGAAGAAAAATTATAAACACGTGCCTGATGCTGTTGTTGTTGAAGGACCTTTAGCCGGCGGACACCTGGGTTTTAAAAAAGAGCAGATTGATAACCCGGATTTTACTTTAGAGAAAATATTGCCTGAAGTGATTTCCGTGATAAAACCTTACGAAAATGAATTTGATAAGAAAATTCCAATAATTGCCGCAGGCGGTATATATACCGGTGCAGATATTTACAAATATATTCAGTTAGGAGCTCAAGGGGTACAGATGGCTACCAGGTTTGTGGCTACTTATGAGTGCGATGCTTCTATCAAATTTAAAGAGACCTATCTGAAATGCCAAAAAGATGATTTAATGATCATTGATAGTCCGGTTGGATTGCCGGGAAGGGCAGTAAAGAATAAATTCCTGGAAGAGGTTTCATCCGGGGTTAGAAAACCTTTTAAATGTCCCTGGAAATGTTTAAAGGCTTGTAATTTTAAAAAAGCACCTTACTGTATCGCCCTTGCCCTATCTAATGCCCAACAAGGAAAACTTGACGACGGATTTGCTTTTGCAGGAAGCAATGCTTATCGCGTGGATAAGATTATTTCAGTTAAGGAACTTATGGAAAATTTATCAGAAGAATATGAAAAAGCTTCAGGTAATAATTATTGATTAATTCCTGCTTGAGGGAATATCTTTTTTTTCAATCATCTTCATTATATCCAAATTATTATATATTTACTCCAAAAATCTTTCTAAAAACATTGACAAGAAATTGATTATTATGTATACTTGCTTTTAATAATAGGTCATAATAGCAGTTAACAAATAGATTATCTATTTGTGAAGTATTAGAAATTTTATTTTTGTAGATAAAGAATTATTTAAGGAAGATAACATGGTTTATTCAAAAATAATTAGCACAGGTGCTTATGTCCCCGCAAGAATTGTAAAAAATGATGAGCTTTCAAAAATGGTAAAGACTAATGATGAGTGGATTACCTCCCGAACAGGTATAAAGCAAAGAAGAATCTCCTCCGGAGAAAAGACCTATCAGATAGCCGCAAAAGCAGCAGCAGAAGCCATAAAAAATGCTGGTATAGCAAAAGAAGAGATCGACATGATTATATTAGCTACAATAACCCCCGATTTTTTTATGCCTTCAACTGCTAATCTTGTTCAGGCAGAATTAGGATTGGATGATATTCCCAGCTTTGATATAACAGCAGGCTGTACCGGTTTTGTATATGGATTGCAGGTAGCCGATCAATTTATTAAATCAAAACAGAGCAAGACAATTATGGTAATAGGAGTAGAAGTTTTATCAAAAGTTATTGATTGGTCCGATCGGAATACTTGCGTACTTTTTGGAGATGGCGCCGGGGCAGTAATTTTAAAGAGTTCCAACCAAGAGGGAATTATCTGTACTTATACTGGTTCTCAGGGAGATTTACAGGAGTCTCTCACTCTTCCGGCAGTTCCCTTAAAAAATCCTTTTTTGCAGGTTCCAAATAATAATGGAAAACCCAGCAATATATCTATGAACGGAAAAGAAATATTTCAATTTGCTATCAGAATAATGATAAAAAGTATTTCCCAGGTCCTAAACAAGTCTAATCTTTCTATAGACGATATTGATTATATTGTTCCCCATCAAGCTAATATTCGCATTATTGATTATGTAGCCCGGGAATTAAAGATTGAACGAGAAAAATTCATTATTAATTTAGACCATTTTGGGAATACTTCTTCTGCCAGTATCCCGCTTGCTTTAGATGAAGCCCATAAGAAAAAAATATTTTACCCGGGGACTCGGATGATAATGGTTGCCTTTGGCGGTGGATTAACCTGGGGAGCTGCATTATTAAATTGGACAATGTAGCTCATAAATGCAATATTCATAAGAATTACAAACAAAACATAATTACTATCAGAGGCACCAGCACAACAGTTACCGGAAGGGCAGCCGGTCATCCGGTGAGGATAATAAAAAATAGACTGGCAAAAGATTTTCAACAACTGGAAAAAAGAAACGCATCTTTAAAAGAATATGAAGAATTGGTGAAGAATTTACTTTATCGAGCAGTTCGAGAGGGTGATATGTGCTACATCCAGATCATTAATATTGATAGAAGACTAGTAATGCAAGGAGGAAAAAAAATTGAAAAATAGAGTTGTTATAACCGGAATGGGGGCAATTACTCCGATAGGTAATAATGTTAAAACTTTCTGGAAAAATATAAAAAAAGGTAAATGCGGTATTGATTTTATTAAATCATTTGATACCTCCGAATTTAAGGTGAAAATAGCTGCAGAAATTAAAGATTTCCATCCTGCTGATGTTTTGGATTATAAGGAATTAAAAAGAATGGATAAATTCACCCAAATGGGTATAATAGCTGCAAATGAGGCAGTGGATGATGCAAGATTAAGTAATGAGAGTGATTCCCGAGAAAATTGGGGAATTATTTTAGGCACCGGCATAGGGGGCTTTACTACTATTGAAAAAGAAAATCGAAAAATTATCGAAAAAGGGCCGGGACGCGTATCTCCTTTTTTTATCCCTATGGCTCTTTGCAATATTGCTGCAGCAAATATTGCTATTAAATTTGGAATAAAAGGGATATGTGATACTGTAATAACTGCCTGTGCTTCAGGTACATCGTCCATTGGGAGTGCTTATCGTATTTTACAGCAGAATCAAGCGGATTTAATTATTGCCGGTGGTTCTGAGGCAGCAATGACTCCACTGGCATTAGCCGGATTTACCTCGATGGGAGCCTTGTGTACTCACAACAAAGCGGAACAAGCTTCCATTCCCTTTGATATCCGAAGAACGGGGTTTGTAATGGGAGAAGGAGCCGGTATAATGATTTTAGAAACATTAGAGCATGCTCAAAAAAGAGGGGCAAATATTTATGCTGAGGTAGTAGGATATGGGGCTACCTGTGATGCTTATCATATAGCTGCTCCTGCACCCGGAGGGAATGGCGGAGCAAGAGCAATAAAAATGGCTATTAATGATTCAGGTATCAATGAAGAACAGATATCTTATATCAATGCTCATGGAACTGGCACTCCTTATAATGATAAAAGCGAAACTGAAGCAATAAAAACGGTATTTGGCGAAAAGGCATATGATATTCCGATAAGTTCTACCAAGTCAATGACCGGGCATATGCTTGGCGCTTCGGGAGCAGCAGAAGCCATTGTCTGTATCAAAGCCATGCAGGAAAGTTTTATTCCTCCTACCATAGGGCTGCAAGAGCAAGATCCGGAATGTGATCTGGATTATGTCCCACTTCAAGGAAGGAATCAGGATTTACAATATACTATTTCCAATTCGTTTGGATTTGGCGGGCAAAATGCCAGCATACTATTGAAAAAATGGGAAGAATAAGGGAATTAAGGAACTTATAGCAAATCTATCAGAAGAATATGAAAAAGCTTCATGTAATGATTATTGATTAATTCCTGCTTGCTATTTTCCTAACAAAAATATCTAAACAAAATGAAAGGTTCATTAAATCATATTTAAAAAGATATAATTAGTGCAAATATTTATTTAGATACACTAAATATCAACAATAATTATAGTTCTTTTCTAATCACCGGTAAAATGCCTTTTTGTTTTAATGATATTTAATTAAGGAGAGAATGAGACTATGGTTCTAAAAGTAGTGGGAATTGTAAGTAGTCCCAGGAAAAATATGAACACTGATACCTTTGTAACGAAAGCTTTGGAAGGTGCCCAGTCCGTCGGTGCAGAAACAGAAAAAATCTACCTCAATGATCTGGAAATAAAGCCCTGTCAAGCCTGTGACAGGTTTCCCGCCCCTGATTATTGTTTCTACAAAGATGGGATGGAAAAAATATATGATGCCCTTGAAACTGCTGACGCTATAGTTATTGGGGCTCCTGCATATTTTGGTTCCTTCAGCGCTCAGCTCAAATTGCTTATTGATCGCTCAAATTGCCTGGCGGAGATGGTTACGCTCCCGGATGGTAAATTGATATTCAAGTCGAGATTGGAGAAAAGAAAGAAGGGCCTCTTTATCTGGGTGGCTAACATATCGAAAAATCCTGAACACGCACTGGTATCTATAAGAATCTGGTGCAAATTTTTCGCCAATGTTGAGTTGGTAGATACCTTAGTTATTACGGACTCTGACCGTGGAGAAGGTGCCAGAAAGAAAGAAGAACTGCTCCACAAAGCTTTTGAACTTGGGGTATTATTGGGACAATGATACAACTTCGGCGTATTTTTTCTTTGAAAGGCAGTCAGCTCCATCAGGAGGATAGAATCATAAAAATTAAAAAGATAATACGTTCAAAGAGAAAAAGTATCGCTATGTATATAAATAATGATGCCGCATTAATAGTAAGGGCGCCTTTTAATACCAGTGAAGAACTTATAAATAAAGTTATTTTAAAATATATGGACCGATTGCAGAAAACGCAAAAAGAAATACAATTAAGGAATTTGAAATTTAAGAAAAAAGAATTTATAAATAGAGAAAGATTCCTTTATCTGGGGAATTATTACAATTTAAAGTTAGTGGATAATCGAGAAATTCTGTTGAATTTTAAAGATGATTTTTTGCTTTCAAAAAAATATTTATCATATGCGAAGAATATTTTTATTATTTGGTATAAGAGAAGAGCATATGAAATAATATTCCAGAGGGTTAAATTGTATGCACAAAAAAAGGGATTTAAATATAATAAAATAAATATCACCAATGCACAAAAGAGATGGGGGTTCTTGCTCTCACCAAGGCAATCTAAGTTTTGCCTGGAGATTAATTATGGCTCCTTTACCTATCATAGATTCTGTTGTTGTTCATGAGCTCGTGCATCTTGAATTGAAAAATCATTCAAGAGCATTTTGGAATAAAGTGAGAAGCTTAGACCCCAAATATAAAGAACATAAAGAATGGCTAAAGAATAATGGATATTTATTGAGGTTGGAATAAGAAGTGGATGCAGAATATGAAGGTTATGGAAATTTGATGATTGAGCGAAGGAGATATTAGATGTTCTTGCCCACTACCAGAGAAGAGATGAAAAAAATATCCTGGGATAGACTGGATGTAATTATTGTAACCGGGGATACTTATATAGACAGTCCTTACATTGGAGCAGCGGTTATAGGAAAAGTGCTTTATACCGCAGGATATAAGGTGGGAATTATCGCTCAGCCGGATATAGAGGGCGAGAAAGACATCACCAGACTGGGAGAGCCTGCTCTTTTTTGGGGAGTCACTGCCGGTTCGGTAGATTCGATGGTGGCTAACTATACTGCTCTTAAGAAGAGGAGGAGGAAAGATGACTTTACCCCCGGAGGGAAAAATACTAAAAGACCTGATCGGGCAACTATAGTCTATTCTAATCTGATAAGAAAATATTTTAAAAATACCAAACCGATTGTCCTGGGAGGAATAGAAGCAAGCTTACGCCGAATAGCTCATTACGATTATTGGGATGATAAAATAAGGAGAGCGATACTTTTTGATGCCAAGGCTGATATTTTGGTTTATGGTATGGGAGAAAAATCTGTTTTGAAGTTAGCCCATGATTTAAAAACCGGCAAGGATTGGAAAGATATCAGAGGGATATCTTACATCTCTCCTCACCCCAGAGAGGAATATACAATACTCCCTTCTTATCAGGAAGTGAAAGAAGATAAGAAAAAATTTATCTCCATGTTCCACACTTTTTACCGAAACAATGATTCTCTGACTGCCAAGGGATTATGTCAGCAGCAGGACAGCAGATATTTAATTCAAAATCCGCCCAGTTATCCTCTTGCCCAAAAGGAGCTGGATGAGATTCATGATTTGCCCTACGAAAGAGAAGTTCATCCTTATCATAAAAAAGAGGGAGAAGTAGAAGCCTTAAAGACCATAAAATTCTCTATTACTACCCACCGCGGTTGTTACGGGGAGTGCAATTTTTGTTCCATTACCGTCCATCAGGGTAAGGTTATTCAGGGAAGGAGCGAAAAATCGATTTTAAGAGAAGCAAAATTATTGACCAAATTAGAGGATTTTAAGGGATATATTTTAGATGTGGGCGGGCCTACTGCCAATATGTACGGAATAGAATGTCAGAAGAAATTAAAGTCGGGAAGTTGCAGTGATAAGAGGTGTTTGTATCCGCAGTTTTGCCCGAGCTTGAAGATAAATCATAAAAAGCAGATGGAAATTTTAAAGAAGATAAGGCGGATTGAGGCGGTAAAAAAGGTTTTTGTTGCTTCAGGGATACGCTATGATATGTTATTGGGTGACCAAAAATATGGAGAAAAGTATTTACGCGAATTAGTTAATTATCACATCTCAGGTCAGCTTAAAATTGCCCCGGAACATACAGAAATTAATATTTTGAAAAAAATGGGGAAACCCGACCAGGGATATTTAAAAAGATTTAGAGATAAATTTTTACAGATAAATAAAGAACAGAAAAAGAAACAATTTTTGACCTATTATTTAATTGCCGCTCATCCGGGATGCAGGGAAGAAGATATGTACAGATTAAAAGAATATACCTCTAAAGAATTAAAGCTCAATCCGGAACAAGTCCAGATATTTACCCCCACTCCTTCCACCTATTCTACCCTGATGTATTATACTGGAAAAGACCCTTTTACCGGAAAAGTAATTTATGTGGAGAAGAATTTAAAAAAGAAAGGAAGACAGAAAATGATTGTGATAGAAAAGAAAAGTAAACTCCGATAGAAATTTTATTTTAAACCAACATGTTAATAGAAGTGTGATATGTTTTTATTTGCTATTTAAGCTTTAAATATGCTAACCTAATGCCATATTTTTTTATAAAGATAACGAATTGAAAATAATAATAGTAATCAAATATTTTTAATAAGGAGAAATAAAATATGAGCAAAGATAGCAGGCAAGAAAAAGTAACCATTGATTTTCGCATTATAATAGCATTAATAATTACTCTAATTTTTTGGGCTTCTGCCTTTGCCGGCATTAGAGCGGGATTAAAAGCCTATAGTCCGGGAAATTTAGTCTTTTTCCGTTTTTTGACTGCATCAATAGTTTTATTGGTTTATGCTATAATTACCCATATGCATTTACCAGAAAGAAAAGACCTGCCTGCAATATTTTTTCTTGGCTTTATAGGTATAACCGTTTATCATCTTGCTCTCACTTATGGAGAATTAAAAGTAACTGCTGGTTCTGCCAGTCTTTTAATTGCCTCTGCTCCCATCTTTACCGCTATCCTGGCTATGTTTATTTTAAAAGAAAGGATTAAGATTTGGGGCTGGATAGGGATTATCATCAGTTTTTTGGGAGTAAGCTTGGTGGCCATAGGGGAAGGCGAAGGAGTTAGATTTGAACCGGCGGCTTTTTTGATTTTAGTAGCTGCCATCAGTACGAGTTTTTATTTTGTTTTACAAAAACCTTATTTGAAGAAATACTCACCTTTAAAATTTGTTACCTATGCAATCTGGAGCGG